>Ga0315297_10001690_pt1 | contig 13762 bp, 15 predicted proteins | sample YL17G15_0_MG_FD_203628 | JGI IMG/M metagenome (GOLD analysis project Ga0315297, IMG submission 203628) | Sediment microbial communities from Yellowstone Lake, YNP, Wyoming, USA - YL17G15_0 | ecosystem: Environmental > Aquatic > Freshwater > Lake > Sediment | place: USA: Wyoming | collected... | reverse complement strand
GTATCCAACTGTTTCAATTGTGCAATATTACACCACTTCGCGCAAGAGACGGAAATCCCCATTTTAATAATAGAAAGTCACGCACTTGGCGATGGTTTAAATTTGTGGTCGGGGACTATTTTCTAGCCCGTTTAACCGCCAGCATGATAATACCGTCTTTTTGTGCAGCTCCAGCTGAAAAGTAATCAATCAAATTTATAATTTGATCCGGTGGGAAGGATTTGGTTTGTTCCAAATAAAAAACGTGGTCAGTACATTCTCACTGTGGGTTTCCCCTCCCCGAATTTTCGTTACTGTCAATCCATCTATATTTCCAAAAAGATGTCTCCCGGTTCCATCAAGATCTCCCGGATGATGAAATCAGCCTTGGGCATCCCACCCACGGCGGGCTCTGTAAGGTGCAGGGTTTCCTTTACTCCCTTGGTATTATTCATCGCTGGACCAGGTCTTTTTCAAATTTAGATTGTCGCTATTTAGGCCGCGCGATTTTCCCCCCATCACCTTTTTTTTCAACCTTGCGTCAAAATGGTACGAAATGATTTCGAAGGAAAATATATGGTTTTCCCGCGATCAAATGACATTAACAGTACTGTCTTCCCTATTATTGATAAATTTGACTTTGGATTACCATCCCCCTGTCTTCAACCGATTCCGTAATTCATCCTGCAGGGAAATGATCATCTCTTTAAAGGATTCTGTATAGGCTGGATTGTTTATCGCTTGTGCCTCAAGGCGCTCCAGTAAAAAAACCATCCATGTCTGCCAAGTTCGAGGGTTGGGGTACATGGCTGATATTTCCCTGGCGGCATTTTCAAGAATGTCGCGCAGGTCGTCTTCATTCTTTTTACTCATTTGCCGTTCTCCTCAGTCTTGCGAAATATGTTTGCCGATAATCCATCCGCTTATATTGTAGCACTTTCCTCATTTACGATGAAAGCGGCCAAAAACAAAATACATCTATTTAAATTATCCTGCCATTCCAGGTTGATATTGGTCAGTGATTTTGAATCCATTCAACGACCTTAATAAGTTTTCCATTGACAATACCATCCTGGTTTGCTACACTTATAGCCGTTAAGGAAATATTTAACGGTTATGCTCCCCATCCAATCCCTGCATAAATTCGAACAACTCAAACTCCTGGCTGATCCCCGCAGGCTGGCAGTATTACGCCTGTTAATGGCTGGTCCTGCCTCGCTCACCAGTCTGGGTAAGATACTCGGCGTGCATCCAGCCCGGGTGCGCCACCACCTCAAGAAATTGGAAACGGCCGGGCTGGTGGAACTTGTTGAAATGCATGTCAGATCGGGTGTTGTTGAAAAGTTCTACCATGCCAGCGCCAGCGGATTCATTTTCCAGGAAATCATCTTGCCGGAAAATCCCAAAAGTCCGGTCCTAGTCTTCTCGGGCAGCCACGATCTGGCGATGGAAATGCTTGCCAAGCAGCTATCCAAACACCTGACGGTCCTCACCCTCCCGGTGGGCAGCCTGGATGGGTTGGTGATCCTGCGCCAGAACATGTGCAGCTTTTCAGGTACTCATCTCCTGGATGTGAGCGGCGAATACAACCTGCCCTATATCCGCCATTTCTTTCCAGACCGGGCTATGAAAGTGATTACCCTAGCTTACCGCGAACAGGGATTAATAGTCGCAGAGGGTAATCCGAAAACAATTCATTCGCTGGCAGACTTGGCAAGAAGGGATGTGATCTTTATCAATCGTAACCCTGGGTCAGGAACTCGTTTATGGCTCGACCGCCAGTTACAGGCTGAGCACATCTTCATAGTTAATATTCATGGTTACGCGAAATCTGTCAGGACGCACACCGAATGTGCCAATCTGGTCCGATCCGGGAAAGTTGACGCAGCCATTGGGTTGCGGGCAGCTGCCCACCAGGTTGGATTGGGCTTCATCCCCCTTTTCCATGAACGTTATGACCTCGTGTTTGAATCCGAACGGGCACGCGCGCTGGCACCCTTACTGGATACCCTCCAGACCGGTAAATTTCGCCGGGGTATCGAAGCCCTGACCGGGTATGAAACCATGCACACAGGCGAACAAATCCCATTATATGAGAAAGAACCATGAAACGCCTTACATCTTCACCCTTTTCCATATTATTCCTTATAGCCCTGTTGATCTCCGCTTGTGGACCAGCAGCGACACCAACACCGCCTGTCGTTGTACCTCCCGCCCCCACGGCAACCAACATCCCAACTGCAACCAACATCCCCACCGCCACCATCCCCGCAATTCCTGATATGATCCTGGCAACAACAACCAGCACACAGGATTCCGGTCTTTTGGATGTCTTGATTCCGGATTTTGAAGCCCGGACCGGGTTCGTTGTCAAGGTTGTTGCAATTGGTTCCGGTGCCGCACTTAAACTTGGTGAACAGGGGAATGCTGATGTATTGCTTGTACACTCTCCGGTAGCAGAAAAAAAATTCATGGACGCTGGTTTTGGTGCAAGCCGCCGGCTGGTGATGCACAATTATTATATGATCGTTGGACCGTCCTCTGATCCCGCCGGCATTTCCTCTGCGACTTCCGCAGTGGATGCGTTCCAGAAGATCGCTGCATCCGGCACCCAGTTCATATCCCGCGGCGACGCCTCCGGAACAAATGCCATGGAATTGTCCCTTTGGAAATTAGCGAACATCACTCCCAAGGATCAGCCTTGGTATGTGGAAACGGGTCAAGGGATGGCTGCTACTCTGACCGTGGCTTCTGAGAAAGCTGCCTATACCCTGTCAGACAAGGCCACCTTCCTTGCTAACATGGCAAACCTGCAGTTGGAGATGTTATACCAAAATGATAGTGCCCTTTTGAATGCCTACAATGTCATAGTGGTTAACCACGATAAATGGCCGAATACCAACCTGGACGGGGCTATCGCCTTTGCCAATTATGTCGTTTCACTCCCCGGGCAGGTTGTCATCATGGATTATGGCAAAGATAAGTTTGGGCAGCAGCTCTTCACTCCTGATGCAGGCAGGATAGATGCTGACCTGGGTTTACCGTAATCCAGCCTAATTTATTTATAAGTTACCGGGCACGAATGCGCGCGGTAACTTATTTTCCATGGAGTAACATTGGATGATTTTTAATAACCCGGATGTTTGGGAAATAACCCTTTTGTCTCTGAAAGTCTCCGGTTTGGCGACCATGATCAGCTTGTTGATCGGACTTCCTATGGGGACAATGCTGGCGTTAAGCAAATTTCCAGGACGTTCCGCCCTGCTCTCCTTGGTGAACACCGGGATGGCTCTTCCGCCGGTTGTGGTGGGACTGGCTGTTGCCATGACTCTCTGGCGTTCCGGTCCACTCGGGGGGCTTCACTTGATCTATACCCCCACCGCCATCGTCATTGCCCAGATTATCATTTCAGCACCGGTCGTGACCGGACTGAGCGCTGCTGCGATCCAAACGCTCGATCCAAGACTGCGGCTGCAGCTGCTGGGACTGGGGGCTTCCCGCGCGCAGATGGTATTTTGTCTGTGGCGTGAGACACGTTTACCGCTCCTGGCAGCGCTAATGGCTGGATTTGGGGCCGTGATTTCTGAGGTGGGGGCTTCGATGATGGTTGGAGGGAATATCCGCCACCAGACCAGGGTACTGACTACTGCCATCGTCCTGGAGACCAATAAGGGTGAATTCACCTCCGCCATCGCTTTGGGCATCCTTTTACTGCTCATTACATTCATGATCAACTTGGCCCTGACCTGGATCCAGCAGAGGGGAGCAAGAAAATGAGCGGGATTGTAGAAATCCACGATTTGCTTGTACGTCGTGAAAAAAGGGCGGTGCTGGAGATCGATCAATTAATCATTCACCGGGGAACCGTTCTGGCAGTGGTAGGTCAAAACGGGGCTGGTAAAACAACTCTTCTCCTGGTTTTGGCACGATTACTCAAACCGGAACATGGCAACATAAGATTCAATGACCAACCCATGGAGGATATCCCGGACTTATCCTACCGTCGGCATGTTGGGATGGTGATGCAAGATTCAATCCTGCTGAACCGTCCAGTGATTGATAACGTTGCCATTGGACTGCATTTCAGGCATTTGCCAAAAAACGAGGTGACCCGTCGTGCCGAAGAATGGCTGGAACGGTTGGGAGTTTCCCATTTGCGAACACGCCCAGCCATGCAGCTATCCGGGGGGGAAGCCCGGCGAGTCGCACTTGCGCGTGCATTTGCCATCCAACCCGATTTACTCTTGCTCGATGAACCTTTCAGCGCTTTGGACCTGGCCTCCCGGCATAAGCTTCAGGATGATCTTAAAACCATCCTTTCCAGGATGACGACAACCACTGTATTCAGCACCCATAGTGAACTCGATGTACAGCATTTGGCGATTGATAAGATCGAATTGGATGGGGGAAAACTGATTAAATAATAGGGGATTGAAACAATTGGAAGGTGTCTGGTATCATGATTAAGTATGATCCTTCTCCTGGTTGTGCTCCGACCAATCTATTACCTCCTTTATCACCAGTTTGCCTGGACATACGATTTCGTTGCCGGTGTCGTTTCGTTGGGTCATTGGAATGACTGGGTGAAGGCGGTTCTCCCCCACCTGGAAGGGCGGGTGCTCGAAATTGGATATGGTCCTGGACATCTACAAACAGCCTTATTTCAGGATAATATATTTTCAATCGGATTGGATGAATCCCCACAGATGGCACTCCTGGCTAGACTCCGGCTTCAAAAAAGTGGATTCATCCACCGGTTGTCACGTGGTTACGCGCAAAGCATCCCATTCGCCAGCGGTTCGTTTGACACGGTGGTTGCGACCTTCCCATCAGAATATATTTTCGATCCTGAAACATTGAAGGAAATTCGGAATGTGCTTACTCCAGGTGGAAAATTAGTCGTCGTACCCACGGCCTGGATCACCGGAAAGCATCCACTTGAAAAGCTGGTAGCATGGCTTTTCATGGTAATCGGTGCTCAAGGTGCGCCAGGTCCAGTTTCTTCTGCATTTAGGGTTAGGTTATCCAACGCAGGGTTTTATGTCCAGAGCCAAATATTGGGAATGGACGGCAGCCAGGTATTGGTTATTTCAGCAATAAAACACTAAGAGATATTAATTCGGAGTAAAATGGGGATATGGAAGTACAGATCGCGGTCGCCAAAACTAACAAGTACGCGGTCACGGAAAGCGGTGATACACTCGAGGTTGTGGAACGTCCCAACGGCGGACTTTCAGTCGTGCTCGCCGACGGGCAAACATCGGGGCGCGGCGCAAAAGCGATCTCGATGATGGTGGTCCGAAAGGTCATCGGCCTGTTGGCCGAAGGTGTGCGGGATGGCGCCGCGGCGCGGGCCGCTTCCGATCTTCTTTACACCGATAAGAAAGGCAAGGTCACTTCCACCCTCAATATTGTCTCGGTGGACTTGCATACCGGGACAGTAGTTATCACCCGAAATAACCCGGCGCCTTTTTTTATCGCTCGCGGTGAAGAAATTGATTGCCTGAGTTCGGAATCGAAATCCATTGGGACTGCGCGCAACACCCGGCCGGTCATCAGTGAAATTCCCGTGGAGCCCGGGCTGGTGATAGTCATTTTCACAGATGGCTTGATCCATGCCGGGGAACGTGTCGGGCGACCGATGGATATATGCACCTCACTCAAAGCCATGCTCGAAGGACAGGAACCTGCCCCACAGGCGATCGCAGACGCACTCCTAGGCGAGGCAATTAATTTGGACGAGGGCCGGCCTTCGGATGACATCAGCGTAATGGTTTTAAAAGTGGTCAAACGCAAGGGGGATGATGTACGCCGCATGACTGTCAGGTTACCGATCAATCCCGGATGACTGCATCACCCATCCTTTCCCTCCGAGCCACCGGTGAATTTTGGACGGGCGCATAACTTTGATTCTTCCGGGTGACATAACCCATTCAATTTGCGATTATATATTCATACACAGTATCTTTATTCTTTCCTTAAGACGCATGTCGATGGTGAACACCAAATCATATGTCATCCATAAGTTCCCCCGATGAAAAGAAAAGTCAGCTTAATTCCGCTCCCTTGATCGGAATTGTCGGACCTTGCGGGGCGGGAAAAACCACGTTAGCCCAGGGGCTCAACCGCAATGGTTACCAGGCACGCGCAATTGTGCAGGAGCACTCATTTGTCCAGGATATGTGGCAACGGATAACCAAACCCCGGATATTAATTTTTCTCCAGGCTTCCTGCGCAGTGGGTGGAGAGAGGCGGCAGATGAAGTGGACTGAACCAGAATGGGAGGAACAGCAAAGACGATTGACCCACTCCCGTGAACATGCCGATTACTATTTAAACACGGATTTCCTCAGCGTTGATGCTGTTTTAACCCATGTATTGGAATACCTTCATGGGCGTGGTCCGGAATGAAGCGGGGGATTCGAATTCCTCTACCCATGCCCCGTCAATCGGAGTATAATCACCCCCGCCGCCAGCCAAAGGCTGGCATTTTTATGAATGGAGAAGCGTTTTATGAATCGTCGCCAATACAACTGGCTTATTCTCATTATCCCATTGATTGCGCTGGCCATCTGGGTTGATTTAAGCCAACAGATCACCATCGCCAACCCCTTCAATACTCAAACCAACCTCATCGATAAAAATGTGGCCTTGCAGCTAGGTCTGGACCTGCGCGGCGGTCTTCAGGTTCTCCTGGAAGCGGATTTACCAGCGAATGCGACGGTCGGATCGTCCGATCTGAATGTCACCAAGACCATCCTGCAAAGTCGTGCCAATGCGCTGGGGGTAAGCGAGGTCGTCATGCAAGTGGCACCCCCCCGCCGAATTGTCGCATCCTTTCCCGGTCTCCAGGACCCCGGGCAGGTGGTGGCTTCATTGCAGCAAACCGGTCTGCTTGAATTTGTTGATATGGGGACCACACCTGTCAAAGAAGGGACAATCATCCAGACGGATTATGGGACTTCCTCATCCACGTCAGGGACAACCACTGAAACACCTGCAAATACTGAAGAACCCACGCAGACTCCCACTACCGATCCATCGGTCACCCCGGCTCCAACCACCCCACCGGCTGCCGCGCCAATTGTTTACCATACTGTCATGACCGGTGCTGCTCTAAAAACAGCAGATGTGAGGGCAAATACTGTCGGAGGCGGTTTCGACATTGCCTTCACCCTGAGATCCGAATACACCACCACTTTCGCTGATTTCACCGGCAGCCATATTAATCAATACTTGGCGATCGTTTTAGATAAGCGGGTGATTTCAGCCCCGACCATCAGCAACAAGATCACCGGTGGAGAGGGAATTATAACCGGCAGATTCACCCAGGATAGCGCCAATACGCTGGCAATCCAGCTGCGTTATGGTTCACTGCCGGTTCCCATCAAGGTTATGGAAAGCCAGACCGTGGGTGCAACGTTGGGAGCAGAATCGGTCAGCCGCAGCGAAGTTGCGGGCATTATCGGCTTGTTGATCGTTATCCTATTTATGGTCATCTATTACCGCCTGCCTGGTTTCATCGCTGACCTCGCCCTTATAGTCTATGCCCTGGTCACATTAATGCTCTTCAAATTAATCCCGGTATTTTTAACCCTCTCCGGAATTGCTGGTTTCATCCTGAGCATTGGCATGGCAGTGGACGCAAACATCCTTATTTTTGAACGCTTGAAGGAAGAGCTGCGCTCTGGACGTACCCTGCGCCAGGCAATTGACCTTGCCTGGAGGAGAGCCTGGCCTTCAATTCGTGACTCTAATTCATCAACGTTGATCACTTGCATCATCCTGTTCATTTTTGGTAGAGCATTTGGGGCCAGTGTGGTCCAAGGTTTTGCCCTGACCCTGGCTTTGGGTGTTCTAATCAGCCTTTTCACAGCCATCATTGTCACCCGCACCTTCCTGCATGTCGTGCTGGACAATATCAAATTTACCGAACATCCCCGCTGGTTCGGTATCCAGGAGAGCCAGAATGAATCTAATTAAATACCGGTATGTATATTTCGGCATCTCCTTGCTGGTCATCATCCCTGGTATTATTGCCCTGATCTTATGGGGAATGCCGCTGGGAATCGATTTTTCGGGGGGCAGCATGTTGGAGGTTAAATTCGCCTCAGGACGTCCCCCAGCCATAGATGCTGTCGTGACACTTTATAACCAACTCTCCACACCGCAAACCAACATTTCCGACCCCCTGGTCCAGCCAGTGGGAAATGATTCACTGTCCATCCGTTCCAAGGAGATCAACGATTTCCAAAAAAGCGAGATCGTGGCTGCGTTAAAAGACCAATTCGGCGGTGGTCAGGATGTTACCATCATGAACTTCACCCAGGTCAGCGCGGTAATCGGAAAGGAAGTGACTGTTCGTGCTGCCGGAGCCGTTGCACTGGCCGCCCTCGCCATCCTGATATACATCACATACGCCTTCCGTGGCGTTCAACATGCCTTTCGATATGGGACAGCAGCAATCGTTGCCATGCTGCATGACGTTTTGGTGGTAATCGGGGTGGAAGCCATCATCAGCCATTTCCTGGGCTGGCAGGCTGATTCGCTCTTCCTGACGGCTCTGCTAACCGTGATCGGTTTCTCTGTTCATGATACCATCGTGGTTTTCGACCGTATCCGCGAGAATTCAAACCTCTACCGGCGCGTGGAGTATGAGACCATTGTCAATCACTCTATCGTCCAAACCCTCGACCGATCAATAAACACGCAGCTGACCGTTATGATCACGCTGCTGGCATTAGCTCTGTTTGGGGGTGTCAGCATTCGCCATTTTGTCATCATTCTCCTTGTAGGCGTCTTCAGCGGCACTTACTCGTCAGTCTTTAATGCCTCCCCAATCCTGGTGGTATGGGAAAACAAGGAATGGCGTAACTGGTTCCGCCGGAAGGAAAAAACTCAGGCGGTTTGAAACGTAAACTTCCGAGGTCTTCCCTTGGAAGTTTTTTTTTACCTGTGTAAATGGATTCCTCGATTTTTAGCCCAGCCTTCATTTGCCAATGCATCATGTAATTCGTCAGGATGATGCCGGCACCTGAATTCCAACTGGTTGGATTCATTATGCGCCTTGCTGTAGGGCAGCCCTTCTGACATGCGATTCCGTTCATGCAGCTCATGCAGAAGGATGAATCCCCTTTCCTTCTCCTGGATGGCATCATCGATCCAGACCTCACCCTCAGGGACAAATTCACAAACATGGTCGTGCCCACCAGCGGTGAAATCAATATCGAATGCACTTCGCACCAGTCGACCATTAACTATCCATACGCTTACCAGGTCCTCTAATTTCTTCCACAAGCGCTCATGGATCAGGCTGGCATCGGGTAAATCTTTTCCCTGATGAGTTATCTTGCGTACATCCCCCGCCCGGCGCCTTTCCTTCCGTTCCACCTGGACTGCTTGTGTGAGCGCATCAGCATAAGATGAGCCTTTTGCCATCAGGTCGTGTTCCACCAGCAAATGATCGATAAAAAAGGAACGCTCATCATGCTCAGCTTCTTTGTCGATCCAAAATTCATTTTCGGGGATATAGGCATACCTGTAGTGTTGGCCAAAATTGGTGAACTCCTCGTCCATATGCCCGCGAATATAAGTGCCATCAACAATCCAAACGATAATATACCCCCTCGACTCATCTTTTTGAAGGTATGGAAGAGTGATTTTTTCTGCCATATAATATCTCCATTATTCATCTTATTATAATAATTAAATGAGGCGGCGTGGGGATTGACAGCCTTTCAAAGATTGCAGGATGTGTGCTTAGTCTGTAAATTAATATAGATTTTAACACGACCTAGAATAACTTAATTTTGTTGCTCATCTTTTTTGTATGATAGCTCTCATAATATGTAATCAATATTGATCAGTATAGACTTTCAATAATTAAAAAAGCAGCCCCCATAGTGGGGGCTACACGGTGGTTTACCACCATAAAAAGCTGGGGGCAATGGATTCGAACCATTACTAACTGTTCCAGAGACAGCCGTCCTGCCGTTAGACGAGCCCCCAATTCCAGCGGGCTATATTCTACCTTGCCCATACTATTCCGTCTAGGGTGGAGCGATTTTCTAGGCGGAGAATAAATCATTTGCGTGCCAGGAGATCATGCAGTGCAGCTTCGGCGTTAGGAAAATGGAAATGGAATCCGAGATCTTGCAGTCGTTTTGGGAGCATGTATTGCCCTTCCAGGACCAGCGTTGACATTTCTCCCAGCAGCAGTCGTAAAGCAATTCCAGGAACCTGCAGCCAAAACGGGCGATGCAATTCTTTTGCCAGAATCCGACCGAAGTCTGAGTTGGAGAGAGGTCCGGGTGCGGATAAATTGAAAACGCCGCGCGCCTTGTCATTCTCCAACAAAAAACGAATTGCAGTCACCTCGTCAAGAGGGTGAATCCAGGGAAAGCCTTGCATGCCATTCCCCAAGGGACCACCGGCATACAACAAGAACGGCAGTATGATGCGCGGTAAGGCACCTTTGGATTTTGATAAAACCACACCAGTGCGAATGACGACCCGCCTTACACCCAAATCCTCGACAGGTTGGGTGGAGGCTTCCCAAGATTTGCAAACTTCTGCCTGGAAGCCTTGTCCGGGGGCTGACTCTTCGGTTATCGGTTGGGTGCCTAGCGGACCATAAATTCCCACTGCTGATGCCTGGATCAAAACTTGAGGTCGTGGATCGGCTTGCCGGATCGCCACTGTTATCGCCTTCCCGGCATTAGCCCGGCTGGAAAGAATTCGAGATTTCTTCGCCCTGGTCCAGTATCCCGCTCCAAGGCTCTCACCAGCCAGATTAATAACCGCATCCATTGCAGAGAGTTTTTCTCCCCATCCGGTTGTAGTCAGTCCATCCCATCCCACTGCATATGCCCCCTCGATTAACCTGGTTGTGTGAACATTTCGGGTTACTATTCCAACCTGATGCCCCTCCGCTAACAGGGATACCGTCAAAGCCTTCCCAATAAATCCTGACCCACCGAAAATGAGTATACGCATAGTTGATTCCTTTCATAAAACCATTCAGGTGTGGAGTATAATTCACGCCAATGTGGAGGCGCTATGAACGCGCCAGTACTTGTACTTAACGCTAATTTTGAACCGATAAACGTCTGTAACACCCGCCGCGCAGTTGGCCTGATCCTTCTGGGGAAGGCTGATCTGGTCATGAATGGGCGTGGTTATATTCAAACTGTCAGGCAGGAAATTCCAATTCCTTCTGTCATCCGGTTGGAACAGATGATTCACCGTCCCCGCCTGCAGGTCAAGTTGACCCGCCGGGAGGTCTTTCGCAGGGACCGGTATACATGCCAGTATTGTGGGCGGCATTCCAACAACCTGACCGTTGACCATGTTTGGCCCAAACACCTGGGGGGAGAACACTTGTGGACAAATGTTGTTGCTGCCTGTCCAAACTGCAACCATCGCAAAGGTGGACGAAAATTGGAAGAAGTTCACATGATCCTTTTACATCCACCGAAGGAACCTCCTGCCAGCGCATATTATATTTTCGGACGACATCTGGAGGAAAACGCTGATTGGGAACAATTCATCCATGGATGGTAACTTGGCCCAAGCCCGATGCGAATAATCGGGCATTTTTTTTATTTAAATGCCCCCTTATTTAACAACAGATAATATCAGGATGGGAGTGACCCAGGTTTCTATCGCTGCGGCTATTGTCAATAACGGCAGCACCAGCCCCAAACCAATCTTCGCCCAATCTGCGAGAGCCTCGATAAGGACTTCTCCCAGGGTTCGCTGAGGACGTGGTGTCACCAGCATTACGCCGATATAAAGAATCGCAGCGCTGGCCAATATCAGCGCCGGGATTTCGAAAATACCGTGCGGGAGGATTCCATAAATGCTCATTTTTATTGGAGAGCCTCCCACTATCCGGATTATCGCAAGGACTACTCCAATAACACCCATATTCACCACGTAAACAAGTGCACCAAGGACGCCGAAGGAAAACAAACCTGATAGAAGAATAATGACAATCGCTTGAATATTATGACCCAGGATCGATGGAAAAGATAACCCGGAGGCGGCAATCGGTACACCTATTCCCGAAGATAGAATTCTGGAAAAATCACCCGCTTCATATTGCCCAGCCACTTCAGCGGAGTGTGAAGCGACCCAACCAAAGCCTGCCAGGGCTGCAATTATACCAATGCCAACTGTCATGAATATTGCAGGGATCTGCTTCTGCAGTGTTTTCAGCAGCTCACCCCGGAACCAGCCTGAAAGTGTTCGTGCATCTCCCTTGAATCCCTTCCAGAAAGTCCGACCGATCCAGCGTAAATTGAGAACATCGATTTCCCGACCCAGCAGGGATTCACGCTGGAAATGTGCAATCCCAACGCGCGCCAATAAAAGTGTCAGGATTGACACTCCCACCACTGCCAGCCACAGAACATGGTCATTTCCCCAGAACAACATGATGCTTTCACCCTGGATGAGGATTGCCATCGGGATCACAATGAACGAAGCCATGAGGTTTGCTGCCCGTACCGAGGTTGCCTGGGTGGATATTAGGATGGCCCCGCTGACCATCAGCAGGGCTTGAACCGTGGTAAGGCTCAGGGTTTGTATCATTCGATTGAAATCGGGGAACGGGATGCGTTGAAATATCAGACCGACCAAATATACCGAGATCCCCAGATAGGAAGTCACCAGGGGCGCAGCGGTCCCGGCGATCAATTTGCCTGTAAAAAGCTGCCAGTCTTTTAACGGGCTGACCAGGAGCGGTTCGATCGTCCCCCTCTCTTTCTCACCTACAAACGACTCCAGGGCAATCACCAGCGAGATCGTGATCGGAAAATAACCCACTACCATGAGAAGGAAGGGCACCAGCCTTTCAGCAACCAGGGGTGTCCCATATTTAGTTGTGAAATTAATTGCCGCCTGGGCACCCAAATCGGCCAGGAAGGGCAAAATCAGTGTCAGCACAACCATCGGGAAAATGATGCGCCAATCACGCAGTTGATCACGGAGCTCGCGCCAGGCAACAAGCCAAACCATGCGCAGTTCATCGCCCCTGCTCTCAGGCATGATTCACCTGTGCCATGGCTGCCAGGTAAACCTGTTCCAGTGTGCGGGGTAATTCCTGCAACGATACCACCTTTGCTCCATGTTTCATTAACTCTTTAAGCAGAATTGGATTTGAAGACTGGGGATCATCAACTCGAAACCGTGGTCCCTTTTCACCCGCTTCGATTGGAATGACCCCAGTTGGCAATTTTAGGGTTCGAGTTGGCCAATTGCCCTGTAACTGGACTTCAAATTCTGAGGGTCCCAGTAGCTTCCGTTTTAGTTCATCAACCGACCCACTTATTAATATTCTCCCCCGGTAAATGATGGCGATTCGATTTGCCAGCATTTCCGCCTCGACCAGGTTGTGGGTGCAAATAACAATGGTACGCTGTTCCGTGCGCAAATTGGCGATCGCCTTTCTCACCAAAGATGCGGATTCTGGATCCATGGCTGAGGTAGGTTCATCCAGCAATAAAACTGGCGGTTCGTGGATCAAGGTGCGCGCCAGCGCAAGCTTCTGGCGCATGCCTTTTGAATATTGACCCATGGGATGGTTGGCGACCTCCGCCAGCCCAAAATACTCCATTAATTCACGGCTTCGCTTTTGGCGCACACCTGGTTCCAGGCGATAGACCTTTCCAAAAAAATCCAGGTATTCCAAACCGGTCATCCGCAGGTAAAGCCCGTGCTGTTCAGTCAACACCCCCACCGAAGCTCGAACTTTATTCGGATATTGAACAACGTCGAACCC
>Ga0315297_10001689_pt1 | contig 13769 bp, 12 predicted proteins | sample YL17G15_0_MG_FD_203628 | JGI IMG/M metagenome (GOLD analysis project Ga0315297, IMG submission 203628) | Sediment microbial communities from Yellowstone Lake, YNP, Wyoming, USA - YL17G15_0 | ecosystem: Environmental > Aquatic > Freshwater > Lake > Sediment | place: USA: Wyoming | collected... | reverse complement strand
ATTCACAGTCAAAAGGTTACGACATTTGCAGGGAGATTCGTTTGCTCGGGAAGCACATCGCTGAGTTTCACGCCAAGGATAATGACGGCCTTTACGGTAAAGGTTCCATCGATTTTAAGGCGGTTCGTAAGACAATTGACGATATTGGTTATCGCGGCTGGATAGTGATGGAGGGAACCAAAATGCCGCTGGGAGTGGAAAAAAGCTGCCAATACGATACTGAATATCTAAGAAGTATCTTTCCGTCGAAAGTGTAGCAACGGAGTCGAAAACACCGGCAAATAAGCCGGTATGGATTTTGAAATCCGACATTTGTTTACCGCGGACGAAGGATGTAAATAGGAAAACGAAATGGCAAAGAATATGGAGCAGTTGTACGCACAGCGCCTGAAACGGTACACGACGGCGATGCGAAACGGCAAACCCGACATGGTCCCTGTTCGTCCGTTTGTCGCCGAGTTCACCGCCAGTTACGCCGGTTACACCTGCCAGGAAGTCACGCACGATTACGAAAAGGCATTTATCGCAGCGCGCAAATGCGCAGCCGACTTTGACTGGGACGCGGTCGTCAGCAATATGGTTTACGTCTGGACCGGCCTCACCGAGGCAATAGGCACAAAATATTACGCGGCCCCCGGGATAAACATACCGCCTGATACGGGTTTCCAGTACCGAGAGCCGCCCGAAGACCAGGCATTCATGAAGCCCGAGGAATACGATGAATTTATTAAGGACCCTACAGGTTTTCTCTTTAATATCTGGCTGCCGAGGGTATCCAGATACGTAACCGCCACAGGCAAGCCCTCGTCCTACCACAACAACCTTTCGTTTCTCAAAGGCGGCATGGCGATGCTGCAATATTTCAATTCTTTCGGCAGACAAAACGAGTTGCTGCGTACTGAATGCGGCACGGTATCTGCAATATCGGGAATTTTCAAAGCGCCTCTCGATATTATCGCGGACAAACTGCGGGGATACCTGGGCCTGGTGAACGATTTGCTGGAAAGGCCGAAAAAAGTAATGGCCGCTTGTGAGGCGCTGATGCCGCATCTTGAATGGATGGCCCTTTCGGCTGCATCAAAGGAAGTCCCCATCGGTTACTGGATGCATCGCGGGTGCGTGCCTTTTGTCAATATGGAGCATTTCAACAATTTCTATTGGCCCACCGTCAAACCGATTATTGAATCAATCTGGTCGAAGGGATACCAGGTCCTGTTTTACGCCGAGGGCAACTGGGACGCTCATCTCAAGAGTTTTGCGGAACTGCCGGATGCGTCCATTGTCTATCACTGCGACAGGGGCGACATCTTCAGGATACACAAAGAGATTGGACATAAATTCTGTATCAGCGGCGGCGTACCCAACACCCTTCTCAGTATGGGTACACCGCAGGAAGTCCGCGACTGCTGCAGAAAAATAATTGAGGGCGTCGCACAGGATGGCGGCTACATCATGGACGCCAGCGCCATTATCCAAAATGACGCGAAAGTCGAAAACATGAAAGCGATGACCGACGCGACTCGTGAGTATGGTATCTATTAATTGTGACTAATGGTCAGACCGGAGATAATTTAAATATGGTAAATAGAAGCGAATCAGCCAAAAAACCGGGAGTATGTTTTCCCTGGGAAGAAAAACTCAAGGAATTCAGCGAAATAAAAGGCGACAAGGAGCTCGTGAAGAAAATATGGGAAGACGTTGACTCGCTGGCATACGTTTATATCTGGCACTGCCTGCTCTCATTCTAAATCTTCGTGGATATTATCTTACAGGCAAAATCGTGAAAATTTAGGGTAGTCCCGGCAAATTTTGCTCTGGCATCCGCGTCGCAAATCTCCGGCGTATCGCCCTTTACATATCGGCAACAGGGGGCTAAAATGAAACCGCTATGGAAAGAATAAAAATTTACGACACAACACTGCGAGACGGGATGCAGACCGAGGGTATCAGCTTCTCTCTCGAGGACAAGCTCGCAATCGCCAGGCGCCTTGATGAGCTCGGCGTGGACTACGTCGAGGGCGGTTATCCGGCATCCGGGCCAAAGGATGCGCAGTTCTTCGCAGAGACCGCGAAACTGGGCCTGGCCAACTGCAAAATCGTCGCCTTTGGCAGCACGCGCAGAATCGATTCAAAAGCGGAAGATGACGCTTCTCTTAACGCGATACTTGCCTGCAAGGCCCCTGCCGCGACCATAGTCGGCAAGACGTGGGACCTGCACGTTACCAGCGTTCTGGGCTGTTCACTGGACGATAATATCGCCTTGTGCGCCGACTCCGTGAAATTTCTGAAGAAACACGGTCTGGAGACAATCTTCGACGCCGAGCATTTTTACGACGGCTACAAGGAAAATCCCGAGTACGCGATAAAGGTGCTGCGGGCCGTGGCCGAGGCGGGAATCGATTCGATTGCACTTTGCGATACCAACGGCGGCACATTGCCGAACGACATTTACGACATCACTAAAACCGTCTGCAATCTTTTAAAGCCCCTGACTATCGGCATCCATACCCACAATGACTGCGACTGCGCAATCGCCGGGTCACTGGCGGCGGTCCACGCAGGCGCAAGACAGGTGCAGGGGACAATCAACGGACTCGGCGAACGCTGCGGCAACGCCAACCTGTGCACGGTTATTCCGAATCTGGCTTTCAAGATGAAATTCAACGTCCTGACCCCGGAAAAAATCAGGACGCTTACCGAGGTATCCCGCTTTGTCTTCGAGATATGCAACCTGAACCCGGTAACGAATATGCCATACGTCGGAGAAAGCGCATTCGCTCATAAAGCGGGGCTTCACGTTGATGCCCTGCGAAAAAACAAACGCACATACGAACACATCGACCCCAAGCTTGTCGGCAACGAGAGGCGATTTCTTATCAGCGAGCTTAGCGGCAAATCCAACATACTCGCGGAGCTGGAAAAGGCGAAAATCACCGAAGACAAGAAGCTGGCAAGGGAAATCCTCGAACGCGTGCAGGAACTCGAAAACGAGGGCTATCAATTCGAGGCGGCTGACGCCAGCTTCGACCTGCTCGTCCGAAAGATTATGGGGACATACAAACCGGCTTTCGAGCTTGTCAGATACAGCACTACCGTTGAAAAACGCAACAGCGGGGAGCTTATCACCGAGGCGACGGTCAAGCTGAAGATAGGCGACCATATTGAGCACATGGTCGGCGAAGGCGACGGCCCCGTGAATGCGCTCGACGACGCCCTGCGAAAATCGCTGGAGAACTTCTACCCGGCCATTAAAGATATGCACTTAGTTGATTACAAGGTCCGCGTGGTCAACGCCAGGGAAGGCACGGCCGCCCGCGTCCGCGTAATTATCGAATCGCGCGACAAAAAAGATATATGGGGCACCGTCGGCGTATCGGAGAACATCATCGAGGCATCCTGGCAGGCGCTCGTCGACTCGGTCGAATACAAGCTCCAGAAAGATACACGATAGTATTGTAACTTCGGGCCGTTTTGGCTAATTCATCAGGCAACTATTTTTGTGTCTGCCTGTTGTGCCTCAGCGGGAGTATCCATCCGTTTTCTTTTCCGGCGGTTTATGGTTCGCGATATCTGTTCAATAGGCATCGAGCCGGTGGCGATTTCCAGCGCCTGTTCCGCCGTAGCGGCAAAGGCATCGGCTCCGATTTCCTGCCACAATCCTTCGGCACGGTTAAACAATCCGCCCGAAACCATAATCTGCATATTCGGATTGGCGCTAACATCTTTTATCCGGTCAATAAGCTGACGAATGGAAGGCGCCTGTCTTGGGCTTGTTCCGTAAGCAAGCAGTATATCCGGGGCGTACTCGTGAACGAAGGTAAGGATATCGTCGTTGGTAAGCCCGCCGCCTAAAAAACGAACGTCCCAGCCGTCGCTCTCAAACAGGTCGGCGATAATCTGACCGCCAAGCTCCTGCAGCTCATCCGGGGCGCAACATACCGCAATCTTTTTATTTCTGGCAGACCTTCGCGGCAGTTTGTTCTGCAACTGGTCCACTATTGTGCGATTAATCCTGGTGGCTAAGTGTTCCTGTGCGGGCGTTATCCGCTCAGCCCTCAGCAGCCGTTCAATCTCCACCATTGTGGGCCAGACAACCTCCATATAGACAAGATTGGTCGGCGTTCCGCTTTGCAGCGTCTCCTCAATGACTACCCGCGAATTTCTTCTATCTCCTCTTAACAGGGAATCCAGATACCGCTCGACGATTTCTTCTCTAATCATAATCTTTCTCCAAATCTTGCCACTGTTTTTGTCTATTTCAACACCAACGGGACTTCAAAACCCACAAATGTTAATATGGGTAATATATGAATCGGAAGCAGTCCCCAAAATTCTTTAGTTAATTTGGGTAATCTGCGTAATTGAGGAAACATATCAAGGCGAGTTTTAGCCGGTGGGAATCATTTTAAACAAATCATTGCGTAATCAAGCCGATATTATAGGGCTTTCCCAGCAAGACAATATTGGCCGGAATTTTTCGCTTTGGTGTGTAAAATCAATCTAACTATTTCCTGCGTCAGGCCCCTGCAATGCCTCAGTGATTTACAGAATAGCTGCTATTTTAAAATTTGATGACTGAGGAAAAAACCAATAAGATATAAACATGGAGAACTAAAACGATAACTGCTTCCTCTTTTATCCAGGAAAATGCGAATGAGTTCAAAGAAAGTTTGCTTAATAGCAGAACTGACAGCATGGTTTATAGCTTTATCATCCTCTCTCGCATTCATATTGTTATCTGTAAGAATCCCGATTTGTCTTTTGTTATTTGTTCCAGCAATACTGTCTTATATATACGCGATCGTTATGAGATTCGCTGGCTCAAGAGCAGTTCATTTTGTATATCAAATATGGTGCTTTTTATGGTTGGTTCCCCTTGGTATATTTCTTCTTCTACTCGCTTTTGGCGCAACCACTGGATTAATTAATGAAGCTAAATACCGTGAGCTATTCCTAATCTGGATGAGTATTTTAATGGTCGTAAGCCTATGGGGCGGCGTGACATTTATTTATCGAATCGGCCTCAAAGCCACGGAGCACGCCCAAGAGGAAATGAAAGAATAAATGAAAATATCTACAGTTATTTATAATAGAAGTTAAGTAAAAAAGATTGTAGCTATCGGAGGAAGAGGGAATCAGGATTCATTTTCGCCTGGGCCTGTGTCCGGCGGAGTGGACGGGTGTTGCGGAGGCTGGGGCATATTAACCTGTCTGCAAATGACCGAGCGTTCGCCAAGCAGGGTGTCATTGGCAAACAACTGGAAACGATATTCGCCGGTATGCTGAAAAACCACGCCCATCAGGTTTATGGCAACGGTTACAATTTGGCGGACGTCCTTGAAATCCACGGGCTGGCCCTGCTCGAAGATGACCTTGTCCTGGCTATCAATATCGACGAGGCGGATTTTAAGCCGGGTAACGCCGTGGCCGTTGGTCATTTCGCAAAAGAATATGAGCTGGTCGTGGCGAACGGGGTACTTGGGGGCGTTGATGGTCTGAATTATATTTATGATGCTCGGCATTCCCGACAGCCGGTCAAAAATTACCCTGTCGCAGACGATTGAGGAAAGCAGAATCGGAGCTATCTCGTCCATATTGATTTAATCCCTTCGTTTCATATAGCCACAGAGAACTAACAAATATTTTTAGCCACCCCCGCAGTTTTGCTTTGCAAAACTAAGCGCGGGGGCTACGCAGGGCTTCGCAGAGCACACAGAGAATTAACTACAAATAATTTCTTAATAACTTCAGGCAATCCATATTCTTAAAAAGAGCATACCCTAAACATATAACTTTTCAGCCACAGAGGACACAGAGAATTAAAATTATAAACAGTGTAAATCCGCCTACGGCGGACAAGTCCGTGTTAATCCGTGTCTAAATTTTTTCGAGCATTTTACGCAAACGTTCAAGCTCGCCGTCTTTCATACGATAGCAGTGCTCAGTATCGGGATATCGGCCCGCTCTGACCTGGTTGGCATATTCAGAAAAAGCGGCGATTGTGGCGTAGCCGAGGTTTGCAAAGCTCTTGGCGAACTTCGGCTGATGTCCCTGTGTCAGGCCGAGAATGTCGGGCGCGATGAGTATCTGGCCATCGCAGTGCGGGCCTGAGCCGCAACTGATTACAGGCACTTCGCTTCGCTCGGTGATAATTCCGGCGACCTCGGCACACACACCTTCGAGAAGCAAGGCGATTGCGCCGGCGCTGACCATCTGTTGCGCAAGGGCGATAAGCTCTGCGGCCATTTCTGCGTTTGACGCCTCGGCCTTGAACCTGCCAATCCTGCATATACTCTGCGGCCTGATACCGATATGCGCCATAACAGCCATACCGGCGTCGCTGACCGCTTTGATGACATCCAGATAAGCGCTCGATGCCTCGATTTTTATCATTTGAGCGCCGCATTCAGAAGCGAATCTCCCGGCGTTTTTGACCGCCTCGGCAATACCGAGTTGATAAGACAGGAAGGGCATATCCGCGACAAGGCAGACATTTGGCGCACCTCTGCGAACGGCAGCGGTAATCGCGACCATAAAATCCATAGTCGCGGGCAAAGTGGAATCGTGGCCCAGGATAATCTGGGCAGCGGAATCACCCACAAGAATCATTTCGACGTCTGTTTGCGCAACAAGCCGGGCCGTGGTGTAGTCATAGCAACTGACAGCCACGACCTTGCGGCCCTGTTGTTTGGCATCGAGTAAGTTGGCTACTGTAACTTTGCCGGTCATTTGAATGCTCCAAAATATAACAGCCGATTGGTTAAAATATAGAGAACAAACCAAAGTTAGCAAGCGTAAAATGGCGGCGTTTTTTAATAGATTTTGGGCTTTTTCGGCGAGAAGTGAAAAATTTATGATTTTTAATATAACAGGACTTGAACAACTGCGTCTGTAAATATGTAGTTATATCATAAATTTCTCTAAAGAATTTCAGCGTATTGAGGCGATTATTCAGTAAAGGCGACATAAGGGTTTTAGAGGACTAAAAACAGTCATTTTTATAGGCTTTTCATCACCCTCCTCCGAAGCCAGATTCTGAGATTTGGAATCTGGCTTTTTTAATGGTGTATTTGTAAGATAGTCAATAATTGCCCTTGCGCAATTGTTAATTTAGGCAAGGGGCTTTAGGGGTCATTTCAAGCCCTTCTCGCTTATTGCATCAGTCAAGAATTGAGAATGTATTTTGCCATTTTGGGTGGCCGACCCAACGTATCGGTAATATAGCGAATCAAAATATCCTCCACATTTTTGAGGGCAGGTTCTCCGGCCAAAGTAAGCAATTTCACGTCTGCCAGACATTGCGCCGCCTCCATAGTCAGTCGTATTTTGTCCTGGAACGGCCCCTGGCAATCCCTGCAGATTAAGCCCTTGGCGTGATTGCTGAAATACACTTCAGGCCAGCGCACGTCGAAGCGATTCCTGCAGTTGGCGCAATAATCGAGGACCGGACACAAGCCAATCTCCGTAAGCAAATTCAATTGAAACAATACCAGATGCGCCAGGACTCTGCCGGGTCTGTCATTTGCGATTTTTTTCTGGCTGGCGTCTGTAAGGAACCGGAGCAAACTATCAAACAAGCCCGGATGGGGGTCATAGTCCTTAATCAGGACATTCACAAGCTCAGCGGCAAGAAGGCAGCAGTTCATCGCAAAAATATCCGCTGACAGCACCGAGTAATTCGTTACTCCGGCAACCGGCTCAAATTCGGCAAGCGTCGCCAATTTGTCGTGGCCTGAACCGGAGAAAACAATGTTGCCGCAGGAAAACATCTCAATGGGACCGCCGAAAGACGACCGCTGTCTTTTTGCGCCTTTGGCAATCACGGGGACTTTCCCGGTCTGCCTCGCAAAGAAGGTTACCACCTGTGAGGTTTCGGAGTAATCAACCGTCCGAATGCAAATGGCATGGTCGTTAGTCAACATTTACGGCGTCGTTTATCCTGCGCAATTTTTATTTTCTTGTCATATACCAGCCCGAAACCCTGCTGCTGCAGAATTTCATCTTCGAGCCGATGCATTTCTTTCGCTTTTTTCGGCAGGAGGTCATCGAAGCCGAGATTGTGCAGCAGGCCGTGTGTAATATAAAGGGCAAGTTCCGCCTGGGCGCAATGCCCCCTTTTGGCGGCTTCCGATTTCGCCTTTTCGCCGTTTACCACCAGCTCTAATAATCTGTGGCCTGTCCTGCTGTCCGACAGGTCAAAGGCCAGGCAATCGGTAACGTTTTTATGATTAAGGAACTTGTCGTTGAGCTTGCGGATATGCTTATTTGCGACTATGGCGATACTGACCGTCGCGCTTGCCAGGCCGAAACGATTGCAGATTACCCGGACAAGTTTTATGAGCTTGCGCTGCGGACAAATTATGTTTTTGAAATCGCGAGTGATATGGACAATTACGCCTTGCATAAGGGTATATCGCTTTACTGTTCCTGTTCGGGCGGCATATCAGGCGGTTTTGGATACGCGATTCGCCCGTGATGGTGCGCCGCGATGGTTTTCGACATACTCGCCTCAATCCTGCTCAACTCCCGCAAAGACATGTCGCACTCATCGAACTGGCCGTCCTGCAGTCGTTTCATAGCCATATTATGCACGACCGCTTCTATCTTGGTCGGGGTCGCCTCAGGCAAAGTCCTGACGGCGCCTTCGACGGCGTCGGCAAGCATAACAATGGCGGCTTCCTTTGTCCGCGGCTTGGGACCGGGATAGCGAAACTCGCCCTCGGAAGGAGACAGCGTATCGGAAGAGTCCTTTTGCTCATGCTGTTTGACCGCTTCGTTGTAAAAATATTCAATAAGCGTGGTGCCGTGATGCGTTTCAATAAACTGCCTCAGGACCGCGGGCAGTCCGTATTCTTTGGCAAGCTCCATACCGTCTTTTACGTGGCCGACGATAATCAACTGGCTCATCGCGGGAGAAAGCTCTTTGTGCCAGCTTATTGAGCCGAGCTGGTTTTCGATAAAATAGCCCGGTTTATTTATTTTGCCAATGTCGTGATAGTATGCCCCGACCCTGCACAAAAGGCCGTTGCGTCCGATTGATTCCGCCGCGGCCTCGGCAATGGAACCAATAAGCAAACTGTGGCTGTAGGTGCCCGGCGCTTCCATAGCGAGCCGTTTCAGCAGGGGCTGGTTGGCGTCGCTGTAGTCCAGCAGCGTCATACTGGTCGCTATTCGGAACACCTTTTCAAGGACGGGCAGCAGACCCTGCATTAACACTCCAACCAGAATAGTAACTGCGGCGTTGGGACCGGCGGCCGCGAATAATCCGCTCGGCAAGCCGGGGTAAGACAGATACGCCATAGCTGCCGACATTATAAAGACCGTTACCGCCGCCACCAAACTTACCTCCAGAAGCCGCATCCTCGTGCGGATTTCCTTGAGGAAGAAGCAATATGGCAGTGCGCCCGCAAGCATAGTAAGCAAAACGCTGAAATCCGTCACACGGCCCACCGCGAAGCAGGCGAGCACGCAATAAAACATGCTCATAGCCATAGCGAAACGCTGGTTATACGCTATTGTCAGAACCAGCGCCACAGCCACGGCGGTGCCTGTGGCCCAGAACTCCTGGCCGGTCAGCGCCACCGACAGTTTCGCACAGACCAGCATTGAAATGAGCAAAGCGACCAGGCCAATCGCCCTGACGCGGTTTTTTAACAGGCGTTTTTGATATTGAGAGATATGGAAGGCGGCGGCCAGGCCAATAAGAACGACCACGGTTACTATCGCCGCAAGACGACCATAGCCGTTCTGCCCGGTCGGCTCATATCCAAGCACCGCCACGGACAATAACACAAAGAGCAGCCAGATAGCCGCCGAGTAAATGACATCGGGGTCCGCCAGCCGGCTCAGGTCGGCAAACGGATTTGCCATTTCCTTTCGCACCCTACTTCGTCGCAGATTTGTCCTGTTAAACAATCCCACCTATGCTCCCTTTGTTTCTACCACGAAAACATCAAGGAATTAAGTGTTCCTTTTCTGTTTTTGTAACACGTTCGTTTCGATAGGCCTGAACAATGCTCTGGACAAGTCGATGCCGGACAATATCAATCTGCGTCAGTTCGACAACGCCGATACCCTTTATTCGGCGCAGACGTTCGATTGCCTCGACCAGCCCGCTTTTCTGGCCGTGGGGCAGGTCTATCTGCGTTATGTCGCCTGTTATTATCATTTTGGAGCCGCGTCCCAGCCGGGTAAGGACCATAAGCATCTGTAACGCTGATGTGTTTTGCGCCTCATCGCAGATTACCACCGACTCATTAAGAGTCCTGCCCCGCATAAAGGCCAGAGGAATAATCTCGATGACGTCCATATCCATAAATTTTCTCATCTGGCCGAAGTCCATCATATCCTCAAGGGCGTCAAACAAAGGACGAAGATACGGATTTACCTTCGCCTGTATGTCACCGGGAAGAAAGCCAAGTTTTTCGCCTGCCTCGACGGCGGGCCTGGCGAGGATTATGCGTCTTATCTGCTTTCTCTTAAGCATCGATACGGCGACTGCGACCGCCAGATAGGTTTTGCCTGTTCCCGCGGGGCCTATGCAAAACGTAAGGTCGTTGTTGAGCATCGCCTGAATGTATTTGAGTTGTCTTTTGCTGGACGGCTCAATTATTTTTTTATGCGAGTAAACAGCAATCGCCTCAGGGGACTGGGGTTCAGTCGGCCCGGTGATGTCCGAAAGGATGCTGCCGACGTCATCGGCGGTGAGCAGGCCGCGTCGCAGCAGGTGCTTTTGCATCTTGTCGATTGTCTCCGCCGCCCTGTTGACGTTATCGGCTTTGCCGGCAATGAGGAGGTTGTTGTGCCTCGCGGTTATCCTGACGTCGAGAGCGTCCCGCACTAAACGAAGATTAACATCGGCAGGCCCGAACAATTCAAGCTGCCTGTTGGCTGAATCCAATTGTATGGTGATTTCCAAAAATTACCCCTTCTTGCCACGAAGACACAAAATGTTTTTGTTTTTTATTTTTAACTTTTGCTTTTTTTCTTCGTGTCTTCGTGCCTTTGTGGCTAATTCAAAAGCGAAAAGAATAAATATCCGAACGGCGCCGTGATTAAAATTGAATCGACGACATCAAGTATGCCGCCGAAACCCGGCACGCTGTTCGACGAATCCTTTGTTTCGGCATCGCGTTTGAGCATCGATTCCGCCAAATCGCCAAGCTGACCTATGAACGCAAATACAACGCCGAATACCACGGCCAGCCGCCAGGACATTATATCACAAAATACGGCAAAGGCCACTGCTGCAACGGCCGCCAAAACCACCGCGCCCGCCATACCTTCCCAGGTCTTCTTGGGGCTGATTACGGGGGAAAATTTGTGTTTACCGAAGAGTCGGCCTGCGGTGTAAGCCCCTATATCAGAACACTTTACGACAAAAATTAGCATCAGTAAATGCCAGGGGCCAAAGTCAACGTATGTCGCCGGCACAAAGGCACCCAACAATCCAAGATATAATATCGAAAAACAGGCGGCTCCGCAGTTGGCGAGAACTCCCGACAAGCCATACCGAACCCGCTGATACAGGAAACACGCCATAAGGGTAAAGGCAAGAAACAAAGTAAAAATATCAAAGGTAAAAACGAAAAAAGGCCAATAGTAACTTGTAGAAATCAAAACTGCGGCAGGAAGAGAACAGGGCAGTAAAATTTTTACCCCCTTTGCGCCCGCGAGTTTTGACAACTCGAACAATGCGGGAACCATCAGGAGCGCAACAAGAATAACCACCAGCGTGCCGCGAAACGGCTTATCAAATACGGGGGAGCCGGTGAGATAGCCATCAAAATAACCATTGAGCAGAACGATGCCGATGAACGCAACGGTCATCAGTGTTCCGAAGATGAGCCGATATTTGAGCATAACACTCCATTTTTACCGCGGAGACCGCAAAGTCCGCAGAGATAAATTTTTATTTTTTTCTCTGCGGTCTCGGCGCACTCCGCCGTTAGGCGTCCCTTATGGGAGGCGGTGAATTTACAACAGCACCGAAACGTCTTGTGCGTTTGGCGTATGCCAGTATCGCTTTTTCGAGGTCGGGCTGTTCAAAATCAGGCCAAAGCGTTTCGGTGACATAAAATTCGCTGTAAGAAATCTGCCAAAGCAGGAAATTGCTGACCCTGAGTTCGTTTGCGGTTCGTATGAGCAGGTCGGGGTCGGGTATGCCGGCGGTGTAAAGATGGCTGCTGATACAATTCTCGTCGATATCTTCCAGTTGAATCTCGCCCGCCTTGTGCCGGCGAGCAATTTCTTTTGTGGCGTCGATTATTTCCGCCCTGCCTCCGTAATTTAGGGCGAGGGCAAAGACCATCCCGGTATTTTTAGAGGTCATCTCGATGGTTTTAAGAAGCTCGGTCTTGACGGCATCGGGCAGAGGGCCTATCCGGCCCAGGTGAACAAGTTTAACATTGTCATCCATCAGTTTTGGACGCATTTTGACAAGATACTCGGCGTAGAGGTTCATCAGAGCGTTGACCTCTTCCATCGGCCTTTTCCAGTTTTCTATGCTGAAAGAATACAGGGTCAGGGCCTCGATTCCGAACTCGACGCAGAGGTGGGAAATTTTTTCGGCGGTTACTGCGCCCTGGCGGTGGCCTTCGGGACGAAGCAGACCTCGTTTTTTCGCCCATCGGCCGTTGCCGTCCATTATTATCGCGATATGGCGCGGCATTTCTTCGGGTTTTATACCCAGCCGAGAGGCGGTTTGTGTAAGCCGGTTATCCATTGATTATCGATGATTGATTATTGATTATTGTAAAAAGTAAAAAGTGAACGGTTTCGAAATTATCAATAATCAATTATCAATCTCAAATCTCCTATCGTCTCAAAATGGTTTGTCGCCTGTTTGGTCCCACGCCTATCATCGTAACGGGCCTCTTTATGCTCTTCTCTATGAAACTCACATAGTTTTGAGCATTCAAGGGCAACTGGCCAAAATCGGTTACCTGCGTGATGTCTTCTTTCCAGCCGGGGAGGGTCTGATAGATGCATCTGGCTTTTTCCAGCTTATCGATATTGGCGGGGAAAAACGCGGTCTGCTTGCCGTCTATTTCGTAGGCGACGCAGACCTTCAGCTCATCCATGCCGGTAAGAGTATCGAGGTGCATCATCGCCACCGAGTCGATTCCTCCTATTGTTGCCGAATATGAAACAACGACAGCGTCAAACCAGCCGCATCTTCTGGGCCTGCCGGTTGTCGTGCCGTACTCGTGCCCTTTGTCGCGAATGTATTGGCCGATGTGGTTATCCAGCTCCGAGGGGAACGGGCCTGCGCCGACTCTTGTCGTATATGCTTTGGAGACACCGACAAACTCATCGACCATTTTGGCAGGCACACCCGAACCAGCGGGCATACCGAGCCCGCTGACGTTTGCGCTGGTGACGAAAGGAAACGTGCCGTGGTCGATATCGAGCATACTGCCCTGCGCGCCCTCGAAAAGAATCGATTTGCCTTCGGCGATAGCGCCGTGTATGTATTCCGTCGTATCGATGGTAAATGGCAGAAGTTTTTTGGCGTAGGATTTGCATTTTTCGATTATCGTACCGGCATCTATCGGCTCGGCTTTATACAGGGCCGAGAACAATTTGTTTTTGTAATCCACAATCGTTCGCAGTTTCATTTCGAGCGTCGTGAGGTCGCGCAGGTCGCCCATTCGCACGGCGTAACTTCTGCCCATCTTGTCGGCGTTGCAGGGGCCGATGCCGCGAATGGTCGTGCCTATTTTGTTTTTGCCAAGCGATTCTTCGCGCAACTGGTCTTCTTTCTTGTG
>Ga0315297_10001688_pt1 | contig 13769 bp, 9 predicted proteins | sample YL17G15_0_MG_FD_203628 | JGI IMG/M metagenome (GOLD analysis project Ga0315297, IMG submission 203628) | Sediment microbial communities from Yellowstone Lake, YNP, Wyoming, USA - YL17G15_0 | ecosystem: Environmental > Aquatic > Freshwater > Lake > Sediment | place: USA: Wyoming | collected... | reverse complement strand
TGCTACCAGCCCAACAACTACATTTGTTACCCTTTTTAGAATCGCTCTCCATAATATTCGAGATTTCGCCGGAAGTAGATATTGCGGTTTATCTGGGCGATTTAGAAAATTATTGATAGTCTCAATTCCTATTGCGAAATTAATATTTTGTCCCTCCTCTATCGTTGCGGAGGTGACACCTATGACGTTCCCATTAAGATTTAAGAGGGGGCCACCACTGCTTCCAGGAGATATGGGGGCAGAAATTTGAATTATTTGAAGAACTCCAGGAACTCCCCTTACAGCACTTATTAAGCCATCAGAGACGGTTTTCTCTAAACCCATTGGATTTCCAATGGTAATAATTCGTTGACCAGGACGGATTTCTTGTTTCTTTTCTAGAGAAAGGGGGATTTCATTCCGAATGTCAACTTCTAAAAGAGCAAGATCGATTTCCTTGTCTAATTTTAATATCTTTATTTTGTTATAGTATTCAATTCCGGAGAAAATTTCTGCTGAATATGCTTTTTCCAATACATGAGCATTGGTTAGTATCTTTCCCGATGCAATAAAAAACCCGCTTCCCTCACCACGCCCTGCCCCCGTTATGTCATAGGTGATAATTCGGATAACACTTGGGCTGGCCTTCTCTACAATTTCAGATATAGAGACCTCTTGAGCAAAAAGAGATAAATTAAAGAACAGAAATGGCCAGACTATCCTCATGATCAAGATTTTGATCTTCATAAATCCTCTCACTCTTTAAGCATTGTCTGGAGTTCCCTCTTTGCTTTCTTCGGTTATTTAATTAGCATAAAAGTAATTACAATGTCAAAAAAAGAAACTGCAATCAATAAAGTTCCGTGTTCTAACTATTGAGTTTTCAACGGGCAAAGATTGTTTGATAAAATAATTCAGTCCTCAAAAGACCGGCAAGTATGTTTTTTACGCAAAAATAACAATATTCTTTCTTCAAGCGTCTATTTCACCTGAGGCGATTATCCCGCTTCACGACGGTCATATCGAAAAGGGAGGCTGGGCTATCCGGCCTCCAGGCGCCTCAATAATTCTTCAGCCCCGCCAGTCTCTTCCTAGCATCTTCGACCTCGGGGAGGCCTGGGTCGGCGTTCTTCCAGAGGGCGAGGAATTTCTGGTATTGTACCACTCGTCAATGGGGACAGCGGATTCTAGCAAAGCCGAAGCAAGGTTTGAGCCCGCCTATCGCTATTTTTTGCTCAGCTTGACATCCGATTACGCTGCGATTTATCATCCCTAATGATGGGGTGAGGCGAAATCGGCGTATGAAGGCTCATTCAGTCAGCGAAGCGGAAAAGGAGTTTCTTTCCCTATGAATAAACCTAAAAAGAGATTTGCTTTATCACCTTTTTTCGTTTTCGTTTTTATCGTGGCCGTTTTTCTGCTGGCTATTATTATAACAGTCCTTATCCAGAAGGAATCCACAATGCCGCGAACTCCTTCAGAAACCACGATTATTTCTTTCGTAAGAATCCATGAGAACTTATTAGGAAAGTACGAAAAAATGGAATCTATGCCGGATTGGGCCGAAGGAGAGCGGAAGAAAGTGACCACCTCGTTGGGCTCCTTTCTTTTCTATTTTAAAGGTGGAGAGATAGTTACGGTGGATCTCTATAAATCGGATGGCAGCCGCGAGACTATCTGGAGAAAAGAATGAAGGTTATTCTTGCTTTCCATCCGAGGCAGAGCCAGAACTATAGCCCGATCTGCGGGATGATAGTCTGGGCTTGTAATATATTGGGCTAAAAAAGGGGGTATTAAAAAATGAAAAGATTTGTTTTTCTTTTCCTAATTTGTGCACACCTGATTTCAGCTCAAATTGATCAGAAGCCAAAGGAGCCGATTAGCTATGATTGAAGCTTTGCCAAACGGCGTCAGCTGAATTATCATGAGAGACGGAATCCGTAGCTTAAGAAATCAGCACGCGAGTCCGAAACCGCTTGACGACGAACACGACCATGATCTTTCGTCCCGACGGCTTTCCGGTCAAAGGCGCTTACCAAAAAATATTGTCACCTTTTTAGTTTTTTCGATGTATTAATGATTGTAGAAGGTTAGCTGGCTTGTGTTTGCATGTCTAGAAGGAGATACTAATGCCGCAGCGTTCGCGAATAAGGAGAATACGATGATGCGCAAATCCGTGGCCGCAACCCTTTTGATACTCGGGGCTCTGGCGTTCGGCTTCGCCCAGGGGGAAAAGCCCCAGTCCGCCGACAAGATCCTGAACGCGGGGATCGATACGGCGAAGTCCTCCGGGAAGACAGTCTTCCTGATCTTCCACGCCTCCTGGTGCGGCTGGTGCAAGAAGCTGGACAAGGCCCTCGAGGACCCGGCCCTGAAGTCCATCATCGGCGACAGCTTCGTCGTCACGCATCTCGACGTGATGGAAAACGCCAAGGACAAGATCGAAACCCTCGAAAATCCGGGCGGTCGGGAGATCATGGCCAAGCTGGGCGGCGAGAAGTCGGGCCTCCCGTTCTACGCTTTCCTCGACGCGACCGGCCAGAAGATCGCCGATTCCAACGTCATGCCCGGCAATGCGAACATCGGCTACCCGAGTACACCCGAGGAGATTGCGGCGTTCGAGACGCTGCTCAAGTCGACGGCCAGGAAAATGAGCGACGCGCAGCGCGCGACCGTCCTGGATTACATCCGGAAGAACAAATAAACTTCCGCTTTCTATGGAGGCAGAGCATGAAAATCCTGCTTGGCTTTTGGAGAATATATTTAATTCTTGCTTTATTTGCCCCGATTTTTTCACGCTCACAAGATTCATATAAGGATAGATATGTTGTCTACTATTTCGGGGCGACAAGCTGCGGATATTGTAATATTCCCGCCAACATTGAAAAAATAAAGCAAATCAGGAATGAATTTTTTAAAAGATACCCGGATTTTAATACCAAATATGTTTTTGTCTGTATGGACAGAAATATCAAGGAAGGGCTCGAATTTATAAAAAAATACGGATATTGGGATGAGGTATCAATCGGCAGTTTTTACAACAACGAATTAGCCTTGAACTTTTTAAATATAACAAAAATTCCGGGAGTTCCCCACGTTATGGTTTACAAAGACTCCTATAGTAAAATAGAACAATTCTCAGTCCCGGTTATCAAAGAAAGGAAATTGCTCATCGATCTGGTTGGAGGCACACAGATAGGAGATTGGATAAGTAAGGGATATCCGTTAGAGTTAAAGTAGAGAAAAACTTAGGGCGCCTTTCGATTTGATAGACGGCGGCTGAGCCCGAGTATCGCGTCGATAGTAAACATAAGGATTCTTAAAATCCCTCGCTTCGTAAGAAGCGTGCTGGTTCGAGTCCGGCCAGGCGCGCCATTTATTTTTCCCTATGAGGCGATCATCCGCTAACAAGCATCATTTATTTTTCGGGAGGCTGGGCTATCCGGCCTCCAAACGCCTCTTCTTTTATGAGCCGTTATTTCAGAAAATCTAGTTGTCGACTAATTAATTCACCGCCGGAAATTAGAACATAAATCGCATATGCCGAAAGAAGCATAGTTGCACCAGCAAGTAAGACAACGATAATACTTAGATTTTCTTCTTTTTCTCTTTCTTTCTTGCCTGGGAAAATAATCATGCTCATTTTTGTGATGACGTATGCACAGACAACCAACCCTATTACTTGAATCATATTCCCTCCTATATGTCGCGATTTAATTACAAGTCGAGGACTTTGTCAACTTTAAAGACAAGACTACTTTCCCTCTTGCTAAAATAGCGTACCTTGAGAATTTCCCCTTCCCGCCTTCGTCTATCCCCTTGAGGCGACGATCCGCGCAAGCGTCATGTCATCTAAGGGGAAGCCATGCCTTCGGGCCCCTGGCTTCCCGCGCGCCTCACGCTAAAGTTAAAGAAATATCTTGAGCTATCTAAATAAATCTTAAACGAAACATAACAATAGAATCGATAGCGTACTTTTAAGTTTTATTCCTTCCTAGTTTGAGATTTCAACTGCAGCGCTTTCTCTACCATATGAGTCAAAGGAGATTATTCTGTAAATATAGAATTCTTGTCTCTTCAATCCTCTATCATCATAATTGAACACATTATCATTTAGCTCTGTTATCAATTGAAAAGTATCACCTGAGGCTTCTTTTTTCTTTCTGAAAAGTTTATATTTTACGCGGACATCAATATTTTTTTCGTTGGCTTCCCAGCTTAATCGATTTATATATTCCTTATAAAAAATAAAGCTATTCTCAATTCTTTGAAGCCCTATATTTTTTGGGGGATAAAGACCAGGCAATATAACGAAAGTATGGACACTGTAAACGCCCCAGCTCCTGCCGTATGCCATAGCTCGGTATGGATACCAATGAATGCTTGTATCCCAAGTATTATAACACCCATAATAATTGGTGGCGCCATCCGAATTGAATCCGACCACCGTGACAAAATGATCGGTTTCATTATTTCCGTCTGTATCTACCAGGAAAACAAGCGGTCTATTGTTAATTATTTCGTTTTTCAATGAATCCCAAGAAAAAGCGGAAAAGGAGTAACGAGTCGAAGTTCCAAGATAACTTTTTAATGAAATAATATAATTCTCGTAACTTGACTTAACATCGGAATCCCAACTCCAACCATAGTAATTATGATAATAACTCTGAGAAGTCTTCATGTAATCTGCAACACAATTATCCTTATGCTCATCTCCAGCTGGAGGTTCAGATCTATCTCGCAATAAATTTGGATAATAATCTAGAGGCAGGCAATAATCATTATAATTTTCCATTGAAGCAATAGCGCTATTCACATTGGCACTCTGCGATAAAGAATCTCCGGGAATAAGGTTGGGAAAGCCGTGCGAATCATAATATCCAATGACCATGCCTACGCTTGTTGGCCCACATCCATAGCGCCATATATAGGCAGGTACTTCAGAAATTACGGTTGCTGCTTGTATTCGCAACCTGCTAAAAACATGTCCCCTGATATTAATCCCAGAAGGAGGGATAGGCCCAGTTTTGCTTTGCTCTGGTTTTAAGAAATCGTCATGTCTTTCCTGATTTGCTAACAAAATAAATAGTGATAGGATACAAAACATTAATACAAAGATTTTTATTTTTTTATATTTTCCAATTTCGTCGTGCTGCATGTTCACTATCCCCTTCCTTATCTAGGTTTAATTTAAATAAAAAAGACAAATAAAATCATTAATCTCCCCAATATTATTGTTGGCCGCTTCCTAATCACCGCAATTTGGTTCTTCCCCGTGTATCGCCAAGCATAAAAAAATATAACACCAACTAATGAGAATAGTCAAACAGCGAGCTCTATGTGGATTAGCTCGTTGGTATAGATCCAAGAAAGCGCCTATTGGCTACCCTTGCCATTCAGCCATTTCATTATTACCGCTTTTCTCCATCTATTCGTTGAGGCTAAGGTCAAGTGCCCTTCAGCCCCGCCAGCCTCTTCCTGGCATCTTCGACTTCGGGCAGGCCGGGGTCGGCGTCCTTCCCCTCCCCTGCTCCGACTTGCCCTTGATGTTGATCGTCGTCTAGTTATGGGGATCAAGGATGGCGATGGCCGGATCGCTAAAAATCTCGTCCCATAGATTGAAGCTGGGATTCGAAGTCAGGATTTCTATCAAATAAATGCGTCACGACGTTCGTTCTTTGTGATAAAATAATTATAGCTCTCTCGCGCCGGCTGGGGAGAGTCCCACCATCAACCCCCCTTTTGCTAACAGCCGGCCTTGCCTAATCGCCGAATCGACCGTAAGCATAATTCTCGACCTAACCATCCTTAGATTTGTATCCGCTTTAAGATTAAATCAATATTTTACTACCCTAATATCATCAAACCACGCATATATTCCAGTGCAAATCCAACACATTCCTTGAAATGCCAACTGCGATATGCTCCCCCCGGCATTATTATTGTAGGCAATCCCGTAATCATAGCCATTAATGTTCAGAGTCATTTTGTTTGTTGCGCAATCCCAAGATAGAATAACCTTATTCCAGGTATCAAAAGCAATCGGCCTATTTGAATATTGATGCCATCCACCTTGATTCCAATACACCTGGCCATTCGTTTCAAAGTATATCTGGAATCTCGTAGATGGATATTTCTCCCAATAAGTTTTATCTGATAAAAATATACTGATACCTGCAGAGTTTCCGGAAGGAATAAACATCATAAGCTCAGCTCTACCCTTGGAAACAGCGGGTTGGAAAATCCTATAAACTTCCGCTTCGTTGCCGCCCGCCATGATATCATTAACCTTAATCGAATAGTTTCCACTATAAGCTCGTTCTGATGATAAGCAAGAATAGTCTTTAGTCCCCCACCCCTGCAGCGTTCCATCATCAAAATTGCAAAAGAAAACAGTTATTTCTTTTATTCCATAAATTTTCCTTATTTTTTCTATGTCATAATCTTTTAAAACATTGCATACATCGTATCCTGTCCACCTTGCCATTCTAGGATTAGATGCTTCGCATGCTGTGCAATCCTTATCAATACAATAATGATCGAGCCCCATTGCGTGGCCGCTTTCGTGAAGAGCAATGCTACCGATACTCACCATTTTTTTATCGGGATCATGCATTGAGTCGTCGACCGTCCAAATATATTCTCCCGTATCTTTAAAAGCTATATGAATAATACCATCTTTATCTATACTTGTAGACCCAACCGCCTCACTATGGTATTTGGTCCTAATTGGGCCAAAATATTCCGAAAATTCTCGTTTGCTATTACTCCAATAAAATTTTATATCCTCTGGGTCAGATTGTTTTTCTTTTTTTATAAAGTTTATGCGTCCGTCAAGAGCACTGGCCCATTTACCAAGCGCTGATTTTATGATTTCGTAAATTTGATCGTCTGTATAAGAGGGCCAATGATAAACTATATTTGAATCAACTGAATAATAAACATCAGAATCTAGTGGAAAGCTTTGACAGTTATCAGAGAAATTTCCTTTTCTACACAGAGTATTGACAAAAGAAAAATGAAAAATATTAATTAAAAACACATCCTGCAAATTGTTGTAGATTGTGTCTAATAATCTCCATTTCTCATCTACATCGTCATAGACATAATAATTCCTTTCTGAAAAACCAAACGAAGGAATCACTAATTTCGCCGGATAGTTAAACTCTAATCCTGAAGGCAAAAATTCAATAGGATTACTTCCTGGCACATAATTTGTTGGAATAGGCGGATTATATGAAGGCTCATTTATTGAAATAAGTTCCGGTTCATTTAGTGCTCCGAATGGTATTTCCATCCTCACTCCATAATAGGGACTTGAGGTATCCAATACATCGACTGTGCCGCCCGCAGGACCAATAACGTTTGCACCCTGAGCATGAATTTCTTGTTTTATTTGAATAGCAAGGTAGCTTCCCGGCTTACTTCTTAACTCAACAGAAATCGTATTCTTTTCTACTAAATTTATTATTGTTTCTAAAGCATAAACATTCTGATTGAAATCATTTGTTCCCAGTATCTGGATTCCATTAATTTTAATGATTGCGCTGCTGATTCTATTGTCGCCATTTGCATCGCCATTTTTGACTATAAGCTTTCCTTGCCCGAATCTTCCTGGAAACGTGTCTGCATAAATATTGGGTTTGCCAGTGGTTCTTATATATTGTTTAGGCCCTAGAAGCGTCACTTCAACCGTATTGGATGTATTGGATGTAGGAGAATCGCCCCTGCCTAGTTCTGCAATTCCACTCATCAAAAATACAAGGGAAAATAACAATGCGATTAAGATAGATTTTTTCATGTTACCCTCCTTTTCCTTATGGATTTACAATAAAAATACTGTTGTCCTATTTGTTAGTCAATAGCTTTGAACCGGATGTCGCATCTTGTCGTTTTTTGTCGTATTTCTTTTTAAAAATCCAATGATCTAGGCCGTCAAAAGATCCATGTGAGTCGTCATATTCTTGACTTCAAAGGTGTTTTTTTGATTAGATAAGCGCAAGAATTCCAAGGGAGAACGAAACTAAGTGCCTGCGGATAAGAGCGGGGAGAATAAACAGTTAGCCTCCTGGAAGGAGATCGCTACCTATCTGGGCGTTGACGAGCGGACCTGCCAGAGGTGGGAGAAGAAATACGGGCTGCCGGTGCGGAGGATGGAAGATACTCCAAAATCCAGGGTGTTTGCTCATAAGGAGGACTTGGACCGCTGGCGCGATGCCGTAACAAAGAATAACAATTTTGTCCGAGAAGTCCAACTGGCCAGCCCTGCCCAAAAGGGCGAATCCAGACCTCAAAATTTGATTAAAAGATATATCTTTTATGGAATTCCCGTCCTTGTCATGGCTGCTCTGCTCGCTATCTTCCTCCCCCGATTCTTCTATGACCGCCAGCCTGCGGATTTCAGGATCGATCACTCAAAGCTGATCGTACTCAACAAGCTGGGGCGGGAGTTGTGGTCGTACGATACTCAGCTACCGAACCTATGGGAAGAAAAAGAATATCGGGAATGCTTCCAGAAAAAAAAGGAAATTTCGTACGAACAAAGAAGACTGCCGGTTCTCATTATAAAAGATATAAATCATGATGGGCTGAACGAAGTCTTATTTTCAATTCAAACCAATGATGGCTTGAAAGCCGAAATTCTTTATTGTTTCGATTCCAAGGGAACAAAGCTCTGGGAATTCGAGGCTGGACGCGAGATCCAGCTTGGCTCCAAAGTCTATTCTCGGGACTTTGTAATTATTGCTATTGACATTGTCGATCTCAACAACGATGGAGTTATGGAAATCTTCGTGATTTCTCATGCCAGAGAACAAATTCCAACCCAGGTTGCCGTTTTGAATCTCGCGGGCAGCTTAATCCGAGAATATTGGAATGTGGGGCAATTTAATGATTACGCCTTTGAGGATCTCAACGGAGATGGGAGGAAAGACATTCTTCTGGCGGGTCAAAGTAACGCCTTTGATCGACCTTGTCTTGTTGTGCTTGATTTCGATTCAATGAAAGGGATTTCCCCGACCAAACCGGAGATGGAATGCCCCGGGCTCGAAAAAGGTTCTGAAAAATATTATTTGCTTTTCGCTTTGACCGAATTAGATAAGCTATTTATGCCTCGAATCGCGCTCGGCAAAATCGATATACTTTCAAACCGGCGTATCCAGGTGCGGACGACTTCTACCGAAATTATCTATGAACTGAATTTCCTGCTGAAACCTGAAGACATCACCTTAAGTGACCCCTTTGCCAGGAGATATCATGATGCCTATAGGGAAGGAAAGTTGGGGTCTCCGCTGGATGATAAAAATAAAGAGCTCATTCAAAAAAAATTAAGGAATGAAATAGACTATTACAATGGCATAAATTGGACTCGCGGGGGAGCCATGTCCAATAAGTGGTAGGGCTTCACTCCGATGATTAGACGCCTTAGCTGAGGATAATAGGATTTATTTTTTTGCCTTGCGCGTGCGGCGTGCCTCCCAAGCTCCGGAATTGCGCTTCCCATCACAAAGCGATAATATCCCCAGCCTCTAAGTCAAGTTTAGAAGTGAACCCTAAATCCGGGAGATCGTCGCCCAGCAGGCCTGGCCTCGAGCCTCAAGTATCCAATCGCCTCCTATGCTGTCTCCGATATTCCCATGGCGGCATGAGGTTTGGCATTGACCAGAGCCCGATTTTCCTTTTCCTTGCTTGATCCTCAGCCCCTTCCAAGATTGGATCTGAGGAGTATTTCTTAAAGTGCAATGCTAAGCCAGCTTTTACGAGCTCCAGGGAAAGATCCTTGCTATTTGCACATACCCTAGCAACTGTTCGCCCATAATATCGGACCGTGACCTGACCTTTGCAAATTGTCAACTTGCTGGACCGAAATAAGACAGCGCTTCTAGTGCGGACTCTTCCATCCTTTCGCCAATTGCTGGGCCCGCGGATCTTTCATTAGCCCCGCAAGGTCCGTGTCTGAGAAAATCTCTTCTTTTGAGCCCCCTTGGTCGATATATTTCTTCAGGTACTGGAGGGCATCGTCGCGGCGGCGCGCGAGTTCATAGACCTGGATGCTCTTGAGAAGGACCCTGATGTCGCTGGGCGACATTTTCAAAGCCTTGGCGATTTCGTCCAGTGCCCTTGGACGGTCTCCCAAGATGACCCGAAAACGTGCCAATCTGGCGATCGTCTGCGAATCGTTCGGGTCTTTGGCCAGCTCCTCTTCCCCTAATCGGAGCGCGTGTTGATAAGTGGTCCCGGCCTTCTCCGAAGACTCGGGAATGCACCGGTAGGCATCGGCCAGGTTGCCCCAGGGCAGATAATCTTTCTCGGCCAACTTGACCGCTTCTTCAAACATCGCGGCGGAATCGCCGTAGCGGCGCTGGAAAAAGTAGATCGTGCCCAAGTTGGATAAGGCGCTTCCGTTGGGGCGAATGGCGATGGACTTCTTAAACATCGCCTCGGCCGATTCGTAGCGCCCTCTCATGGCATAAATTCCACCCAGGTTGTTGTAGGCCCGGATCGAGCCGGGCGTTAATTTTGTGACTTTAAGAAACATTTTTTCGGCATCCGGAATGCGTCCATAAACATAGTAAAAATAGCCCAAATACGAATAAACATAGGAGTAGTCTGGCCTCAATTTCCTGGCGCTTTTGTAAGCTGCTTCTGCTTCCTTGAGCCTTTCCAGCTTCTCATACGTCTGCCCCAGGTCTATGTAAGCCTGGAAATTTCTGGGTTCAATTTGTAAGGCCCGCCGGAACTCCTGGAGCGCCTGATCATATTGGCCCGTCTCTCGATAAATAATTCCGAGAGTCATAATGGCTGGGACTAATTGATCATTATTCTGAATCGCGAGGCGACAGGTTGATTGGGCCTCATCGAGCATGGCGGGGTCTTTTGTGAGCTTGTACTTAGACCAATAGGCTTCGGCTAATTCTGTTTGGGCCAGGGCATAATGCGGATCCTGCCCGACAGCGCGCTGGAGACAATCGATGGCCTTATCGACGCTTTCTGCCTTCTCGGATTGCTGCAGATAGCCGAGGCCCTTGAGCAGAGATTCATACGCGTTCGGCAGCGAGGTCCTTCCGGCGGACCAGACAAGGCCTGTCCTCGGCTCCGTCTTAACATCCAGCATCTGAACCGTTTTGACCACGATGTCATCCTGCCATGTCTTCAGGTTAGTAATAGGATCATCAAAGGTGAGCGCAGAACCGCGTTGGAGGAGGGTTTTCGCATCGACAAGATTGACGGTCAGCCGAATCATCTCACCGCTCCGCCGCATTGTCCCGGTGATGGCCACATCGACGCCCAGATCCTGCTTCACATTCGCCGGGCTCTTGATTTCTTCCTGGCGCGCCACATTCGCAGGAATAGCCCAGACTGATCCTTGGGAGTACTCGAGTTGGAGAAGGTTTTCAGAAAGGGTTGCGACTAATCCATCGCAGAACGCCTGATCATCGGAATTGCCATCCACAAAGGTGAAAGGGAGCACGGCGACGGAACGCTTGGCCTGGCGGCGAATCCCCAAAAAATAGACTCCAACAAAAATCAACACCAGAAGAAGAACGGAAGCGGTGGCGTAATGTAAAAGTCTTTTTTGCCCTGCCGGTCGATCTCCAACCGTTTTCGGTTTTTTCTTAACGATCGCCTTTTCTGCGGTCGAAAGCCCCTTCTCAATGTGATCAAGAGTCAGCCTCAGCTCTTCCACCGTCTGATATCGATCGTCGCGGTTTTTCGCTAGACATTTTTGGATCGCCTGATTGAGAGGATCAGGAATCTGCGCATTCAGCTCCTTAGGATCTCGAGGGGCTTCGCTCTTTTGCTTCAGGGCGACGCTGAACGGCGTATCCCCCTCAAAAGGCACGCGGCCCGTCAGCATCTCGTAAAGAATAACTCCCAGCGAATAGATATCCGACCGCTGGTCAGCCTCTTGGCCTTCGACCTGCTCCGGCGACATGTACTCGGGCGTGCCGATCATCACGCTGGCGCCGGTGATCCCTTTGGCCTTGATGGAACGGGCAATTCCGAAATCCATGATCCGGGCATTTCCATCTTTATCGATCATGATGTTGCCGGGCTTCAGGTCCCGGTGCACGATGCCAAGCTTGTGCGCCTCGGCCAAGCCTTCGGCTATCTGATGGGCAATCGATAGGGCCGTCCCAATGGACAGGATCTTCGTCCTGTGGATCAGGCTCTTCAGGTCCTCTCCGCGGACGTACTCCATCGTCAGGTAGACGGTTTTCCCCTCTTCATGGAGGTCGTGCATCCGGCAGACGTTCTTATGGCTGATCTTGCGGGCGATCTTGATCTCATTCTGGAACCGCTCGATTGTCCGTTTGTCGGCGCCGATCTCCGGACGTATCAATTTGAGAGCGATCTCTTCCTGGAGTTTCTTGTCGAAGGCGCGGTAGACGCGGCCCATGCCTCCGGCACCCAGCTCCTCGATAATCTCGTAGCGGCCGGCAAATAGAGTGCCTCGAATAAGCTCGTCAGTGGTTGTCTCGAGGGTCTTAGTGACAGAGATCTGGGGTATCTCGGGAAGCCCTAATCGAGTCCCGCAGTCAAGACAGAACCGGGCAGTTTCGGGATTCTCACCCTGACATTTAGTGCACTTGATGGCCAATGCTGACCCCTTCTATCTGGGATGGCTAAAGATTAACAAGGAATGGAGGCAGAGTCAACTGGGCTGAGTTCATTACCTCAAACGTCCCAAACTAGAAATTAAACCCCTTCCCGTGTCAAGCCGTTGTCACAGACCTCATTTCCCGCGTCCGCCGTGGGGACGCGGAGTGGACAAAATCGCTAAAAAAGGCTCAGTTTTGCTTACTCAGGCTAAAAACAAGAAATCAGAAAAATTTCTGAGAAATCAGTAGGAAAATCCTGGCGGTTTTCATCTTATATTTGGTGAATCTGTTTTATCACTTTCATCGGTTATTTCCCGAACTTGCTGTCCGTGGTTCTGGCAATGTAAATTTGATAAGTTTTTTCCCGCCTGAAATCAGATAGGCTCCAATAATTAAAAGGACAATTGCACTTATAAGACCTCCCCAATAGTTGGGGGAAACGAATCTTTGCTCTGCCCCAAGAGATGTTAAACGAATAAGATTATTGAATAATTCTGGAATTCCCCTAATAAGACAAACAACTCCAATAATTCTCAAGGATAGATTAAGAATGGATTTCTCCCAATCCTTTGCCGCAAAAGCAGAAATCTCACTGTTTTCTTTGATAAGCTTTTTTGCGATTGAATCTCCCCATCTCAGCAAGATATATGTCGCGGCAAGCGCTAAAACAAAAGCTGTTATACTCCAAGCTAAAAACCAGAACGAAGATGGATTTTGTCTTGACTGTTGAAACACCATGCTTATAGCTAATGCAAAATTGGGAATGAGCCTTACCGCATAAATTACAGAATATACCCCTACGATTTTAAGTGAAATAGAAAGAACGTCTCGCTTTGTCATGCTAATCCTCCTTTTCATTATTTATAGATTTAGAAAAAAGCAGCTTATCATGCAAAAGCGATTTTTTAACTTTGCTGACCGTAAATTTTCCCCTCTCTATTACAGTTTAGCTTATAGCACAGCAGATATAGGAAGTCAAATTTATGGAAAAAACTCCTCCCCCTATGCCCGCCGTGGGGACACCACGGGGACAAAATCGCTAAAATGGCTCAGTTTTGCTTACTCATGCTAGAAAGAAGATTCTGTGCCCTTCAGCCCCGCCAGCCTCTTCCTGGCATCTTCGACTTCGGGAAGGCCAAAGCTTCTTAGTCCTCCTCAATCGCTACTACCTTAACTTTTTTCCAATCC
>Ga0315297_10001686_pt1 | contig 13771 bp, 11 predicted proteins | sample YL17G15_0_MG_FD_203628 | JGI IMG/M metagenome (GOLD analysis project Ga0315297, IMG submission 203628) | Sediment microbial communities from Yellowstone Lake, YNP, Wyoming, USA - YL17G15_0 | ecosystem: Environmental > Aquatic > Freshwater > Lake > Sediment | place: USA: Wyoming | collected... | reverse complement strand
ACTTGGCCAAGGGGAAACAAAGCCTCAGCCATAATGGGATGGCCCGTCCCGGGGCGGGTCGGCCGCTCGTCCCCGCGAGCAATCGCGGGGCCAGACAAATAACCGCCCCCGCCGCTTCGGCGCGCGGGAACAGAATCCGGCTTATGTCCCGCTCCAGCCGTTCCTTTCTTGTGGTCCAGGTGTCCGCTGACTCTTTATGCTGCTATAGGCCCGATGAGCGAACGGGCCGTCTACAGCGAACCGGTGATCGTGCTGGCCGCGGCCGTGGGGGTCGTCCTCATGGCATCGCCCGCGGCCATGGTGGACGACGCCTTTGCCTTCCTTGGTTCGTGCGCCGTCCCCGACGCACCGCCGCCGCAAGATTTGAAACCGGCGGAGCGGCAATGAAATGAAAAAAGCCCCGCGTCCTTGACAGCGGTCCGCGGCCGAGCATATAGTCGTTTCACGATGAAAACGATCGGTCTCATCGGCGGCATGACCTGGCACTCGACCGCCGATTACTACCGCCTGATCAATGAGGACGTCCAGCGGCGCCTGGGCGGTTCCGCGTCCGCCCGCTGCGTCCTGTATTCCGTCGAGTTCGGAGAATTCGAAGAGCTTCAGGAAGCCGGCGACTGGGACCGGTTGACCGCTCTCATGGTCGACGCCGCGATCCGTGTCGAAAACGCCGGCGCGAACGTCCTCGTCATCTGCGCCAACACGATGCACCGAACGGCCGACGCTGTAGCCGCCGCCCTGGCCATCCCCCTGCTTCATATCGCCGATGCCGCGGCCGCGGAAATCCTCCGGAGCAAGGTGAAGACCGTCGGGCTTCTTGGAACGCGCTATACGATGGAGCAGGATTTTTACAGAAAACGTCTTGAAACGAAGCACGGCCTCCGCGTCCTCGTCCCGGACCCGGACGAGCGGACGCGTATCCATGACATCATCTACACTGAGCTCGGACGTGGGATCATCAAAGATTCCTCAAAGGCGGAGTATCTGGCCATCATCGACCGGCTGCGCCACGGCGGCGCGGAAGGCGTCATTCTCGGCTGCACGGAAATTCCCCTTCTCGTCAAACCCGGAGACGCGTCCGTTCCACTCTACGACACGACCGCGCTTCACGCCAAGGCCGCCGTCGACGCCGCTCTCGCCGACTGACATTTTTCTTTCTTGACATGGTCCCGCTGGGGGCGATATATTTCTGTTTTCATAACCTTAAGGAGGGTATGACATGCGAAATCGCAAATGTTTCGTCGTTCTTACGGCGGCTGTATTCATGGCCGCTTTTTTTAGTTCTGCCTATTCCCAATCGTATCGCGCGGACGGCAACAAAGCCAAAAGCTACATCGAGCACCTCGCCTCGGACCAGCTTGAAGGCCGCCAAACCTTGACGCCGGGCTATCAAAAGGCGGCCGAGTGGGTCGCTTCCCGGTTCAAAGAATGGGGGCTCAAGCCATGCGGGGACGGCGGAACATCCTATTTTCAAAAGGTCCCGATCAAGAATACGGTGACCGTGAACGTCGGGATTCCTTCGCTAAACGTCGGCAATCGTCCGTTCTATTTCGACGACGCCGATTTCACGGTGAACGGCCTGTCGACAGCCAAAACGACGGTCAAGGCCGAAGTCATCTTCGTCGGCTATGGCCTTTCGCTTCCGGCCAAAGGCCTGGATGAGTACGCCGGCCTGAACGTGCAGGGAAAAGTCGTCTTGGCTTTCAAAGGCAATCCCGATTCGTTCGCTCCTCCCAGAGGATTCTTTACGGAAACGGCCGGAGCGGCCCCTCCGGCCCTCGGATTGACCGCCAGCGACGTCACCGACGCGGTCAAGATCAAAACGGCCTATGACAAGGGCGCCGCGGCTATCCTGCTCTACAATCCCGACGCCGCCCAGCCGGCCGCCATGATCATGATGGGAGGCCCCGGCGGGCAAGCCCAGGCCGGGAGCGCTCAAATCACCCGGAATTTTCTCGCCTTCGACATCACCGAGAGGATTTTCCGCCTTCTCGTCCTGAAAAGCCCCCAGGAGTCGACGCGTGAATACGGCCAAAAACTGAACAAGATCCGGTGGGATATCCGCACCAAAAAATCCCGGTCTAAGGCGACCGGCGTCGCCACGGCCTTGAAGGGATATGACGAGATCAAGAAATACGCCGGCGGGGACGGATTGAACGTGATCGGCAAGATCGAAGGTACCGACCCGGTCCTGAAGAACCAATATATCGTCATCGGCGGCCATCTCGATCATCTCGGAACCCGGGGATCGGTCGTTTACAACGGCGCGGATGACGATGCCTCGGGCGTCGCCACGGCCATGGAGGCCGCCCGCGTTCTCGGCCAGGGCGGATTCAAGCCGAAACGGACTATCGTCTTCGCCGGTTGGTGCGGCGAGGAGATGGGTCTTCTGGGATCCAATCATTTCGGCACGAATCCACCGGCTGGGATCAAGATGGACCAGGTCGTGGCCAACTTCAATTGCGACATGGTCGGCTTGGGTGATAACATTGACGCCCCCGGCGCGTTGAACTTTCCGGAGATCTGGGAGAAGGTGATCAAGCGGAATCAAGATCCCGACGTGATCGCCGTGGTCAAGCCGAACACGGGTGGGCCCGGCGGCAGCGACCATTCGACGTTCATCACCAAAGGGATCGTCTCCATGGCCCTCATGACGGGCGGCGGCGGCGGTCACCCCGATTACCACGACAGCGGCGACGACGCGGTCAAGATCGAACCCGAGATCATGCGGAAAACGGCCCAGTTCGTCGTCCAGGGGACGATGAACCTGGCCGACGAGACGGCGGTCAATCTGCTGGTCCCGGACCGTCTCTATCTCTACAATTCGCTCATGATGCGGATTGTCAACATCAATACGGCCCTCGCCGGCAGCACCTGGCGGATCACCGATTATCCCGATAAAAGCGCCCTGCTGGCGAAGATGTACGAACGCGAGGTCGCGAGGAACGCCCAGGTCCAGGCCCAGGCGATGCTGGCCGCCCGCGCCGCCGCTTTTATGACGCCGGCCGCTCCGGCCGCCCCTGCGATTCAAACTCCGGTCCGTAAAGACCTGGCTCAGGGAGTCCGGAGCTCCGTCTTCCTCGGGGACGTCAAGTTCCTGGAGATGGCGGCCAACGCCCTCGGGATCGGCCGGGTGGAATTTTCGGGAGACGATGGGACCTGGATCGTCAACGGCCGTCTGACCGACGCCGGGAAAGCGGCTATAAAAACGATGGAGAGCAACAGCATCGTTCTGCACCTCGCCAATCCCTTGGATGACTTATTGAGCGACATCCTGAACGCCGCGGAAAAGGCGTTTCTGGTGACTGGAACTTACAATCTGACCCCCGCGTTTAAGGATCTCGCGGTTTCCAAGAAGGTGGTCGTCAGCGTCGATGTCGATCTGAATGATATCGAGGGCACTCTCAACAAGGCCGACCAGACCAAAAAACTGCTGGGCGCCGCGACAAACCTGATCGCTTTGGTCAAGTCGACGGACAGGATCAACGATCTGGAGGCGAAACGGGCGTTCTATTTCGGGCTCATCAAGAAAGGCTGGAAGGTCGAGGAGATCAGCGCCTTCATCGGGGGGAGTTTGAGGTCTCTTAACCCCACCGCGGGGGCGATGATGCAATTTAGATAAGCCGATTTTTCGTCGGTCCTTTCAAGTTATCATTCTTATTCTTGAACGCAGGTGATTGTCCCGGTTCGGCCAAAAATGATATAGTCTTTTTCAATTGCCGGATGAGAGGAGCCGAGCATGCACATCCCCAAGAAATCGTTCCCCTGGATCGTTTCGGTCCTGATCTTGACCGCCCTTTTGATAAACCCGGTTTCAGCCCAGACCTCGGCCGACGCCGCGGCCAGCCGCCGTAAAACTTTGAGCGAGCGCGTCGGGAAAGGCCTGGCCGTCGTTCCGGCCCAGACACCCAGCGCCCGAGGACCCCAAGAGAACAAGGATTTTTACTTTTTGACCGGGATCATGGAGCCCGAAGCCGTCCTGGTTGTGGCGGGCGAAGGCGAGAAAAGAGAAACCTTGTTCAACCGGTCGGGAAAATGGAGTGGTCCGGCCCCAAAGACTCTGGATGTCCTTCCGTCCTCGGACCTTCGAAAGTTTTTCATGAGCCGCGCCGCCCAAAAAAGGATCTATCTGTCGTTTTCAACGCTCGACGGCGTCCTCCAAGCGATCGGCGGCAGCTCGGCCCTGGCCTTCGCCGCGGAGATCGCCAATATCGATCCGATCCTGGCCGAAATGCGCATCGTCAAGTCGCCCGAGGAGATCAAGACGCTCCAAACCGCAATCGACATCACCGCCGACGCGTATATCGATGCTCTCAAGTCGGCTAAGCCCGGGACGCGCGAGCTCGACCTCAATGCCATCCTTCAATACCATTACATCCGCCGCGGCGCCGAACAGTCCTTTCTTCAGGTCGCCTCCGGTCCCAACTCCATCAACGTCCATTTCGGCTCCACGACGCGCGAAATGAAGGCTGGCGACGTCATCGTTTTCGATATCGGCGCCTGGTTCGAGCGCTACACGTCGGACATCAGCCGGACGGTTCCAGTGAACGGCCGCTTCACCAAAGAGCAGGCCGAGATCTACAACGTCGTTCTCGAGGCCCAGAAGGAAGGCATCCGCCTGATGGTCGCCGGGAACGGCATCCTCAAAACCCAGACCGCCGTTGAAGACGCTCTCCTCAATGGACTGGCCAAGCTCGGCCTGGTCACCGATCCCGCCAGCCCGTGGCAAAGGCGGTTGTTCATCCAGCATGGATTCATCCACGGCATCGGTCTCGACATCCACGACGTTTGGAACTGGTTCTCCCGCGAGATGAGGAACGGGATGACCTTCAAGCCGGGCATGGTCCTGACCATGGAGCCGGGCCTTTATTTTCCCGAGAAGATGCTCGAGACGATGCCGGGCGGTCCGAGAGCCCAGGTCAAGGAGGACGAGTTCAAGGCCTTTGCGGCGAAGGTCGCTCCGATCTTTAAGAAATACGCCGGCATGGGCTGCCGCATCGAGGACGACGTGCTTGTCACCGAAACAGGGAATCAGGTCCTCACCGTCCGGGCCCCCAAGGAGATCGTGGATATCGAGAAGATCATGAAAGCGGCGGCCCGACCAGGCCGCTGAGACGGGGCGCCGTGCCGATAAAAACCGGGTTTTCGAGATCGGAGGAGAGGCCATGAAAAAATGGAGACTGGGAGTCCTTTGGACGGTCTTGCTGGTCGCCTTTGGGCGGACGGCTTCGCCGCCGAAGGTTGAGTGGAAACACGATCCGGGACGCGCATTGACGCTTCTCGCCGATGGACAGACGCTCTGGACTTTCCATTTCGCGCCCAAGGACAACTGGCCCTATTTTCATCCCCTCTCTCTGCCGGGAGGTCCGGTCCTGACCGGGCTCTCGCCGAAGGATCATCCCTGGCATCGGGCTTTGTGGTTTTCCTGGAAATTCATCAACGGTCTGAATTACTGGGAATTCAAAGACCTCAAGGACCCGGCCTCCGAACCGGCCGGCCGAACTGAACTCACGGGCAAAGAAGACATCAAGACCGCGGCGGACGGCGCCGTCATCAGCATGGACATCGCCTATCGCCATAACGGGGTCGTCGTGATGAAGGAGAAACGAGTGATCCGGGCCGGACTGCCGCGCGCGGACGGGAGCTATATCATCGATTGGCAGGGCACCTTCACGGCCCTCGACCGCGATGTCGAGCTCAATAAGGACACGGGATACGCGGGACTTTTCTTCCGCGGATCGCCGAAACTCTCCCAACCCCGTTATCTCAACAGCGAAGGGAGCAGAGCGATGGACGTTCATCAGAAAGCCGCCAAGTGGATCGACCTGACCGGAGTGGCCGACCCCGATTTCGGCCCGGCCGGCGTCACGATCTTCGATCACCCCGGCAATCCGCGTTTTCCGACGCCCTGGTGGCGGGACCGGAGCCGCGACGACGACGAGATCAGCTATATCGGTTCGGCCCCTTTATTCTCCGGTCCTTACGTGATACCGGCGGGTCGATCAATGCTCCTGCGCTACCGAGTGCTCGTGCATAAGGGCGCTCCGGACGCGGAGGCATTGAACCGCGAATTCGAAGCCTTCAAATCGCTCCGCTGAGGAGAGCGGAGACGATCTATTTCTTGTAGAGGACTTTCCCGCCGACGATCGTATAAATTATCTGAGCGCTGAGGATCTCCTCCTCCGGGCAGGTCAGGATGTCCTTGGATAAGACCGTGATATCGGCCAGCTTGCCGGCCGCGAGCGATCCCTTGATCGTCTCCTCGAAGGAGGCATAAGCCCCGTTCAGGGTATAGGAGCGCAGGGCCTCCTCGCGGGTCATCTTCTGGTCGGGGTAGAACGTTTCGCCGTTCTTCATCTTGCGCGTCACCGAGGCATAGAAAGAAGGGATGGGATCGACATCCTCGACCGGCGCGTCCGTTCCGTTGGAGATGACGGCGCCCGAGGAGATGAGCTTCCGCCAGACATAGGCGCCCTCTTCAGCCCGCTTGGCTCCCAGCTTCATTGGGACCCAGGGCCCATCCGAAGTGCAGTGGATCCCCTGCATGGCCGCGATGACCCCGAGCCCGCCGAAACGGGGGATGTCCGCGGAGCTCAAGTGCTGAGCGTGTTCGACGCGCCAGCGGATGTCCTTCTTGTCGGGATGGGCTTTCATCGCTTCTTCGTAGATGTTCAGCGTTTCGCGGTTGGCCCGGTCGCCTATGGCGTGGACGCCGAGCTGAAAGCCGTTCTCGATGGCGATACGAGCCGTTTCCTTGAGGCTCTCGACGGATGCGGTGTTCAAGCCTGAGCTCGCCGGCAGGTCGGAATAAGGCTCCAGCAGCCAGGCGCCGTGGGAGCCAAGGGCGCCGTCGATCAAGCGTTTGATGGAACGGACGGTCAGGTGGTCCGCGCCGTAGCCGATCAGCCGGTACTCCGCCGCTTTCTCCTGAAGCTGTTTGTTGTCCGTGCTGAGCATGACGTTGAGGCGGACGCCGATCTTGCTCTCGTCGATGGCCTTCTTATAGAGCTCGACGGTGCTCCAACCGACGCCGGCGTCGTGAACGCTCGTCAGCCCTTTGGACAAGCACTCCTTGTCGGCCAGATCGATGATCTTCATCTGCTGGGCTTCGATTTCGGCGGGCGTCCGCGTCGCCTGGCCTCTGGGCCTCCCGCCGCGGATCAAGCCTTGGGCCGTCTCGAGAAAAGCGCCGATGGGCCGGCCCTTGGCGTCCTTGATGATCTCGCCCCCGGAAGGATTGGGCGTCTTGGCCGTGATATTGGCCAGAGCCATGGCCTTAGCGTTGGTCAGGCTGGAATGCCCGCTGGCGTGGGTCAGCACGACCGGATTGTCCGGAGAGACCTTGCTCAGGGCGTCGTGGAGGGGAAGACCGTTGACGTTGGGTTCGGGCCTCTTGTTCCACTTTTCCTGATGCCAGCCGCGGCCGGTGATCCATTCGCCCGACTTAACGGTCTTAACGGTTTCGGCGACCATGGCTACGATCTCCTCCCAGCTCTTAACCTTGGTCAGGTCGAGGGAGAGCTTCGCCTGGCCGATACCCTGGAAGTGGAGATGAGAATCGATAAGACCAGGGACGGCCAGCTTTCCGCCGAGGTCGATGACCTCCGTGGCGGGGCCGACGTAGCGTCCGATCTTCTTGGCCTTGCCGACCTCGACGATCTTGCCGCCGCGGACGGCCAGGGCTTCGGCCTGGGGAAGAATCGCATCCATGGTCACGATCTTGCCGTTTGTGACGACGAGGTCCGCCGGTTCGACCTTGGTCGCGCAACCATTCGCCAGACCGAGAAGGAAAACGATGCCCAGGATAGCGACGATTTGCGGATGCCTTTTCAGCATGATGGTTGGACCCTCCTTTTATGGGTTATCTGAAAACAGGGACTGAAGATCAAGCCCGAAGACCATGTCTAGAGGAGCGCGGCGACGGCCTGCTTGATGAGATAGAGGACATTACCGGGGAACAATCCCAACTGGAGGACGCCGTAGAGGCAGAGGAAGAGAACCAGATACAGCGCCGGGTTTTCCATCTCGATGTTGACCTCGCGCTCCGGCTCGCGCATGTACATATAGATGACGATGCGCAGGTAATAATAAACCGAGATCAGACTGGCCAGGACGGCGATCAGGACCAGGGGCGTCAATCCCTGCTTCACGGCCGCGACGAAGACGTAGAATTTGGCCAGGAATCCTCCCGTCGGCGGAAAACCGGCCAGCGACAGGAGAAAGACGGCGAAAATCGCTCCGATCCAGGGATATTTAAATCCGACGCCGGCGAAATCCTCGAGATCGTTGTATTCGCGGCCTTTGCCGGTCAAGGCGATGAGCGAGCCGAAGGCCCCGATACTAATGAATAAGTATGTCGTGAGGAAGAACAGCAGACCTGTGCCGTCGCCGGCCAAGACGGCGATCAGCATGTATCCGGCATTGACGATGCTTGAATAGGCGAACAATCGCTTGATGTTTTTCTGGGGCAAGGCGATCAAGCTGCCAACGAGCAGGGTCAAGGCGGCCAGGGCCCAGAGGAAACCGAAGAGTTTACCCGACCTGAAACCCGCGTCCCAATAGGGGGCTAGAACCCTGATGAGAACGGCGAATCCCGCCGCTTTCGGACCGATCGAGAAAAAGGCCGTGACCGGCGTCGGGGCGCCTTCATAGACGTCGGGGGCCCACATGTGGAACGGAACGATGGCGATCTTGAAGGCGAAGCCGACGAGGACGAGGCCCAGCCCGACCAGGCCGAGGACCTGATTATCCGGACCGGTCTTGAAAAAGTCGATCAGATCCGGGATATCGAGCGCGTGGGCGGTCCCGAAGAGGATGGCCAGGCCGAAGACGAGGAAGGCGCTGGCGAAGCTTCCCATCAGGAAATATTTGATGGCCGATTCCGAGGATTTATCGTCCTTTCGTTTAAAACCGGCCAGCGCGTAGCTCGAGACCGAAAGGACTTCGAGCCCGAGGAAGATGACGATGAAGTGGGTCGAGGAGACCATGATCATGAGCCCGGAGAGGGCGAGGAGGAGAAGCCCGTAGAATTCGCCGTGATTGGCGTCCTGCATGGAGATGTATTTCATACCGATCAGGATGACGAAGGCTACGGCGATCAGGAAGAGGAAGGTGAGGAAGAGAGCTGCATTATCCAGCCGGAGCATCCCATCGAAATAGGACAGGTTGGCCTTCCAGGCTCTCGCGCCAAGGATCCCCGTGGCGATGAGAGCGAGAAGCGAAAAATAGGCCAAATAGTTCTTGTTCTCTTTTTTAAGGAAGGCCTCGAGGAGAAAGACGACCAAGGCCGCCCCGACGACGAGCAGGAGCGGAACGACGGCGCCGAAGCTGTTCATCGGATGTCGGCGCTCCTTTCCGGAATCTTGACCTGGGGCGGGACGGCTTCCGGCTTCTGGACGAAAACCTTTGTGGCGGATTTGATGCCGGCGATAGCCCGGGCGACGGAAGGCTCGATCTTACTTAGGAAAGGTCGAGGATAGAGGCCCATCCAGAACATCAGGACGACGACCGGGACGAGATAGAGGATCTCCCGCTTGTTCATGTCCTTATAGGAAAGAATCTTCTCGTTTGTGATCGGCCCGTGCATCACCCGCTCGAACATCCAGAGGAGGTAGGCCGCGGCCAGGATGACCGTCGAGACGCTGAGGATGGCAAACGTCTTGTTCGCGGCGAAGATGCCGAAGAAACAGGTGATCTCGCCGACGAAGCCGTTCAGGCCGGGCAGTCCGGCCGAGGACAACAGAGCGACCAGGAAGAAGGCCGAGAAGACGGGCATCTGCTTGCTCAGGCCGCCGAAGTCCTTGATCAGCCGGGTGTGCGACCGTTCATAGAGGATGCCGACGATCAGGAACAGCATCCCCGTGCTGAGGCCGTGGTTGAGCATCTGGTAGATGGCGCCTGTCACGCCTTCGATGTTGAGCGAGAAGAGGGCCAGCATGATCAGCCCCATGTGGCTGACACTCGAATAGGCGACCAGCGATTTGATATCCTTTTGGATCAGGGCCATCAGGCCGCCGTAGATGATGCCGATGATGGCCAGAATGGACAGGACCGGAAGGAACTTTTCGACCGCGTTCGGGAAAAGCGGGAGGGCGAACCGGATGAAGCCGTAGGCGCCCATTTTAAGGAGGACGGCGGCCAGGATGACCGAGCCGGCTGTCGGCGCCTCGACATGGGCGTCGGGAAGCCAGGTGTGGAAGGGGAACATCGGCACTTTAATGGCGAAGGCGAGGGCGAAGGCCAGGAAGAGCCAGGTCTGGAGCTTCGGATCGAGCAGCATTTTATAGTAATCGAAGATGTTGAGCGAGTAGGTCCCGGTCGCTTTGTAATAAAGATTATAGAGGACGAAGATGGCCACCAGCATCAACAGGCTGCCGAGCATCGTGAACAGGACGAATTTCATCGTCGCGTAGATCCGCCGTTTCCCGCCCCAGATCCCGATGAGGAAATACATCGGGATGAGCGTGGCCTCCCAGAAAACATAGAAGAGGAACATGTTCAGGGAGATGAAGACGCCGATGATGCCCGTCTCCAGGATGAGCATGAAAATGAGGTATTCCTTGATCCGGACTTGGATATAAGACCACGAGGAGAGCAGGGCGATGGGCATGAGCAGGGTCGTGAGCAGGACGAGGAACAGGCTGATGCCGTCGATCCCGAGGTGATATTGGATGCCGAAGCCCAGCCAGCCGGTCTTTTCGACGAACTGGGGGCCTTCGGCCTGGGCGTCGAAACCGAAGTACAGAGAGAGCGAGACGAGGAACACGACCGCGGTCAGGGTCAGGGCGATGCCGTAGAGCAGGGTCTTGTTCTCCTTGGGCAGAAAGATCAGGAGAAGGGCGCCCGCCAGCGGCAGGAACGTGATCAGGCTGAGGATCGGTATGCTCATGATCAGAACAACAGGACTCCTAAAAAGATGACCGCGCCGAGAAGGAAGGCCAGGGCGTAGTCTTTGACGAAACCCGTCTGGACGAAGCTGAGAACCTTGCCGAAAAAGCCGGTCGCCGAGGCCGAACCGTTGAGCGCGCCGTCGATGACCTTGAGGTCGAAATGGCCGTAGACCCAATCCGAGCCTTTGACCAGCGGATTGACGATGACGGCCCCATATATTTCATCCACGAAATACTTGTTGTAGAGGAGTTTATAGAGCCATGGGAATCGGGCCACGAGCGTGTGGGGGATCCCGGGTTTTTGGAGATAGAAGACGTAGGCCGCAAAAATCCCGACGGCGGCCACGGCGACCGAGACGAGCATCAGGAGCCACTCGGTGCCGGCGCCGATGTGGCCTTCGGCCCCGGGCTTGATGACCGGATCGAGGAACCGCTTGAAGAGATCGGCCTTTTCGCCGAGGACGGCGGGAAGACCGGCGTATCCTGCGATGACCGAAAAAACGGCCAAAATGGCCAGGGGAACGGTCATGCTCTTGGGCGATTCATGGAGGTGGTGTTTAGCCTCATGTTCGATCCGCTCTTGGCCGTAGAAGGTCAGGAAGATCAGTCGGAACATGTAAAAAGCGGTCATGACGGCGCCCGTCAGTCCCAGGGCCCAAATAAAATACTTCCCCTGGGCGAAGGCCTCGGTCAGGATGGCGTCCTTGGAGAAGAAGCCGGATAGAAAGGGAATGCCCGAGATGGCGATCGCCCCGATGAGAAACGGCGGGAACGTCCGCGGCAGATGTTTCCGCAAACCTCCCATTTTGCGCATATCCTGCTGGCCGGACAGGGCGTGGATAACGCTGCCGGCCGAAAGGAAGAGGAGGCTCTTGAAGAAAGCGTGCGTGTACAGATGAAAGATGCCGGCCGCATAGGCCCCGACGCCGCAGCCGATGAACATGTAGCCCAATTGGGAGATGGTCGAATAGGCCAGGACGCGCTTGATGTCGTTCTGGGTCAAGGCCATCGTGGCCGCGAAAACGGCGGTCAAGGCCCCGACGAGGGCGACGATATCGGCGGCCGTCCCCGAAAAGGTGAAGAGGAGGTTCAACCGGGCGACCATATAGACTCCGGCCGTGACCATAGTCGCGGCGTGGATGAGGGCGCTGACGGGGGTCGGACCTTCCATCGCGTCCGGAAGCCAGACATAAAGCGGGATCTGGGCGGATTTTCCGGTCGCGCCGACGAAGAGGAGGATGGCGATGAGTGTCGCCAGCGCCTGTGGGAATATGCCCTGGCCGATGGCCTTGTTGATGGCCGAGAACTCCGAGCTTCCGACCGCGACTAAGATGAACAGCAGGCCGAGGATGAAGCCCATGTCGCCGATCCGGTTGACGATGAAGGCCTTTTTGCCGGCGGCGGCAGCGCTCGGCTTTTCGAACCAGAACCCGATCAGCAGATAGGAGCAGAGGCCGACGCCTTCCCATCCGACGAACATGAGGACCATGTTCGAGGCCAGGACGAGGATGAGCATGGCGAAAGTGAAAAGGTTCAAGTAGGCGAAATACCGCGTGTATCCTTTATCATGGGCCATATAGCCGACGGAATAGAGGTGGATGAGAAAGCCGACCCCGGTCACGACCAGGACCATGACCGCGGAGAGGGGATCGAACTGGAAGGAAAATCCAGCCTGGAAGGACCCGGCCCCGATCCAGGGGAAGAGGGTTTTGACGATCGGAAATTCCTCGGGGGAAATCCTCAATGATCCGAGGAAGGCGACGAGGGCGAAGACGAACGACAACAAAACCGCCCCGCAGGCCTGAAGGGAAACCCATTTTTTAGACAGCTTCGATCCGAACACGACGAGGACGAGGGAGCTGAGGACGGGGGCGAAGGGGATCAGCCAGAAGACGTCCGTCATGTCAGCCTTTCATCGAGTTCAGGGTTTCGGTCTTGATGGTTTTCTTTTTACGGAAGATTAAAAGGACGATGGCCAGGCCTATGGCGGCCTCGGCCGCGGCCACGGTGATGATGAAAAAGACGATCACCTGGGCGTCTACGAAGTTCGAGGACCGGGCCAGGGCGAGAAAGGCCAGGTTGGCCGCGTTCAGCATGATCTCGATGGCCATGAACTGAGTGATGAGGTCCCGCTTGAGGAAAAAAGCGATGATGCCCAGGACGAACAGGGCGACACTCAGGATAAAGAAATATCCGGGGGGAATCATTCGCCTTCCCTTTTTTTGACCAGAACGACCGCCCCGACGAGGGCGGCGATGATCAATACGGATGTGATCTCGAACGGATAGAGGTATTTCGTGAAGAGGAGCCGGCCGATTTCAGTCGGGCTGGTGCCGGCCATCTCCTGACCGGCCATGGGCACGGCCGGCGCTCCCTTGACGGCGAAGACGAGCTCAGCTAGAAGGATAATCCCCATGAATACGGCCGCAGCGATCGTCCATTTCTTTTTCTCCGGCGAGATCCCGTCGCCGAGGTGGATCATCATGATGACGAAGATGAACAGGACCATGATCGCGCCCGCGTAGATGATGATCTGGACGACGGCCATAAAAGGCGCCCCGAGAAGGCCGAAGAGGCCGCCGAGACTGGCGAAGGCCAGGACCAGGAACAAAGCGCTGTAAGCTTGGTTTCTAGAGATGATCATTCCGAGAACGGAGCCCACGGCCAAGGCCGCGAAGAGGAAGAACAGCAGGATCGCCATTTTTCGGTTTTTTAATTATATTTTTTGGGGGGGAGGGCGTCAAGAAAATTATTCGGTAGGATAATGTTTTGACAAATCGGAAAAATTTGTTATAATAGCGTCGTGACTGCGGGGTAGAGCAGCCTGGTAGCTCGTCGGGCTCATAACCCGGAGGTCGTTGGTTCAAATCCAACCCCCGCTACCA
>Ga0315297_10001685_pt1 | contig 13781 bp, 16 predicted proteins | sample YL17G15_0_MG_FD_203628 | JGI IMG/M metagenome (GOLD analysis project Ga0315297, IMG submission 203628) | Sediment microbial communities from Yellowstone Lake, YNP, Wyoming, USA - YL17G15_0 | ecosystem: Environmental > Aquatic > Freshwater > Lake > Sediment | place: USA: Wyoming | collected... | reverse complement strand
GGTTATTTTTCCTTTCATCACTCCGGATTTAATTACGCTCATTACCTGAAACCCGCCGGAGTCGGAAATTATTCCTCCATGCCAGTTCATAAAATTTCCTATTCCGCCAAATTTATTAAGAATATTATTACCAAGCTCCCGCCAAAGATGAAAAGTGTTCACCAATATTCCGGAAGTTTTTGTTTCCTCGATATCAGATGTATCAAGGCAGCGTACAACTGCACGGGTGGCATCCGGGAAAAAAATGGGCAAAGGAATGTTGACGCTACCGGACTTAAAAAATTTTTGCGTCATAAGAAGAATGTTTTACAAAAAGGAAATATTTAAACAAACTTGTCGATTATGCTAATTGACCCGGCACCAATAAATGAAATTGCAACAAATTTGATCAATTTTCCCAGCCAGACAACAATAAAATATTTATAAACCGGGATTTTTGTTGCACCCGCAACAATTCCCGCCAAATCAAAAAGCGGATTCGGGATAATTGCAAGGATAAAAAGGGTCCAAAGTCCGTACTTATCCATCCACTTTTTGACTTTTTGCACTCTCGGATCCTTTTCAATAATTTCCCCGCCCCCCGCTCCTGCCAAATAGCCGGTCAACTCCCCTATGGTAGCCCCCAAAGAAACCACAATCCCGACGATAAGAGGATTAAAAATAGCCCCCCCGATAAACGCGGTTAGAATTATCGGAACCGGTAGTATTATTGTCGCATTTCCTAAAATACTAAGCGCAAAAAGACCGATATATCCGTAATTTTGAAGACCAATAAATTTGTCCCGAAAGACAAAAATAATAACCGAAATTGCAACTGCAAATACTAAACTGGCAACCGGCGAATATTTCTTGAGGAATTTTTTGATTGTCACCTTATTCATTCAACGCCCAAAAGCTCGACTTCAAAAACCAAAGTTGCACCTCCTGGAATTACCCCGGGAATTCCTTGCGCCCCATATCCCAAAGAAGAAGGAATTGTAAGTTTTCTTTTTCCTCCGACTTTCATCCCGGCCACCCCCTGATCCCATCCGGCAATTACTTCTCCCGCTCCCAAACTGAAACTAAACGGGGTGCCGCGGTCATAGGAGCTATCAAATTTTGTTCCATCGGTTAATGTCCCTAAATAGTTTACCGTTACTTTTTTACCAACGGTGGCTTCCTCTCCCGTTCCAACTCTTTCATCTAAAATAATTAATTTGTCTGTTTCCATAACCGGTTTGGCGGAAGCGGAAGCAGTCGGCTCCGCTACACTTTCGATTGTAGCGCTTGGAACAGGGGTTGCCAACAGCTGTTTTTTAGAAGAACCTTTTGCCGAAAATACAGCAATTGCTCCGACAACCGCAATGATTACAAGAAAAATTGTTGCGAATAAATATTTTTTATTCATGTTGTCTATCCAAGCTTCGGGTAATGGCACTTTTTCCATTTTTTTCCGCTTCCACACCAGCATGGGTCATTTCGACCCAGTTTATGAACCTGTTCTTCCGAATTACTGCCCGAGGGGAAAGCCTTCCTGCCGGATTTGGCCGTTTCTTCCGCATTTCCGGAAAGACCGGTTGTATCGGATTTGTCAATATTTTCCCTGGCCAAATTCAAAGGAATTTCAGGCTGTGGCATTGCAACTCCGATTCTAAAGATTCTATGGGAAAGTTCTTCGTCGATTTTATCAACCAGCCTTTCAAATAAATTATAAGCCTCGTTTTTAAATTCGACCAAAGGATCGCGTTGTCCGTAAGCCCTAAGTGTTACTCCCTCGCGAAGATCATCAATGTGATCAATGTGATCCATCCAAAGATGGTCAATTGAACCGAGATAGGCATATTTCTCGACTTCTCTCATTACCTTGCCGCCCAAATCCTTTTCTCTCTTTTCATAGACACCATTCAAAACTTGCAACAAAAAGCTTTTTACTTCTTCCTCTTTTTTAATTTTAGATATCTGATTTTTAATATTTCTTAGGGAGATGTCATCAAAGGGAATTATTTCGGCAAGTCCTACGGCTAACCTCTCACTGTCAATCTCTTCATTCTCTACCGAAGTTCCAAGAAGAACTGTTTTTTCAATCTGATGGTCAAGTTTTTCCTGGACTTCTTTTTTAACATCAGTGGAATCCAAAATTCTTCTACGGAGTTTATAAATAATATCCCTTTGCTGATTGGCAACATCGTCAAATTCCACAAGGCGCTTACGTATATCAAAATGGAATCCTTCAACTTTCACTTGCGCCTGTTCAATCGCCCGGCCAATCAATGCATTTTCAATAGGCTGATCTTCAGGAAGATTTAACTTATCCATTATTCCGCTAATTTGCTCGCCTCCAAAAATCCTCATAAGGTCATCTTCCATTGATAAATAAAATCTGGAAGAACCGGGATCTCCCTGACGACCGGAACGGCCTCTCAATTGGTTATCCACACGTCTGGCTTCGTGTCGCTCCGTTCCTATTACATGAAGTCCTCCAGCACTAACTACTTTTTCATGGGCTTCTTCCCACTTTTTATATTCTTTTGACTTTGTAAATTGATCATTGGATACTCCCGCCTTCCTATCCGGTTGTGCGCCTCCAAGAACTATATCAACACCACGGCCTGCCATGTTGGTTGCAACCGTAACTCCTCCGATTTTTCCGGCTTCGGCAATAATTTCAGCTTCTCTTTCATGGTTTTTGGCATTTAGAACATTATGGGGGACTTTTTTGCGCTTGAGATATTCGGAAATTATCTCGTTCTTTTCAATTGAAGTAGTTCCGATAAGAACAGGTTGACCTTTTTTATAACATTCTCCGATTTCCTCAACTATCGCCCCATATTTTCCCCTTAAAGTTTTATAAATCATATCCCCCTGATCGCGTCTTATCATGGGCCTATGGGTCGGGACAACAATAACATCCAATTTATAAATTTTTCTAAATTCCTCCGCCTCGGTTGCGGCTGTTCCAGTCATTCCGCTTAAATGTTCATACATCCTGAAGTAATTCTGGAAAGAAATTGTTGCTAAGGTTTTACTTTCCTGTTGAATTGTCACACCCTCTTTTGCTTCAACTGCCTGATGAAGTCCGTCGCTCCAACGCCTGCCGACCATAAGGCGGCCTGTAAATTCATCAACTATTGTTACCTGATTATCTTTGACAACATAGTCTTTATCACGGAGGTATAAAGTTTTTGCTCTGAGAGCGTTTTCAATATGATGAATTGAGTCAAAATCTTTCTCATAAAGATTATCTACCCCGAGTATTTTTTCTACTCGAGTAATTCCCATCTCCGTTAACGATGCGCTTTTGGATTTTTCATCTATTTTGAAGTCTGTATCCGTATTCAATTTTTCAACCATTGAGGCGAACTTGTAATATTTTTGAGTCGGTTCTGTATCAGGGGCGGAAATAATAAGAGGGGTACGGGCTTCATCGATTAAAATAGAATCAACTTCATCAACTATTGCAAAATAATGCCCGCGCTGAACCATCTCAGCCAAAGAAGAAACCATGTTGTCACGCAAATAATCAAAACCGAATTCATTATTTGTTCCGTATAAAATATCACTTTGATATGCAAGTTTTCTTTCGGCGGGTTTAAGATGGGCAAGTCTTTCATCTCCGTGGGTTGAATCGGTGAAACTGGGATCATAAACGAAAGACTTGGTTTCTTGAATAATTGAACCGACACTCATTCCGAGTAAATTAAAAACAGGTGCGTTCCAACCGGCGTCTCTTCTTGCAAGATAATCGTTGACAGTAACAAGATGGGCCCCTCTCCCTGTTAGTGCATGAAGATATAACGCGGGAACGGCCGAGAGAGTTTTTCCCTCTCCTGTTTTTTGTTCTGCAACCTTGCCTTCAAAAAGAGCAATAGCCGCCGCAAGTTGGACATCATAGTGACGCATTCCGAGAAGCCGGTAGGAAGCCTCCCGAACAATTGCATAAGCTTCGGGAAGAAGCTCATCTAAAGTTTCGCCTTTTGCCAACCTGTTTTTAAATTCCTCGGTTTTTTTGGCAAAATCTTTATCTTTTAGTTTTTTAGCCTTCGGTTCGAAAGAATTAACTTTCTCAACGATTTTTTTGATTCGATCAATCTCACGCGCATTGAGATCAAGAAATCTGGAAAAAATATTCAGCATCGCCACCTATTGTATCAAGAAAGGACTATTTGAACCATTGGAACCAAAAATATATAATTCTTTCCATGCAGGAAAGAATCGGGGTTCTACGCCACCATGTCGGACAATGTTTGGAACCATTTTTAACCAATGTTGATGTTTCCAAAGTGAAAAAAATTGTGCTGAAAGAGGTATTTTCGCGTCTGGAAAAATTTGATATCGAGGGAGATCTTATTTATCGATTTCTATCAAATACCGGGCTGCGGCAAAAATATCTCGAAGCGTTTACGAAAGCAGGAGTTGCTTATGTTACTAATAACTTTTATGTTATTCCGGACAAAGATGAAAACGGAAATCAAAATTCCGATATTATTTGCAAAGCGTGCGGAAATTTTATAAATAACCAATGCGTCGCAAGTCAGGAACCGGGACAGTAAGTACAGACTCCTCCCGCATCCTTATATGTCCAACCGATCGGATCTCTGTGATTGGTTATAATCGCCCAAACCCATGAACCGATATCCCCGTAATCAATTCTGCGCCGTGCCAAACGTCCCCAGAAACTTCGGTCATAGGCAATAACAGGTTCTCCCGCCTGGCCGGAAATTTGTTTTCCCTTAAATAATTTAATTTCTAAATTATCTTTGAATGCGTCAAAAATATATTTCTTAAACAATAATCTGGACTCCGATTCTCCGACCCTCCCTAAAGAGGTTATGTGATAATTATTCCCGACTAAAAGCATATACGGAGCGGTTATTGCCTGCTTGGTTATAAAAACTCTTTTTCCACTGTTAAGATAATCATCAATTTTCCCCAAATCACTCTGCCCAATCCAAAGAATCGTCCCGTCATACTTGGTAAAAGGTGCAAGGTAGTGGGTTTCGATCAAAACCTGCCCCTTGGGAAGCTTATCAATATGTTTTTGCATATCGGTAAGGGCTATATCAGAACTTCCCCTGTAATACAAAATCCCGTTCGCAACAATGACAGGTAAAAGATAAACAATAATCCAAAAAGATTTTTCCCTGAGATATTTATAAAGAACCAGGGCGATCAGTACGCCTGCAAAAACAATTCTCCGCATCATCAAGTCCCCCGCCCAAAACGCACCAAGTACTGAAACTGCGGTAAAGAAAATTATCCACGCCAGCAACTCTGACTTTGACCGTATTCTCTTGAAAAGTATGAATAAAAGAATAAATGGCGTAAGCCTTCCAAAACTATAGATAAAACTGAACCAAGCATTTCGAACTAGTCTTAATACACCAGACGAAGAATAAGCAAATAACTGCTCCGTGCTTCCACTAAAGTCTCTTCTAATAAAATAATAAATAAACCAATAAACGAAGATAGAAGAAAGAACTGAAACTGCTGCAATCTTAATAAATTGAAATATTTTTTTCCGATCATATTTTATTTCCTTTTCAAAAATAATTGGGAAAATAAAGACCGTCGGGATCCAAACAATTGATCCTATATCAACTCCCATCATCATTATTATCGCTAGAAAGAAGAATTTTTTCATTTTTCTAAATAGGAAATAGATCGAAAAGAGATAAAGAGTTAGCTGTAAAGATTGGGTCATCAAATTGGTGTTAATCAGCCAGACTCCCGGAAAAAGCAAAAAAATAACTGTTGCCAACCAGAAATTTCCCTTCTTAAAAATAATTTTGGAAATTTGATACATCAACAACCCCGATATAACCCCAAAAATAAAAGCGGTAAGATTCGGCAAAACCAATCTCGACGTTATCCAAAAAATTGCCAAAAAAATAGGATGAATGGGAAAATGTCCAAGAGGAAGAACCTGCAAGAAATTATGTGTCGAAACGATAGTTAGATATTCTATTTGATCGTAGAAAAGGAGAGCCTTGGGGGAAGTTAAGTATTCTGCAAGAAAAATTAAAAATAAAATTATTTGTGGCATAAAAACATTAAATTTGCCTCAGGATAAAACCATTCTACTTCAGAAAAAATCTTTTGCAATTTATTTCCAAATTTTACGGCCTGGGGTCTTTTTTCGCCGTAATACAAACGATTAAATATCACCATTCCGCCGCTTGATAGAGCTGTCATAAGAAGACGTATATAGTTCTCGTTTTCAAATTTTTCCGGATATTTATCACCGTTATACAAATCGACAATGATAAGATCGTATTTGACGCCTGCTATGTTGCTTCTTACATATTGCATAGCATCGGCAATTGTTATTTCGGCATTTATTTTGTTAAGCCCCAAATACTTTTTTCCCAACTCTATCATGACAGGATCGATATCGACTCCTGTGATTTTCGTTCCCGGCCATTTTTTTCTTATTAATTTCGCCACAGTCCCTCCCCCCAATCCTAATATCAGACAATTATTAATTGTAAATTGTAAATTTTTGATTCGCTTTAGCGTCTGCCTCCAAATCGTCTCAACTATTCCGCCGGATTGGGTAAGTCCTTCCGCCTGAATATAAGTTCCGAAACCTAAACTGCGCAAGACTTTAAGATGTCCGTTAAATTTCGATTCCCTTTCTTCCAAAATTTTAGTTCCGATCATAGTTCATTATACCGCAGTTGTATTTCGGGTTTAATTTGGATAGAATGTGCTCATGACAAATATTCCTCTTCCGGAACTTTTAAGACCTAAAACTCTAAAGGATTTCGTGGGGCAGGAAGATTTAGTCGGAACCGGCGGAATTATCAGAAAACTTCTTAAAACAAAAGATTTTTTTCCGTCATTAATTTTTTGGGGGCCACCCGGTTCGGGTAAAACAACACTCGCAAGAATAATCGCAAACGCACTAAAACGGGAATTTTTTGAATTTTCTGCTGTTAACACCAAGGTCAAAGATATCGAGTCTTTGATTGAAGATAATAAACAATTAAAGTTAATAAATTCACCTATTGTTTTTTTGGATGAAATTCACAGATTTAATAAGGCCCAACAGGATAAACTTCTTCCGCATGTAGAACACGGCGACATAATATTAATTGGAGCAACAACCGAAAATCCTTCTTTTGAAGTTATCGGACCGCTTCTTTCCAGAACACGTGTACTTATTCTAAACCAGTTAAGTGAAAAGAATTTACTTAAAATTTTGGGTAAGGCGTTAATTCATGTAAAGAAAAAGTTAAATAAAGATTCCGAAAAATTCTTGTTGGAGGCGTCAAACGGAGATGCCCGTGTAATGCTCAATGTTTTGGAAATTGCTGCAAGTCTTGTCACAACCCCGACTATAAAGATACCGGATCTGGAAACCACTCTCCAAAGACGTCAATACACTTTTGATAAACGCGGAGAAGATTTTTACAACGTAATTTCCGCTTTTATCAAATCCATGCGGGCAAGTGACGTCGATTCCGCGCTTTATTATCTTGCACGAATGGTTGCGGCGGGACAGGATCCACTTTATATAGCAAGAAGGATGGTTGTTTTTGCATCCGAGGATGTTGCGTCTCCAACTGCCCTTGTTGTTGCTAACGCGGTATTCTCGGCATGTGATTCAATAGGTTATCCCGAGTGTCAAGAAAACTTGGCGGCCGGGGTCGTTTACCTTGCCACTGCCAAAAAGGATCGTTCGGCTTATAACGCCTATATGGAAGCTTTAGCGGATGTAAATAAATACGGCAATCTTCCTGTTCCTCTAAAAATCAGAAACCCAGTCACAAAACTAATGAAGGAGGTTGGCTACGGCGAGGGGTATGAAAAATACGACACCGAAAGTTATCTTCCCGAAAAACTCAGCGGCAAAAAGTATTACCAAAAAAATGACCAGTAAACTTCTTGTTATAAAGCAAAAAACAACAACTCCTTTAAGGCAGGCAACTCTTTGTTTCTTAATCAAAGATAACTCGATTCTTCTGGCAATGAAAAAGCGGGGGTTTGCTGCCGGGAAATGGAATGGGGCAGGAGGAAAACCAAAAGAAGGAGATAAAAGCATTAAAGCAACCGCAAAACGGGAAATGTTTGAGGAAACAACCGTAATTCCGAGAAAACTTAAAAAGGCTGCCGTCCTTAATTTTTATTTTGAAACACAGACCGACTGGAATCAGCAGGTGCATGTCTTTATCACCGGCGAGTGGAACGGAACTCCTGCCGAAACCGAAGAAATGGCTCCCAAATGGTTTAATTTTGGGGAAATCCCGTATAACCAAATGTGGGATGATGACATTCTTTGGCTACCGGAAGTATTGAACGGAAAAATTGTTGAAGGAAATTTTCTTTTTGACGAAAATCAAAAAATGTTAGAGCATGAGATTACAGAGATTGCCTAGCATTAATAACTCTTCTGTTCCCAATTTGCCAGTTGAAATTTAAAAGTTTGCCGTTATCCTTTGGTTATTGTGAACGAAAGAAAATTTAATTTAATAAACGCCTATCGGGAATTTATTAACAGGATATCTTCAAAACCCATGTGTGAAACTCCACGGATGAACGGTTCAAAACCGACTGAGTTACTTAAAATCGCCGAGCAGTGCAAAAAACACATCAGAAGAGACGGAAGGAAATAGTTAAGTAAGCCTGTTTACTCCGATAGGAGAATATTTATAAGTGTTGTGGTCAGTTTTTTGGACACTACCAAAATTTCTCATTTCTTCAAGTTTTTCTCGAACACCTTTTATACCAACTGCAGCTATAACACCATGGCCGCCAACCGCTTCGACCAGTCTTTGGTGCAATTCGCCTGCGCTGATTCCTTCAGGCTGAGAAAGACCGGAACAAAACAACCGCGCAGCTTCATTCAAATTCTTTTGCCGTTCGTTTTGCATGATTGGTCTGAGATTACAATCATATTTAAAAACTGTCAATGATTGACTATGCCTGAAAGGAAATTTTAAAGACCTAAATCTTTGGAGATATTTTGCATGGCATTCAGGGCAATTTTTATAAATTCATCCAGTTTAATGTTAAGTTTCCCTTCACACATTTCGATTTGTTCTCTTTTAACTCCCGCAGCAAAACTTTTAGAATTCCATTTGCTGAGTATATTTTCAACAGTAACATTTGATAATTTCTTGTCAGGTCTAACCAATGTCACCGCAACGATTAATCCCGTAAGCTCGTCGCAGCAAAAAAGTGACCATTCTAAATTATTTTTTGGGGGATTTTGCCCGGTATGAGAAAAATTGTGGGATAAAATTGCTTCTATAAATTCTTTATCCGTTTCTCCTTTTTCCTTAAGCCACTCCGCCATGAGTATCGTATGTTTTTCCGGAGAATCTTTTGTTTCTTCGTAATCGCCGTCATGAAGAAGTCCAACGATTTCCCATTTTGCTTCATCTTCGCCAAAATGTTTGGCCAGAGCCCGCATTACGGCCGCAACAGCATAACAATGCTTCCGCAAATTGACAGATTGAATTTTGCTGTGTAAAAAATCGAGAGATTGCTCTTTCGTCATTTCTTCCCGCCTTTTTTACCTTTTTTCATTCTCCAAGTTTTTACGCAATCAACTAAACAATAAATTAGCGGATAGGCAAAAGCTATTGCACAGACGATTATTATCCACTTAATTACGACGTAAGGATCGATTGTCGGAAATACAAATCCAAGTCCGAAAATTAAAAGCATTCCGAAAAGCGAAAACGAAATCGACAATAAAAGATTATTCATACATTTCATATCACACATTATTTATCACCTTCTTTCATAATACTGGTAATTCTACCAATAACTTTCTCTTTTCCAAAATTTGTTAATAGAAGTCCGGCCCGGGGTCCGTGTGTTTTATCAATAAACGCCAAATAAATTGCAGTAAAAGCGTCCTTGGGATTGATTTTTAATTCTTTTGAAAGATTATATAGCTCCACCTGTAAGGAATCTGCCTCAACTTCTTTTTCAAAAAGTTTTGCAACTTTCTTAAGATATTCCTTTTGTTCGGAACTTAAATTCTTTGCGCTTTGCGGAATTTTATCCGTCATCTCAAACCGGTAATCAGCCGGGGCATAATTTTCGAGCCAAACTTTTGCATATTTTATTCTTTCTATAATTACTTTTGCATCACCATCTTTGAACTTTTCCGTAACTTCATCTTCACTCAAACCTTGTGAAAGGTAATTAGCGATATCCCTAAATCTCGGTGCTGAAAAAACTTTTCCGGAAACATCTGTAATTTGAGATAAAACGAAAGAGCGGGATTTAGTTTCCCAAGCCTTATCATATTCATCAAAAAGATCCGGAATGGCCATTGTTCCGATAGGATCAAAATTACTTTGCGACCCAATATCGCTGCTTACAAAAAGAAATCTTGCAACCTCAGCCGGCAAAATTTTAACTAAATCATGAGCCTTAAGACCAACCCCCTTCGAAGACGACATCTTTTTACCGCCAATGAGAATAAATTCATAAGGTATTTTAAAAGGTTCCGGGTATTTGAATACTTCCTTGCAAATAGCCATGGCAATATCGTACGAACCCCCTGCCGAGGCATGATCTTTCCCCGCTCCTTCGATTGTTACTCCGATAACTTTCCAATGTGCTGCCCAATCTACTTTCCACGGCAGTTTTCCCGTTCCCCCGAAAGGAGATATTTTCCCTTCGTGACCGCAACCTTTGGCCCAGTCAACAAGATCGGGTTCGCATTTGTAGGATACTTTTTCTCCGTCCCAGGCAAAAACTTTGGTTGTACCGAGTTTGCCGCATTTTTCACAAATTACCTGAAAAGGAAGCCAACCGGCTTCTTTTTTGGCACTTCCCGAAACTTTTTGGTAAATTTCTTGAATCTTTTCGGAATTATCAAGTGCAAGTTTAATAACTTCATCGAATTTGCCTTGATGATAGAGATCCCATGAAGAAATGTATTTTGCCTCAAATCCTAAGTATTCTATTGATTTTTTAAGATCATCCGCCAGAAAGTCCGCCAAATTATCAAAACCGGAATCGGGTGATGGAATCATCTTTAAAGCCTCACCTTGGTGACCCTCCAAAGATTTCTTAAGAATATCCGGAAATTCATCGGCAGGATCAAAATCATTAATAACGTAAGTTAATATCGCTTCCTGTCCTGTATCTTTAAGAGCACGGTAAATTGCACTATGAATTACGGGGCCAAGCATCGAACCAATGTGGGCAAATCCGGAAGGCGTCTTCATATCATCAACCCAATAGGGCTTGTACTTGCCTGAAGCAATAAGTTCCTGTGCTATTTTGTCTGCCCAATGCATACTAAAGCCATTCTAGCTTCAAATGAAGTATTATTCAACCGCAAGAATTTCGTACTGGATATTACCGGCAGGGGCCTCAACCTCAACCTTTTCTCCAACTTTTTTACCGACTAAGGCGAGACCCAAAGGAGAATCATGAGCAATTTTCTTATTGATAGGATCCGCTTCCCATTCACCTACAATATCAAAAACAGTTTTAACACCGTTTACTTTTACCGTTACTTTTGTTCCAACTCCAATTCCGCCATTTCCGGGTTTTCCGTTACTTGAAACAACGGATGCGTTTTTAACAACCTCTTCCAGCTCATCAATTCTGCCATCCAGAAATTCAAGTTCTTCTTTGGCACTTTGATAATCGCTGTTTTCACTCAAATCACCCTGAGAACGCGCATTAGCCAAGCGATCGACCAGTTTTGGTCTTTTGACATCACGAAGCTCCTCAAGTTCGTTTCTTAAGGTAAGGAGTCCCTGTTTGGTCAATTTGACATTATTTTTCATAATACGATCCGCGTCTGCGGGGCAAAAAAAACCCTCCATTCGTTCTTGGAGAGAAAGCCGTGTTTTTAACCCAACGAGGGAGATTTTAGCCCTCCCAGAAGCTAATGTCAATATATCGATCTATCTCAACCCGGACTATCCCTAAGCGTATTTTGTGATAAGCGGAGCTTGACACATTCGTGATAAAATACCTGTTGAGGCCCCACCACGCGCGTTGCGGTGCCGGGGTAGTTTCGGCCCTATCGTCTAGCGGTCTAGGACACCAGGTTCTCATCCTGGTAACTTGGGTTCGAGTCCCAATAGGGTCACTATTTTTTTTATATTTCCTTTGTGTGATTCTTAAGCCAGGAGGCAATTTCATCAACAGATAAGTTTTCTTCAGTAACTCGTACCATAAATTCGACAACCTGCTTATCGGAAATCATTATCTGGATTTGGTTTAGTTTTAAAAATGTATAAGTAGCAGTATAAGCAGTACGTTTATTTCCATCCACAAAAGGATGGTTTTTTGCAATTGATTGCATTAAAGCTCCAGATTTCAAATATATATTTTTATATAAATCCCCTCCACCGTAGGTTGCAAAGGGTCTATAGATTGCCGACTTGAGCATTCCCATATCACGAACGCCAGAGGATCCTCCATGCTTCTTGATCATATACTCATGCAAAAGTAGTACCTGGCGAAGATTAAGTGTTCTCAAGGGAGTTTTGCCAAATCATCCAAAGCTCCTTTGTATTTAGATTCAACCTCTTTTACGACATCCAAAAACTCCTCATCGGAAACTGCGTCATATTTTGTAGATTCAGGTATATGACTCGAGTAAGTAATTGAGCCATTAGAATGAATGACAGAAATTTCAGACCCGCCTTTTATCTTGTTTTTCTCAACAAAATCGCTAGGTAGAGTTACTCCTAAAGAGTTACCAATTCTTAAGACTTTTTGTAACACACACCATGTTATAACAAGTTATAACTGTTTGTCAAGAGCAATTTATATCCCCAAACCACTTGAATGTGCTATATAATCGTTCAGGATATAAATATAGAGTGTTCCATTTTAGAAATATCTGGCTCACACAACCATGGCTTCTCCTGAAATTGAAATTACTAAAAATTCAAACCTTTATCGGGTTGAATATAAAGAAAAAGCTTGGGAACTTGATCCTGAAACGCTTAACGATTCAATGTTCCTCGAGGCTTTGTTGTATAAAAGCCTTGAATTAATCAATGTTGGTAAACACGTATCGTGTTTTTTGGAGGGAACTGAACTCCACATCCATTTCCGGAGAAATTTGGACCAAATAAAAACTGATGATTCTAAAAGTGACATACAAATGGCCAGAGCATTTTCAAATGAGATTGGAAGTGATTTATCTCAGCTTTCCAAATTATTGTCAGATAAAGACCCCCGCTTTGAAAATGTTGAGACTGTTATTGGCCTATGCGGTTTGGGTGCTGCTTGGGGCAGAAGTCACGGGTGGAAAACCGAACCTTATACACAGGATCCGGTTTTGATAGAACTTCATGAATCAACAATTGAGGATAAACCGATTGAAACTCAGCCAAGTAAATTAACCATTTTTATCATTACCCGAGAACAACATATACAACATTTTCCGCCTCCGGCTGAAAGTCTTTCCGTTGGCTAAATAATTTGGTGTTATGTGGTAGATGTAGTCGAACCGTCCCAACGAGGTCACACCTGTAAAAAACTCAGGAATCTTTAATCAGGCTCCAGGTGGCATATTCCTCCAAAGTCAGGCCAAGTCTTTTTGTGGACTTTCTTCCGTAAGACCTTTTAAAATGAGGCACCAGGATTTCCTTTTTGTAGGATTCCAAAATAACCGGATGAATATAGTACTTACGGCAGACGCTTTTGGTATTTCCCAGGTGCTCCGATACAGTGGTAACCACCTCGGTAATTTTTTCTTTCAGATCATTTTCATCTTTCGCATTGCCCTCTCTATAGAAAGAATCTCCCGCCAAAACGCTCCCGCCCCAAGTCCGGAAATCTTTTGCGGAAAAATCGGCTCCCGTATG
>Ga0315297_10001684_pt1 | contig 13783 bp, 14 predicted proteins | sample YL17G15_0_MG_FD_203628 | JGI IMG/M metagenome (GOLD analysis project Ga0315297, IMG submission 203628) | Sediment microbial communities from Yellowstone Lake, YNP, Wyoming, USA - YL17G15_0 | ecosystem: Environmental > Aquatic > Freshwater > Lake > Sediment | place: USA: Wyoming | collected... | reverse complement strand
CTTGGCGGTGATGGAGCCGATATCGATCCCGGCGGTAAGGCTCATACCGCGGAGGCCCCCCCGTCGACCATGATCGTCTGCCCGGTGATGTAATCCGCATGACCGGAGGCTAAAAGCAGGACGATCGGGACCAGATCGGCCGTTTCGGCGATCCGGCCCGCCGGGACGGCCTTCACGATCTGCTCGTGGATGGCCGAAGTCGACCAGAAGGGCTTGCTGAAGTCGGTCCTGACCACGCCGGGGGCGATGGCGTTGACCTGGATGTTGAAGGGGGCGAGCTCGAAGGCCAGGACCTTCGTCAGCATTTCGAGGCCGGCCTTGGCGATCCCGTAGATCCCCATCCCCGGCGAGGCTTTGGTCCCGGCGAGAGACGAGATGCTGACGATCTTTCCCCGCTTCTTCTCCCGCATGATCCGGGCCGCCTTCCGCGAGCAGAGGAAAGCGCCGGTGAGGTTACCCTCGAGGATCTTGTTCCAGACGGCGAGGTCCGTATCGACGACGGAAGCCGTCAGGAGGTTCATCCCCACGTTGTTGATCAGGACGTCGAGACCGCCGAAACGGCGGACCGCCGTGTCGAACAGGTTCTCCACGTCCCCTTCGCGGGCGATATGGGTCGGTATCGCCAAAAGCCGCTCCCCGCCGTGGAGCTTTTCCACAGCGGCCGCAAGGTTTTCCTGCTTCCGGCCGCAGATGACGACCTTCGCACCCTGCCCGAGGAGGTTCCGGGCCAGTTCGAGGCCGATCCCCCGGCTTCCCCCCGTCACGACAACCACCTTCTCCTCCAGACCATAGGACATGCCGTTCATCGTTTACCTCCCGTCATTTTTTTATGCAAACCCCGGCGCCGCCGTCGGGCTGATATTACTGGAACATATATTTGACGACTTCGTAAAAAGTCCAAAATCTCCTCCCCCTTGATGGGGGAGGGTTAGGGTGGGGGTGGTAAGTAACTGTATTGCCGTATGTTATTTTCCCCTCCCCTTCATCCCCTCCCGCCAGGGGAGGGGAAAATTTACTTTTTACGAGGACGTCATATTTGATGTGTGCTGATTATAAAGGGCAGGTGTCGTTACGTCAAGAAATATGGCCTCTTTTTCCTTGACGTACAAGCGCTTCAGCGGCCCAGCGGCGGGAGCGGCGTGGGCTGGACCCAGCGGTTACTGTCCCCTTCATAGAACCACTTGTCCGGAAAGCCTCGATGCCGGATAAAGTTTGGATTTTCCGCCCAGCGGATCAGGTCTTCATAGGCCTGGTGGATCTGCCGGAACATCCCCGCATCGCCCCCGAGGTCGGGGTGGTGGATCTTGACCTGCCGCCGATAGGCGTTCCTGATGATCTTCCGGAGTTCCGGGGAATCGAGATTGAACTTCTCCAGGTTCAGATAGACCAGGGAGGCCTGCCTGACGGCAGGGGTGTGGACGAGCGGCGGCTTGACGGACTGCGGCGGCACGTGATTCCGGACGGCCATCTCCAGGACGTGGAGCGAGGCGAAATACCTTTTCTTAGTTCGCCGCTGTTCGGCCCACCAAGTCTCGCCCAAGATGTCCGCCATCCGGCTGAAGTCCTCCCCCGGATTTTTACCCGGCGTCCGGGGATAGAAGAAACTGCAGATCTCCTTGTACCCATAAGGCAGGATGTCCATGATGATCAGCAGATCGGAAAAGTAGAAGGTGGCGTACCGCGTGTTGAGCGCCTGGAGGAGGCCGCTGCGCATGTCGAGCCTCTGCCGGAGCTTCTGCCGGCAGTCCACGGAGCAGTACCGCCGCCGGCCCATGTTCTCCGTCGTCCCGCAGGAGAGGCATCTGTTCGGTTTCTTCCCGTTTAAGACCGGGACTATCATTGAATTCATCTCTTCCGTTCCTTTTTCTCCATGAGCGGGCGTCTCCGCAAAGAAATGGTTGACAACACGAAGTCTCCGCCTATATCAAGGAGCGACCGGCGCCGGGTCCATCCGGAAGCTGCAGATGCTTATAGCAGAAAACAGGGGCGCTGTCCCCTACTTTTCAGGGATGACGCTCTCGTAAAAAGTCTCAAACGCCTTGAATTGGGGACGGCTTCGTAAAAAGTCAATTTCCCTCTGTTTTGTCATTCCGTGCTTGACACGGAATCCAGTGTTTCCCAATAGTTCTGGATACCGGCTTTCGCCGGTATGACGGCTTGGGGGACTTTTTACGTAGCCGTCAAGGATGAATGGCTCATGTCCTGTGTGATGGTCAGACAGACGACCTATGAGGAAGATGCGCTCCGGTCCCACATCTTTGAGCTGATGGAGGCAATGGGAGGGGCGGAAATCCACGGAGGCAGCCGCGTGCTGATCAAGCCGAACCTCCTGTCGCCGGCGACGCCGCGCCAGGCCATCCTGACACACCCCTTTATTGTCCGGTGCGTTGCGGAGTACGTCCTGGCAAGGGGAGCGCGACCGCTCGTCGCCGACAGCCCCGCAATCGGCTCTTTCAACATGATCCTCCGGATGAGCGGCATCCGCGGCGCCCTCCGCGGCCTCGACTGCGAATGCCGGCCGTTTCAGAATTCCGTCCGCGTGGACATCGGCGAACCGTTCGGCGCGATCGAGATCGCCGAGGAGGCCCTCCGGGCGGACGTGATCGTAAACCTTCCCAAGCTCAAGACCCACAGCCAGATGCTCCTGACACTCGCCGTCAAAAACCTCTTCGGCTGCATCGTCGGCTACCGGAAGCCGGAATGGCACATGCGAGCCGGCGTCGACCGGCAGGCGTTCGCCGGGCTCCTCGTCCGGATCGGCCGGACGCTCCGGCCGGCTTTCAACATCGTAGACGGCATCCTGGCCCTGGAGGGGGAAGGCCCCGGCCGCCGGGGCGTCCCGAAGCCGCTGGGCGTCCTCATGGCCGGCCGCGACCCCTTTGCCGTCGATAGGGTCGTCTGCCGGATGATCGGCCTTGACCCGGAACAGCTGCCCATCCTGAAGGCCGCCGCAGATATGGGAATTCCCGTGGAGGCGCCCGAAATCGACGGCTCGCTCCCCGAGATCCGGGGCTTCCGCCTTCCCCGCCTGACGCCCCTCGTCTATGGCCCGAAATTTCTCCATGGCTTCATCCGGCGGCAGCTCCTCCAGCGGCCGGTCTGCGACGGGGAGACCTGCCGGATGTGCGGCGAATGCTGGAAGATCTGCCCGGCCGGGGCGATCGACCCAGAGGAAGAGACGCTCCGCTTCGATTACAACCGCTGCATCCGCTGCTACTGCTGCCTCGAAGTCTGCCCTCCGGGCGCCCTCCACGCCACGGAAACGCTGACCGGACGGATCGTCCGCCGTTTTGCGGAGCGGATTCTCCAGCCCGACCGGCCGGGATAAAATGGTTTTACCTTTCCCGGTGTTTATGCTATAAGTCCGCCCATTAAAGATGGCAATGCCATTACGGATAATTCCGGAAGCTGAAACCTGACGGCCTCGTAAAAAGTCGAAAATGCCCAAGAATCGTCATTCCGGTGAAAACCGGAATCCAGAGATTTCAACGCGTTACAAAAACACTGGACACCGGTTTTCACCGGTGTGACGACTTTTTACGAGGCCGTCAAACCTGACACCCGCAAAATTCCTGGATCCCCGCCTATGCAGGAATGACGCCGTTGATAACTATTGTTGCCGAATAATAAACGGCGGACCGCGAGCGCAAACCGGAACCGCGGGAGGGGGTTGCATCAGGGAAGAGGCGGGATACGGTTTTCAAGGGCGCCGCCCCCTGTGATCGCAAGGGAGAATCCATGGTAGAAGATTTCGTGAACGGGCTGTCCGCCTATCTGCAGGGATCCTATACCCTGTCCTATCTGGCCGTCTATCTCGGGGGAGTTCTCGTCAGCTTCACCCCCTGCGTCTATCCGGCGATCCCCATCACCGTCGCCTTCATCGGCGCCCGTTCCAGCGGCTCCCGGAGGCGGGGGTTTATCCTCTCGCTGATCTACGTCCTGGGCATGGCCGTCACCTACACGATTCTCGGCGCCGCCGCCTCTCTCTCCGGAAAAATCTTCGGCCAGATTCAGACCAACCCCTGGACCTATTTCATCATCGGAAACCTCTGCATCCTCATGGGGCTGGCAATGCTGGACGTCTTCACCCTTTCCGTCCGGACGCCCGCCTTCGTCACGCGGGTTCAGCCCCGGAAAAAAATGAAGGGGATGATCGGCAGCTTCCTTGTGGGGGCGGCCTCCGGGCTCGTCATGGGTCCCTGCACGGCGCCGGTCCTCGCGGTGGTCCTCGGTTATGCGGCGACCCGTCAGAACGTGGCCTTTGCCGCCAGTCTGCTGTTCGTTTTCGCCCTCGGGATGGGGACCCTCCTCATCCTCATCGGCACTTTCGCCGGTCTTCTGGCCGGCCTCCCCAAATCCGGCATCTGGACGGCCAGGATCAGCCATATCTTCGGCTGGATCCTCCTCGGAACAGGGGAATATTTCTTGATCAACGCCGGAATACTCTGGGTATAAGGAGACAGGATGTTGCATGCACATAGGCAAAAAAACATGATGAGGTCCGGGGCGGCCAAGCCTACGGGGTCTCGCGATCGCGATCTTAACGAGAGGCGGACGAGGGCAAAACGGCGGGATGCCGGGACAGCGGGGCGCGTTTTTCGGGGATTCAAGGGAATCGCCGCAGCCGTGATGATTGCATGCATTTTCACCCTTCCCCCCGGCCTCTGGTCCGCCGGCCCGAAGCCGTTCGAGATCACCAGGAAGATCTTCGAGGAGAAGGCCCCGGACTTCGTCATGAAGGACCTCAACGACCAGAAATTCCGCCTGAGCGACTACAGAGGAAAGCAGCCGGTCCTGATCATCTTCAGCGCGACCTGGTGCTCCTTCTGCATAGAGGAGATCCCCCACTTCAAATCCCTCTATGCAACCTATGCGAAGCAGGGGCTTGAGATCGTCAACATCGACATCCAGGAATCACGGGAAAAGGTCTCCCGGTTCGCCGCCAAATACAAGCTTCCCTACCGCACGCTTTTGGACGAAGAAGGCACGGTGAGCGGCGTCTATAACATCCCGGGCATTCCGACGATGATCCTGGTCGACAAAAACGGCATGATCATCTGCCGCCAGTGCCGCACGGTGGACACTCTGCTGGAATCGATGATGAAAAAGAAGTGACGACGACGTAAAAAGTCTCAAAAGCCTTGAATTGGGGACGACGACGTAAAAAGTCCGCAGGCAAGGCGCGCGAATCATGAGGAATGAGGCGTTGGGGAGGGGGCTTGTTCCGGAAGCCCAAAGGGATCGGAACGAGCCCCCTCCCCGGAACACGCCGCAATAAGCCTGCCCCTGCGAAAGCAGGGGAAGGAGGAAGCGCAACGCAGCATCCGGACTTTTTACGAGTCCATCATAAGTGACGACTTCGTAAAAAGTCGAAAACGTCCAAGAATCGTCATTCCGGTGAAAACCGGAAGCCAGAGATTTCAACGCGTTACAAAAACACTGGACACCGGTTTTCACCGGTGTGACGACTTTTTACGAGTCCATCATAAGTGAGGTGGAAAACGCTGTATGGCAGCCGGATCGCAGTCAGATGAACTCCACAGTCTCCAGACGGAAAACCGGCATCTCAAAGAGATGGTCGGCGCCCTGCGCGATGAGCTGGAGAAGATGCGGATCGGCGAGCAGGAGCGCCTCCAGCAGGCCCTGAACGCGGCCGGCGACGAGATCGGCCAGCTCAGGGGGATGATCGGCGCCCTGCGCGACGAGCTGGAGCGCCGGGAGATCGCCTACGAAGAGAAATGCCACACCATCGAGCAGACCGCCCGCGACGAGGCGAAGCAGCTCCACGAGATCATCCAGGCGCTGAGGGAGGGGTTGGAAGGGCATGATGAAAAAAGATAGCCATCCGAAAAAAACGGTTGCAGGGCAGGAACGGCGCCCGAAACTGAACGAAATGGCGCTTCTGCTCGACATCTCCAGGACGATCGCCGCGTTCGAGACCCTCGACGAAATCCTTGCGACGCTCGTCGAGATCACCACGCGGGAGCTCGAGGCCGACCGGGGAACCATCTTCCTCAACGACAGCGAAACCGGGGAGCTCTATTCCCGCGTAGCCCAGGGTAATTTCAACCGGGAGATCCGCATCCTGAACGATTCCGGGGTTGCCGGCCACGTCTTCACCACGGGGAAAGGGATCATCGTCCACGACGCCTACACGGACCCCCGCTTCAACCGTGAAATCGATGAAGAGACTGGTTATCTCACGAAATCGATCCTCTGCGTCCCCATCCGGACAGTCAAAGGAGAGATCATCGGCGTCGCCGAGGCCCTGAACAAGAAAACAGGCCTCTTCACCGAGGAGGACAGGAAGCTCCTGGAGGCGATGACGACGCAGGCCGCGATCACCTTGCAGAGCACCCAGTTCGTCGAACGGATGAAGCGGTTCCGCACGAAGGAGATGGAGTTCTTCGACGTCGTCTCCGAGGTGACCGCCGAGATCGACCTCGGCATCCTGCTCCAGAAGGTCATGTCCGAGGCGACAAGAATGCTAAACGCCGAGCGGGCGACGCTCTTCCTCAACGATGAGAAGACCGGCGAGCTTTTCTCGAAGATCGGCCTGGGGCTCCAGGCCACGGAGATCCGTATGCCGAACCACCTCGGGATCGCCGGGGCGGTCTTCACCTCCAGAAAGACGGTCAATATCCCCTACGCCTACGCCGATCTCCAGTTTAACCCCGCCTTCGATAAAAAAACGGGCTTCTTCACCCGCTCCATCCTCTGCGTCCCGGTAATCAATAAAAACGGCAAGATCATCGGGGTGACGCAGGTCCTGAACAAAAGGGGCGGCCCCTTCACGCAGGAGGACGAGTCGCGCCTGAAGGCTTTTACCGCCCAGGTCTCCATCGCCCTGGAGAACGCCAAGCTATTCGACGACGTCCAGAACATGAAGAACTACAGCGAAAGCATGCTGGAGAGTATGTCGAACGGCGTGATCACCTTGAACGAGGAGGAGAAGATCGTCACCTGCAACGCCGCCGGCCTACAAATCCTCAAGATCGCCCCCGAGGAGATCCTCCGGCGGGCCGCCGGGGAATTCTTCACCGGGCCCAACGGCTGGATCATCGAAAAGATCCGGCATGTCGAGGGGAGCGGCAAGCCGGACGTCATCATGGACGCGGAGGTCACGTTCGCGGGAAACCGGATCTCCGCCAACCTGACAATCCTCCCGCTGGTCAGCACGGCCGGGCAGAAGCTGGGCTCGATGCTCGTCATCGACGACATCACGAGCGAAAAACGGATGAAATCGACCATGTCCCGCTACATGGATCCGGGTCTCGCCGATCAGCTCTTGGGCGAGGGGGAGGAGATCCTGGGCGGGAAGAGCGCCGTGGCGACGGTCCTCTTCTCGGATATCAGGGGCTTCACGACGCTGACCGAGGAACTGGGGGCCCAGGGGACGGTCTCCCTCCTGAACGAGTACTTCACGATCATGGTGGACTGCATCCAGAAAGAAGGGGGGATGCTGGACAAGTTTATCGGGGACGCCATCATGGCCGCCTTCGGGATTCCCCTTCCTCACGACGACGATGAAGACCGGGCCGTCCGGGCGGCAATCGGGATGATCAACGCCCTCCGCGCCTGGAACCGCCGGCGAACCGCGGAGGGAAAGAAGCCGGTCGGCATGGGGATCGGCCTCAATACGGATACGGTCGTCTCGGGAAATATCGGCTCGCCGAAGCGGATGGACTACACCCTGATCGGCGACGGCGTGAATCTGGCCTCGCGCCTGGAGAGCCTCTGCAAACAGTACCACGCCAGCATCCTGATCAGCGAGAACACCTGCCGGCGGCTGAAAGGCACCTACCGGATCCGCGAGGTGGACAACGTGCAGGTCAAGGGAAAGACTCAGAGCGTCGGGGTGTACGAAGTCCTGGACTACCACACCGAGGAGACCTACCCCAACCTCATGGATGCGGTGAACCAGTTCCGGGACGGCCTGGCCCTCTACCGCCGGAGGGAGTGGGAACGGGCGATCGGCCGCTTCGAGCAGGCGCTCCGCCTGAACCCGGAGGAGAAGCTCTGCCGGATGTATATCGAGCGGTGCGTCTTTTTCAAGGAAGAGCCCCCCGGCGACGACTGGGACGGTGGCTGGATCATGAAAACGAAATAAAAACTTGGGGACACCATACTAGTTTCACTCGAAACTAGTATGGTGTCCCCAAGTTTACAAGGAGGAAATATGAGCGTACTCATTCATTTTTCGATATTTCCCACCGACAAAGGAACGAGCGTCAGCCCCTATGTGGCCAAATCCGTGAGAATCATCCGGGACAGCGGTCTCCCCTACAAGCTCGGCCCGATGAGCACGGCCGTCGAGGGGGAATGGGATGAGGTCATGGCTGTCGTGGAGCGCTGCTTCATGGAGCTCAAGAAGGATTGCAGCCGGATCTACATGACTCTCCAGGCCGACTACCGCGAGGGGGCGGTCAACCGCATTGAGGGCAAGGTCAAATCCATAGAGCAAAACTTGGGGACACCATACTAGTTTCATTCGAAACTAGTATGGTGTCCCCAAGTTTACACGTCATCGCCGGGTGGGGACGATTTCAATCCAGTAGTCGTCGGGATCGTGGATGAAGTAAATTCCCATCTTTTCGTTTTCATAGCAGATGCAGCCCATCCTCTCATGGTGGGCATGGGCCGCAACGAAGTCGTCAACGACCAGCGCCAGGTGGAACTCATTGTCGCCGAGGTTGTAGGGCTCCTTCCGGTCCCGCATCCAGGTCAGCTCCAACTGGTGGCCGGTCTCGCCGTCGCCGAGGAAGACGAGGATGAAGCTCCCGTCGGCGGCTTCCTTCCTCCGGACCTCTTTAAGCTGGAGGGCTTCCCGGTAAAAAAGGATGCTCTTCTCCAGGTCGAGGACATTGAAGTTGTTGTGGGCAAATCTGAATTTCATGGTCTTTCCTCCTTATAAATTTTCATGCCGGGGGCGGCACCCTCGAACGATGAAAATGGGTATTTTCTGACTAATTCCAAGCTCTATTCGATGCTCATCAGGGAGCGCCAGCGCTCCCACTCCGTTTCCCGGGGCAGATCCAGACTCTCCAGGAGGGCCACGATCCCCGGCTCGTTGAAGCGCAGGTAGGGGTTGATCTTCCTCTCGTCGGCCAGGGTCGAGAAGACATGGCCTGGGTCGTACCGCCGGAGAAATGCGTCGAGGGCCGCGTTGCCCGGTTCGAGGCGTCGTGCGAAGGCCAGCGAGTCCTTCACATAATCGTGGCCGGCGTAGACAATGGTCTCGTCGGGGAGCGCCATCAGCTTCCGGATGGAAAGGTAAAACCCCTCCAGATCCCCCGAGAAGCAGTTCCCGATCGTCCCGTTGAAGAGGGTGTCCCCGGCGATCAGGGCCCGGCCGGTATAAAACGAGCGGGAGTCTTCCGTATGCCCGGGCGTCTGGATGATCCGGACCTCCTCCCCGTCGAGACCGATCGCGCCGCCGTCGGTCAGGTCCGCCGGGCTGAGCAGCCGGGCCGCTGTGGCCGTAAGCAGGGTCCGGTTGCCCCCCGTGTGGTCCGCGTGTCCGTGGGTGTTGGCGACGAAGCGGAGCGAGAGGCGATGGCCGGCGATGAAGGACAGGATCGCCTCCGGCGCGCCGCCGTCGACGGCCAGGGCGCTTTCATTTGCGTATATCAGATAGCCGAGGTTGTCGGCGCCGTAGCGGAACTGTTTCACCTTCAGCAGCATGGGAATATCCCTTGACGCTTGAAAACCCGGGTCGTTCGCCCTTCCGGGACCTGAACCCCTGTCCGTGTGAAGGCATCGGCATCCAAGGAGGCTGAAAATGCCGAAGATTTCCTGAAACCCAGGCCGTGTGAAGAGATCTCTCCGGTTCAGGATGGGTCCGGGCGCGGGGACGGCCCGATTATTCAATCAACCGGCGCCGCTTGTCAAGCCCTGATTCCGAAGATCTCGGATGCGCGACGTGATTCCGGCTCCGGTCCGGGAGGATGCGATCTCTTTCCGCCGGCCGTGAAGGTCTTTAAGCACCCAATTTTGACGGCTTCGTAAAAAGTCGTCACACCGGTGAAAACCGGTGTCCAGTGTTTTTGTAACGCGTTGAAATCTCTGGCTTCCGGTTTTCACCGGAATGACGATTCTTGGGCATTTTCGACTTTTTACGGGTTCATCAATTTTCCGGAAAAATTTTTCTTGACAAGGTTCTAACGATTTGTTAGGTTCGCACCAACGCTGGTTGAAAATACTTCAGAATCCTTTTAGTCAGGGGAGACCATGATCATTGTAGACGGCCGGAAATACAGCACAATTGTGGACGCGGCGGTTAAATTTGGTGTGTCTGCGAAGACGGTCCGCAGCTACATCGTGAAGGGAGTCATTCCCGTCCCCCCAACCGTAAACTACGGAGTGCGAATGATCAGGCATTTCCCCCCCGAATACATCGCCAAGGCAAAGAAAATGCTTGAAATATACATGAGAACCAAGAAAAACATTTAGAGGCTCGCGTCGTCACCGGAAGGACTACTGCATATCGAAGACGCGTGAGACGGAAATTTCAACGCGGTGGAACCTTACGAGGTTGCCTGAAGAAAAAGGGGTTCGACATTGGATCGAGTCACTGAAATCAGTTCGACTGAGAAGCTCCTCAAAGTCATCCGCGACAAGGATGGTGCGCCCGCCCCGCCGGGGAAGGGCGAAACGCAGCCACAGGGCGCCGGCCAGGCCGTCAAATTCTCCTCCCCCCTGATCAGCCTCAAGAAATCCTCCACGGTCGGCATCGACATCGGCCACGCCTATCTCCGCCTTGTCCGGGCCGTCGAAAGCGCCGGCGGAAAATGGCAGGTCATCGAACGCAGGCGCCTGCCCGTTCCGCCCAGGGTGTCCCGCGATGCGCCGGCGTTCGCCGCCTTCCTCAAATCGGCGCTGGGCGAGTTCTGCGCCTCCGCGAGGCAGTCGCAGCTCTGGGCCATCATGTCGTCGGCCAATGTCGAGTTGCACCACGTCCGCATCCCGAGGCTCGGCAAGAAGCAGATTGCCGGCGCCGTGTACTGGGCGGCCAGGAAAGAGGTCTCTTTCAACGAAAAAGAGACGCTTCTGGACTTCGAGGTCCAGGGGGAGGTCGTCGATCAGGGGATCCCCAAGCTGGCCGTGATGTTCTATACGGCGCCCCGCCGGGAGGTTGAGGATCTCAGAAACCTCTTCTCCAGGATCGGATGGCCCCTCACCGGCATCTCCATCGTCCCGTTCGCCATCCAGAACCACTTCCGGACCGGCTGGATGCCCGGGGAAGGCACCATCGCCAACCTCTTCATCGGGAACGATTTTTCGCGCATCGATGTCTATTCCGGGGGCGACCTTGTGATGACCCGCGGGATCAAGGCGGGCAACACCAGCATGGTGGAGGCCCTCGTCGAGCAGTACAACGATTCGAAAGGCCCGGAAGCGGCCGCCCTGACGATGGAGGAGGGACGGAATATCCTCTACAGCCTCAGCCCTGATTCCCCGCCCCTGAAGGAGGGGGACGCCGGCTTCGGCCTCGCGAAAGAGAAGGTTTTCGGGATGATCAATCCCGCCCTCGACCGGCTGGCCCGGCAGGTGGAGAGGACCTTCGAGCATTTCGCCTCGACGTCGGAAAACGTGAAGATCGGCAGGATCTTCGTGACCGGCGCCATGAACATCTACCCGCCCATCATCGACTACGTGGGCAACCAGCTCGGCATCGCCAGTGAGGTGCTCGATCCGCTGAGCGAGAAAGATTCGATCCCGGCCTGCCGGGACGTGGAAGACGCCCACTGCCTTTCGGAGCGGATCGCCTTCACGCCGGCCCTGGGGATGGCCCTTTCCCACAACGACTACACCCCGAACCTCCTGTTTACCTACAGGGACAAGGAGACCGCGATGGGCGTCTCCCGCTGGAACCGGGCGCTCCTTGCCGGCTTCGTCGTGCTGGCGCTTCTGTGCGGCGGCGTCTTCGCCTACCAGAGCGTGATCATCCAGCAGAAGCAAAAGGTTCTGGAGGGGCTCGAACCGCAGTTGGCCAGCCTCGGGCCGCAGATCGACCGGAACCTGCTCCAGAGCCTCGCGGTCAAGGTCAGCCAGAAGCGGCAGCTCTCCAAGGGCTATGCCGAACGGTACCTCGGCATGGTCGTGATCAGCGAGCTGACTGCCCTGACGCCGCCCAACATCCGCTTCCTCGACCTGAAACTCAACCCCGCACCGGCTCCGGCGCAGGCCGCTCCGGCCCAGGGCGCCCCGGCAGCAAAAGGCGGGACTCCGGGGATCGTTCTGGAAGGGCTGGTCCTTGGGGACCGGCAGAGCCTGGAGACTTCCCTCGCCGGCTACGTGATGGTGCTGGACTCGTCTCCGATCTTCCGCGAGATCGTCATCCAGAAGAACACCGTGGAACCCTACCTGAAGCAGGAGGCGCTCCACTTCATTCTAAACCTGAAGGTGGAGGAACAGGTCCATGGCTGAGCCAAAACTGGAAAGCAAACTCCCGCGGCAGAGCGTCATCTACCTGGTCCTCGGTTTGCTCATCATCGGGCTGGTCGGCGTGGCGTTGATCCTCCCGGCGAACATCAAAATGCATAGGCTCGACGCGAAGGCGGAGGAGGTCAAGTTCAAGATCCAGGAGCAGCGGATCCTCCTTCCGATCCAGCAGACCCTCAAGAAGCAGAGCGAGCAGAAGGTCTCGGAGATGCTTCCCCTGCCTCAACCGGGCAGGCTGGAGAAGGCCAGGATCGGCACGATACCGGCCAGCTTCATAGCCTCGGCAAAGGCGAGCGGGATGTCGCTGACCGAAGCGAGGCCCGACCTGGGCGCCCTGACCGGCAATGCCCAGGTCCTGCCGGTCGACGTCGTCCTCAAGGGGGATTTTCTGAACCTGCGGAAGTTCCTGATAGCCCTCGGGGGCATGCCCTATGTGCAGCGGATCGATCAGATCTCGATCCAGGAGATGCCCGACACGAAAGAGTTCCGGCTGAAGGTTTGGGTGGCCGTCGGTTAAGCAGGCAGGATGACTATGGGAAAACTCGGCAAGCGTCAGATGATCATTTTGGGGGTGATGGTGGTCGCGATCCTCTTCGCCGCCGTCTATTACCTGTCCTTGAGGGGGAAGGATTCCGCGGCCCGTGCATCGCAGATGACCTCGGACCAACGGAGCGCGGACCTCAACCAGTTCGTCGAGGATCTAAACGCGGGCGTGGCAAAGGATTCAGCCGGCATGATCACCCTCGTCCTGAGCCGGGCCGAGAAGCCCTGGCAACAGGATCCTTTCCTGGGCAGCCGGAACTTCAAAACCTGGACCCAAGCCAAGGCGCCGGTCAAGGAAGCAGCCTCCGGGCTCCCGAAGTTCGAGTTCACCTACAGCGGGTACCTCGAAGCGGGCAAAAAACGGATGGCGATCATCAACGGCATGGAATACCGGGAAGGCGAGGCCCTCGCGACGAAGGGGTTCGTGCTGAAAAGTTTCACCCCCGGAACGGCCGTGATCGAAACCTTAGGAACCGGGGCGACATTGACTGTGCCCCTGCAGGAATAAGGCTCTCGTAAGAAGTCGGTCAAGTTTCAAGTCTGGGGCGGCTTCGTAAGAAGCTCCAGAGGCAAGGTGCGCGCAATTCGAGGAGTGAGGCGTCGGGGAGGGGGCTTGTTCCGGAAGCCCAAAGGGATCGGAACGAGCCCCCTCCCCGGAACACGCCGTAGCGGCGAGGATTGGAGCGCAACGCGGAGAGAGGTCTTGGACTTTATACGAAGCCGTAAGGAATAATGGAGGCGCCGATGGATGGCATGATAGAAACGGGAAAATCGAATCGGGGGGACCGCTCTCTCA
>Ga0315297_10001682_pt1 | contig 13789 bp, 11 predicted proteins | sample YL17G15_0_MG_FD_203628 | JGI IMG/M metagenome (GOLD analysis project Ga0315297, IMG submission 203628) | Sediment microbial communities from Yellowstone Lake, YNP, Wyoming, USA - YL17G15_0 | ecosystem: Environmental > Aquatic > Freshwater > Lake > Sediment | place: USA: Wyoming | collected... | reverse complement strand
CTCGCTGATCGGGAAGCGATTGCGCAGATTCAGGCCGACAACGTCGGTCCACCACGCCGTCGCCGCATCAAGATCTTCGACGGCTTGCACGATCGAATGAAGCTGCGAATGAAGGCGATCGGGCTGTGAGTCCAAGACGCTCGGCAAGCGATGCGCGATCTCGACGAAGACAATCATGACTCCGTCCGGGCCGGTTGCCATGGACTGCCGCAAGTGGACCGGACCGAACGTGAAGTCAGCGATGATGCTGACCTTCGCTCCCGCCGCACGACCGACCGCGACGGACGCATCCATGTCGGTCGTGTAGAGATCGAGTGCGTGGCCGCCCCGGGCATATGCGTCGAACTCGGGTTCGGGCAGGTGAGTCTCGACCAAACGCAACCCACCGCTGGCAGCCCCCTCGACGCCGAGCACGAGTTCAGTAGCGGCGTGCTCCAGTCCGTACAGCGCGTCCGCAGCTTCGACCGACAGGGTCCGCTCGGCATCAATGACAAAGCCGTACGCCTCGAAGAGGGAGGCGGTGACGCGGGCGTCGGTGCATCCGAGGACGGCGTGATCAACCCGAACATCGCTGGTCGAGTGGCGACTTTCGGAGGTGCTCATCGCGGTCACATCTCCTGAAGTGAGAGCGGGCGAGACATCGCTCCGGCTCTGCGCCTGACCGATCGACGGACAGGACCCGGACCCGCCCGTCGATCGGTCTGACGTTTGGATAGTGAAACACCGTTCCACCTGGCGGGTCAAGGCCCGACGACGTTCCAGAGCCCACACCTCGCACGATTGCCTCAGTCGGGTGACAATCGGGGAGTTCACGGTGTCTGTCCGCGAAAATCGGACTCGGGCAACCCGGCAAACAGTCGCCGCGAACCGGGCAGACTCACTGCTACACCAGAGGCACTGCCAGACCAGAGGCACTGCCAGACCAGAGGCACTGCTACACCAGAGGCACTGCTAGACCACGCCAGGATCAGGAGCATCTGTGACCCACCCTGCGCCGCCGGCGGACTTGGCCGATCTCGTTCACGCGACCGCCCGGATCCGCACTTCGATGGAAACGGTGATCGAGGGCAAGCCCGACGTGATCCGGCTCGCGCTCACCGTGATGCTCGCCGAAGGTCACCTTCTCCTCGAGGATGTACCAGGGGTCGGCAAGACCATGCTGGCCAAGACGTTGGCGCGTGCGCTGGACTGCTCGGTGCGGCGTATCCAGTTCACTCCCGACCTTCTGCCCGGCGACGTCACCGGGGTCAGCGTGTTCAACCAGCAGACCCGTGATTTCGAGTTCCGTCCCGGTGCCGTCTTCGCGAACATCGTGCTGGGCGATGAGATCAACCGCGCATCACCCAAGACGCAATCGGCGTTGTTGGAATCGATGGAAGAGCGTCAGGTCACTGTCGATGGAACGACCTATCTCCTGCCCGTTCCTTTCATGGTGATCGCTACCCAGAACCCCATCGAGATGGAGGGCACCTACCCACTTCCTGAGGCCCAGCGCGATCGATTCATGGCCCGAGTGGCGATGGGCTATCCCGACCCAGGTTCCGAGATGGCCCTGCTCGATCACCACGGGGCAAGCGCTCCACTCGACGACCTCGTCCCGGTGGCGGATGCAGCCGAGATCGCCAAGTTGGTGGAGATCGTGCGCACCATCTACGTCGCTCCGGCGATACGCCAGTACGCCGTCGACCTGGCGACCGCGACCCGTCAATCGCCGGAGTTGCGCCTTGGCGCTTCTCCACGCGCCACGCTGCACCTCATCCGCGCCTCAAAGGCAGCGGCCGCACTCGACGAACGCGATCACGTTCTTCCCGATGACCTGCAAACTCTTGCCGTGCCGGTCCTGGCTCATCGAATGCTGCTCACAGCCGAGGCGCAGATCGCGCGGCGGTCCCCTGAAGCGATCGTCGCCGACATAGTGTCGCGAGTACCCATCCCCGCGGCCCCGAGATAGTCGCCGATATGAAAGCGCTGAACCGATTGACCGGACGAGGGCGACTCTTCCTCGTCCTGGGTCTGATCATTACCGGAGCCTCAGCACTCAGCGGCCGCACCGACGTCATGCGAATCGGCATCGCGCTGCTTGCTCTGTGCCTGCTGTCGCTGATCGTGGTCGAACGCACCCGGCATCGGCTCGCGTGCGCGCGAGGCCTCACGCCTCACCAGGTCAGCGTTGGAACCGAAGCCACGGCGTTGTTGCGACTGACCAACATGTCCAGATTCCCGGCGGGCGTCCTGCTGGTCGAGGACACGGTTCCGCCACATCTCGGAATCGATACCCGGTTCGTGCTGGATCGCATGGAAGGCAATGGTCGGCGCGACATCAGCGTGCGAATCACACCCACTCAGCGCGGCCGGTTCGTGCTCGGACCGGTAGCCGTTCACCTCGTGGACCCCTTCGGCCTGTGTGGATCCACCCGACGATTCACCGCGACCGACACCCTCACCGTCACGCCTGTGGTGACACCCCTGCCGACTCTCCCCCTCGGGGGTGATTGGGCGGGCCGAGGTGATCACCGCGCCCGCGCCGTTGCCTCAGCGGGCGAGGACGATGTTGTTCCGCGCGACTATCGAACCGGCGACGAGTTGCGTCGGGTGCACTGGCTTGCGAGTGCACGGGCGGGCGAACTCATGGTGCGCCGAGAAGAGCAACCATGGCGCACTCAGGCCACGATCATCTTGGACACACGCAGAAGCGCTCATCGCGGGAGCGGTGAACTTGGTGTGCATGCGTCGTCGTTCGAGTGGATGGTGGGTGCAGCCGCGAGTATCGGTGTGCACTTCCTGCGGCGAGGCTATGCCGTACGCCTGATCGACCACGACGGGAAGGAGTTGCTCGATCGTCGCGCCGAGGTCGCTGTCGGCGATAGCGAAGGGGTGATGCTCGACGCCTTCGCAGTGGTGTCCGCACGCGAAGGACAACGGCTGGCCATCACGTCGCCGACACGACGTCGAGACGTCGGCAGCGGGCTGATCATCGCCCTACTCGGTGAGTTGACGTTGCCTGCGGCCCAAGAGGTTGCTGCGATTCGGACCGGGACGTCGGCCGGACTGGCGATCGTCGCCAACACTGCGACGTGGAATGCGATCAAGGACCCGGGCGTGAGTCCCAAGACGGCGTTCGACACTGCCGCGCTGCTGAGCGCTTCGGGTTGGCGTGCCACCGTTGCCGAGCAGGGCGACGATGTCGCTCTGACGTGGCAGTCACTCGCTCGCGGCGGGCCCGCAGTCCATTCGTCCAGCCGTGCCGCGTCCGGTCTCGCCGCGTCCGGTCCTGTCACGTCCACCCAGGGTCAGCCAACGGAGGTCGCATCATGAGTGCGGGCACTTCTCGTCGAGTCGAACGCCGAGCTGGGCTCTCCGCGTCGGCCGCCACCGCACTGAGCGCACTTGCGCTCGCACCGCTGTTCACCACCACTACGTGGTACACCACGATCCTGACGTTGATCATCGTCGTGACGTTGGTCGGCGAGACAGCTCGGTGGGCCCGCTTCCCCATCGCGGTCACGCCACTGCTGGAGTTCGCCAGCGCGTTGGCATTCATCGTCTTCACCTACGTGCCCGACAGTGCCCCCTTGTCCTTCATCCCCTCGCCAAGTGCTCTGTCGGCCCTGCGTGACGTGCTGGCCGATGGCGGTCATGTCATCAACTCCTACACCGCGCCCGTCCCGGTCAGCGAGGAGATCATCGCGTTGACCGCGCTCGGGGTTGGTACCGCCTTGGTCTTCGTCCGTGCCCTGCAGCGGTTGGGAAATCCGGCGTTAGCCGGTACGGCGCTGGTGGGGATGTACCTGGTTCCGGTCTTCAGTCTGCGAGCCGGTGCACCGTGGTGGTCGTTCGCACTTGTGTTGTGGGCTGTGGTTCTGCTCCTCGTCAATCACGAGCAGGGTCAACTCCTTCACTGGGGCCGAGTTCTGAACAAGCGCGCCACCTGGTCGGAGGATTCGCCGCGTACACCTGGACTGAGTGCCACCGGAGCGCGCATGGGGGCCGTCGCACTGGTTGCTGCCCTGCTGATTCCCGCACTCACGCCAACGTTCACGCTACCTGTGCTCAACTTCGGTTCCGGCAATGGTCCCAGTGGCGGGGGCGCTGGAACGGGTATCGCCTCGGATCCGGTCACGCTCGCGGCGCTCGTCAGTGTGCGACGCGACCTGAGCGAACAGCAAAACCGGACCCTGATCGTCTACCGCAGCGATGACGGCAGCCCGACTTATCTGCGAATGGTGGCGTTGGAGAACTTCGACGGGACGACGTGGAGTCCGCGGAAGTTCGACGTTGATGTCAACCAGGTGGTGACCGGCGGATTGCCGCCGCTGAACGAGATCGGCGACGCGAGCTACGAAACGCGAAGCTACTCGATTCAGGTGGGGCCACTCGCAAGCCACTATCTGCCGTTGCCATATCCGAGCAACGTGATCGATGTGAACGGTTCCTGGGTGATGGATCCGGTCACGCGCAGCGTCCTTAGCGACAGCGGAACGACCGCCAACCTGACCTACAACGCCAAGTCCCCAGCTGTCACGCCCTCTGTCAAAGCCCTCCGCCAAGTGCAATCGGTCCAGGACAGCAGTGTCCCCGTGCCTCCAGCGGTGTTGGACGACCTGGCCCTGAACTCGACGACGCCCGCGGTCATTCGTGACACGGCAGTCAGTGTCACCGCCAAGTCAACGACGGCATACGACAAGGCCCTCGCGCTGCAGGACTACTTTCGCTCGAACTTCACCTACGACCTCCTAGCGCGCAGCAAAGACGACTCGAAGTTGATCGAAGACTTCTTGACGGAGCGCCGAGGCTACTGCGAGCAGTTCGCGTCAGTCATGGCACTGATGGCCCGCGCGGTCGGGATCCCCGCACGTGTGGCCGTTGGTTTCTCGCCGGGAGCACAGCAACGCGACGGGAGTTGGCAGGTCGGTACCCACCAGGCCCACGCGTGGCCCGAGTTGTACTTCCAGGGATATGGCTGGATCCGGTTCGAGCCCACACCGCGTGCCGGAGACGGTTCGGGGATCGCTCCTCCGGCCTGGGCGCCCTATGCGTCGGCGTCCTCATCCGGCTCAGGTTCAGGTGCGACGGCCAGCGACCTCCGGGACCTCAGTCGGTACAAGAAGCTGGAATACGAACAGGCAGGCGGCGGATCCATCGGCGCCGTCACCCTTCCCGCGTCACCTCCAGCAACATCGTGGTCCGAACTCCTGCGTCGAGGTGTCCTCGTCTTGATCTTGATCGTCGCGATCGCGGCCGCGATGTTCCCATCGGTCGTGCGCTGGTGGCGCACCCGGAAACGATCCCACTCCGCCTCGCCGGCGGAAGCGGCATGGGATCAGTTGCGAGACGACGTTCGGGACTACGGGCGCAACTGGTCAGACGCTGAGTCACCCAGACGGATCGCTGCCCGGCTCATCGCCAGCGAAAGACTGATTGATGAACCGGCCAGATCAATGCGACGGCTTTCGACCGCAACCGAGATCGCGCGCTACGCCCCCAGAGACACTGTCGTAGATGACCGTCCTGGGATTGGCCGTCCTGGGATCGACCGGCCTGGGATCGACCGTGAGTCGAACTCGGTGATGGACGATGCGGACGTCGTACGTCGCGCGTTGGCCCAAGGGTCGTCGTGGCGGGTGCGCTGGTCGGCGCGGCTCTTCCCGAAGTCGGTGTTGTCGCGACGCGATCGCGGCTGACGCAGACGGTCCCGACGTAGAAGGTCCGTACGCCGGCGCGTCGTCAGGGTCGCGCGCCAGAACTGACTAGAAGCCGCTTTCGTCGCGACGTCGGCGCCAGCGCTCTTCGATTCGAGCCATGAACCCACGGTTCTTCTTGGCGCCCTTGTCCCGGCGCCCCCGCTTCGATCCGGACTTCGACGATGTCTTGGTGGTTGCTGGGCTTCCCGACACCGACTGGGGCGGCGTGGTCCGACGGGGGCGGAACGCCGACACGACGACGAACGCACCACCCAGCATCATCATGAATCCCAGCACGCCGACGATCCACAGCGAGAAGGCGACGCCACCGAAAAGCAAGGCAAGTCCGGCAACGAATCCCAGCGCACCGAGGATCAGCCATCGCCCCGACGCGGTCCGGACGGCTGACCCACGCAACGTGGACGCGAACTTCGGATCCTCTTCACTGAGGGCACGCTCCATCTGCTCGAGCAATCGCTGCTCATGCTCAGAGAGCGGCACGGCGTCCTCCCACGTGATCGGCTGGTGGCCGGAGTGACGGGACCAGGATAGGCACGTTCTGGCCGGGACGAAACCCGGCACGGCGCATCAGACTCACGTCTCCTCCCCGCGATCCTCGGAGCGGCGATTCTGATCCAGCAGTCGGGCCGGGGTGACGGCGCCGGAGCCGAACCGCGCAGCCGCTTTGTCCATCGCCTGCTCCACTTCCCGCCAGCCCACTTCGGGCACGCCTAATTGGAGCTGGCGATGGGCATCGTCGGAGGCGAGAAGCCCTTCGACTCGGATACCGACCAGCCGGATCCGGGCTCGCTGCAGACCTAGCGCGTCGTAGAGATCAGTCGCGGTGGCGTAGATCTCCCGGGCGACGTCGGTCGGCTCGGGCAGCGTGCGCGATCGGGTGATGGTGGTGAAATCAGCGAATCGGACCTTGAGCGCCACGGTCCGGCCGACGTGGCCATGGGCGCGCAGTCGCGATCCGACCCGTTCGGCCAATCGCAGGAGTTCCCGGCGTACGACGGTTGGATCATCGACGTCGCGATCGAACGTCTCCTCAGCCCCGAGGCTGCGATCGGGTGCGTGTGGGTCGACCGGTCGGGCGTCTCGCCCCCATGCCAACGCCGACAGATGACTGCCCAACGCGTGGCCGAGGGCACGTTGCAAGGTCGACTCGGGGGTGTGCGCGATTTCGCCCACGGTGGTCAGTCCCAGTCGTCGAAGGCGTTCTTCGGTGCGTTCGCCGACACCCCAGAGAGCACCCACCGGGAGTGGGTGCAGGAAGGACACCACCCGATCGGGCGGGATCACCAGCATCCCGTCCGGCTTGGCCTGGGTGGAGGCCAACTTGGCGACGAACTTCGTGGACGCCGCCCCCACTGAGCAGGTGATGCCGTGTTCGGACTGCACCCGATGTCGAATCAACTGACCGATGACCCGCGGCGATCCCAGTCGACGCACGGCCCCGGAGACGTCGAGGAACGCTTCGTCCAACGAAAGCGGCTCGACATACGGCGTGACCGAGCCGAAGATTTCCATGACCGCGGTGCTGATCGTGGCGTAGCGGGCAAAGGTGGGAGTGATCACCTCAGCCTGCGGACACAGGCGTCGGGCCCGACCGATGGGCATGGCCGAATGCACGCCGAATCGACGTGCTTCATAGGTCGCGCTGAGTACGACTCCGCGAGTGCCGGCACCCCCCACGATGACCGGCTTGCCGCGCAGGTCGGGACGATGGAGCAACTCGACCGATGCGAAAAAGGCGTCCATGTCGACGTGCAAGATCGTGGCGCGTGAATCGTCGATCTCAGCGGCGTCGGTCGCACCACCGGTCGCACCACCGGTCGCGCTGGTGCGGCGGATCTGGCTGCGACTCACGGGATCATCATCCGCTACTGCCTGGGCTTGCGTGCCACAACTTGCTCGGTGGGCGCTTGACGTCCTCACCGGGTGTGCCGACATCGGCGTACGGCGATTGGCGATACCCACTGGGATGTACGAGAACGCGATGATGCTGTGCTTGCTCAGTCTCAGTGGGGATGTCTGTGCTCGCGATCAAGGTGCGTACTGCCTCAAGTGCCCGGCCTGCTGATGAACTTCCCGTCAGTGCCTCACGCCAGACCTTATGCACGGTCCCGAGATCCCATGCTCCGGTCGCGCGCAACGAAACCCCGCGCGGACCGGTGCGGCGCAGGACACCGCGCACCAGCATCGTCCAGGAACCGAAAACCGTCGCGGCATACGGACCTTGCACGTCGGAGAAGAACGTCGCGTCTACCGGACCGGTCGAGTCATCGAGGGTCAGGAATATGACCCGACGCCCACTGCGTACCGGCGGGGTCTGGGTCGCCACCTTGACGCCGGCAATCAAGATCTCGGCGTTGGATCGAGTCCGCAACAGATCACGAGAACGTACGACGCCCAGCGAATGCAGCATCGAGTCGTAGAAGTCCAGGACGTGATTACTCACATCGAGACCGAGAACCTCCAACTCCGCTCGCACTCGATCGGCCGCGCTCATCTCGGCCAAACCACTGGTGGTCAGTGAGTCCGCGCCCGGATCGAATCCAAGGGATAGCTGCACATCGGGTTCTTGCGGCGTTTCGGTTCCGTCGGTGCCGTCGGTGCTGCGGGTGCTGCGGGTAGGTGTGGCACGGGCCGATGCTCGACTGTCCCGATCGAGATCTGCGACCTGGAGCAGGAGATCGCGCCGGGTGACTTGACCCCGCCGCCGGACGCCCACCGAAAAGCCCAACCCGTAGATCGAGTCGAAACCACCGGCGAGGACGAGCCTTTCGACAACGGGACGGGACGCAGTCGCGCGTGACCAGAAGTCCGTCAGCGAGGCGTACGGCTGACCGGTGATGATGCGTCCGACTTCGCGTTCCGAGATTCCCAAGACGTCGGCCAGCGAGAGCCGGATGCCGTACGCACGACCGTCGGGCACACCGGGTGTGGGAGGTGACTGACGTGGTGGAGTGCCGAGGATTTCCGGCGGTGGTTCGTCGTACGGCGACACCCTCTCGACGCGATAGGTGGCGCCGGACGTGTTGACGTCCAGTCCGAGGATCGCGATGCCCAGGTTGCGGGCGTCGTCGAGGATCAAACGCTTGGGGTACATACCCGGATCGTGAGTGAGCACGCCGGCGAGGAATGCCGCCGGATGGTGCGCCTTGAGCCACGCCGATTGATAGGTGGGCAGGGCGAATGCTGCCGCGTGTGCTTTGCAGAAACCGAACGAGGCGAAGGCGCGCAACACATCCCAGACTTCTTCAATGGTGTCGAGGTCATAACCCTGGTCACGAGCTGCCGGATAGAACCAGGTGCGTACTTCGTTCTGGGTATCCAGCGACCCGAGGTTGCGGCGCACCTCATCGGCCTCGGCGAGCGAGCATCCCGTCATCACCGCCACCATGCGCAGGACTTGTTCGTGGAAGACGACGACGCCGTAGGTCTCAGCGAGCACGGGGCGCAGGTTTTCGTGCAGGTACGCGGGCGCGGCCCACCCCTGGCGTGAGCGCAAGAACGGCGTGATCATGTCGCTCTTGACCGGACCGGGTCGAAACAGCGAGATGTCGATGATGAGGTCGTGAAACGTCTCGGGCCCGAACTTGCCGAGCAACTCCCGCTGCCCGGGCGACTCAATCTGGAAGCAACCCAGGGTGTGCGTGGACCGGATGAGATCGAAGGTTGGTTCGTCATCGAGCGCGATGTCGTCGACGACGACGTCGACCTCATCGACTCGAGCGATCTCCTCGACTGCATGGGCCATTGCCGACTGCATCCGGATGCCGAGTACGTCGAGTTTGAGCAACCCCATCTCTTCGACGTCGTCCTTGTCGAACTGGCTCATCGGATAACCCGCAGCACTTGCTTCGACCGGGGTGCGATCGAGCAAGGTGAGATCGGAGAGTACGAGTCCGCACGGATGCATGGCGACATGGCGCGGCAGACCGTCGAGCGCTTCGACAAGTGAGAAGAAGTTGTCGAGCCGGCCTTGTGCCGCCAGCCGACCCAGGCCGGAGTCGCGCAGCTCCGGCAACTCGACCAAGGCATTGCGAGCATCGCGAGCACGAATGTGCGGAAAGGCCTTGGCGAAGTGGTCGATCTCGGTCTTGGGCATACCCAGCGCGCCACCGACGTCGCGGATCGCGTGGCGTACGCGATAGGTGTCCATCATCGACACGCACGTGACGCGCTGGTCGCCGAACCGTTCGAAGACCGCGGTGTAGACCTCGAGCCGTCGCGCTGATTCGACGTCGAGGTCGATGTCAGGCAGTGCACGTCGCAGTGGAGACAGGAATCGCTCCATCACCAAGCCGTGCTCGAGCGGATCAACACCGGAGATGCCGAGTAGGTAGTTGACCAAACTGCCGGCGCCAGAGCCACGCGCGGCCACTCGTACGCCCATCTCGCGAATCAACGCGACGACATCGGCGACGGTGAGGAAGTAGCCCGCGAAGCCGAGCGTGGAGATGATCGAGAGTTCTTGGTCGAGTCGCTCGCGTGCGGTGCGGTCATCTCCCTTGGGGCGAGTGGGGAGGTACGTGGTCCGCAGAGCCCGCTCGCACCGACCGCGCAGCCATCCGTCACCGGTATCGCCGGTGCCGGGTGCTGCTGCGGTTGCTGGTGCTGCTGCGGGGTCGAGGTTGGTGGTGGTGCCGTTGCGGGTGGTGGTGAGGGTCTCCCGGAGTACGTCGAGCTCGGGAACGTGTACCGATCCGATGCCCAGATCTTTGATGGGATCGAGCGCGACGGATCCGGCGAGATCACTGGTCATGCCCAGAAGCCGGTCGACCAATCGATCCGGGTGACTCGAGTCGGTGAGCGCAACGATCTCGCGGGCCACCTGACGCATGGCTGGGCCGGACTTGAGATACCCCTCGGCGTTGGGTCGATCGAGGTGGCGGGGATCGAGGGGTACGAGTCGGCGTACTGCATCGAGAACGTCGACAACCGGAGCATCGGATGGCTCGACGTAGCGGACCGCATTGGTGAGTACGGCCGGCAGCCGCTGATCGCGCGCGAAGGTGAGCATGCGCGCGGCCAACGCGCTGGAAAACGCGCTGGACAGGGCACTGCCGCGGGCGGGATTGCCATCGACATCGCTTGCCGCAAGGGCCGCATCACGAGCGCGATGGGACACGATCTCGAGGTAGACGTTGTCGCGGCCCAAGGTCTCGAGGTACGCCGTGAGGATGTGAGCGGCGAGGTCGGGGCGGCGGCGCGCGAGTGCACGACCCACGTCGGAGTCCGGACCGAGCAGCGCGACCAGCGAGCCGCTTGCGGTGCTTTCGATCACCTCGGCGATCTGGTCGAGCGTGATGCTCGGTGTTCCGCGGCCGACTTGTCGACCGCTTTGTTGGCCTGTTTGTTGTAGACCGGCGTGCGCAGCTGACACGACGTGGCACAGCGCGGCCCAGCCGTGGGCGCCGCGCGCGAGCAGGACGACGCGCGGGTGATGCGGGTCGACCGTGACCCCGCCGCGTGCCGGCGTACGTGCTCTGGCTGGTGAGGCCCGGGTCGGTGTGGCACGGGTGCGATCGGCCAGGGTGAGACCGGTGCCGGTGCGACCGGCCGCGCTGCGCCGGATGCCCACGGGTTGAGCCGTGGATCCAGCGGTGGGTTGAGCCGTGCGGGCAAGGTCTACGCCGAAGATCGGCCGGATGCCCGCCTCGCGAGCGGCCAACGCAAACTTCACCGCGCCGTACAGCCCATCGCGATCGGTGAGCGCCACCATTGCTTGCCCCCAGTGCGCAGCGCGATCCACCAACGCGCGCGGGGAGTTGGCGCCGTACCGCATCGAGTAGCCCGACGCCACATGCAAGTGAACAAACGAGTCGTCGGTCATACGTCGTCGCTGGTCATACAGCGGTCAAGAAGCAGTGCGGACAGCGTGGACAGCGCGTACATCGAGGACATCGACGTACATCTGATGGTCGATGCCCAGCGTGGTCGCGACGAGTTCGATGAACGTCTCGGCGTCGCGCATCAAGTCATCAGCAGCCCGATCGGTGACCGCGGAGCTCACACCGGCTTCGGCCTCGGCTCGGGTACGAGCGCTGGTGTCGAAGAACGCCGCCCACTCCTTCAGCTCGGGGGCCACATTGGCGAGCAACGTCCAGACGCTACGCACGCGAGTACGCCGCGAGGTGGGTTTGGCCCGAGCCGCAACGACTGCTGCTGCCGCGCGCAATGCCGCGAGGTGGGCAGCGACGTACCGATCGGGGGCCCGGCTGGTCATGGCCGCATCGGACAGTCCGCGCAACGCGGCGATGAGCAGGTCACGTGATGCGCTCGAGATGATGACCCTGCTGGGGCCCATGCTCACGGTGGCCATGATCAATCCACCACCCGTGCAAGTGCCCAGTGATCCTGCCCGACGTCATAGACCAGGTCATAGACACCCGTGCTGCCTCTCGTCGGAGTGGCTTCGACTCGCCACACTTCGCGCTCGGCGGCGCCGGGTTGGACACCGCTGCGGAGCCACCACGACCCTGCTTCTACCCAGCGGGCCAAGATTCCGCGGATGACATAGAGGCGACCGCGCCACAGGAATTGGGTGGGCTCCCCCACGGTGTCGCCGCCGTCGAAGCGGCGTACCTCGATCGTCCGTACGGCGATGTCAGCGCGGGCATCGGCACGGGCATCGGCGCAGGCACTGGTGGTACGGACCTCGATCACCGGATCGACAAGACGTCGAGACATGGGCGGCTCCTCAACTCGAAGACGTGAACCAAGACAGATGGCCCAGGACAGATGGCTCGACCCGGGACTGGCTGGGATCCGCCGTGGGATGAGAAGCGGGTCGAGGACTCCGCACCCCACGGCAGAAACCAGATCCGAGCTGGGTCGCGAACCCCTCTCGGCGGTCGAAGAGCTCCTCACGGGGGTGAAGGGCACCTTCGACACGTTCGAACACTTGTTCGAACGGCTCTCACAGTAAAGCCCCCCACCGACAACCCCGTCAACCCCCTCGTTTTCCCCCGTTCTCCACCGGCCGTCATCGAACTGTCATGACCTCAGCACTCGTACTCGGGTCGCGGACGGCGACCATGGGAACCACAACAAGTCGCGGAGGTAACGAATCAATGAGTACGCCTAATACGCCGATAGACCTGCAACCAAGGACGAATCCGTCGGCTCCTCGCTCTCGACGGGCCCGCTGGATCGGCGGCGGCGTCATCGCGTTGGCCGTACTCGCCGTCGCGGCGTACCTCTTCCAACCGTGGGCTCTCTTCACGAACACCACGGTGAACGAATCGCTGCCGCAGACTCTGCCGCAGCCCACGGCCACACCAAGCGCGGCTACCCCACCGACAACCAGTCCGACAATCACTCCGGCGAGCCCACAAACCCTGGGATCAGGGACATTTCGCAGTTACGAACACAGCACGAGTGGTACGGCGAAACTCATCAAGCTCGCCGATGGACGCCTGTTTGTGCGTCTCGAGGACTTCAACACCAGCAACGGACCCGACGTGAAGGTGTGGCTGACCGCGGCCGCCGTCGATCGCGCGGACAAGTCACGCGACTCGGCCTACGTCGACTTGGGCGACCTCAAGGCCAACAACGGCAACCAGAACTACGAGGTCCCGCCCGGCACCAAAGTGACGACGTACAAGTCTGTGGTCGTGTGGTGCGACCGCTTCAGCGTTGCCTTCGGCGCCGCATCGATCACGTCCTAGTGGCGCATTGGGGAGGACTAGGTGCCCCAAGCGCAGCCTGGGGCACCTTCATCGGGGCGAAACACCGCAGGGAGGCGGTGGTTAGGGTGCGCGCATGGGTGATGGGGTGAGACCGGACCGGCCTGAAGATCGAAGCGAAGACGGTCGCACGGATGGGCGCACGGATGGGCTCACGGATGGGCGCACGGATGGGCGCACGGATGGGCGCACGGATGGGCGCACGGATGGGCGCACGGATGGGCGCACGGATGGGCGCACGGATGGGCGCACGGATGGGCGCACGGATGGGCGCAGGGATGGGCGCAGGGATGGGCGCACGGAGACGAGCACGCAGATGCACCCGAATGCCCAGAAGGTGGCCAAGGTGCTGCACGACCTCGGCGTCGTCGGTCAGGTCCGCGCCCTGCCAGAACCGGCCCCCACCGC
>Ga0315297_10001680_pt1 | contig 13790 bp, 9 predicted proteins | sample YL17G15_0_MG_FD_203628 | JGI IMG/M metagenome (GOLD analysis project Ga0315297, IMG submission 203628) | Sediment microbial communities from Yellowstone Lake, YNP, Wyoming, USA - YL17G15_0 | ecosystem: Environmental > Aquatic > Freshwater > Lake > Sediment | place: USA: Wyoming | collected... | reverse complement strand
AGCCAGCCGTATTTGCGGCCCAGCCAGGAGGCGATCCGCAGGGCGAAGCATTTTTTCCCCAGCAGGGCGTTGCCGCCGTAGCCCGAGCCCACGCTCCAGACCATGTCCTCCTCGGGGAAATGCATGATGTATCGCTTGTTGGGGTCGAAGTCGCCCACGGAATGGATTCCTCGGACGAAATTTTCGCCCGTTCCGATCTTGTCCAGGATGCGCTTCCCGAGGCGGGTCATGATCCGCATGCTGAGGGCCACGTAGGACACGTCCGTCAGCTGGACGCAGGCCTTGGCGTAGGGCGAGTCGGGATGGCCCATCATGTAGGGCAGGACGTACATCGTCTTGCCCCGCATCGAGCCCTTAGACAGCTTGGTCAACAACGCCTTGGCCTGATGGGGGGGCATCCAGTTGTTGTTGGGCCCGGTTGTTTCCTTGTCGGAATGACAAATGAAGGTCAACTGCTCGGTCCGGGCCACGTCGGTGTGATGGCTGCGATGGAGAAAGGAGTTCGGCCAGTTTTCGTGGTTGAGCTCGTAGAAGACGTCGTTTGTCTCGATCCTCTCTTCCTTCAGGCCCTGTTCGAGGAGCCGATGGGCTTCGCCCTCCGAGCCGTCGCACCACTGGATGTGCTTCGGCTCGAAGAGCTTGGCCTGCTCTTCAACCCACCGTTCAAGAGGTGTGGCCATAGTCCGTTTATCTCCAGGATTCCGTCGCTCATGCCGCGGAGACGGAGTGTCGAGATGCCAAAATATAACACAGCCGCGGCGTTTTGTCAGCTTGCCAAACCCAAGTGCTAGCTAAAAACGGTGACACACATCTAATTTACCGAATTTCCTTATCGCCTAAATCGGTAATTTAGTTGTGTGTCACCGAATTCCTGATTTATAATGGACTGGATGATTCTACGGCGTTCGGCACGCGCTCGAAGACGAATATAATCATGCTGGCCTCCATCGGGAAGAAAGTCCGAAATCGGGTGTTGAAATGGGCCGGAGCCTTCGGCTGGGACGGCCTGCCCGACGACCGGTTCTTGGAAGAGGTCTATCGCCGGCTCCTCGGCCGGGGCGTGGATCCGACGGGCCGGGACCACTACCTCGACTATCTCCGTCAAGGAAACTCGCGACTGTCGCTCGTGCTGAGCATCGTCCAATCGGAAGAGTACACCAACACGCTCATCCGGGAAAACACGCCCACGATGTCCATACGGGAGGAGCGGCCGGATCAATACGCTCTCGTGAAAGACATCCACGGCCGGGACACCTTGACCTTCCAGTCTCGCCGGCCTCAGGATTTTGACTGGCTGGAGCGGAAGATCATCGACAACGGCTACTATGAGAAGCCGGGGGTATGGAGCTACCTCGTCACCGAGGACAAACGTCTGCATGCCGAGCTGGTCTCGAGGTTTGAGCCCCGACGGGTTCTGGACCTGGGCTGCGCCAACGGTCCGGTGATGAAATGCCTCAAGGACCTGGGCATCGACAGCGAGGGCGTGGACGTCAGCCGCCTGGCCCTGGCCAAGGCTTTCCCCGAAGTCCGGGACAAAATCCGCCTGGGCGATATCCTGGGCATGGATTTCTCCGGGCGTTTCGATTTCATCCTGGGCCTGGATATCTACGAACACCTCAACCCCAACAAGCTCCCGGCCTACGTGGCCAAGCTCGCCGGGCTCCTGGAAGACGGGGGATTCCTTTTCTGCAACATCCCGGCCATCGGCCGCGACTCGATTTTCGGGGAGATCTTCGAAGTCTACCTCCGGGAATGGGAGGACGACCTGCGGCAGGGCCGTTTATTCTCCGTGATCCATGCGGACGAGGCCGGCTATCCCTACAACGGCCACATCATCGGCGCGGGCTCGTCGTGGTGGACGCGGCAATTCGAGGCCGCCGGGCTTCGGCGCGAGGACGGACTGGAGCGCGCCCTGCACGACAGGTACGATGAGGCCCTGACCCGGATCCACGTGGCCCGCAAATCCTTTTTCGTTTTTTCCAAGTCCGTTGACCCCGGCCGCTTGGACCGAATTCTCCGTCGGGTGAAGGCTTGAACCGGATGATCAACTCACCTGCGTCCGGGCTGGGGGGCGGCCGAACCGCCCGTTGGCTGCCGGCCTGTATCCTCCTGGCCGCTCTGTTCTTCGCTGTTGGGACGAAGAGCTTGGATGCCTCGTCCTGGGATCTCGGAGGCCGGCCGGTGCCGGGCCCTCTCCCGCCGAATCCCATTGCCGCCCGGCCCGACCTTGCCGTGAAGCTCGATGTCGTGTATGGGATTGCGGCCGGAGTCGAGCTCAAGATGGACCTGGCCAAGCCCTCGCTCTGCGCCAGCCAAAGAGTCCCGGTCGTTCTCTATGTTCATGGGGGAGGCTGGACGGCCGGCGACAAGTCCGGTTTTCTTGATACCGGAGTGGCCAATATGCTTTATCAGCTGGGGTTTGCCGTCGGCTCGATAAACTACCGCCTAGCCCCCGAACACAATTTTCCGGCCCAGATCAACGACTGCAAGCTGGCTGTCCGATTTTTAAGGGCCAACGCCGATGCCTTGGGGATCAACCCCGGCCGGATCGGGGTCATGGGCGGGTCCGCGGGCGGACACCTTGTCCTGCTGATGGGGCTGGCCGGGCCCGGGGACGGACTGGAGGGGCCGGGCTTGGAAGCCTACTCCAGCAGCGTCCTGGCTGTGGTCAATTATTACGGCCCGACCGACCTCACGTTGCCCGGCCTATCTTTTCATCCGCTCATCCTGGCCCTGCTCGGATGCAGCCCGACCGAGTGTCCGGACCTGGTCCGGGCGGCTTCTCCGGTAGCCCATGTGACCCCGGGCGACACTCCCATCATGACCATTCACGGCGAAAACGATTCCGTCGTGCCCTACAACCAGGCGGTTGCCGTCTCGATCGAACTCAGGAAAGTCGCGAATGCCTGCTCCTTGATCAAGGTCAAGAACGCGGAGCACGGATTCGTCCCGGACCCGATCACGGCCCAGATCCAGCCCACCTTGAACGAGATTAATTGGCTGACCGTGGCGCATCTGGCCCGGTATATCGAGCCGGCCTTGCTGGGCGACATGAACATGGACGGCAAGATCAACTGGGCGGATCTTTATGAGCTCGTGTCGCGCCTGTCCATGCAGGGCGTCGGCCCAGACGGCCTGGAAGCCCCTGATTCTTGGAATCCGCTGGCCGACCTTTTCCCGGACGGGATTGTTGATGCCCAAGACTTCTCGGTATTTTTCGCCATTTGTACAGGACAATACACTCATGCCCAAAGAGCCTCAGGCCAAAACTGAAACCCGATCTATCCCCACGCCGCAAGAGCTGGCCCAGGAAGGCCTGGCCGCACTCAAGAAGAAGGCTAACCCCAAGCGGGCCGAAGGGGCCCAGAGATATTTCAAGGAACAGGTCAAGGTCATGGGCCTCACGGCCGTGGACGGGCGTCTTCTGGCCAAGACCCTGTTCCTCAAGGTCAAAGACGCCTGGACGATCGACCAGGCGGTCGAATTGTGCGATATTCTCCTCCCCAATCCCTATCTGGAAGCCAAGAGCCTGGCCATACTGATTCTCGGCCGGTTCGTTCGGCGGGCGCGGCCCGGGCATTTTTTAAGAATGCGCTCCTGGCTGGAGGCCGACCGTTTGAACAATTGGGCGTCCACGGACGTCTTCTGCGGGGAAGTCCTGTTTCCCTTCCTGGAGCACTATCCCGCGCTCAACGAAAAGCTGAAGGATTGGGCGAAAGCGAACAACATGTGGGTCCGCCGCGCCTCGGCCGTGGCCCTGGTGACCCCCGCCCGCAGGGGCAAGCTTCTGGACCTGGCCTATGACATCGCCGGGCGTCTCCTGGACAACAGGGAGGATTTGATGCACAAGGCCACGGGCTGGCTCCTCAGGGAAGCCGGTAAGACGGATATGCCCCGGCTCGAAAAATACCTGCGGGCCAACGGCCCGAAGATTCCCCGGACCGCGCTCCGCTATGCCATTGAACGGTTCGAACCCCGAAAAAGAAAATCGATTCTTATGGCGACCGGGCCCCGGCCCTGATTCTTGTTGAAACCCGTTCGGTGTGCTATATTTTTTCCCTATAATTTTTTCGCGCAAAGGAGAAATCATGACCAAAAAGAGGATTTTGTTTTTTTTGATTTTTAGCCTGTGGGCCGCATCCCTTGTCCTGGCTGAGGCGCCCGAGGCGCGCGTCCTGCGCTTCCCGGCCATTTCCGGGGACACCATCGTTTTCAGCTGCGCGGGCGACCTGTACACCGTTCCGGCCGCCGGGGGCTTGGCCCGCAAGATCACCAGCCATCCGGGCTACGAGATGTTCGCCCGGTTTTCCCCGGACGGAAAGACCATCGCCTTCACCGCCGAGTACGACGGCAGCCGCGACATTTATGTCATGCCGGCCGAGGGCGGAATCCCCCGGCGCGTGACCTACACCTCTTCGCTCAACCGGGATGAAATCTCGGACCGCATGGGGCCCAACAACATCGTAATGGGCTGGAAACACGACAACAAGCACATCGTCTTCCGGTCGCGGATGAGGGAGTGGGACGATTTCCTCGGCCAGCTTTACCTGGCCTCGGTCGAGGGCGGCACGCCCGAACAGATCCCCCTGCCGCGGGGCGGTTTTTGCTCCTATTCGCCGGACGGCGGCAAGCTGGCCTTCAACCGCATCTTCCGCGAGTTCCGGACTTGGAAGCGCTACCGGGGCGGCATGACCGACGACATCTGGGTGTATGATTTCGCCTCCAAGAAGACCGAGAACATCACCAACAATCCCGCCGGGGACATCATCCCCATGTGGAGCGGGGACACGATTTACTTCATTTCCGACCGCGACGACCACAAGCGGATGAACCTCTACGCCTACGACCTCAGAACCAAGCAGACCCGGCAGTTGACCCGCTTCGTCGATTACGACATCAAGTTCCCCTCGCTCGGCCCCCAGGCGATCGTTTTCGAGAACGGCGGTACTATCTATCGCTTCGACCTGGCCTCGGAGCAGGCGGTCAAAGTCCCGATCGCTATCGTGGACGACCAGGTCTCGGGCCGGACAAAGATCGCCAACGTCCAAGGCCGCGTCACCAACTACGAGATCGCGCCCGACGGCAAGCGGGCCCTGTTCGGAGCGCGGGGTGAAATCTTCACCGTTCCCGCACAGTACGGCAACATCCGCAACTTGACCAACACTCCGGGCGTTCATGAGCGCGACTCCAAATGGTCGCCGGACGGCCAATGGATCGCCTTCATCTCCGACGCTTCGGGCGAGGATGAGATCTACCTCCGTCCTCAGGACGGAAGCGGCGCGCCCACCCAGCTGACCTTCAAGGCCGACACCTACAAATACGGCTTCCGCTGGTCGCCCGACGGAAAAAAGATTCTGTGGTCCGACAAGCTTTTCCGGCTCCAGTATGTCGATATCGGCACCAAACAGGTTGTGGTCGTGGACCAGGCCAAGCTCGGGGAGATGGGCCCATTTTCCTGGTCGCCGGACAGCCGCTGGATCGCTTACACCAAGCCCGAGGTCGACGTCCTGCCCAAAGTCATGCTGTACGACCTCGCCTCCAAGAAAGTGTATGAAGTTACGGACGGGTGGTATGCGAGCTATGAGCCCGTGTTCAGCGGGGACGGCAAGTACCTGTTTTTTGTCTCGGACCGGGATTTCAGCCCCACCCTGAGCCAAGTGGAACTCAGCTATTCCTACGCCTCGATGTCCCGGATTTATTTCGTCACCCTGGCCGCGGACACAAAATCGCCGTTCGCGCCCAAGAGCGACGAGGTGGAAATCAAGAAGGCCGCCGCGGACAAGCCGGCCGACAAGGCCAAGCCCGCCGAGCCCAAGAAAGAAGAGGCAGCCCCGGCCGGAGTGACGGTCAAGGTAGACCCGGAAGGACTCAAATCCCGACTCGTCGGACTGCCCATCGATGCGGCCAACTACAACTCCTTGGCCTCGGTCGGGGATAAGCTATTCTACCTGAAGGCCGTCGACGGGGGGAGCGGCCCCACCCTGAAATCCTACAGTTTGGCGGACCGGAAAGAGACCGACCTCGGGCCGGTCGACGGCTACGAGATCTCGGCCGACCAGAAAAAGATGCTGGTTTTCAAGGACAAAGCCTACGGGATCATCGACCTGCCCCAGGGTCCGGTCAAAATCGAAACTAAGCTGGACCTCGGCGGCATGGACATGACCATCGACCTCAAGCAGGAGTGGGAGCACATCTTCCTCGAATGCTGGCGCCAGATGAAGTACTTTTTCTATGCTCCCAACATGCACGGCGTTGACTGGGAAGCCATGAAGCTCAAATATCTCCCCCTGGCCAAAGCGGTCAACAGCCGCGCCGACCTGACGTACATCATCGGCGAGATGATCGGCGAGCTCAGCGCCGGCCATACCTATGTCGGCGGGGGAGACCTGCCCGTGGTTCCCAGGGTCAAGGTTGGACAGCTGGGGGCGGTTATCGTCAAGGACCCCTCGGGCTACTTCAAGATCTCCAAAATCCTGAGCGGCCAGAACTGGGATAGTTCCCTGCGTTCGCCCTTGACCGAGATTGGGGTGAACGTCCGCGAGGGCGAGTACATCCTGGCTGTCAACGGCCGGCCGACCAACGGCCTGGCCGACATCTACGAGGCCCTGGTCAACACCATCGGCAAGCAGGTGACCCTCAAGGTCAACGCCAAGCCCGAGGACAAGGGCGGCCGGGAGGTCGTGGTCGTGCCCATCAACGATGAACAGGGGCTTGTCTACTACACCTGGGTTCAAGAGAACATGGCCAAAGTCGACGCGGCCACTAAGGGCAAAGTCGGTTACATCCACATTCCGGACATGAGCCTCAGGGGGCTGAACGAATTCGTCAAGTACTTTTATCCCCAGCTCCGCAAGAAAGCCCTGATCATCGACGTCCGGGGCAACGGCGGCGGTTTTGTGTCGCCCATGGTCCTGGAGCGCCTGCGGCGGGAGATCGTCATGGTGGAAATGGCCCGAGACGCCAGCCCGCGGCCCGACCCCAACGAGGTTATGGTCGGGCCCAAGGTCTGCCTGATGAACGAATTCTCCGCTTCCGACGGAGATATTTTTCCCTACCGGTTCAAGACGATGAAAATGGGCAAGCTCATCGGCAAGCGGACCTGGGGGGGTGTGGTCGGCATCCGGGGCACGCTGCCGCTCCTGGACGGCGGTTTCTTGAACAAGCCGGAGTTTGCGCCCTACAACATGGACGGCCAATGGATCATGGAGGGCGTAGGGGTCGAACCGGACATTTACGTTGACAACGACCCGGCCCAGGAATACGCCGGGAACGACCAACAGCTGAACAAGGGCATCGAGGTCATTCTCGAAGAACTCAAGACGAAGGAAGTCAACCTGCCGGGCATTCCGCCCTACCCGATAAAGAAGTAGATACTTTTGTTAAAAATCAATCTTCCCGCCCTCCGGACCGGGGGGCGGGGAGTCTTTGCTCGAAGGGGGCTTGAGGTCGGAATCCCCGGCCGGCAATAAAGGGGAGCAGGATGAATATGGACAAAGTGAGAGTGAGCTGTCTGCGCTGCGGGGCGACCAACAATTATCCGCTGGAAGCGGAGGGGAAGGCCGTCGTGTGCGGCCGCTGCAAAAATCCTTTGTCCGTGCCGGGCGCTGTGCTCGAACCCGCGCCGGAGGAGGTCCAAACCCTCCTCCAGTCAGGCCGGCTGCCCATCCTGATCGATTTTTATTCGCCCACCTGCGGCCCGTGTCAGGCGATGCATCCCGTAGTCGAGAGGCTGGCCCAGCGGAGACGCGGGGAGGTCATGATCCTCAAGGTCGACGTCAACTCCCAGCCGGAGCTGGCCTCGAGCTTCGACATCCAGGCGGTGCCGACTTTTGTGGTTTTCAGCCGGGGCTATGAGCGGGGACGGACGAGCGGGGCCATGTCGGAGACCGATTTTTCCCTGTGGGTTGCCAGCAAGACCTGATCAGCGTGTCAGATTTTCTTGCGGGCGACAAGACGCGACAGGGCTTGCCCGAAAGGCATTCGCGGGAGGGTGGCCATGATCTTATTCAGAAGGCCCGGTACGTAAACGACCTTGTTCCGCCTCAAGGCTTTCAAGGATGAGCTGACGACTTTGTCCGAAGAAGTCCACAGAAACTTGGGAATTCCCTCCGTGTCGAATTTCTTGAATTCAGGCGTCCCGTGAAATTCCGTGACCGTGAAACCCGGGCACAGGGCCTGGACGCGGACGTTCGTCCCCCGCAGCTCCTCAGCGATGCTTCGGGAAAAGGCGTTGATCCAGGCCTTAGTCGAATTGTACATAGTCCTTCTGGCCAAAACGGCGAAGGCAGCCACGCTGGAGACGTTGATGATGGCCCCCCGGTCGCGTTCGATCATTTGAGGCAGGGCCGCTTTGGTCAGTCGGGCGGTGGCGACTACGTGGACATGAATCATGTCCAGTTGAGGCTTGACCTCGACGCGGTCATAAGAACCTCCGGCACCGAACCCGGCGTTATTGACGAGAAGGGTCAGGTCGTTCCGGGCGGCGATCCGCTCCGCGATCCCGGAGATGCCTTCGTCCGTGGCGAGGTCGGCCGGCCAGACCTCGGCCCGGACGCCGAACTGTTTACGGCACTCCTCGGCCAGGGCTTGGAGCCGGCCTTCGCGGCGGGCGACCAGGATCAGGTCATAATGCCGGGCGGCCAGCTTGCGGGCGAACGTTTCTCCTATGCCGCTCGACGCGCCGGTGACCAAGGCCGCGCCTTGATTCGATGTGTCATTCATGGCTCAATATTCTTCACCGGATATTAAAATAGTATTCTACCATGAATCTCGAGTCGTGCATTTTGGAAAGGTCTAAACTCTAAACAAGAACGGATGTTTAGAATTTAGCGCTTATTATATTGTTAATCCTACACTATCTCGATTTCCGGGAACGGGAAGATCATTCTCCCGCCTGACGACAGAAACTCTTTCTCCCTGCGCAAGATCCCGTCTTTGAAATGCCAGGGCAGGACAAAAAAGTAATCGGGTTCCATTTTGCGCGCTTCTTTCTCCGAGATGATGGGTATCCTGGTGCCGGGCGTGAAACAGCCGAGCTTATCCGGATTGACATCGGCTATAGCCGGGATCTCTTTGGCAGTCAAACCGCAGAACTGCAAAACCACATTGCCTTTTGTCGAGGCGCCGTATCCCAGTATTTTCTTCCCGTCGGCGACCAGTGAATGGATCAGCCTTGTCAAGTCATCTTTGTGTTTGAAGACGCGCTCCTCAAAATCCCGGTACGGGCGCGGTGTATTCAGGCCCATGCGGTTTTCCTGCGCCAGAAGCCAATCTATCACCGCCCGGTTCCTGCGAACAGCCTTATTAGATTTTTTTGCGGCTGTTACGGCAAAACTTCCGCCGTTTATGGCATTCATAACCACGTCTACGAGCACAAGGCCGGCGGCTTCAAGTATCCTGTCCATAACACCGAGAGAGTAATACTCAAGGTGCTCGTGACAGATGGTGTCATAGGAATTCATACGGAGCATTGAAGGCATATAGCTCTGCTCAAAATGCCACACGCCGTCCTCCGCGAGGACAGAAGCAACCTGGCGGGCAAACTCAACCGGCTGTTCTAGGTCATAGAACATCGCTATGGAAGTGATAATTTTTGCGGGTTTCTTTTCGGCCGAGAGGTAAGCTTTCTCCGAAAAAAAGTCAGGTATCAGGCGGACCTCCGGGGGATAGAATGGAGCGAACTTCCTGCCTGTCGGGTCAATGCCGATACGTTTTATCCCTGCCGTGGAATACGCCTTTAGGGCCGTGGCATCGTTGCTCCCGATATCCAATACAATGTCACCCTTTTTCAGCGGAACCAGCCGTTCCAGGGAGTGAATTTTTTCCGTCAGATGGTCCACCATTGATTGATTGATCCCTGAGCGGTAGCCATAATTCTCTCCGTACATTTCCGAGGATTCATATGAATGTTTTAACTGCAGGAGCCCGCTGTCAGGGCACCAAACCAGTTCGAGAGGGCCCGAGGTCAGGGGCTGGGCTTTCTTTCTCGGAAACACCCCTGTCAGCTCCTGGAATCCGAGGTTAAGCACGGAAACAAGGTTCTTTGTCCCGCTTATGCGGCACTTGTCTATCTCACGGTATCCCGCCATATTATCCTCCAAGCGCGGCTAGCAGACTTTTCTCGGGGTAGCCGGCTGTTATGGGTGTATTATTTTAAGTTTTTCAACAGCCGGCTATTTCTTTTCCGCGACGATTATAGCATAAGTGAACATATCCCTTAGGCTGAATGAATATCTCAAAACCTTAAAACCGTTCCTTTCAAATACGGCCTGGGCGTGTTTTTTTGACCGTATCCGCGTTATCTCAACAGGATGGAACTTTACATCTTTTTTCAAGAGTATTTTGTTAAAAATCAACTTTAAAAACTTGAAAAATGCGACGCTTAAACCGTATTCCGGAGGCCAGAATATGACCAGACGGCCTTCTGCCCCGAGCACTCTTCCAAATTCTTTCAATATGCAGTCTATCTCTTCCTCCGTGAAATGCTCCATGACTCCCAGATTGTATATGCCGTCAACCGTGGAATTCTCATAAGGCAGGTCAAAAATTGACCCGTATACGGCTTTGCATTTATCCCCGTGTATTTTCTTGTAAAGGCTCAGCGCTTTTTCGGAGATATCCAAACCCGTGAGAGAAACATACTCCCTGAGGTCCGTATCCACCTGCCCGCTCCCACAGCCCGCGTGAAGAACATTGGATGTTTTTTTAAAATATTTTATGACGAAATAATTCAAAGCCCGCTTAATAATGAATTTTCTGTAAAAAGCCGCTGCCGCGTCATAAAACAGGCGGTTTGAACTTTTCTGGGACTGCCAGTACTCATCCCAGCCCTGGCCCTCCTTAAGCCAAGCGCCGTCACGGACAAAGGGTTCAGCAGACAGGAATTTTTCCTTATTAACCATAGAATTTAAAAATATGGCGACGAGGAACCAGAGGCTGGTCCAGGCATCTTTAAACCTCATTTTTGAATGTCCATAGGTCCGTGCCGACAGCTTATTGGGTATTTCATTTATTTTAAATTTGTTGATATTCAGTATATAAAGGCTTTCGTAAAAGAACGAGTATCCCTGCGAGCTCACGAGGTTGAATACGTAAGGAGGTATCCGGGTAAGCTTATACAGCCGGAACGAGCCGGTGGCATCGTACGGCATTTTCAAGAATATATTTGTCAACAGGTGCCCTAAATGCGTCAGTGTTTTTCGCATAATATTCCAGCCGGCAAGGCTGTCTTTAAGTCTATACCGGGAAGTAATAACAAGATCGCAGTCGTCGCTGTGCTTTATCAACTCGGGGATAAAGTCAGGGGGATGCGTGAAGTCGCAATCCATTGTTATCAGCGCGTCATACCCCTTTTCATACGCGTATTTGATGCCCTCCTGATGCGCGCTGCCTATTCCTAATTTACCGGAACGGTGAAGGGCTGTCAGTTGAGGGTGCTGTGCGGCAAGTTCATCCAATATATTGCCGGTCCCGTCGGGTGAATTATCATCCATAAAAACAACATCCGCTTTAAGGTTTTGTTTTAATATTTGCTCAAAAAGCACGCTTACGTTCTCCGCCTCATTGTAGGTCGGTATCAGTATTAGCAGGGGGTTATTTTTCATTTTTAGCCTCCCCCGGGCTTTTTATGGACATTTCGTAATACCAGTTTTTGGGCTGGCCGGATATCCGCAGAATGACAGGTTCTTTCAGGTTTCCCTCTGCTTTCTTGTCAAGGGCATCCTGTATTTTTACTGCCTGAGCGGGCCAATTCAGGTCCTCGCGTTTAATCATGTCTTTTTCCCATCTTGAGAATATATTAATGGGGATCATTATTATCACGAGGAAGAGCAGTAAACTGTATAAGCCCGGCTTGAGCTTGCGCGGTAATATTGACAGCCATAAGATCAAAACAATGACAGCCGGCATAAGCGAATATCTTATACCCCAGCAGGTTTGCCAATCAAAACGGCTGACAATATTATTCCTGACCACCGCGATCACGGCAAAAGCGGCAATAGACCCGAAGTAGGCCCAGACAAACATCCAGAACCATTTTTGTTTAAGTAACTTGAACTTTGATATGGCATATGTTATCAGTCCGAGTATGGTCATTGTTAAAGGCCAATAGAATACATCAAACCTAATAATATATTCCGTCAAACGTTTTCCCATAAAGGGCATATAAAAAAGCCGGAAAATAAAGTTATCAAAAAATACGACCGGAGCAGACAGAATATTCTTGTAATTCATTATGCCAAACCCGAAGGCTTTAGAAGACGGGCTTGTTACTCCGAGAATATTTATGGCCGTTGCGGTTACAATAAGACCGAGCACAAACAGATATTTATTGTCCTTTGCTGAATACCAGAGATAAAGGACAAGCGGGATAAAAAGAAAAAGTTGTCCGGCTGAAAATATCAGAAAAAAAAAGGCCGCAAGTTTAAAGAGATTGAGTTTGAAGGGTTTTTCCAACAATAACAACAGTACCAATATCGTTGATATTGTTGTTAAGTTACAGAGATTGCAGAAAGCTTCGGCAGTGCCCGGGGCAACAGCCAGCAGGATGCAGGTAAGCGCCCTGCCTGCCTTTGAGGGCATGATGTGGGAGAAACTTCCGCGTGAAAAATATGAAAATGTAATGACATTCAGGACAAAGCTTACCCAGGCATAAATATAGGGAGCTGAAACCACCGGTAAAAAAGTCGAAAGGTATCCTGTAATTCTCGGGATCAGCATTTGATAGCCGAAGACAGGGGCAATAACGCTTTTTATACCCAGCTGATAAGCCGAGGCAAATATTTCGGTCATATCCTCACCCCAGAACTCTGAACGCAGTAAGGCTGTCTGAGATCTAAGGAAAATTATCAGCGCGACGGCAAAGTACGGGAGGCATCTTGTCAGCATGCTTTTTTTGCTGTCGTAAAGTTTAAAACACCGTCCCAAGGTTTTCACTATATCGGCATGGAAAAAACAGACAAAAACAAACAATGTTAAAATAAAAACATTTAAGATATTAAATATATTACCCAAAAATCTCATAAAGAGGCTCTTGCCGGGGGCGAGCTTAACGGGCAAAACAAACGCGCCTGTCTCTGAGTTCTTTTTACCGTCACTCCTTCAGGCGTATCCATAAGCGAAGAAATATTTTCGATGTATAGGATTTTGCTTTTTCCGTGCGGGCCGAATTGCTCACTCTGAGCAATAAATCTCTCCCCCCTGAGCCATGCCGGAATTGTATCGCCGGCCGGGCGGCGATGTCAAGAAATCCTCGGAACGGATTAAAAGCTGTACCGCAGGCCGAGAACGAGCGTTCGGCCGGGCTCCTCCATGGCCTCCGGGTCCGGCCGGGCGAAATAGTATTTGTCGAAGATGTTCCCGGCGTTCAAGTAGGCGCTCAGCCGGCCGAAATCATAGCTCGCCCTGAAGCCGAAGACCGCGGCGCCGGGGATGGCGATCTCGGCAGGCCCGGGCGTGTCCTTTTGGCTTTGGATCGTGCCGCTGACCTCCAGGGACAGCTTCCGGATCCAGACCCTGGTCCCGATATAGGCCCGCAGAGGCGGAATATCGTTGAGGCGAGCGTCCGTCACGGCGCTGACTCCCTTCATGGCCGCGAAATTTCCGAAGACCTTCCAGCCGGGAATAGGGAAAACTTCAAGCTCGAGCTCCACCCCTTGAATCCGGTCGTCGTCCACGTTGCCGTAGGTGGAGGTGCTTTCGGCGATGAGGGTGCGGTCGATGAACCCGTCGATCGTGTAGACGAACCCGTAAACCGCGGCGAACACCCTGTTCGAAATCCATTTGAGCCCGAT
>Ga0315297_10001678_pt1 | contig 13791 bp, 12 predicted proteins | sample YL17G15_0_MG_FD_203628 | JGI IMG/M metagenome (GOLD analysis project Ga0315297, IMG submission 203628) | Sediment microbial communities from Yellowstone Lake, YNP, Wyoming, USA - YL17G15_0 | ecosystem: Environmental > Aquatic > Freshwater > Lake > Sediment | place: USA: Wyoming | collected... | reverse complement strand
CTGACCACCATCAGCCGGTCCTGGTCGATGACCAGCTCCGCCGGCCGGCCGCCGAAATAGTCGAAACAGTCCAAAAGATGCCGGATGACATCCAGCCTCCGAAACGGTTGCCCCTGGAAAATCACGTACTTGTAGCGGCTGGCCGAAAGCACCGCGGCAAAGATGTAAAGAACCAGGCCGCTGCGGCATCGGTACCGGCCGAAATCAACCTGCATCTGCTTGCCGAAGGGAAGTTCCGGGACTTTGGTGTAGAGCCGGACGTTTTCGTCCAACCGCAGACCGTCCGTCCGGATGAGATAGGCGACGTAGTTGCGCAGGGTTTGTTCATTCCCCGGCAAAACGCCGATTTTTTCCTCCAGATAGTCGTAAATGGACGATGCTTGGAGCGGCCGGAAGCCGTTGGCCTCATAAACCTCCAGGATCTCACTCCGCATGTCGTCGAAGGCCTTATCCCGGAACAGATGATCCTGGCGGTAGGCCCGGTAGGCCTCTTCCTCCATGGCGAAGTATTTGGCGACTGTCCTGGGATCGAGCTCTAAGGCTTTGACGATCGCGCTCTTGGCATAGCCCTGTCGCTTAAAAGCTTGAACTTGTTTGAACATCGCTTTGTTAATCATTCCAACTCCTGTAAAGTTTTCTTCTACCTTACAGGAGTTCTCAGACAATGGGAATTCCATTTACCGTGCCTATGGGATTTCTGTTTACCATGACCATTGGATTTCTATTTACCATTGCCCTAGGAATTCAGCTTACCATTTCCAAAAGGGCTTGAGAAATGACCTACGGCCCTACGGAGTGGGCAGAAAGTCCACCGGCTTGCGCTACGTTGCCATTCTTTACGAATCTAACGGTAGTAAGCGCACCCTCCAGCGTGGGACAGAGTGAATTCGATGCGCAGGCAAGGGGAGAAGTCAATTCACTGGGCGCAGGCCCTGCTATCACTCTACGGTCAACGTCGTGCGAAATTCAGGCATCCTACAGCCCGATTTCCAAAGCCTGTGCTTTCCGAGGGGATGATCTTAGAAAAATAAGAATTTTAAGCCCTTCTGCAGTCTATCTTATCAGAGGCCAATTTCCGGGGTTCGTCCCCGTCTTTTTCTGAAATCTGGGAAGGCCAGACTTTGGAGCGTAGGCCTGCCCTATGGCCTCATTTAGCCGCTATTTCTTCCTCTTTTACCAATCCCTCGATGATATCGAGCTAAGATCACAATATTTGCAATTTAATGCAAATTGGCCGTTCTCTTATTAATTCCATAGAAAAATGAAATCATTGGGAATTTATCTGCATGGATTTTGTCTTAAAAATCATCTTTTTTGTCCATGCGATTTCATCAAGAACAAACTGCGGTTTTTCTTTTTCTGCTTCTAACTTTTGAAGATAGATTTGAAAAGAGCTAATTGCTTCTTGTTTCTTCCCGAGCCTTAGCAATGTAATTCCTTCTTGTTTAAAAATCTGGGGATAATATTCGGGATTGACGTTTAGAGTTTTTGCCTTAACGATAAGGTCTAAAGCTTCTTGGTTTCGCTCGGGTGTATCATATAACATTCTTACAGTTATACCTTTTAACAGATAATCTTCTTCAGTGGCTACCCCAGCTTCAATATTCCTGTCGGCCAACTGCAGACAAGTTTCAAGATGTCTTAGCCTATATTCAATCCCTGCATTGAAAGTGTTTATAAAAGAAATAAGTTGATCGTATTTTTTGCTGTTGAATTGGTTAGGGTCGACTGCCCCGATTTTCGCTATTCTCTCTGGCAGACTTGGATGAGTACCAGACCCACTGAGAGCAAGGTAGTCCCCATTTAGGATACTATATGTTTGAATTCTACTAAGTGCGGCTGAACAAGCTTTAGGATCTTTTTTTAGGAACTCAAGAGTCATCGTTGCAGCAACATCAGCCTCAGTTTCTTGTTCCCGACTGTATTTTGCTCCCAGTCTTTCGGCAATTGAATTGGCAATGCTGGATGAAAGCATAGCTGTAGCAAGAGTAAATTTGCCTCCTGTATTAACTTCATACTTTATATTTACATAGATTTCTGATACGGCAGCGAGTGCAGTTGCCATGCCTGCCCAAAATTCTGCATTCTTCTGTCGAGCAATGGCTTTATTAATATTGACTATTTGATGATCGAGTACAAAGTGAGCAACCTCATGAGCAAGGACTCCAACAAGCTCATCTTCAGAGCGAATAGTCGAGAGCAGTCCAGTAGTAACAACAATTGTTCCAGTTGGAGTACAAAATGCATCTGGAATGCTATCTTTTAATATTTTGATAAACAAATTTCCAGGACGGCCATCGTCGAGAGTTGCCGGATGAATCTTGTACAGAAGACTCTGAATATAATCTTCAAGGTACTCGTCCATGAAGAATCTATTGTACCTTGTAAAATTATTTATCATATTTATCGTATCGTCTTCCAATTCACGCCTAAGATCATATTGGTGGCCTTTAGAGAAAAGGTTCTCGTAAATATCTAACTTTACCCCTATTATCTGCCACAGTTGATTATTTGAGACGGGATTATCAAATGTGATTTTATTTCTATCTACTGGGTCTATAATAACATTTTTGCCTTCACACTCAGCATAATAAAAGTTTTTTCCACCGGATGGAGATCTTTGATACTCTTTTAGGGTCACTTTCATTCCGATCTTGATTGGATCACCCAGTAAAGGCGTAAACTTTTCATTGGCTTTGCCACTAATTGAAAATTTTTCTTGAGAGAACAGCGATACCGAGCACATACAAAAGAGAAGAACTAATATTCGTTTTTTCAATTTATGCCTCCCTTCCCCTTTAGCCATACAAAGCCGTAGACTAATTTCCCGAATAAAATAATACGCTCCCATTATACAACTGTCAATGATGTCACAAAGAGAAATTTTTTGTTCCCCCCGAGAAATTGCTATGCTACCGAGCGTCTATCTCAATGAGGCCAACTTCCGCTCAGCGTCCCGCGCCAATCAGGGGAAGCGCCCGGGCTCAGGACCATTTTACCTAGGTATATTTAGGGCTGACCCCCAATAGATTGTGTCCGCTATTGACCTTTTATCTTTCTAACCATATTCTTTTCAGATAAGCGGTTTTATATGAAAAGGCTCTCCAGTAAACAACGAACACGTTTAGTTTCTCTTCATCAGAGGGAAATAAAAAAACAGAAAAGACTGGCCAACTTAGAATATCAAAGAGCTATTAAACTAAGAAAGGAAATAGCCAAACATCATGCCTTCTATGATTTGCGTGCAGCCAGAAGTGACTTTAAAAGAAAACTCTATAAAGAAACCTACGATAAACCGCCCCTAAGAATCAATATCGCTGGTAACTTTGGAATAGAAGAACCCGCTTTTGCGGATTATTTTCTGGATATCGCTTCTTCATTTATGCAATCGGCTTCCAAAGAGCTTACTTTTAATTTCACAAAGGTTACTCGTATCTGGCCAAGCGGAATCACTCTTCTGTGCTCTTTAAAAAAATGGGTTGAAATATCGGCGCGACATAAGAAATCACCCTTACTTGCCTCTACATCTTCGGAGCATCAGGAAGTTAACGCCTATCTTGACCATTGCGGTTTCTATGATTTTGTTAATAGGCCGAAAGATAATGAACCCAGTTCCTATCCTAACGAGGAAATCGTTAGGATCGAAAGGGAAAAAAAGAAAGGGAATATTGAAAAGCGCGAAAAGGAAATTATGAGCCTCCTTATAAAATATAGCGCATTAAGTGAAACCGAATTGAAATGGTTTGATAGGGTAATATTGACAGAGGTATTTGCCAACGCAACAGAACATGGAAAACCTAAGGGCGACCAAGGCTGGTGGATTCTGGCGCAAAGACACAAAACCCATAAGTTCATTTCCTTATGTATCGCAGACAATGGCATAGGAATTAGAAACTCTCTTACAACTGGCCCGCAACAAAAGCAATTAGGAATCGATGATTCCCCTTTGAATGACGGGGAGTTCATTAAACTTGCGCTTGAAGGCAACGTGAGTGGTGCATTAGATGCGCCCAAAATTATGGGTCCGATACGCAGAAGATATGAAGCCGGTTCAAGACGCGGAAACGGTCTTCTTCGTATAAAAACGAGATGTGCACAGTTGGGCATCCCCTTGACTATTCTGTCCCATAATGGGTTTATTTTTATGGACGGTAAAGGTATAATTATTAAATACGGGGCTAAAGAGAATAGGGTATTTGCAGGCACACTTATTAATCTTATAATAAGAGCTAGATAACTTGGAGGATTAGAATGCATATTGACGTTGGGAAGGACTTTTATCCCAGGTTAGCAAATCGTGATAGACGACAAGGAGATGGGAAACACAATGCTGGCCAGTTTAGAGTCAAGTATCTAAGTCATATGGACAATCCCGAATTCTGGGCTCATGATGCGGAATCTGTGACGTTTGATTTCAAGAATGTTGATAAAATAGGCCCATCATTTGCCAATGAGGCTTTTGCCTACTTCACAAAGTATGCAGAACCAAAATTAATTAAAAGCAGGATAAAGTTTGTGAACATATCAGAAGTAGATAGGATCATAATTGAGGAAGAAATAGATTCTGGATACTGCGACAGAAAATGAAAAAGCAACACATATTATTGCTAGTGTGTGCCGTCATAACGGTAACCATTTTGCTCTATTTATTTGTTAATCCAGTCTATTTTAAACTTGGCCAAGTCTTCTCGCCAAGGAAATTGCCGGATCTTGCCACAGCACGGAATTATTACTCCATATTGTCCTCATTCGCAGGATTTGGATTGGGAATCTTGGGACTTATAGTCGGTTATTTGTACTACGTGCATAAGCAGTCGACGGAAGCAAGCGCCGCTGATCGGGAAAGAAAAAGGAAAAGACTAGATGACTTGATAGCAGAACTCAGAAGCTTTGATGATTTGATCGAGGAGTTGATTCATTTTAGATTCCATGGCGAGCAAGAACTTGAGAAACTCCGGCAGAACATCGAACGAGTCTTTGATGGGATATCATTAAAACTAGAAGCCAGCCACCTGTTACTAGGACTTGATAAGACCGACATTTCAGCGATAACACGCGTATGGTCATTTATTGAAAAGAACGATAATTTGATGCATAAAGAACTTAGTCAAATCAGCGCGACAGAATTTCTTGAGAGCAGAGATGAATTCAGAGCCCTAATAAAGCAAGCAATGATGAAGTGCTTTGAAAAAGTTGCTTAAGACAAACTAAAGGATATCCCCGAAAATCCCCTCCAACTTCTTCCCCGTATCTGAAAACCTGACCTGCTCGAAATACCTCTCTGAACTCGAAACCCGCTTGTGCCGCAACCAGGTCTTGATCCTGATCGGGCTCGCGCCCCTGGCGGCCATCATGATTGCCGCCGTGTGCCGGAGATCGTGAAACCTAGGCCCTTTGCTTCCCTTGAACCCTTATTGGATAGACTTCTCCCCATGTCACCATGGCGTAACAGAATTCGCTTAAACCCGCTTAATCTAGACTAAAGAAAGTTAATCGGAAAACCTTGATTATCAGGGGAAAATCATTTTTCTCGATGGACCGGGATCAGGCCAGAAGGGATTCCTAATCCCTGTGTCGGCGGTTCGAGTCCGTCCAAGGCGCGCTCCCTTTTAATTCATTGAGCATGATGGGATTACGGCCCTCAGGGGATTGAACAAGGAAGAAGATGTAGATCGCCTTGCGCGGATGCGCGAAACCATCAGCTCTCAAATACTTTCTTACTCAACCACGGTAGGCAACTGACCTGGAAAACAAGGTCGACGTCATGATTGTTGGCTATTCGCTCGAATGGATAATATGCCAGGCTGAAGAAGGCAAATGGTTGATTGATTAGCCATGTTCACTACAAAGGCAATGCAATATCATTTTAGAAGAAAGAAAGGATCTTGACGGGAGGCGGACATAATTGTCATCTTATCCTTTGTCTTATGGAATTTTTCGACGTTCTGGAAGAACCAGGTAAATAATCTTTTGTGAAAGTCATAGCTCGGCGGATTGTTCTCCAAAATGGAACGCAGGCTAATTTTTTCTTTGTCCTCAGGAGTAAACTGGAATTTCGCGTCCTTATCCCAGAGCTCCGGGTTATCGGGATGGAACTGAACGCCGAGCACGTTGGCGAACTGCTCATGCTCGATGGCCTCGACTACTTTTTCATCCATCGAGGCAGCCGCGACCTTCATCCCCCGGCCGAGGGCGTTGATGGCCTGGTGGTGTCCGCAACGGACAAAAGGAGTGTCTTTTTCCTTAAAATTCATCCGGGCAACGAAAATTCCGTTTTTGAGAAGCCGGATAGGATGCATATTCGAAGGAAAAAGATTCAATTCCGGAAAGAGGCGCGCCAGGGGATTTCTGTGGAGATTTTCGCGGGGGATCGCGGTGATATCCTCGAAACTTGTTGCGTTGTAGATGTCCGCCCAGACATCTTGATAGAGCGTTCCTCCTGTCCCCACATTGAGAGTCTGGGAGCCGAGACAAATACCCAGAACGGGAAAGAGAGGCATCTTTTTGAGAAACTGCTCGAGATTCGGGTCTTGAAAGCCGCCCAGGAGATGAAAGACAAAGGAGAGCTCAATATAATGCCGGTACGGAGTCCGTATTTGGGTTAGAAGTCCGGTTTTTTGTCCGTATATAGCGGGCGGGATGTCGTAGCCGCCGAAAAAAATGACTCCGTCTGATTTCTTGAAGATGTTCTCAAAATCGGAGCTCAGAGAGTTTTTTCGGAAAAGCGTTTCCCGGCTGATCTCTCCGGAGAGCTCATGGAATTTGATCCAGTCGAGACGGTTGGCTTTGACGAATTCTGCAGCTTTTAGGTAATCCGCCCTCTCTTTTTTGTGGAAAACGGAGACAATGACGAGCTTATCCAGATTCAGAAAGCCTTCTTTCTTCAGCCCAAGAAGAGCCTGGATGCCCTCCTGGGGGGCTTCAAAGATGGTCAGCCTGACTTCATCAGACTTTGAGGAGGCAGTATCAAAATATTTTTCTTGAGTCGCCGCTGCCAAAGAAAGCGCCATAACGACGCACAGAATCAGTCCAAAGAGGGATACGGTCTGAAATGCGTTTTTTTTCATGTTTGATCATCGCCTCCGAGCTATAATTTTAAATTATATTGCCGACTATTCCCATATGTCAAGATTTCGTATCGAGTCTCTAAAATCTAACGATCGGGCTATATATCTTTTGTTATATAAATATCAGTACTGTTAAGGATTTTTGTGTGTTATGCCGTATTTCAATTCGTATAATAGAATTACATGAGATGGTTTACAGGTCTAACCCTCCCGGCTAAACTGCAGACAGCATCAAGGAGGTGCCCAATGACAATCCAAGAGATCGATCGGAACCTACGTTGGCGGCTGGGCATTATCCACCATGTCGAGGAAATCACCCATTATGTTGCCCGGACATGCAGATATTATGGGATTAGCCGGACAGCCTTTTATCGCTGGCATCAGAGATATCAGGAGCACGGAATAGAAGGTTTAAAGGACCGATTTAAACGTCCACATCGGAGTCCAAAGGCGACTAAGCCTGAAATCGTGGGAAAAATCATCTACTTGAGGCAAACCTATCACTTTGGGCCACGGAAAATCAGTCAATATCTTCAGCGCTATCATGATGTGTATGTGAGCGACACGGGAGTTTGGAGGATCCTGACAAGGCTCAAGATGAGCCGCTTGCTGCAAAACCAGCGCTACCAAAGAATGCAAAATCGGTGGAAAAGATATGAGAAACAGGAACCAGGGCATCGCTTGCATGTAGATGTGAAATTCCTAGAGAGAATTCCGGAAAAGCGAGGACGCCAATATCAATATACGGCCATCGACGACTGTACGCGGCTGCGCGTCTTATAGATCTATGATAGATGCAATCAAAAGACTTCTATGCAGTTCGTTGATTATGCGCTATCTCTCCTTCCTTTCCGGGCGCAAGTCATTCAGACGGACAACGGAGCTGAGTTTCGGGATCAGTTCCATTGGCACATACTGGATAAAGGCATTCAACATGTTTATATTAAGCTCTATAGGCCGCGGTTGAACGGAAAAGTGGAAAGGAACCATCGGATCGACCAAGAAGAGTTCTATCGAATGCTCGAAGGAGTGGTGATCGATGATACAAGCCTATTCAATGAGAAGCTTAACGAGTGGGAAGACTTCTATAATCATAGCCGCCCTCATGCTGCCTTAGGAGGGCAAACGCCATACGAACGCCTTCGCGAAAAAGCCGGGCTTGCCGTGTAAACAATCATGCGTGAACCCACACGCGAAAAACAACTTGACAATTGAATATTTCAGTGCTATTGCTAGCGCAAGGAAAAAAGCAATCCTGAAATAAAATATGGCACATACGGATTGAGATGTATGCATTATTTTTCAAATTTTATCAAATTCTTGGGGGTTTATAAAAATTTAAAAAAGGAGGTTTTTATGTTATTGAGGAAGGCTTTATTCTTTTTGCTTTTAATAGGAGCGCTTAGTTTTGCGGCATATTCCCAGCTTATCCAAACGGGAACGCTGACTGGCAACGTCATAGTTAAGGAAGGCGGCGCCCTTCCTGGAGTCACCGTGACCATAAAATCACCCGCTCTCATGAACCCTCATTTGTCCATGGTCACAAATGAAAAGGGCTACTTCCGCTTTCCCGTTTTGCCTCCCGGATTGTATACAGTGACCTATGAATTGAGCGGGTTCAAGACTTTTGTCCGCGAAGGAGTCCGAATCTCGTTGGGAGGGACGGTAACCTTAAATGATGAGACTCTCGAGCTTTCACCTATTGAGGAAACGGTCGTGGTCACGGGCAAATCGCCCATCGTGGACGTCCAGAAGACGACCCTGACGGCCAACTATCAAAAGGAATTTCTAAAGAGCATTCCGACACAGCGGGCGCTTCTAATCTCTTTCTTCTCGCTTGTTCCAGGAGTCAGCAACGAGACCTACCATGGAGCCGCTATAAGCGACAACGCCTTCATGCTCGACGGCGTGAATGTTTCGGATCCGCAGTCGGGAGGGCTTCTCGTCAGCTACGCGTTTGACGTCATGGAAGAGCTCTCCGTGGATACCGGAGCGCTGCAGGCCGAATACGGCAACGTCAGGGGAGCCGTGATCAATACGGTCACCAAGTCCGGAGGGAATGAAATCCACGGCCTAGTAAGTTTTTACAACCGGAGCAAAAGTCTGCAGGCTGTCAATACCAAAGGAACGCCCTTAGAAGGTCAATACGTAGGGTTCATTTACGAGAATGACGCGACCTTCAATATCGGAGGGCCGATCATCAAAAATAAGCTCTGGTTTTTTGGCAACTTAAACTATCAATGGACAAAGAGTTATGTTAATGGCTACACCTGGGAAAACCCGGGCAAAGTACCTACGGATCTCCAGCGAAATTATCCCTATGCCAAACTGAGCTGGCAGATAAACGACACCAACAAGCTAGTTTTTTCCTTTAGCCATGGGAATATCACGAGAGAACACAGGAATGCTAGTATGTATAGGGATGAAAATACCACCTGGATCCAGAATGATCCTTTCGGCATCGTCAATCTCCAATGGACAAAATTTTTCGGGTCCGATTTATTCATGAATGTCAAGACGGCCTATTGCCCCCATCTACTTGCTTTTTATGCCAAGAATGACAAGATCGGGCTTTATGATTCTGTCACGCGCCTCTATTCTCAGAACTATGGCTATGACAATATCTCAAGAAGGTCAAAATTCGAGGTCCAGGCCGATGTGACGAAGTTTGTGGATGAGTGGATGGGAAGTCATGAGTTCAAGACGGGACTCGGGATGCAGTACTCGCAGCCGAGCTTTCAACTTAAGACTTATAAAGACCCGAGATATGGACTAGGTTACCTCATTTATATGAAGAGCGGCATTCCGGATTATATCCTCAACAACGAAGATTACACGCAAAAGGCGCAGAACCTCATGATCGGCGGGTTTATTCAGGACTCCTGGAGCCCGACAAGGAGGCTTACGCTAAATATCGGCGTCAGATATGACTACCAGGAGGGAGTTATCCCCGAGCAGGGCGAGGATAGAACGCCGATTATCTACGGAGGCAAGACCTATGACCTGAGTGTGAAGAAAGCCTTCAAAGCTCTTGTTTGGAATAGTCTATCGCCCAGGCTCGGATTAGCCTATGCCCTGACCGGCGACCGCAAGACCGTGCTCAAAGCGAGCTATGGGCGGTACTATGAGCCAGCCATTTCCCAGTGGTTTAACGGCGTCAACCCGAACGGCGCCGTCTCCTGGAGACAGGGCCTAAACCCGGATTGGACACTTAAAGGAGACCCGTACTTATTCAGCGCCGCCTCCGAGGCCAAAATAGACCCGAATTTGAAAATCCCCTATATCGATGAGTTCACCGTAGGAATCGAGAGAGAGATCATGATGGACACGAAACTTAGCGTGAAGTACATCCGGAAAATGGACAGGAATATCATCGAAGACGTAGACAGGAATTCGCTGGATATGAATGCTTTAGATAGCGACAAGCTTGTCTGGACGAACTATACGGCTTACTCCGCTACGGATCCATTTAACAACAAGAACGCGACATTCTACGGAGTCACGAACACGGCTATAACCTTCGCCAGCTACATCACCAATCCGCCGGACGCGAAAAGAGATTATAACGCGGTCGAAGTCTCGATCCACAAGAAATATTCTAACAGATGGCAGCTCTTCGCCTCATATGTCTATGCTCATTCCCGGGGAATAATAGACTTGAACAGCGGCTCATCAACGGGCATCTACAATAATCCAAACAGCTTGATCAACGCCATCGGTCATGATCAGGTCATCGCGCCTCATCAGTTCAAGCTGCAGGGCTCCTGGGGCGGTCCCTGGGGAATCAATGTCAGCGGATACTTTTTGTACCTGGCCGGACAGCCGTACACGAGGACGATCCGGAGCAGTGATTTGGGGCTGAACCTGAGTCAGGGATCCGTCACGAATTTCGCCGAAGAAAAGGGGTCGAGCAGGTTACCCGACCAGAAGGGGCTTGATTTGAGAGTCGAAAAGACTTTCAACCTCCCGGGGAAGCTCGGAAGGTTGGAGTTGATAATCGATATGTTCAACGTTTTCAATGCCAATACGGCGATCACCCAGGAAACCGTCTCCAGCAATCCGCCGCTCTTCACCTTTGGAAAAACGACGGGGATTATGACTCCGCGCATTCTGCGGCTTGGGATCAGGCTAGAGTTCTGAGGCAGGGAAGAGTTGACGAAAACAGTTCCTTGTTCGCGGTCAGGCTGTTTCGGACTCGCGTGCTGATTTCTTAAGCTACGGATTCCGTCTCTCATGATAATTTAGCTGACACCGTTTGGCAAGGGTTCAAGCATCGCCATCCGGTTCGACTCCCTCCTCATCTTCATGGTTTCCCTTCTGACCTTTTCCCTCCTTTCCAGGATCATCTGGTCCCTTCCATAATACTTATCGGCGGGTGTCACGTTGTCGATCGCCTCGTGGTACCGATGGTCATTGTAATAGTCCACCCACTCCCGGATCCTCTCGGTCAGCTCGCAGGGTGCATAATAGTGATCCAGCAGGATCAGGTTCTTCATCGACCGATGATAACGCTCGATCTTCCCCTGGGTCATCGGATGATATGTCTTCATCCGAATATGGCGGATCTCATAGCTCTCGAGATATTCCTTCAACTTGTGGGCGATAAAGCAGGCGCCATTGTCGCTGAGAAGCCTCGGCCGTTGGACCACCTGGACATGCTCGATTCCGGTTTCGGTGATTGCCCTATCCAGCGTGTCTTTCACGTCCTCAGCTTTCATGGTCCGGCAGAGCTTCCAGGCAATGATATAGCGCGAGAACTCGTCCATCACCGTCGACAGATAATACCAGCCCCAGTGCACGACCTTCAGATACGTAAAATCCGTCTGCCACAGCTCATTGACCCGGGTTGTCGGATGTTCGGACTTGTCTTTGGCCGAGACCACAGTAAACACCGGCGATGTGATCAGTTCGTAAGCCTTGAGGATCCGGTAGACGCTGCTCTCTGATATGAAGTATTCCCTCTGGTCTGTCATGAGCCAGGCGATCTCACGGCAGGACTTCTCCGGATACTCCCTCGCTACCTCGACGACCCGCTCCTTCTCCCAATCCGGGATCTTGTTCCACACCTACCGTAGATCCCTATGCTTACAGGCCAGTCCATCATAGCCCTCGTCCTTGTATCTCTTGTACCACTCATAAAAGGAACTGTGGGGAACGTCCATCTCTCGCAATGTCTATTTGACGCTCAGCGAGGATTCCTCGACCATCCGGATGATCTCCATCTTCTCCGACTGCGTGTACTTCATTTGGACCTGCCCCCTGATTTGGTCCATTTTTAAGGGCTGAGGTCGAGCTTGGTTTTGCTATTGGAAACCATAGCTTAGGAGAAATCAATCCCTGTCCAAATTTCACTGACGTCAAGCATCCGCGACTTCGCGAAGGACGCCGAGCCCGGTTTCCCGGAGGTTGAGGATGCTAGTGTAATGCGTCATAAATAGCTTGACATATAAGATTTTTGGGTATAAGCTACTGCTTGATGAGCAGAACAGCCCCAAAAATCATCTTGTCTCCCGAGGAAAAGAGCGTTTTGGAAACGTGGTCGCGTGGCCGAAGCCTTCCGTCTCGGCTTGTCCAGCGCGCCCAAATCATTCTGAGTTCGGCCGCCGGTGTCTTCAGTCAGGACATCGCCCGCGAATTGCGCACCTCGCGTCCCACCGTGCAGTTGTGGCGACAACGTTTTTTGGCTCTCCGCTTGCCCGGCTTGGAAAAAGACGCCCCTCGACCGGGTCGCATTCCAAAAATCTCGCAGCGGAAAATTAACGCCGTGGTCGAAGCGACTCTTCATACCAAACCTCCCAACGCGACACATTGGAGTACACGGACGATGGCCAAGGCCCAAGAGCTGAGTGAAGCCACCATCCGGAGGATCTGGAAGAAGAACAACTTGAAGCCCCATCTGATCAGCAGCTTCAAACTCAGCCGTGACAAACGCTTCGTCGAGAAGTTGTGCGATATCGTGGGGCTGTATCTGAATCCTCCGGACAAGTCGCTGGTTCTGTGTATGGATGAGAAAAGCCAAATCCAGGCCCTTGACCGAACCCAGCCCGGTCTGCCCCTGAAGAAAGGCCGCTGTGGAACAATGACGCATGATTACATCCGCCATGGAACGACCACCCTGTTTGCTGCCCTGAGCATGCTCGACGGCAAGGTGATCGGAGACTGCATGCCCCGCCATCGGCATCAAGAGTTCCTGCGATTCCTTAAGAAAATAGACAACGAAACTCCTCCCGAACTCGATCTCCATTTGATCGTGGATAATTACGGCACGCATAAACATCCACGCGTGAAAACCTGGATCAAGCGGCATCCGCGTTTTCATCTGCACTTCACTCCGACGTCTAGTTCTTGGTTGAATCTGATTGAACGCTGGTTTCGTGAACTCACGGAGAAGCGTCTCCGGCGAGGAAGTTTCGCTTGTGTGCCGGCCTTGATCGCCACTATCGAAGACTATCTGTCCAACCACAACCAAAATCCCCGGGTCTTTCTCTGGAGCGCGTCAGTGGATAAGATTTTATCGAAAATCGCCAAATGTAAAGAAGCGTTAGACGCACTACACTAGCGGACCGTCTCTGGCCATATCGATAACCGACCTTTGCTCAGAGGAAGGATTAAAAGCCGGCTGCCAGGCCATCGGCGCTCCGCAGGTCGGCGGCACCGAGGAGCAGTTTCTTTTCGTGGAGATGATGATCTGGCCGCCGGGACTTCCGATGACCCAATAGGGCTT
>Ga0315297_10001674_pt1 | contig 13798 bp, 8 predicted proteins | sample YL17G15_0_MG_FD_203628 | JGI IMG/M metagenome (GOLD analysis project Ga0315297, IMG submission 203628) | Sediment microbial communities from Yellowstone Lake, YNP, Wyoming, USA - YL17G15_0 | ecosystem: Environmental > Aquatic > Freshwater > Lake > Sediment | place: USA: Wyoming | collected... | reverse complement strand
AGATGCCGTGATATCCAGCGCGGCCGGCAGTGCGGTGCGCACCTTGGGTCCGAGGTCGGCATCGCTGAAGGCGCTCTCGACAAATCGAATGGTGCGACCGGCGGCTTCTGGCAGCATCCAGGACACTGGCAGACCTGCGGGAAGCGTCGCGGCGTCGCTCAGGGCTACCTCCACCTGCCGAAACCGCGCGATAACCGACGACACCGGTTCGGCAAACACCAGCCGCCCTTCGTTGATCGTGCCCACCCAGTCGGCGAGGCGTTCGACCTCGTCTATGTCGTGGGACGAGACGAAGACCGTCCACGGCCGCTCACCGCCGACGGCTTCGAGAATGCCCGACGAGAACTCCTCGCGCACGAGCGCGTCGAGACCGCCAAATGGCTCGTCCATCACGAGCAGTTCCGGCCGGTAGGCCAGCGACACCAGCAGCGCGGCTTTCATCTTGGTGCCGCGCGAACAGGTCTTGAGCCGTTTGTCGAGCGGCACGCCGAGTTGACGCGCCAGCGCAGCGGCAAACGTCGAATCCCAGGTGGGATAGAACGGAGCGCAATACGCCATCAGTTGGGCGACGGTCATCCACTCGTGCAAGTCCTGGTTCTCGGATACGTAGCCGATACGCCGTAGAGTGGCAGGCCCGAGCTTGCGCGAATCGGTCTCGAGAACCCGCGCGCTTCCCGCGCTCGGCGCCAGCAGGTTCATCATCGTCTTGATGGTGGTCGTCTTTCCCGCGCCGTTCGGCCCGACCAGCGCGAAGATGCTGCCGACGGGCACGTTCAGCGTCAGGTCGTGGACGGCTTCGGTGCGGCCAAAGCGGCGGGACAGATGCTGGGTTTCGATGGCATACTGCATGGCGACTCCGAATTACCGGGCCGGCCGGTTCAGGCGATTCCACTGCTCAATGACCGCGTCCACCACGTCCTGCACGTCGAGCCCGAGATGGCGGGCGTCCACCGCCAGCCGCTCCACGTCCTCGCGGAGAAGCAAACGCCGCTCCTCCGAAGACGAGGCGCTGCGCGCGGCGACGAACGTGCCGATGCCGGGCCGGACATCGAGCATGGCGTCGCCCACCAGCGTGGCCACCACCTTGTGCGCGGTGTTCGGGTTGATGCGCAGGTCCCGGCTGAGGGCGCGCACCGACGGGAACTCGTCGCCGGGCTTGAGGCGGCCAGACACGATGGCCCGCTTGACGGCAAAGACGACCTGCTCGTGAACGGAGAGGCCGGGGCGCAGGGTGACAGTGAACGGCAACACGATGCTGTACTATATACTCTAGTACAGCTAGTACAGTCAATACCAGAGATTCGGCGGGATTCGGGAATTCAGAGATAGGGGACTGGGGATTAGCGATTGGCCATGCCGCGTGATGGGCGTTTTCCTGGGATCGCCGGGCTCCAGCCCGGCTGATGGGGAGCCACGCTGGAGCGTGGCGATCCCAGGCTCGAGGCCGATCGGACAGCCGGCAGCGCGGCTCGAGGCCGATCGGACAGCCGGCAGCGCGGCTCGAGGCCGATCGGACAGCCGGCAGCGCGGCTCGGGACCGACCAGACCGTTGGAAGCGTGACCCGCCTGGGATCGCCGGGCTCCAGCCCGGCTTGCCCGTGAGCGGGGACGCGAAGCGAAACGCCGCGTCACGATTGAGAGGTCTGTATGAACTGTAGAGCGCGCACGCTGGTTGGCTTCGTCGCTATGTCGCTGGTGTTCGCCGGCGCCGCCCTGGCCCAGAGCGGGCCGACGGTTGATCAGTTGATCAATCTCAAGCGCGCGGGGTCGCCAACCATCTCGCCAGATGGCAGACTCGTGGCCTACACCGTGCGCGAGCCGGATTGGGACGCCAACTCGTACAAGACCGAGATCTGGCTCGTCGACGTCGCAACCGCCAAAGCGCGTCAGTTGACCAACAGCAAGAAGTCCAGCGGCGCGCCTGACTGGTCGCCAGATGGGAAGACACTCGCGTTCACGTCGGATCGATCCGACAAGCAACAGATCTGGATCATCGGCCCGGAGGCTGGCGAGGCGGAGGCGCTCACGTCCGAAGACGACGGTGTGGCGGGGAACTTCGCGTGGTCGCCAGACGGCAAGCAGATCGCCTACACGAAGGCGGATCCGAAGTCTGACGCGCTCAAGGACCGCGACAAGAAGTACGGCGAGTTCGAGATCGTGGACCTCGATCAACGCCTGTCGCATCTCTGGGTCATCGACCTCGACACGAAGAAGACGAGGCGCCTCACCCAGGGCGCCTTTACCGTCGGCAACTTCTCCTGGTCGCCAGACGGCAGGAACATCGCGTTCGATCACACGATCAATCCAGACCCCTCAAACGGCGGCACCGCGGACATCTCGATTGTGACCGTTGCCGATGCGAAGATCCGGCCGCTGGTGACACAGGCGGGCCCGGACAGCCGTCCGGTCTGGTCGCCAGACGGCCAGCAGATCGCATTCGGGACGTCGATGGCCAATCCGTTCAACTACTTCACGAACAGTCATATCGCCGTAATCCCGGCGGCGGGCGGGGTCATTCGGGATCTGACAAAGACGTTTGACGAGAGCATCGGCCCGAGCGCCTGGAAGAAGGACGGGATCTACTTCACGGCCTCTCAGCGCACGTGGGCGTATTTGTTCCGCCTCGATCCGGCGACACAGAAGACCACGAAGCTCGCACCCGGAACGGAGTGGATCGTCTCGAGCGTCACCTTCACGTCAGACGTCGCGACCATCGCGTTCATGGGCACCGGACCGAAACAGTTCCCGGAGGTGTTCGTGGCGCCGCTCGGCAACATGGCGCCGAAGAAACTGACCGACATGGCGGCGCAGGTCGCGTCCTGGCCGCAGCCCATGCACGAGGTCATCACGTGGAAGAGCCAGGATGGCGCGTCCATCGAAGGCGTGCTCCACAAGCCCGCCAACTTCCAGGCCGGCAAGCGCTATCCCCTGCTCGTCGTCATCCACGGCGGACCAACCGGCACGTCGCGTCCGGTGCCATTTGGTTCGACGTCGACGTATCCAATTGACATCTGGCTGAACAGGGGCGCGATCGTGCTGGAGCCGAATTACCGCGGCAGCGCGGGATACGGCGAGGCATTTCGGTCGCTCAATGTGCGCAATCTCGGGATTGGCGACGCGTGGGACGTCATCTCCGGCATCGACTATCTGGTGGCTCAGGGCCTGGCCGACAACGACAGGGTCGGCACGATGGGCTGGAGCCAGGGTGGCTACATCTCGGCGTTTCTGACGACGCACGACAGCGCACGATTCAAGGCCGTGTCGGTAGGCGCGGGAATCTCGGACTGGATGACCTATTACGTCAACACCGACATCCATCCGTTCACGCGGCAGTACCTCAAGGCGACGCCCTGGGACGATCCGAAGATCTACGCGGACACATCCCCAATTACCTACATCAAGAAGGCCAAGGCGCCGACGCTCATTCAGCACGGCGAACTCGACAAGCGCGTGCCGATCCCGAACGCCTACGAGCTGTACCAGGGACTTCTCGACCAGGGCGTTCCGGCGAAGCTCATCGTGTACAAGGGCTTCGGGCACGGGCTGACGAAGCCGAAGGCGCACCGAGCGGCGATGGAGCACAACCTCGAGTGGTTCGGGCAGTACATCTGGGGCGAGAAGACGGACGCGGCCCCGAGCGCCACGCCGTCGGGCGCGGCGCCGGCACCAGCAGCCGCCGCGCCGAAGGCCGCGAAGGTCCAGGACTTTCCGGGCGTGGTGAACTTCGCGCCCGTCGATGACACCTTTGCCTGCGGCGGGGCCATGAAGCCTGAGGCGGCCGACGAACTGAAGAAGCGCGGCTACAAGGCCGTTGTCAACTTCAGGCCCGTGGACGAGGAGGGCGCCAACGTCGCGCAAGAGAAGGAAGCCGTCGAAAAGGCCGGCATGACGTTCATCCACGCGCCCTTCCGGCGAACCGATGCCAACTTTCAACCCGCCATCGACACGTTTCTGGCTGCCGTGAAGGATCCGGCGAACCGGCCGATGCTCTTCCACTGCGCGGCTGGAGTCCGAGCCTCCGCGATGTGGTTCTTCAAGCGCGTGCTCGTCGACGGCTGGACCATCGAGAAGGCGCTGCCCGAGGCCGAATCAATCGGCCTCACGTCGGCAGCCTACAGGCAGTGGGCCGTGGACTACGTGAAGAAGGCGCAGGCAAAATGAGACTGGAGTGAGAAAAGGGGCCTGGCCCCTTTTCTCATGTCAGTCTCATTTTCGCCCGTCAAACGAAAGCGTCTGCACGAGCGTGTCGAGTTCGTTCTGCAGCGTCTTTCGCTTCGCCTCGCGATCGGCGATCTCGCGCTTGATCAGGCCGAGCCGTGTTTCCTGCTCGTCCATCTGCCGCGTGTAGCGTGTGACCAGGTTCTTCTCTTCCGCGCTGCCCTTGAGCGCCTTCAGATTCTCGCGCAGGCGCTCCTGGTCTTTGAAGATCTGGCTGGTCTCGCTGTTGCGGGCGGAGATCTCGGAAGCCACAACCGCAATCTCAGCCTTCTTGGCCATCACGGCCCGCAGCGCCTGCTCCACCTCCGGCGTCAACGCGCGCTGACTGACAAACAGGGTCAACTGCTCGTCGGTCACCGTCGACACCTGGTAGATCGATTCCACCGGGCGCACCTCTTCGACGGTCAGCGTCGCGTTGGACTTCGCCGCGACCGGAATCCTGAACCGGTAGACGCTGGGCGCGGTTTCGTCCGGCTTCGTCGTGCCGAGCAGCTTCCACCCGGCCCGGTTCGGGTGTTCGATCACCAGCATCCGGGCCTTTGCGTCCTGGTTGCGGACGGTGTAGGTGCGCGTATCGCGGTACTCGCGCTGGAAGGTCACGACGCCCTTCGCAATGCGCACGCTGCTCACGCGCTCGGGCCCGGCAGGATCCTGCTTCGGGTCGACGAGCAGGGCGAGATCGGCGGCGTACGACAGCAGGCGCTTCTCACCCGGCTTGAGGGCGTCCATCAACCCCTCACCGGCGAAAGTGGCCTCCTCGAGGACTGAAAAACTCCCGCCGTCGAGGGTGAACGGCGTCGAGTTGGTCACCCACACGGCGCTGCGCGGCCGCTGCGGAGAAGACGCGCTCCATACCGACACGCGTTCGGCCTCGACCTGCGCTGACACGATCGGGACGAGCGCCGACTGGTTCTTGCGAATGGTCACGGGCTCCTTGAGCCGGTATTCGAACAAGTCGCCGAGTTCGCGGCCCTGCACACCACTGCCAGCCACGTCGGCATTTGCGTAGAGCGTGTCTATCGCGCTGTCGGCGGTAGACCGATACGCGATCGATTCCGCGACTGAACCTGCAACGCCGCCAGCGACGCCTCCGGGAACACCACCCGACACACCACGGGCGCCTCCTCCAAACCCCATCGCACGCGACGCCGGCATCGGCGATGACGGCGCCATAGCCGGGGCTGCTTCGGTCTTCGCGTCGGGTGACAGCGCGGCATCATGCGTCTGTGGCGTCAACTGCACGGCGGACGGCAGCGGAATCACGGGGCGCCGTCCGTAGAACGGCTGTGAGATCGGCTGGATGAACGACTGCGGCGAGCCTGCGACAAGTGACAACTCGACGTTGGTCCAGTCCTCGCCAATCGTGTTGTCGACAACCGCCCAGCCCTGGAGCAGCGGCTTGTCACCGGCCTTCGCGGGGAGCACGAGGCGATACGTGCTCTTCCAGATCGGCACTTCGCTGATGTAGCTCACGTAGAGCGGCCGCTCACCCACGCCAGAGGTCGCAATCGACATCCTCCGCAGGTCTTTTTGCCGCGTGGACGACACGATGTCGAGATACCGGCGAATGTCGCCGCGCAGGTCGCCTTCGAGCACACGTACCGAGAGACGCGATGTGACGTCGAAGCTCTTGATTTCGCCGGCATCAGTCACGATCGCCAGCTCGCGCGCGTCGACCTGCTTGTCGCCCTCCGTGCGCGTCCGCTGCTCGACCGCCAGGATACGACCCGTCACCACGCCAGCGGCACCCTGCACGTCGACTTTCGCCCCGCGCAGCGCGGACAGAACCGCGAGCAGCGTGGTCTCTTCGCCGAGCGGGAGCGACAAGGCACCCAGTTTGCGGTTGGCCGGATCGTCGGTGTTGAAGCTGACGCCGGTCACCTTCCCGTTGCCAAGATCGACGGTCGTGAGCGACATGAGCACGTCGTTCAACTGACCGCTCGTAAAGTCGATGGTGACCTGCTCGGTGCCGCGCACGCGGCCGAGATGCTCGAAGAACCCGACGCCGTTCTTGTAGAGCACCACGCGCTTGACGGGCAGCCGCGCCGACGCGCTGTCGAGCATGCCCGTCACGACGGGCCCGCCAACAAGCGGCGCCGCCGCCTGGGGCGGATTTTTCGGCGGGGCGGTCTGGGCCTGCTGCGCCAGGCCGGGAATCTGGATCAGCAACACGGCAGCACACGTAACGGGCAGCAGCAATCGCATGAGTCCCTCCAGGGGCATTAGACACCGCTTTCGCTTCTAGAACTCCACCCGCAGGCCTCCGACGTATGTCCCGCCCCACTGGTAGGTCGGCTTCGGGCCGCGGAGTGCCCTACTCCACTGGTAGACCAGCAGGTTGTCGTGGTTGTAAAGGTTGTCGATCTCGAAGTAGACGATCGTCGACGCCCGGCCGCGCGTGAACGTCTTGTCGACGCGAACATCCAGCCGGTGGTACGGCGTGTACTCAACGGCATTGATGCGCGTGAGATCAAAGACGGCCCGGCCCACCTTGATTGAGGCCTTCGGATCAAACGGGGTGTACGGATGGCCGCTCACGTAGCGCCACCGCAGGCTGGCGGCCCAGTTTCCCGGGTGCGAATAGTTCAGTTCCAGCCGGGCCTGATTGCGCAGTTCGTGCTGGGCTCGCCGCCAGACGTCGTCGAGCCCCATCTGGGACACGCGCCAGCAGGAGTAATTGGCGACAGCCAGAAGGTGGCTGCCAAGAATCGCCGACACCACGGTATCGACGCCTCGCGCATGAACCCTGCCGCCGCTGGTCAACTGTCCGACAAATGGCGATTCGAAATCCGCGGCCGCATCAACCAGCACATGGCCTGGCGCGAGACGGTCTACCGGGTAGTTGCGGTACTGTTTGTCGAATCCCTCGATCCCGGCGTGAATTCCCCGGCGCACTTCGAGATCGACGCCCCCGCCACCCTGGGTCGATCCGATGGGCACCAGCGACACGTTCTGCGGCGCGCTCGCCATCCAGATATAGGGCACGGCCTGCCGATACACGCCCCAGTAGCCGACAAGCCTGGCCCAGCGGCCGAGCAGGTACTCGCCCTTGACGCGCGGGCTTCCCGTCGTGATCCTCGCCGCGCCCCATCCATCGACGCGCACACCAGCCGACACCCGGCCTCGACCGAACAGCGGCAGCGTCGACTCAACGTACCCGGTGACGTCAGCGAACGAATGCCGGCTCTTCGCAGAGATGTTCTCCTTGGCTGGTGAATAGGGCGTCCAGACCCCGTACGCGAGCAGTTCGTAGTCGAACGTGAAGGCCTTGACGGCCACCCCAGCCAGCACGTCGCCCAGCCACGTGTGCCGCCGCCGCATCTCGGCTCTGAATCTGATCTCGACATCGCGCCCGCGATCGAGTCCATCGACCACGGTCCCATTCCAGGACCTTGCGTCGAGCTCGCTCGTGCCAATACTCGCGACCACTGTCGAGGCGGTCGTCGCCGACCAGGCCGAGTCGAATCTGACACCCGCGAGACCCACCCATTCCGAGCCGTTGATCCGATCGTTGCCCCCGTCGTAGTCCTCGATGTCGACCGAGTCTTTGGCTCCGATGCCGAGGAACTTGAACGTGTGCCTGTCGCCTGCCCTCCGTTCAACGCGCACCAGTGCGTCGGCGTACGTCGGGACAACCTGCGATCCCTGCTCGTGAAAGGTCAGTTCAAGCAGGCTTCGGCGCGCGGAGACAACCCACGATCCTCGGTTGTCGCCAAATGCCCGTTCGATCTCCCCCATCGCGCCGCCAACGCCAAAGCCGAGCATGCCGTGCATCCGCCCGGTCCTGGCCGGCCGCAACGAGATGTCGGCAACCGACGACATCCGTTCGCCGAACGAGACGGAAAACCCGCCAGCCTCGATCGTGCCGACATCGATGAGCCACGGCGGAATCATCGACAGGCCGCCGCCGGTGCCGCCCTGCGCCCCGAAGTGATTCGGGTTCGGCACGTCGAACCCGTCGATGCGCGTCTGGTTCTCGATCGCCCCTCCCCCGCGCACGAGCAGGTCGTTGCGGTTGTCCTGCGAGGCCGCCACGCCCGGCTGCGACTGGAAGGCGCGGAACACGTCCTCGAGGGCGCCAGGCGCTGCCGCGATCGCCGCACCCGTCAGCACCGGCGCAGCAGGATTGGTGATGGACGTCGCATCGGGCAACCGTGGAGCGGCGCCACTGGCCTCGGTATGCATCGCCAACCGATACGCGACTGCCAAGGCCGCCGCGCACGGCGTTCCCGCGAGTTCAACGCGGAGTGGTGGCGATTCGACGAAGCCTGGCGCCGAGACGGCCAGCAGGTACGTGCCCTGCGGCAGGTCCAGGAGTTCAAAGCGGCCGGCAGGACTGGTCGTCGTGGACGAAACGGCCTTGTCGTCCTGTCGCGCCACGACCCGGACGCCCGCGACACCGGCGCGCGAGGCTGGGTCGATCACCGTTCCAGACACGCGGCACGGGCCCGCGTTCTGCGGACCCGCAGACAGCAGGAGGGTGAGAGCCAGAACTCCAATCGCGCCGGCTGGCATATGGCTACCTGAGCGTCTTCCTCGACCGCACGGTCGCCAGCGCGAGTACCGTCAACCCCCACACCAGCATCATCAGCGCGTCCGGCCAGAACGACTCCAGCCCGACGCCCTTCAAGAAGATTCCGCGGACGATGACCAGGAAGTACCTGAGCGGGATCAGATAGGTGAGCGGCTGGATGATCTCGGGCATGTTCTCGATCGGAAAGATGAACCCGGACAGGTAGATCATCGGGACCATGAAGAAGAACACGGCCGTCATCATGGCCTGCTGCTGCGTGCTCGAGATGGTCGAGACAAACAACCCAAGGCTCAACGTGCACAGCAGGTAGACCAGCGACAGCACGAACAGCAGCGGGAAACTGCCCCGGAGCGGAATCTGGAACCACAGCACGGCCACGCCCACCACCAGAAACGTCTGGATCACGCCAATCAACCCGAAAGGCAGCAGCTTGCCAACAGTCAACTCCCACCGGCGCAGGGGTGTGACGTTGAGCTGCTCCAGCGTGCCGAGTTCCTTCTCGCGCACAATGGCCACCGCGCCCAGCACGGCGGTCGTGATCATCAGCAGCAGCGCCAGCACGCCCGGCACCATGAAGTGCTGACTGAGCAATTGCGGGTTGAACCAGACGCGCGTGCGCGCTTCCAGCGATCCGATCGGCCGAACGAGTCCGCCGGCGCCGATCCTCGCCAACGCGACATCGACTGCCTTCTCCGCGATCAGGCTCGTGGCATACGCCAACCCGACCGTCGTCGAGTTCGAATCAGTCCCGTCGGCAATCACCTGGACGGTCACCGGGGTGCCGTCGGCAATGGCCCGCCCGTATCCGACGGGGATCGACACGGCCATCCACGCCGTCCGGTGCTGCAGCGCATCTTCCACATCCTCGTGCCTCGACGTCACGCCGACCACGCTGAAGTACGGCGACCCCTCGAAGCTGCCGATGAGATCGCGGCTTGCCGTCGATCGATCGGCGTCGACGACGATCACCGGCACGTTGTTGACATCGGTCGTGGCCGCATATCCGAGAATGCCAAGCTGCAGCACCGGCGCAATCAGCAGCACCCGCAACATGCGCGGATTGCGCCTGAGTTCCTGGAACTCCTTGCGGACGAGGAAGCCCAGTCGTCGCATCTCAGGCGCGCTCCTTCCCCAGCCGCACCGAGGCGAGCCCGAGCACGCACGCGGCGTACACGCCGAGTGCGGCCAGTTCCATGCTGACGACGTGCGCGTCGACGCCCTTCAGGACGATGGCCCGCAACGCGGCCAGAAAGTACCGGGCGGGCACGACAACGGTGATCGCGCGAATTGGCGCCGGCATGCTCGCAATCGGGAAGATGAACCCGGACAGGATGATAGTGGGCAGCAGCGAGATCAGGAGGCTCACTTGAAACGCAAGCGACTGGGATTCGACCAGGGTCGACACCAGCAGGCCCGTGCCGAGCGCGCCGGCGAGAAAGAGCGAGACCGTGAACAGCAGCAGCAGCCATGAGCCGCGCATCGGCAGCCCGAAGAGCAGCATCGCGGCGGCGATGATGAAGAACGCCGAGACCAATGAAATCGCGAAGTACGGAATCGTCTTGCCGACCACGTACGACACCGTGCTGATCGGGGCCATCCGCACCTGTTCCCACGTTCCCCGTTCCTTCTCGCGCACAATCGACATCGACGTCGATACGACGCTGCTGATCATCACGATGAAGCCGATGAGGCCTGGCACCAGGAACAGCGTGCTGGTGAGTTCGGGGTTGTACCAGATGCGCGGCTCGGCGGAAATCGGCGGAGGCACCCGGCCCCCGGTGACCAGTCCCAACCGCAGTTGCGCGGACACGCCGCGGACGATCGCCTGCGCATACCCGAACACGGTGGCCGCCGTGTTGGCGTTGTCGCCATTGATCAGCACCTGCACCTGTGCGACGCGGCCGCTCCGCAGGTCGCGACTCATGCCCTCCGGAATGACCAGCGCCGCGCGGATCTCGCCGCGGTCCATCAGCGTCTCGATGTCGGTCATCGACGTGACGGTTGCCACGATGTCGAAGAAGGTCGAGTGGGTGAACGAGGAGATCAGTTCGCGACTGTCACGATTGTGCTCGCGATCCATGACGGCCAGCCGCACGTGGCGGATGTCCCAGTTGAGCGCGTAACCGTAGAGCACGAGGAAGAACGCGGGGACAAACAGCAGGATCATCAGCGTGCGTCTGTCGCGCACGATCTGCCAGAACTCCTTGCGGCCAACGGCCAGGGCCTGTCTCATGCCGGGGCCCCTCCGGCGCGTTCAACCACGTCCATGAACACGTCTTCGAGCGACGGCTGCACGAACTCGACCGACTCGGTCTTCAGTCCCCGCTCCTTGAACCGCTGTTGCAGCGGCCGCGTATCGCGCTCGCCCGGTTTGAGCCACACGTGGAGCGCCGTGCCAAACAGGCTCGTCTTTTCCACCGACGGCACGTCGTCCAGCGCGCGCAGCGCCTCCATCGGCGAAGGCGTGCGCACTTCGACCACCGCCCGGTCGGAGAAGACAGCCTTCAGCTCACGGACCGTGCCGAGCGCCGCGATGCGGCCGGCCTGCATCAACGCCAGGCGGTGGCAGTGTTCGGCCTCGTCGAGGTAGTGCGTGGTGACAAATATCGTGACGCCCCGCTGCGACAGCTGATTGATGAGCGCCCAGAACTGACGGCGGGAGACCGGATCGACACCGCCCGTAGGCTCGTCGAGAAACAGGATGGGCGGCTCGTGGAGAATCGCGCAACCCAGCGCGAGGCGCTGCCGCCATCCGCCAGCCAGGTCCTGCGTCAATGTCCGCTCACGTCCGCGCAGGCCAGCCATGTCCAGCACGAAGTTCCGGCGCGAGACGATGGCCTCGTCGTCGAGGCCATAGAGGCCGCCGAAAAACGTGATGTTCTCCTCGACGGTCAACAACTCGTAGAGCGAGAACCGCTGCGACATGTACCCGATCCGGCCCTTGACGCCCTCGGGGTCGCGGCCGACGTCAATGCCGCCGACGAGCGCCGTGCCGGAGGTCGGCGTGAGCAACCCGCACAGCATCCGGATCGTGGTGGACTTGCCCGCGCCGTTGCTGCCGAGGAACCCGAAGATCTCGCCCTGCTCGACATCGAACGACACGTGGTCCACGGCCACGAAGTCGCCGAAGCGCCGGGTGAGTTCGCGGACCGTGACAGCCGGCATCCAGTGGACTCCTCTGGTTCGCTCCCGTCGCGGGGGTCAGCGTCCGAGCACGCGGCCGAGTTGCGCCTCGGCCAGCTTGACCGACGCCAGCGTGCGCGTGCGGCCGAGTTGCGCGCCAAGCAGCGCTTGCTGGGCGTCGAGCACCTCCGTATTGGACGCCAGGCCCGCCTTGAAGCGTTCGGCGACGACGCGCCTGGCCTCGGCGGCGCTGGTCACTGCGGCGTTGACCGCCGCGATGGCGGCAACCGCCGACGTCAGATCGAGCTGGCGCTGCCGCACGTAGAATTCGAGCTGGGTGTCGAACTCGGCCAGCCGCTGCTGGGCAACCCGCCCGGCTGCACTGACCTGCGCCACGTCGGCTCTGACGCGTCCGCCATCCCACAACGGCCACGCGACGCTGACGCCAACGTCCCACGACTCGTTCCAGTCACCCGAACGCGGGAAGATCCTCATGTTGGGGCGGGCGTAGTCGATCCCGCCGCCAACCGACACGACGGGCTTCGACTCAGCCGCCGCGGCTGTTCGTTGCTGTCCGACACCGTCGATGCGAAGCTGCAGTGCCTGTCGCTCGGGGCGACTCTTCCGCGCCTCTGTCAGAAGCTCATCGAATGCGGGAACGCTCGGCTGAGATTCGTCCAGCGCGGCGACAAGGTCAATCCGAACGGCTGCTCCAAGGCCGGTCGCCCGCCGCAGATCGGCCTCGGCCACATCGCGGAAGTTCTTCGCTTCGATCAGCAGCACCTGTTCGCGCGAGCGGTTCGTTTCTGCGGTCAGCACATCGTTGGCCGCCACGAGGCCCACGGCGAGCATGCTGCGCACATCCTGGAGGTGCGCTTCAACCAGCTTCAGTGCATCGTCCACGACCCTGACCGACTCGATCGCAGTCGCCAGCGTCCAGAATGCGCGCGCCGCGTCGAGCCGGATGTCGGCTCGCGCCGTTGACACGTCCTTCCCGGCGGCGTTCTGCTCCGCCTGCGCCGCGCGTTCGAGCGCCTGCACTCGCCCGGACGTGAAGACGGGCCACTGCACATCGAGGCGCGACCGCCAGTTGTCCGGCAGATCGGGATAGATCACCCGCGGTGGGCCGAGGGGAACCTGAATGGCAAACTCCTGGACATGGTTGGTCCGGGCGTAGCCGGCAAACAGGCTCACGATAGGATTGTCGGCGGAGGCGCGTTGAGCGGTGCCCGCCTTTGCCGCGTCTTCGCGCGCCTCGAACTCACCGATGCGGTGGCTGGCCTTGAGCGCGAGCGCGATCGCCTCGTCCACCGACAGGCGAACCGGCGTCGACCCTTGCGGCGGTGAGGATGTCTGCGCAGAGCTCCTCGCGGCGCCTGCCAGCATCACGACAGCCAGCGTGCTTATGATCCAGACGATCCGGCCTGATTTGTTTCTCATGACAATCCTGCGTTATCGCGCATGTGTCACGCGGTCGATGAACACATCCTCGAGACTGGTCGCCACCACGCGAAGACTGGTTGCCTCGACGCCAGTCTGCTGCAACGCCGCACGAATCCGCGCAACCGCCGGTTCTCCCTGGCCCTTCTCCACCCGCGCGTGCAGCCGTTCGCCAAACGTCTGGACGTCCTGCACGCGCGCATCCTGCCGCACGACGGCCAGTGCCGCCTCCAGCGGCTCGGCAATCACCTCCACGATCTCGCCCGGGAACGTGGCCCGGATCGCCGACGGATGGTCGAGAGCCAGGACGAGTCCCTCGCTCATCAGTGCCACCCGCGAGCAGCGTTCCGCCTCGTCCAGATACGGCGTCGCCATGAAGATCGTGATGCCCAGCGACAGGAACTCCGAGAGCAGCCGCCAGAACTCGCGGCGCGAGACCGGATCGACTCCGGTGGTTGGTTCGTCGAGCAGCACGACGTCGGG
>Ga0315297_10001669_pt1 | contig 13810 bp, 15 predicted proteins | sample YL17G15_0_MG_FD_203628 | JGI IMG/M metagenome (GOLD analysis project Ga0315297, IMG submission 203628) | Sediment microbial communities from Yellowstone Lake, YNP, Wyoming, USA - YL17G15_0 | ecosystem: Environmental > Aquatic > Freshwater > Lake > Sediment | place: USA: Wyoming | collected... | reverse complement strand
TACTCTTCTTATAATTTGCGGAACGTCTACATATGAATCCGTGGTTACTTCTCCGGCAACCATTACAGTGCCGTTAGTGACCAGCGACTCTACGGCAACTCGTCCCTGTGGGTCTTTTTCCAAAATAGCATCCAAGATTGCGTCGGAAATCTGATCGCACATTTTATCTGGATGCCCTTCGGTTACTGATTCTGATGTAACAAAATGTTTGTGCATATTTTTGAATATAAATTTATTTTATTAATTATTATAATAATCTTAATATAATTTTAAAAAATAAACAAGTCAAGTGTGGATAAAGAAATAGTCCCGCTTAGCAGGACTATTAAGTGATGGTATTTACGTAAAATTCTTTTTGATTGGTTGATTGGAAATAATAAGTGCGTACGTCATTATTCTCGATAAGAAGAATTGGTTCAATTCTTTCTACTGTAAGATGGGATATATCTTTTTTGTCATTTAATTCTTCTTGGAGTTCTGTTTCGGTTAGGTCGCGAAGCAGAGCGCTCCACGCACAAAGGATTTCCAAGGTTGGCCTTAAAGGCGTTTGATTGTTTTCTGGTTTAATGCGGCTAAAAACAGCTATATTGATATTGTGCAAATCAGAACAAGTGCCAACGCCTCTGCTTATTCCCACTAAGAAAATTTTCTCATCGTTAAGATAAAATTCGTCGGTATTTAAAAGATAAATAGATTGAATTTCTTTGGGTTTAAGCGCTTCCAATGCTCTTCGTTGATATTGACGAATAGAACTCATTACTGACCTCCTGATTTATTTTCTTTTGAAGGCGATACCAATGGCTTTAAGACATTTCCTGCTGGTCCATAATAATTTAAATCGCCCAATCTCCATTCCCAGTAAATCTGCCTTTTTTGTAATTTTCCTACTGGATAAGGATAATATGAAAACTCGAAAATAATCGGCCTTAGAGCGGTGGCGCGCCATGTTTCATTAACGATGACTTTTAGTTGTTCATATTTTGGGTCTTGCGTCTGGATTGTCAAAAAAATCGGACCATACTGATGAATAAGTTGAGATTGATTCTTCTTTTCAATATCTCTGGGCGTTCCAATTCCGTTAAAATATTCCATTATAAACTTTCTATCCCGTAAGCCGTCGTCTATCCAGAAAATTGTCCCGCAAAAAAGGGAGTCCCGAACAGATATACTTTGATTGATTAAAGTATAGAATCTTTTATTATTTTCTTTGGCGAATTCTATAACTTTTTTTAAATTATCTGCATCATAAAGTACGGGACATTTGGGAAATCTTACTTCATCTTCATGAAAGTGCCTGATTGAAACTTTCCTGTGTTTTTCAAAAAACTTCTCTATTTTCTTTTCCTCAAGTTGATTCGGTTCAAAGCAGATGAAATCGGCAACATTCAGTCCGTTGCCTAGCATGTCTTGTAATCTTTCATGTTTTCGAGGATAACGAATTTTGCAGTTATGACTTTTATCATAAGGATTCTCTAAATAAATAATGCGGTTTTGTGGCGTGCTCTCCGGTGTTTTTTTTAAGAATATCTCAATAAATTCTTTTGTACTGAATTTTGCCCTTAGCTCTTTCATAGAGTCTTCGCAGTTTTGATACATTGCTACTCCTATAATCATTCTTTTAAATTTCAAAGAACTTAACAATATATAATAGCAAATCAGAGCGATTAAGTCAATATTTGGAAACGAATTTATTGTTTTTTATATAAAATCTCCAAGGTTTTTCGGCCCATTCTTTTGCATAATCAATGCCTATTCTTTTACCGGCAACAATCTGATTCGGTTTAATTTTCTCGCCTGGTTCTAACCAAATTCTTTTACTTTTTGTTAAATCTTCCCCATAAAAAGACTTATTTAATTTCATCCATCTGCATAATTTCCCCGGCCCATTAGCTAAGTTTTGAGTTTTGGGTTTTGAGTTTTGAGTTATTGGCTCTAATGCCCTTATTAAAACACATTTCGGCTGACCTTTTTTGCCAGTAGAAATATTAAATTGCCAGTACATTCCATAAACCAAATAAATATAAATATGCCCGCCAATTAGCCATTCGGCTTTGTTCCTTTCGGTTCTTTTTCCGCCAAAAGCGTGGGAGGCCTTATCTTTTGGTCCAATATAAGCCTCGGTTTCTACGATTTTGCCGACGAGTTTTTTATTGCCAATTTTTCTAACTAAATATTTGCCAAGCATTTCTTTGGCTATTTTCAGCGTTTGTTGAGTATAAAATTTTCTCGGTAATCTTTTATTCACTGTTTTGTGGCAACTACTAAAATATTCGTCTTTTTCCCGTTTCTTTTTAGACACTTTAATTCTTCAACTTTAAATCCGGCTTTTTGAAAAAGTTTTTTTAGCTCTTTTTTGGTAAAAGCGTGGTAATAGCGCTGGATTTTTATTGTTTTTGGCGACAACAAAACATCTTTGAAATCCAGCTTATTTAAGCCAAGAAGCTTGCGAAAAGTAAATTTTAAAAGTATCCTTAAATAATGAAACCGGTAAAAGTTCCAGCAAGTGATTATAATTTTCCCGTCTTTTTTTAAAATTCGTTTTATTTCTCCCAGAGCCTTTATACGAAGCTGTTTTGAGGGAATATGGTGCAAGAAAGCGACAGACCACACTGAATCAAATGAGCTATTCGAAAATGGCAAATTGAAAGCATCGGCTACTTTAAAATAATCGCCATATTTTTTTGTGGCTATTTCAATAAATTTTGGCGATGAATCTACTCCAAGATATTCAATGTTTTTATCTTTGAACAACTCAAAAAGACGACCGTTGCCGCAACCTAAATCAAGAATTTTTTCGTTGTCTTTCACATATTTCTTCAGTTCATCTAATTCCGGCCAAAGCCAGCTTCGGCTGCCCGAAAAAGAATCCGCATTCTGCTCAAAATATTCTTTTGTTTTTTCAATTAAATACTTTGCGTATGATGGATTCATATGAAAATTTAATAATTAAAAAATTAATTCAGCAGAAAATTAAAACTTCTGCGGAGTTTTTTGCTTTACAGAGAAAAGTTTCCAAAAAATCACAACAGCCATTTCCAAAAAACACAGCGTTACTCAAAGCATACCGCGATTTGTTTCAAGCTGGCAACCCCAGTACCAGAACTCGCTCTGCTCGTTCGGTACGGGGCAAGGGGATTAAACCCAATTTATTTTTAGAAAATATATTAAAAACGCGAAAAATACGTTCGCTTTCCGGGATTGTATCAATAACCGTAATCACAAAGCCTTACCCATGCCCCGGCAGATGCATTTATTGCCCAAAAGAGCCGGATATGCCAAAAAGCTATTTGGCAAACGAACCGGCTTGTATGCGGGCGGTTTTAACCAAATTTGACCCCTATAAACAAGTTGAAGCCCGATTGAATTCACTTCAATTTACCGGTCATCCCACTGATAAAATAGAATTAATTGTTTTGGGTGGCACCTGGTCATATTATCCAAAAAAATATCAGACCTGGTTTATAAAACGTTGCTTTGATGCCTGCAACCGCAAAATCGCAAAATCTCTTAGAAAGGCGCAAAAGTTAAACGAAAAATCTAAGAATAGAATTATTGGCCTAACTTTAGAAACTCGGCCAGATTATGTAACCATTAAAGAAATAAAAAGAATGCGGGAATTGGGCTGTACCAGAGTTGAATTAGGGGTGCAAAGTATTTATGATGATGTTTTAAAATTTAATCGTCGAGGGCATGATTTAAAAGAAACTATCAAAGCAACAAAATTATTAAAAGATGCAGGATTTAAAGTTACTTACCACATGATGTTGAATTTACCGAGTTCGTCAATTAAAAAAGACGAAAAGGCCTTTGAAGAGTTATTTTCAAATCCAAATTTTCAACCTGACCAATTAAAAATTTATCCCTGCGTTATTCTAAAAACCGCGCCTTTATATAAACTTTATAAACAGGGCAAGTATAAACCGTATTCAGATAAACAGTTAATTGATTTATTGATAAAAATCAAACAAAAAATCCCGCCCTATGTGAGAATTATTAGGATTATTCGTGATATTCCGAGCCAAAGCATTATTGCTGGAAACAAGGCTTCTAATTTACGGCAAATAATACAGCAGCAAAAAATACAATGCAAATGCATTCGCTGCCGCGAGCCGCACGAGAAAATCGCTAAAAAATTAAAATTATTTAGGCAGGATTATTCAGCTTCTGATGGTCGGGAAATATTCTTGAGCTATGAAGATCCGCAAAGAAAAAATATTTATGCATTTTTGCGTTTGCGGATTACAAATCAATGGAGCTTGCCGATTTTAAAAAATTCAGCCTTAATTCGCGAACTTCATGTTTATGGGAGAGTCGTTCCAATTAAAACAAGAACCAAACAAGCCGCCCAGCACAAGGGTTTAGGTCAAAAATTAATGTCAGAAGCGGAAAAAATCGCCAAAAAAGAATTCGGATTTTTCAAGGTCGCCGTCATCTCCGGCATCGGCGTTAGAGAATATTATCGAAAATTGGGCTATAGACCAAAGGGCAATTATATGGTAAAATTACTGTAATGACAATAAAATTTATTCTTCAGTTTTCAAAAATTTCAAAGAGCGACACGCATTTGGCAGGCGGAAAGGGAGCTTCGCTGGGAGAAATAGCAGGCGCTGGATTTTCTGTGCCACCCGGATTTGTGATTTTAGCCAGCGCTTTTGAGAGATTTTTACAAGAAACCGATATTAATATTGAAATTGAGGCGGCGTTGGATAAAGTAAATTATCAAGATATCAATTCGGTAGATCAGGCATCAAGACTGATTCGCGATGTAATCCATGATGCGAGAATGCCAGAAGATTTAGAAAAAGAAATTTTAATGGCTTTTGATAAGTTTAAAGTTAAATTTGTAGCAGTTCGTTCATCGGCAACTGCCGAAGATTCGTCAACTGCTTCTTGGGCCGGTGAATTGGAAAGTTATTTAAATACCACGGAGAAGAATTTATTGGGTAGGGTTAAAGATTGTTGGTCTTCGCTTTTTACGCCAAGGGCGATTGTTTATCGCAATGAAAAAGGAATGCGTAAGTCAAAAGTTTCAGTTGCGGTTGTGGTGCAGAAAATGGTGCAGGCAGAAATATCAGGAATTTGTTTTACCATTCACCCGGTAACTAAAGACAAGAGCCAGCTGATTATTGAAGCTGGTTGGGGATTGGGCGAGGCGATTGTCGGCGGATATATTACGCCGGATAGTTACGTAGTTGATAAACGCAACTGGAAATGTTTGGATATTAATGTTTCGGAGCAGGAAAAAATGTTTATGCGCGAGAAATCCGGTAAGGGCAATATTTGGGCTTCAGTGCCGAAAAAAATGAAAAACAAACAAAAACTTAATGGCAAGCAAATTATTGAGTTGGCAAAAATTTGCGTGAGCATCGAAAAACATTATAAATTCCCCTGTGATATTGAGTGGGCAATGGAGGGCGGGAAATTCTATATAGTTCAATCAAGACCAATTACGACTTTATGATAATTTTTAAAAAATAATAAATAAAATTTAAAAATATGAATAATCTCATAGATTTTTTAAAAAACAATTTTTATTTACTGATTATTTTGGCAGTTTTATTTTTGGCCTGGAATGTTTTTCTACAGATTAGGCTGGAAAAAACCAGAAAAAGAATCAAAATCTTTTTTAAGGGGAAAAAGACCCAGGACTTGGAGGGAGTAATTGCCGAAACGATTAAAAGGATGAAAAAAACCGAGAACGATATTGAGAAACTTTTTAAATGGAACGATAAATTGCAACAAGCTTGCGATATCAGCATCGCTAAGGTTGGGGTAATCAGGTTTAACCCATTTAAAGATACAGGAGGAGACCAAAGTTTTGCCATTGCCTTGCTTGATAGCAAAAATAACGGCGTAATCATTTCCTCTCTTTATAGTCGCGAAGGAACAAGAATTTATACTAAGCCAGTTGCAAAAGGAACTTCGGATTATCATTTATCCGAGGAAGAAAAACAAGCGATAACAAAAGCTATGAAATAGCTTTTGTTAATTAACCTAATTGACCTAATTTCTAATTAACCTAATCAAATTCCAATGATTAATGACGAAATTACCCAAACACGACATTACGATTTAGAAGAACGGACAGCGAAGTTTGGCGAAGATATTATTAAGTTTGCAAGAAAAATTATCAAAGATGAAATTACTAAACCAATAATTTCTCAATTAATTAGGTCCGGAACAAGCGTTGGCGCTAATTATTGCGAAGCCGACGACGCGGAAACAGGCAAAGACTTTAAACATAAAATAGGAATTTGCAAGAAAGAAGCAAGAGAGACAAAACATTGGTTAAGAATGATCGTGGTAGCCTGCTCAGATTTAAAAGATGAAGCCAGAAAATTGTGGCAAGAAGCCAAAGAACTTAATTTAATTTTTAATGCAATAGTTAATAAGATTAAAAAGAGTTGCAGGGAATAAATCAGTATATGACCAAGACAGTTATTGATCATTTTAAAATAACCGTGACGGATTTTGAGAGATCAAAAAAGTTTTATACGTTACTTTTTAAATTTCTTGGTTTAAAAAAAGTTTTTGAAGCGGGAAAAAACTCTGCATGGGGTGGAAAAATAGTGATGTTTGGACCTAAAAACATGGATTGGACATTCGAAATTCAAGAAGGAGACATCAAGGTCAGGTTTAATAGACAAAGGACGGGCTTAGACCACGTTGCTTTTACTGCCTCGTCTCGAAAAAAAGTTAATGGATTATATGAGTTTTTAAGAAATAACAACACATTAGCCTATAAACCAAGAGAATACCCAGAATATGCCAAAGGATATTATGCTTGTTTTTTTCAAGATCCTGACGGGATAATTCTAGAATATGTATATATCCCCTGAAATATTATTAAAATGAGACAAGTAGGAAAATTAATTTTAGTCATTCGACCTTTATAAATTGGGATTTGATTAGAAATTAGGTTAATTAGAATAATTAGAAATTTGAAAGCAATATTTTTACTTATAATTTTATGAAACAAAAGAAAGGCATAAAACATGATAGTCTGCCTGCTAGGCCACCAGTGGTGGTTGTTTTGGGGCATGTTGACCACGGAAAAACAAGTCTGCTTGATTATATTAGAAAAACCACTGTCGCAGCCAAAGAATCAGGCGGAATTACCCAGCATATTGGTGCCTATCAAGTAGAGCATGGTGGTGAAAAAATTACTTTTATTGACACGCCTGGGCATGAAGCATTTTCTCAGATGCGCGGAAGGGGGGCAAAAGTCGCAGACGTTGCTATCTTAGTAGTGGCAGCCGAAGAAGGAGTAAAACCTCAAACCAAAGAAGTAATTTCTCGTATCAAAGAATATAAAATTCCGGTAGTAGTGGCTTTAAACAAAATTGACAAACCTCAGGCCAATCCCGGCAAAGTAGAGGGAGAACTTGCCAAAGAAGGAATTTTAGTTGAATCGCAGGGCGGAAAAATTCCATCGGTTAAAATTTCAGCCAAAACCGGGCAAGGAGTTGATGAGATACTCGAAGTTGTGTTGCTGGTTGCCGAAATGGAAGAATTAAAATCCGATCCCAAAAAACCAGCTACCGGCGTCGCGATAGAATCTTATTTGGATCCTAGACGAGGATTAACAACAACCTTGCTTGTTCTTGATGGAACTTTAAAAAGGGGAGATGTGATTTTGTGCGGCAATGCATATGGTCGGGCAAGGATTTTGGAAGATTTTCAGGGTAAGCTCATTGATGAAGCAGGCCCATCTACTCCTTCGGTTGTCGTTGGGCTAAATCAGGCTCCAATTATGGGAGAAAAATTTAGCGTTGAAAAATCAGAAGAAGACGCCTCCGCCAAGGCTGCGGTGGACAAGGAGGCTAAAAAGAAACTATCAGTTGAAATTCGGCAACAACCGGTGGAGGGCGCAAAGACGCTTAATTTAATTCTCAAGTCAGATGTTTCGGGTTCAAAAGAAGCGATTGAGGAGGTTATCAGAAATATTAAACAAGAAAATATTTCCATCAATATTTTAAAAAGCGAAGTCGGAGATATTTCCGAGTCCGATATCAAACTGGCCTATTCTACCAATTCCAGTATCATTGGTTTTCGAGTGAAAGCGCCAGCTTTTATTTTAGATCTTGCCGAGAGACAAGGAATAAGAATCAAAATATTCCAAATCATTTATGAATTGGTAGAAGAAGTTAAAAAAGGATTGGTCAGGCTTTTTGAACCGGAAATTGTCAGAGAAAATCTGGGAAAATTAAAAGTAGTGGCTATTTTTAAAAAAGAAAAATCGCGCATGATTATTGGCGGAAAAGTAATTTCTGGAAAAGTAAAAAACAAGGCCCTGGTTGATGTTTATCGCAATGAAGAAAAAATCGCTAAGGGCAGAATCGTCGAACTTCAGCAAAATAAAAAAGACGTTGGCGAGGTTGAAAAAGGCAGAGAAGCAGGAATTTTATTTGAGGGAGAGCCGATTATTGAGGAGGGGGATGTGTTAGAAATATATCAAGAAGAAAGAAGAAAAAGAGAATCATGATAAAAACCGAGGCTATAATTTTAAAATCGGATAATTTTGGCGAAGTTGATCGCGTATTAACTATATATGCCAAAGAATTTGGCAAGATTTGCGTTGTGGCCAAAGGAGCAAAAAAACTGGAAAGTAAATTAAGATATCATTTGGAGCCGTTAAGTTATAGCTATTTAATTTTAATTGGAGGCAAAAGCCTTAGAATTGTAAAAGACGCTGTTTTGATAGATCAATTTTTATCCATACGAAACAATTTAAAAAAAATAAAAACCGCCCAAAACATCACCGAGCTCTTAGACGAATTAATTGTTGGCGAAGAACAAGATGAGAATATTTGGAACTTACTTATTAAATCTTTAAAAATTATTAATACCAAAGACAATTTGTCCGATAATTCCACTATGATATCGAATTTTAAAAATACTTTGATAGAGTTATTGGGCTACAGCCCAGAACATACAAATTTACAAAACATATATTGAACTTATGGTATAATTAATTTATGGCTGAAATAAATCAACAAGAATTTAATATCGAAAAAACCGAAAGCGAACAAAAAAAGAGATTTAAATTTCAAAAAAAACACATTAAAATAATTTTGATTTTAATTGCGGTTATTGTATTGGTAGTTGCCATTCTTGCTTTTTGGAGAGGATGGCTTTCTTTTTCCAAGGACAAAGTTCAACTGGATGTAAGCGGTCCCGTTAGCATCGCTTCGGGCGAAGAAGTAGAATTTTCTGTGCATTGTCTAAACAGCAACAGAGTAGCTTTAAAAAACGCAAAACTTATTATAGATTTTCCAGCCGGAGCTTATTCCATAGAGGGCGATGAATTAACCCAGGATAGTGCGTCTATCGATCGCATTGCTCCAAAAAAAGAAGAGGTGAGAAATTTCAAAATTAGGCTAATAGGGGAAAGAGGCACCGCCAAGTCTTTAACAATTCGGCTGGATTATAAGCCGGAAAACATAAATTCTTCATTCGAGAATTCAATTGTTTACAAAATAAACATTGGTTCGGTTTTAATCGGTCTTTATTTAACCGCCCCCCAAAAAGCAATCAACGGAGAAGAGGTTTCTTATGCCTTAGATTATATAAATAATTCCGACACTGATTTTTCTAATTTAAAACTCGAATTAGATTATCCAAACGGTTTTTCGTTTAAAACTGCCGACCCAAAACCAGCAGAAGGAAACAATATTTGGCAGTTACCCCAATTAAATAAAGGCGAGAGAGGAACCATTAAAATTTCCGGACTTTTAAAAGGCATCGAAGGAGAAAATAAAACCCTCGAAGCATTTATTGGTGAAGTAAAAAATAATAAATTTTTAAAGTACGGCAATGCAAGTTCGGTTACTCAAATTTCTTCTTCTCCTTTGATAATCGATGTCACCTTAAACAATACGGCAGATGAATTACATGTTAATGCCGATGATTTGTTGAATTACAAAATAAATTTTAAAAATAATACGGATATAGCTCTAAGCCAGCTCGTGTTAAAAGCATATTTTAATAGTCGAGTTTTTGACTTTAAGAGCTTAAAATTAAACGAAAAAGGATTTTTTGACAGCTTAAACAACGTTATTATTTGGAGTGCGGCGGGCGTTCCTTCACTGGCTCTTCTTGCGCCAGGCGAATCTGGCGAAGTATCTTTTGCTCTCAAGGTTAAAAACGATTTTTCCATCAACAACTTTAACGACAAAAATTTTACGCTTTCCGTTCGAGCCGAGTTGGAAACTTTAAATGTGCCGCCACAATTTAATTTGGCAAAGTTAAAAATAGGAGCAATTTTGGATTCCAAAGTAAATAGCAGGGTTGTTTTGGCCGCAAAAGGATATTATCATGAAACAACATCAAATATTGATAATTTCGGCCCAATTCCGCCAAAAGTGAATCAAGAAACTGCCTATACCATTCATTGGCAAATCACCAATGCCTCCAATAATTTGGAAAATGTTCGAGTAACCGCTATTTTACCTCAAGGGATTGCTTGGAAAAATGTTTACACTACTTTAAATAAAGATACCACCATAGAATATAACGATAGAACCAAGCAAATAGTATGGAACGTTGGCAAGCTTCCTGCCGGTACTGGGTTTTTAATTCCTGCTTATGAATTGGTGTTCCAAATAGCTTTGCGGCCATCCATTATTCAGGTTGGAACCTCGCCGGTTTTAATTGATGAATCAAGTCTTGATGGCCGCGATACTTTTACCGGAGAGAATCTTGAATCTTTTAGTCCTGCTATTTCTACTGAGTTGCGCGATGATCCTTCTATAGGTTTTGGCAATGGCAAGGTAGTTGAATAAATTAATTCATATGGAAAATTTAATGGAGAAAATTGTATCATTATGCAAAAGGCGGGGTTTTATTTATCCCGGCTCCGAGCTTTATGGCGGTTTAAGGGGTACGTGGGATTACGGGCCGTTAGGCAGCGAGCTTAAATTTAATATAAAACAGGAATGGTGGAAAACAATGGTCAAAGAAAGAGATGATGTGGTTGGGATGAGTGCCGCAATTCTTATGAGCTCAAAAGTATGGGAAGCTTCTGGCCATACCCAGAGTTTTACCGATCCGTTAATCGAGTGCAAAATTTGTCATCAAAGATTTCGTGCCGACCAGGAAAAAGAAATCGAGGAGCATGAAAAACAACACTCCAAGAAGAAAGAAAAAGTTGAATGGACCGAACCAAAAAAATTCAATCTTTTAGTAGAAGCAAAGTTGGGAGTTATAGAGGGAGAAAAGAATACTGCCTACTTGAGGGGAGAAATTACCCAGGGTGTTCATGTTAATTTTAAAAATGTTTTAAATTCCTCAAGATTGAAAATCCCTTTTGGCGTTGCCCAGATAGGCAAGGCATTCAGAAATGAAATTACTCCCGGCAATTTTACTTTCCGCTCAATAGAATTTGAGCAGATGGAATTGCAATATTACGTCAAGCCGGATAAAGAAAAATCAATGGAGTATTATGAATTTTGGAAAGGCGTGAGAATGGATTGGTATAAAAATTTAGGAATAAGAAAAGAGAATCTAAGATTCAGGGAGCATGCCAAAGATGAGTTGGCTCATTATGCTAAAGCTGCCTGGGATATTGAATACAATGCTCCTTTTGGATGGCAAGAATTGGAAGGCGTTCATCATCGGGGAGACTGGGATTTGTCCAGGCATCAGCAATATTCTGGCCAGGATATGAGTTATTTTGACAGCGAAATAAAAGAGAAATTTATTCCTTGGGTTATTGAAACTTCCGGTGGCGTGGATAGGGCGGCTTTATTTTTCTTAATAGATGCTTACTTTGAAGAAAAAGACCGCGAAAAAAACGGGGCAGGCCGCATTGTTTTAAGGCTTCATCCAAAATTGGCTCCCTATAAAGTTGCAGTTTTTCCGCTTTTGGCAAATAAGCCGGAATTAGTTAAAAAAGCTAAAGAAGTTTATGATTCGTTAAAAACTGAATTCGCCGCTGTCTGGGATGAAAGAGGAAATATAGGCAAAAGATATTTTAGCCAGGATGAAATAGGTACCCCATTTTGTATCACTATTGACTTTGATACTCTAGAAAAAAATGATGTGACGGTTCGCGATCGCGATACAATGAAACAAGAAAGAATAAAAATTACAGAATTAATAAATTATTTGGATAAAAAATTAAAATAAAACTATGTTAAAACTTAACACAAATCAATTAGTAAAAGTTTCGGTGATGGGCGAGGTGGCAAGTTCAGTTTATCGCGATGTTTATCAGGTAAGCCACAAAGGCGAAGCTTTAAATCTCCCTACTGTGGGTGGAATTGTTTATAATGTAAAAGTTGGCGACCTGGTTCGGGGATGGATAGGCGATCACATTGAGCCGGGCGTAAGCACAATAAACAAGGAAGGAAAAGAGGGACGGTACAGCCAGGAAAATGCGGGATATAATATACTTTCTTGTATTGGTAACGAGGCGCTGGTAATTTCCGGTAAAACAAAAGGGGCAAAGGGCATTGTTACGGGGATTCATGGCGGAATTGAGCATGTGTTAATTGATTTTGACGATAAAGTTTTGAAAAAACTTGCCCATGGAGACAAAATTCAGATTATGGCTTTTGGTTGGGACTGGCAGTAATTAATCATCCAGAAATAAAATTTTTTAATCTTGATCCCGATTTACTAACAAGAATTAATCCTAACTTTGATACAAAGGGGAATTTAGTTGTTCCGGTGGTAGCCAGCATCCCGCCTTATCTTATGGGTTCTGGTTTGGGGCAACGTTCAGTAGTTAGCGGCGATTATGATATTACCATGGCTGATGACGGAACAATTAAAAGATTGGGATTAGACAAATTGCGATTCGGCGATATTGTGGCGATTGAAGATACCGATAACTCTTATGGCCGATGTTATAAGCCAGGGGCAGTAAGTATTGGGGTTATTGTTCATTCAGATTGCGTTTTAGCCGGTCATGGTCCGGGAGTCGTAACTATCATCACTTCCAGCAAGGGAAAAATTAAACCCCAAATAAACAAAAACGCCAATATCGGTTATTATCTAAAAATTGGAAGGTTTAGAAGAAAATAAATTTTTATGTATCAAAAACATATTTTAGCCAATGGTTTAAGATTGGTCACTGTTCCTATGAAGAGCACTAAGGCAGTGACTGTTTTAGTATTGGTTGGAGCCGGTTCTAACTATGAGACAAAAGAAATAAACGGTATTTCTCATTTTTTAGAGCACATGTTTTTTAAAGGAACAAAAAAGCGGCCGAATACTTTGGCTATTGCCGAAACTTTAGATAGGGTTGGCGGTCAATACAACGCTTTTACTGGTAGAGAATACACAGGATATTGGGCAAAGGTGGATAGCAAACATTCAGATTTAGCTCTTGATTGGGTCTCCGATATTTTTTTAAATTCCAAATTAGAACCTCAAGAAATAGAACGGGAGAGGGGCGTTATTATTGAAGAGATAAATATGTATTTAGATACTCCTATAGAACACATTAGCGATCTCTGGGAAGAATTACTCTACGGCAACCAGCCAGCCGGTTGGCCAGTTATTGGCAAAAAAAAAGTAATCGCCAAGATTAAAAGAGAAAATTTTATAAATTATTTAAACGAACATTATTTGGCTAAAAATACAGTGGTGATAGTGGCAGGCGACGCAGAAAAAATTAAAGAGTTCCAGCCCAAGGCCTGCCTACCGGCAAGGCAGGCTGGTCCGCCTCGGGCGGAAAAAGTTGAAAGTTATTTCGCGAGTATAAAATTAGGCAAACTAAAACCTAAGAGAGAAGTAATTGAAAAACAGAAAAAACCAGGCATTTTAGTGCACTATAAAAAAACAGACCAAACCCATTTTTATT
>Ga0315297_10001667_pt1 | contig 13811 bp, 22 predicted proteins | sample YL17G15_0_MG_FD_203628 | JGI IMG/M metagenome (GOLD analysis project Ga0315297, IMG submission 203628) | Sediment microbial communities from Yellowstone Lake, YNP, Wyoming, USA - YL17G15_0 | ecosystem: Environmental > Aquatic > Freshwater > Lake > Sediment | place: USA: Wyoming | collected... | reverse complement strand
CAGAATGGCAGATAATAAAATTTTAGACTGGTCAGCCGGGCAGATAACAACGGAATCAATTAAAAGGTATATGCACCAAACCAAAGGCAGAAGAAAATATGATGAAACTGATGAGGAGATAGAAAAGAAGTCCCAGCAGGCAGATAGAAAAATTACAGGCAGAAGGATAATATCAACCGGCATTGAATAAAGAGGTAACCCTATCAGGCGTATCAAGCCTATCACAAAACCCCATTTCCCTCAAAAAACAGTATCAAACAGTATCAAACAGTATCAAACAGATGCAGACTTCCATGTAAAAACCCTTTAAACTAATATCTAATAAAACATAGAACTTGAATTTTTTTATTGCGATAGCAATCCGCTGAGGCGGATAGGGAGGTTCTTTGGCAGGCATAACACTCGCACAGGCAGAAGCAAGACTGACAGACTACCTCGCAGCCGAAGAAGCAGTTCTTGCCGGCCAGTCCTATACACTTTCATCCCGCTCTGTCACAAGAGCAGACCTGCAGTGGATTCAAGAAGGCGTCAAGATTTGGGATCAGCGCGTAAAAAATCTTTCAACAACATCAGGCGGTTCACGCTTTGGAGGAATACCGGTTGACTAAAGAAGAACTCAAGGGAAAACTCGAAGCAGCCGTAAAGCCGACAACAATAGATAATTTTATTTCGAAAATCTCTCCAGCATGGGCGCACAAAAGACAACGCGCAAGAATGACAATGGCGCTTGACGGCGCATTCACCGGCGCAATGACGTCAAGGCGCTCGCTCCTGTCATGGATAACTTCCTCCGGCGATCCTGACACAGACATCATCAGAGACCTTCCGGCTCTGCGTGAGCGCAGCAGGGACCTCGAACGCAATCATCCGATAGCGCACGGCGCGATACAGACAAAATGCCTCAACATCATTGGCCCCGGTTTGCAGCTCAGGGCAAGGCTCGACAGAGAAGCTCTGAATATGCCGGAAGATGCAGCAGACGCATGGGAGAGAAAAGTTCAAAGAGAGTGGAGGCTTTTCTGGAATTCGCAGGAAGTTGATATTTCCCGCACATCCTCGGGACCCGAGCTTGAATGGATGGGCTACAAGCAAACGAAAATCAACGGTGAAGTTCTTGTGCTTTTCCCTCGCAGAAAAAGAACCGGAAGTCCGTACCAAACAAAAATTCAACTCATTGAGGCAGACCGCCTTTGCAATAAAGACAATACAGTAGATTCAAGCGACCTTGCAGGAGGCGTGAAGAAAGATGCAGACGGCGCGCCGATTGAATATCACATACTTCAACAGCATCCTGGCAATCTTCGCAGAGCAACAGAGAAAAAATGGGATATCATTCCCGCCTTTGGCAAAGATACAGGGCTCAGGAATGTCCTGCATATTTACAGGCAAGAGCGTCCCGGCCAGACAAGAGGCGTTCCTGACTTTGCACCAATCATAGAGCCGTTAAAACAGCTCGGCAGATATACAGAAGCAGAACTTGACGCCGCAGTGTTAAGCGCATTTTTTACAGTTTTCATCAAGTCTGAAAATGCCGAAGGAATGTTCGGCGATACATCCGAAACAAGCACAGACGCCACAACAAGCAAAGACTTTAAGCTCGGCAAGGGGACCATACTTGGACTCAAACAGGGAGAAGATATATCAACAGCAAGTCCCGGCAGGCCAAATCAGAATTTTGATCCGTTCTTCCAGTCCATTGTCCAGCAGATCGGAGTCGCATTAGGCCTTCCGCACGAAGTCATAATGAAAAGATTCTTGGCTTCATATTCAGCGGCAAGGGCAGCGCTGCTTGACGCCTGGAAATATTTCATCTGCGAGCGCGAATGGTTTGCATCAAAATTTCATCAGCCGATATACGAAATATTTTTATACGAAGCTGTTGCAGCGGGAAGAATTTCTGCTCCCGGCTTTTTCAGTGATCCGATAATCCATCAGGGATATTGCGGCACAGACTGGATCGGGCCGGCAAAAGGAATGATCAACGAGGGCGATGAAGTCGAGGCAGCTCAGAAGCGCGTTGATCTTGGAATAACAACGCTTGACGAAGAGACAGCGCAACTCACCGGCGGAGACTGGGAACAAAAACATCCGCAGCGCGTAAAAGAGAAAAAACAAAGAATCAAAGACGGCCTTGAAGCTCCGGTTGTCGCATCGGGCGACTCGCCGAGGAGAGAGGGCGCTGTTGTAACACAGCCAATTAAAACAGATCCAAACAAACAAGACAAACTCGATAAAGAGGAGATGGCTATATGAAAATAATTGACATCATCAACGGCCCGTGGGCGATAACCCCTGAGATGCTGAACGAAATCAGAAGCATCTATGCAAAACATCTCAGAGGCGAAAAAATAAACATCAAAGACATCGAAGCCCAGACAGGCAAGCCCATGAACAAAAACGAGCAGGGATACGAAGTCATAAATAACACGGCAGTTATCCCGATCGAAGGCGTGATAGCAAAAAAGATGAATCTGTTTTCTCAGATATCAGGCGGCGCCGCAGCGCAGCTAATAGAAAGAGACATTAAGAACGCATTAAGCGATCCATTGGTCAATAAGATCATTCTTTACATAGACTCACCGGGCGGCACAATAGACGGCACTTTTGAACTTGCGAATTTTATTTTTGAAAGCAGAGGCAAAAAACCGATTATTGCATTCACAGACGGGATGATGCTGTCTGCTGCTTATGCAATCGGCGCCTCAGCGGATAAGGTTTTCATCTCAGGCGACACTGCATCGGTCGGCTCGATTGGCGTTGTTGCAGCACATGAAGATATATCAAAACTCGAAGAAAAAATCGGCATAAAAACAACAGAGATATACAGCGGAAAATACAAACGCATTACATCCCAGTACGCTCCATTGTCGGATGAAGGGAGAAAAACCATTCAGGACGAGGTTGATTATCTTTTCTCGATTTTTGTGAATGACATTGCAAAATTCAGAGGCGTGTCTTCAGAAGAAGTGATCACAAGAATGTCAACAGAAGTAAAAAAATATTTTACAGGCAAAGAATCTATATCAGCAGGACTTGTGGACGGTGTTTCCACTCTGGACAAGCTGATAAACAGCGATATGTCCGCTTTTACAGCGGGCAAAAGACCTGCCGGTAGCGCAGGCAATGCAGAAAGCAAAACAATTAATTTTTCAGAAAAGGAGGAAGAAAAGATCATGACATTAGCGGAACTCAAAGAAAAACATCCTGATTTCTACAATGCAATTCTCAAAGAAGGCAAAGATTCGGCGGTAGTCGAAATCGAAGGCGGACTTGCGGAAAGCATTGCAAAAGCGAAAAAAGAAGGAGCTGATGCTGAGAGAACAAGAATCCTATCAGTTAAAGACCAGCTCATGCCCGGACACGAAGCCATAGTAGAAACTCTCATGTTCGACGGTTTGACAACAGGAGAGCAGGCAGCAGCCAAAGTGCTTGCAGCAGAAAAGTTGCTCAGGGAGAGCAAGTCCGCGGCATTCAAGGCTGAAGGCGAAGAAATCAAAGTGCCGGTTGTTGAAGGCTCGGATAGTTCGGCAAATACAATGAAGCGTAAAGATTTTGACGCCCTGTCGCCTGACAAAAGAAAAACCTTCGTACAAGAAGGCGGCAAGGTCGTTGACTGACAAAAACAAAAAAGAGAGGAGATAAAAAACAATGGCAAATACACTAACAGGATTAATCCAGTACATATACGACACAGTTGACATTGTAAGCCGTGAACTGGTCGGTATGGTTCCATCTGTTTACACAAATCCCAAAGCAGAGCAGGTTGCAAAGGATCAGGATATTTCTTATGACATAGTTCCGGATGCTACAGCATATGACGTCACACCGTCAAACGCAATTCCTGCTCTTGATGACAGCACAGTCGCAGCAGGCACTATGAAGATTGATAAAGTGCGCGCTGTCAAATTCCACTGGACAGGCGAAGACGAATTAAAAATCGGACGCGAAGCAAAGACAGGCATTCAGAATAACAAATTTGCACAGGCATTTAGGAAACTCACAGGAGAGATGGAAGCTGACCTTGCAGCTCTCTATACTGCCGCATCCCGCGCATACGGCGCAGCAGGCACAACGCCGTTTGCAACAGCAGGAGATTTCACAGACGCCGCAGAAGTTGCGCGGATTTTGAAAGATAACGGAGCTCCAAATTCCGAACTAAGACTCGTAATTAACTCAGCCGCAGGAGCAAAAATTCTTGGCAAACAGTCACAGGTGCATATTGTCGGAGCCGACGATCCGCTCAGACGCGGTGTTTTGCTCGACATACACAACATGCAAATCCGCGAATCCGCAGCAATCAAGAATCACACAAAAGGCACGGGTGCTGGATATCTGGTCAATGATGCAGATCATCTCGCAGTCGGCGATACAACGGTGGTTGTTGACACAGGCACAGGCACAGTCCTAGCTGGCGATGTGCTGGCTAACAGCGAATCAGGCAGAGACAGCAATAAATACATTGTCGGCACACCGCTTGCAGCCGGTTCACTTGTTTTGAATAAACCCGGCTTGCGTGCAGCATGGGTCAACAATGACGCTTTAGCAGTCGGCAATAACTACGCCGCAAATATGGCATTTGCACGTTCGGCAATACATCTGCTTACCAGACTGCCGAAGATGCCAGAAGAAGGCGACATGGCAAGCGACATTATAGTTGTACAGGACCCTGTCAGCGGCATCTTCTTCCAGGTGGCAATGTACAAAGCCTACCGCGCAGTACTCATGGAAGTTGCGGTTGCATGGGGAGTGAAAGCAGCAAAGAGCGAGCATATAGCATTATTGCTCGGCTAAAAAATATGAGGGCGGGGAGATAATCCCCGCTCCATAACTTGTCGCCTCGGCGACTCGCTAAGGAGAGAGGTGGATTATGACAGAGAAAATTAAACTCATAAAAATGACAAGAGAAGACGCAAAAGGCGGACAGACAAAAGCTGATGTTCATCCTGATGAAGTTGAGAATTACAAAAAGGGCGGATGGATAGAAGCTGAAAAATCTGCAATCACAGAGAATGTAAAAAATCCCGGCAAAGAACATCCCAAAGCAGATGAGAAAAAGAAAAGAAATTGGTTTTCGGGTCTGTCTGTTGCGACTCGAAGCGAGAAAGATAAATGAAGACACTGAAGGAGATAATGGCGTCTGACATTGTTGACGTTCTGTTGACCGACTTTGCAGAGGGCGCCTTATACACGCCTGCAGGCGGAGACACAAAGACGATCAAGGTTACTTTCGATAACGAATATGTTGCTGTCAAGGCCGCAGGAGATGCTTATATCGAATCCTGCGGTCCTGCGGCTTACTGCAAAGACTCGGATATCACAGGCGCAAAACACAATGACACGCTCGTCATAAATTCAATTACATATTATGTCATTGAAATCCATCCCGATGGAACAGGAATGACAACATTAATTCTTTCAAAGGATCAGGGATGAGCGCCTTCGATAAAAAATTCGGAGACTTCACAGTGAAGATGCTCAGGTCGAAAGAAGTCTGTCGTAAATCAGCAGACAAGAATATGTGCAGAGAAACAGTAAGCATTTACAGCGAAGATTGTAAAAAATGTTTTGAAGAGGAAAAGAAAAATAATGGCAAGTAGAAAAATAGAAGACCTTATCCCTGAAATGCAGGCATTAGCAGAGGCATTTAAGCAGGCGATGTCTGACAATGACATAGATTTTATTTTCACCTGTACCAAACGCACGCAAGAGGAACAGAATGCTCTCTATGCACAGGGCAGAACCAGCGAAGGCAGAATTGTAACATGGACGCTCAAAAGCAAGCACATAGAAGGGAAGGCTTTTGATGTTGCAATTATTGCAAACGGAAAAATCACATGGGATGAAGGAGCTTATTTTGTTGTCGGAGCAATCGGCGAAGAAATCGGGCTCAAATGGGGCGGCAGATTTGAAAATCCCGACATGCCGCATTTTGAATTGAAGGAGGATTCAGCGATCAGACCATGAAATATGAAGATATTTTTAAAAATCCATGCCCGTGCGAAAAATGCACAAAAAACTGTGAAGACAGAAATTCAAAAATTGTTCTTTGCAGTGAAAAGGAGGCGCAGCCATGCAGGATAATTACATAGTCTTCGGGCTGCTTATTATCCTCGCATTAGCAGTAAAGGAAACAGGGACTTATATCGTAAAAAAAATAATCAAAAAAGTAGATACAGACTATGTAACCTTGAAAGATTGCACTAACTGCAACCAGGAAAAAGCAGGCGACATGAAAGAATTTAAAAAAGAGATGAGGGAAAAGCTCAGCGCAATCGGAGGAATCTTGCTTGTCATGGCAACAAGAAAAGAAGTCCCAGCAGAGCAAATAGACAAGTTCATGGAAAAATTAATGGGCGTATCGCGATGATATTGAAAATAAAGGAGGAAAGGCAATGCTTAAATTTCTGAAATATCTTCCAATGGTAGGACTGTTTCAGGACGTCTCTGAGTCTTACAAGGCAGAAACAGGGAAAGACAGGCCTGCATTTCTATCGAGACGTTTCATAGGTTCAATGCTTCTATTAACGGGCGGCCTATCTGCGATTTTGCTTGGCGTATCCATTGACTCAGATGTGCTGAATACGATTGCAGACAAGATTGAAACTATCATCAGCGCAGGCATAGTTATTTATGGATTGGTGCTGGGGATTGTTGGTCAAAAAAAGAAAGCAAAGTCGGATACTCGACTCGCAACCGAGAAAGCAGAAGATGTTAAGTAAAGACGGAAAAGATAAGTACGATGAATGGGCAGAGGGGATGAAACATCTTGGGAAAAAGGTGTTTGAATTTCGTATCAACCTGTTCACTGTGCCGTTTAGCTCAATTTCGAGCGTTATCAAAAAAATATTTAGAAGGAGGAGTAAATGAGAATTAAAAATTCAATAGTAGCAGTTCTGATCATTGTCATGATGTTTGCTTTGATTGCCTGTGCATCATGGCAGAAGAAGGCAACAGTAGGCTATGAGGTTACAGGCGCAACCCTGCAGGAGATACACACGCTTGGGACTCAGTTATGCAGCGAGGGTAAGGTCAAGGCAGATGACTGCACAAAACTCAAGGCACTGTATAACAAGACACAGCGCGCATATGTTCTGTCAGGCTCCGCGCTGATTACGGCAATCGAAACACAAGACAAGATAGTAAAGCAGGCATCAATAGAGACATATATGTCTGCTGTCAATGATGTTGCTAAATTAATGCCGGAGCTTCTGAAACTCGCAACAGAGCTTGGCGTATTGAAAGGAGACTAACGATGAAAAGCATAGAAGAAATTGGAGAGATTGTAGCGCTCTATACAACGATAATTGTCGCGGCAACTAAATTGGGTTTGGTCATCAGTCAGATAATCAAAAGCGCCGAGGGTTTGAACGTTGATGACAAAGATGCCTTAATTGCAAAAATCAAAGAAGCTCAGGCAAAAGTGCCTGTCTGGGAATAGGAGGATTAAAAACATGAAAAGATTCAACGGATTTTTAGTAGTGATGCTTGCAGTTCTGATGCTGGCATTGTGCGCAGCATCCTTGCGACCGGTTGTCGCATCGGCAGAATGGGTCGGTGTATTTGAATTCAAACATTTTGATGCAGACGGCAGGCTGATATGGACAGATGAGAGCTATAACTCGCTTGCAGACGAAGGCGAGTATATGTTCCTCGATGTCGTGCTGAGGAACGGTACAGCTCCCACACAATTTTATTTAAGACTCTCTGATACAACAACGACATGCTCAATTGTAGACACAGATACATTAACAACTGCATCTGCCGGCGAGCCGTCAACTAATGGTTATGCAGCAAATTTAATTGAACGCAGCGCAACAGGCTGGCCTACTCTGGCGCTTGATTCAGGAGATTATCAGGCAACATCCTCAGAGGAGACATTTACTGCCACAGGCGGATCGTGGGGACCTGTTTGCTGTGCATTAGTTGCGAGCACATCAGACAACACAGGAAAATTAATATCATATGCAGGGCTATCACAGTGCAGGACTCTGGCAGCAGGCGAGACCCTGAAAATTACTTACAAGGTGAAATTGCAGTAAGGATAAAATAAATGGCTGATTTTCCATTACACGAGACGACAAAGTGGTCTTACAGCGCTGGCAGCACGATAACTGCTGGCGCTGCTAACACAAAGGGCGGCTGGGTTGAGTTTTTTGCATCAATCGCTTTTGAAGTAAGCGCCTTTGAAATTATTACACGCCTGCCGTCTGGCAGCACGAATTACAATTATCTGATAGATATCGGAATAGGCGCAGCAGGCAGCGAAGTTGTAATAGTCTCAAATCTGTATCTGTCGAGAGAGACATATTACAACTCTGATGTTCTCATCCGCCTGCCTTTCAGTATTCCCCAAGGAACAAGGATTTCAATACGATGCCAATCGTCTCAGGCAAGTGCAGTTTTACTCGCTGGAATGTATATACAAGGACAGGGATTTGCTCCATCCCAAAATCTCAATCGAAGTTACACACTCGGCGCGGTCCCTGCAACTTCAAGGGGGACTCAAATAGACCCGGGCGCAGTCGCAAGCACAAAAGGCGCTTGGGTGGAGTTTTCTTCTTCATTGCCTTATCCAATCTCATTCCTTGCTTGCAGAATAGGCATGAATGCTAACACAGCATATACAAGGGCGCAATTTAATATGGACGTTGGGATAGGCGCAGCAGGCAGCGAAGTTGTAATTGTGCCTGACTTGATTTTTTCTGCAGACTCAAGCAACGAGGCTATAACGCCTGATTTTTTTGAGAACTTTATTTCTATTGCAGAAGGTCAAAGACTTGTAGTAAGGGCTTCTTGCTCAATTACAGACGCAACAGACAGACTTTTCAGCGCGACTTTACATTGTGTGCATTAAATAAGGAGGAATGATAAATGACACTTGAAGCATCAGGAACAGTAACAACAGACGGAACAGAACAGACCTTGGCAACTCTGACAAGCGCAAAAATTTTTATTTTTGCCCTTGATACAGCGGCTATGGCAAACGGAGATGAAATCGAACTAAAAATTAAAACAAAGTGTCTCACTGGAGGGACTTCAAGAATTGTTTATTGTGTCCCTTACATTAATACTCAAGGATCTCCTGCAAAGTTTTCTGTGCCCGTGCCATCAGATATAGAGTTTGTGGCAACAATAAAAAGAATCGCAGGGACGAATAGGGCATATCCGTGGAAGGTGTTGAGTATATAAAATGGCGATTATAACTGAAGCTGAGATAATTGCTTTACCAGAAACAGAACTTGGCAAATGGGCAACTGCTGCGCAGGTAAAGTTTGGCACGCATGGAACTGGCGCAGACTTGATAAGATGGGCGGTTATAAAAAAAAGAGATGGGATCTCCAGACTTATCGAATGCTACTTCTTTGGACTCTCTATGACAAGCATTAATGATTGGATTTCCAAAATCCAAACATACATTAACTCAAAAAACATATCTGCAAATCTGGGGACAGCAGACCACAGGCAGGAGCGTGGATGTGTAGTTAGATGCGTGTGGAGGATTACTGTATGAGCAGCATCAGACATACAGCGAGCTTTGTTTCACAGGGAGCTGCTGTTTATTCCGAGACCCTCATCTCTACTGCTGTATCAATTAGCTCGATTTCTGACTTGCAGGCATTCGTTCAGGCGCTTTCAAGCGTCATTGCATCGCAGTCTTCTGTATCTGATAAACAGAATTATTTGCAGACTCTCCAGACACAGATACAATCGCAGTCTGGGATTGCGGATTTACAGTCCTATAAAGAATCGCTTCTAACTCTTGGTATCAGCACAGCCAGTGTAGTTGACGCCATTTTCTATATGGAGACATTGCAGAGCGTCATTGCATCTGCATCATCAGTCTCGGATTCTCAGAATTTCATACAGACAATCAGCACAACCATTTCATCTCTGTCAACCATATCTGAAATTCAAAACTACTTTGAATCTATCATAAGCATAGCTCAATCTCAATCAGCGATTGAAGACCTGCAAACATATCTCAATACCATACAGACGATTATTGCATCTTCGGTTTCTGCTTCTGATAAACAAAATTATATAGATGTAATATCAAGCCTCATACAGTCAGGCGCATCAGTAACAAGCATTCAAACAATGATTGAATCGTTACTTACAACAATAACCTCTCAGTCAGCAGTTGAAGATACTTTGATATCAGGTGTGTCAGAGACACTGCTGACAACAGTAATATCAGTGTCTGCGGTTAATGAATCCCAGACATTCACTGATACCGTGAATGCTCTTATCCAATCTGTTTCATCTGCTCAGGAATTACAGCAATGTTTAGAAAAAATTGAAACAACAATTCTCTCAATCTCATCTGTCTCAGACAGACAGCTATTCATAGAGAACATATCAATCATGGCTATTAGCCATATATCTATCATCGAGATCATGAATTATATGGAGCAGGTTCAGACAACAGCAATCAGCCAGTCTTCGCTTGAAGATATACTCGTCAGCTTTTTCATCGGGATATATATTCACGGCGACACAGTCGAGCCAAGAAGTTTTGTGACCATTGTTGATGCAAGAACATTTGAGGATACAGTCGAGCCAAGAAGTTTTGAAACTATTGTTGATGCAAGAACATTCGAGGATATCGTCAGACCCAGAAAATTTGAAACTATTGTTGCTGAAAGGAAAGCGGCATGATTATACAACAATTTACAAAAACAGCATACGAAGAATTTTTCAGGTATCACGATTTCAAGCGCACAGACGGGCAAGGCTGGCTTGGCGACGGAGAGACAGTAGCAACTGTTATAGTTACAGCTTTTGATAGTGAAGGGACTGAGGTTACAACTTCAATGATTTCAAGCACAGGACCTTATAACAGCACTATGGCGAAGTTCTGGGTTAAAGCAGGCACAGCAGGCAAAACCTATACAATCAAAATAAAAATTACATCCTCAGCAGGACAAAAATTTCAGGAAAATATAACTCTGGTGGTGGAATAAATGGCTGATACACTCAGACAAAAAATAGTAGATGCGATTGACGCGAGGCTGAAAACAATCAAAACAGCCAACGGATACCAGACCAATCTCGGCAATAATGTTTTTGAATGGAGAGTAACACCTTTAAATTCCGATACCGAACTCCCCGGAGCTGTGTACAGTGACACACAGGACACGATTGACCTGACAATCGGGCTGCACCTGCATACACTCAAAATTGTAATTAATATGGCGGCAAAAGGAAGCGCATCGCCGTCAGATATGAGAAAACTTATCGGCGATATACACAAGATGATTGGCGTGGACGTAACCTGGGGAGGGCTTGCCGAAGATACAAAAATCACATCTGAAATAATCTTGCCTGCACACGAAGAAAATAAATTTATGGGTATTGAAATAACAATAGAAGTGGAATTTACAACAAAACCTTTTGATCCATTTTCGCAATAGGAGGACATATGAAAGTTAAATGCATTATCTCGCACGAACAAACTCTCAAAAACAGCGGTTTCAGAATATACGAGGCAGGCAGGACCTATGAGGTTGAAAATCCTGATCCAAAATATTTTGAAATAGAGAAAGAAACGGAAAATCGAATCTCACAGAAAGACGCTGAACAAGCCAGCATGACAGAAAAAAGAAAAGGAGGATATAACAAATGAACACCAAAAAAGGATGGAATCAGGAATTAATGCTTTCTCTTTTCAAAAAAGAGTCGGCATACAATGCAGGCGTTTCAATGATCAATGCCAACGCCTGCTCGATGTCAGGCTTCGAAGCCGAAGAAGCATGGGAAGACAAGGTCGAAAACGACAAGGCTGAGGTTACAGGCAAAGAGCATGGGTATGATCAGGAGATAATCCAACAGGGATTGAAACTAGCATACAAAGAGCCAAAGGCAAAGCCGAACAGCGTCGCCGCTCTTGCCGCGCTTGTGATGGGCAGTGTTGTCTCGACACAGGACGGCGCGCTCACAGCATACAAACACAAGATCACGCCTGTTGCAGTCGGCACAGCGCTGCCATCAATCCAGGCAGAAATGAAAAAAGGCGGAATTCAGTACGCTTATAAAGGCATCAAGGGAAATACAATCAAGATTGCAGGCGAAGCAGGCGGTGTTGTATCTCTTGAAAGCGAGATACTCGGGTCCGGCACACGCGCAATTTCAGCAACCTCATTTGCAAATAAAATTATCGAGAGCTGGCTGAAGCTCTCAAACTGCAAGGTCTGGATGGAAGACGGCTCGAACATTTCAATCTCTGCTGCATTGGTTCAGGATGCGGAAGACGTCTCGAGCGCAACGCCTGCAGATCTCAAGGTAAGACTGAAATCATTCGAATGGGGATGGGACAATAAACTTGAAGGCCAGCCCGGATTCGGAGGCGCGGGTGTGTTTCAGGATATTGATTATGGCAGGCGCGCTGCAAACCTAAAATTCACGATGCTTTTCTCGGATGATACGGAACTCAATCACTTCATCAACCAGAATCCATTGGCGATTGAATTCGACATGAAAGGCGCTCTCATCGCAGTAACCGGCGCGATGTATTACGGCTTTCAATTAATAATACCGAGATTCAAACTCAAATCTGCGCCTCTGGCAAAAGGCGGAGTGAATGATATTCTCACAGTTGAAATGGACTGCGAGGTATTCGATGACGGAACAAATTCTGCGTCAATACTTGAAGTTTACAATGCACAGGCTGCTTATCTGACTGCTTAACAGGGGATAAATAACGTCCCTGCCTGTTACCCTGTTCAGGCTGACTTAGATGTCAAAGGGACGTAAAAACAAAACAGGGAGGAATTATGGCAAAGCTAAGAAAAGATGTAGAAGTAAAAATCGGAGATGACGGGAAAATTATTCTAAAAGAGCCGTCTAATCATGAATGGAATGATTTTGTTGCTAAACGCTATCCGCTCAGTAAAGGGAATCGTCTTAAAGACAATTCCAGCGAGGCAAGGGTTGAGCTTTTCGACAAACTTGTGGTTGAGATCGAAAACATCGAAGACGAAAAAGGGTTGATAACACTCGAGACAAAAGAGAGAATCCCTGCACGGCTTAAGGCAGAAATAATATTCAAGGCTTTTGAAAGCGAGGAAACAGTAGAAATAAAAAACTAACAGAGGATCTGCAACTGATTTTTGAAAGGTCGCAGGTCCCGAATTGCGAGGAATGCAATGCATGGGAGGAGAACCCTGAAGATTATGTCAAAGAAGTTATATGCCCTGAATGTCCATGGGGATGCAAGGTCAGCGATATTAGGATATATAAGCTGCTTGATTACCTCAGCCTGCTCGATGCAGGATGTCCTGTCGGAAGGCATGAACTCAGAAACGAGGAATGGACGATGATCGGAATAATTAAAAACGAAAAAGAAAAAATGGCTGTTGAAAGAATGAAAAATAAAAACAAAAGCGAGATGGAATGAATATCATCCAGTCAGGCGATATAACGGTCATAATTGCTGCTGACGATCAGACTAAAGAAGCCATCGAAGCAGCTAAAAAACGCCTTGGCGAATTAGGCAATAAAACAACGACCACGCTCGATAAAATGAAAGCCGCCTGGTTTCAACTGGCGGCGGCGGTATATGCTTTTTCTAAAGCTTTTCAGTGGATGGAATCCGCCGCAAACTATCAGGAACAGATAAACAGAATGGATGCATTTGCCAGGGCATACGGCACAACAGCTCAGGCAATGCTGAATGACCTGCAAAGACTTACAGGCGGTATGATTGCTAATGCTGATCTTGTGGCTGTTTCAACAGAAAGCATGCTGCGAGGCCTGAAGCCAGATCAGATCAAAGAATTTGCAAAATATGCGGATGCTATGGGAGATACTCT
>Ga0315297_10001665_pt1 | contig 13814 bp, 11 predicted proteins | sample YL17G15_0_MG_FD_203628 | JGI IMG/M metagenome (GOLD analysis project Ga0315297, IMG submission 203628) | Sediment microbial communities from Yellowstone Lake, YNP, Wyoming, USA - YL17G15_0 | ecosystem: Environmental > Aquatic > Freshwater > Lake > Sediment | place: USA: Wyoming | collected... | reverse complement strand
CATCTTTTTTGAGCGTGCGCTTCCAGGTACCTACAATCTGACCATCGACAATAATTACATAATAAAGGGCGTTACCCATCGCGCTCAACTTTGCGGCGGTCTCGGGGCTGCCTGTGGCACTGCGATCTTTATAGCCCGAGATATATTCGTCGTAAACTGATAGCAAATAAGCGCTTGGGGATGCATCTTTTGCGGTCGGCGTGGACAGCGACAGCCAGTAAACCTTACCGTCCATCATCTCCTGCCTCAGTTGAGTCTGGACCATCTCGAGGCCTCGCCTGGATTCGGCGGTCGTTAGCTCTGACCACTTCACAAAATCCTGCACCATGGCGGGTCCACGGCTCATAAAGTAGCGCTGGGTGAGCTCAGACAGGGCCTCATCGCGCTCTAGAGTCCTGGCTTGCGGAGCGCGTTCATCCAGCAACATGTAGGTGAATTGCTTGCCGCGCCGTGGCCCGCTGCAGACGATCCCGTCCAGTTCGGCGCGCATCATGAGATAGCTCATGCGTAGCTTGCCTTTTGCAGCGAGGCCAGCCTGCTGGAAGGCGCCACGCAGCTCATCACGGGTAGGCTGCTCACCGCCTTGCAAGGCTTTTACCAACGCATCGTTGCTGCGCGTGAAAAGTGTCTGGTCGAGCTCAAGCTTGCGATAGTAGGTGGCGTTGACCGCATGGACATGTGGGGCAGTCAGGGCAAGCATCCAGCGGATATCCGCCGGGGTGACAAAATGCCAGGTGGGGCGCATCAGGTGCGTGCGGAGGATGGATCCCTCCGTGAAAGCTTGTTCGACATCGCTGTCGGTAGCCGCGCGCATGCGCTGTCCAAGCGCCCATTTCGCGCCCGTACAATCCTGGGCCTGGACGGCGCCCAGCCAGCTGACCACATCTCCGGGCTTCTCAAAAGAAGCACGCTTCTCAACTGAAGCGCGGGCAATGCCCAGGTTGAGCAGTCGCTGGTGGGCGATGTCCAGGCCCGTCATTGCCCGTTATCCAAAAGACTTGGGCGTCTTATCCCTGTACAGCCGCCGGGTGCCTCACCAGTGGGGACTTCAGACGAGCAGTCTATGCAAGTCGCAGATAGATCTATCTGCGACTTGCTTCTTTAGCTCTAGTCGTATCCGCACCCTGGTGTCGGTGAGACCTGGGGCCTATGGCTAGGGCAACCGTCTAAGAATGGACGGATACGAATACCCGAATAGAGCTAAAGATAAACCAGGGTGGTTATCATCTACAGGATAGTTGCCCTAATTCGTGTATTCGGTGCCGATGCTCTTTGACGGCGCTATTCGAGGACAGTTTTCATGCGAGGATTTTTTCAGCTTTTGATGTACAATGATGACGCGGGTAAAAACACAATGCCGACCGTACTTGAGGATGGCCCATATCGCTTCATCTTTTTTAGCTCCGATAAAGGTGAGCCTCCTCACATCCATGTAAAGCGAGAGCACCGAATTACCAAATTTTGGCTTGAGCCAGTAGCATTGGCAAAAAACCGGGGCTTTCCAGGACATGAATTGAATGAAATTGCTCGTCTTGTCGAAAAGCATGAGTCGGCTCTTTTGGAGGCCTGGCATGAGTACTTTGGTGCTTGAAGTAGAACCAACTGCGGTAGAAGTGACTGTGACAGAAGATGACTTGATCTTGCATCTCGCTGATGGCCGTCGGATCAGCGTGCCTTTAGCCTGGTACCCGCGCCTGCTCAATGCTTCTGATGCCGAGAGGCAGCACTGGCAATTATTGGGGGGTGGATACGCGGTCGAATGGGTCGATCTGGATGAACACATTGGCGTTGAGGGTTTATTAGCAGGACGACCCAGTGGAGAGAGCCCACAATCGCTAAAACGTTGGTTAGATGCGCGTCAATCCAAGCCGGGGAAGAGTGAGCAACATAGGCAGTAGCGTGGCATTCAGGCCGCGACTGACGGGATTAAATCCGCGGCACAGTGTGTGGCGCGACATTAGGGGCACGGTGGGGCTTTACCAGATATTGTGAGAAGGCTGCTTCAACTGCGGAGTGCTTGGATCGGGCTCGGAGTGGTTGTCTGATGACTGCTATAACCATAACATAATGGGTACTGGTTGCCTCATCTCACTGAAGGACTTCCCATTCACCCATCAGAGCTTCCATTTCCCCCTGCACGCGCACGTACTCCCCGCCCAATCGCTGCACTCGAGATGGGTCCGCCGGCGGGTTCTCGAGCTGTCTGGATAGAGCTGCCAGGAGTCCCTCCAGCTCGGCGATCTGCGCCTCAATCTCCTTGAGCCGAGAGGCGCGCCGCTTCTCTTCGGGAGTAGCGCGCTCAGGGCGCGCTTTCTGGGTTGGAGCCGGTCCATTCGAGCGCGCTTCTGGCAGTGTGGCGCGCTCAGCTTCCTGCTGCATCCGGTACTGCGTGTAGGTACCCTCGAAGACCCGCATAGAGGCCTGTTGGACGCCCTTCTCACCGGCCTTTTCAGGCAGGATTTCCCAGATCTGCGTCCCCAGTGCATCGATCAGGTAGCGGTCGTGGGAGACCAGCAGTATCGTTCCTCTGTAATCTTGCAGCACCTCCTGCAGGATTTCCTGGGAGGGGATGTCCAGGTGGTTTGTTGGCTCGTCGAGCAGCAGCAGGTTGGCGTTGCTCAGCGAGAGCTTGGCCAGCGCCAGCCGCCCGCGCTCGCCCCCCGACAGGGTTGAAACTTGCTGGAAGACCTCCTCGCCGGTGAACAGGAAGCGCGCCAGGTAGTCCCGGATCTCAGCCAGCAGCAATCCTGGAGCGACCGACTCGATCTCCTCCACCAGGGTGCGCTCGGGGTGTAGATCCTCGTGTGCCTGGGCGAAATAGGCGATGTCCAGGCTGGCGCCCAGCAGGACCTCACCTGCCAGCGGCGGCAGCATCTCCAGCAGAGTTTTCAGGAAAGTGGTCTTACCGGCGCCGTTCGGCCCGATCAGGGCGGCACACTCGCCGCGTTTGAGCACCAGGTCGGGCACGTGAAACAGCGGGCGCCCCTCGTCCGCGTAGCCGATATCCACGTTGTACGTTCGCAGCACCAGATCACCGGAGCGCTGACCCGACTTTAAATTAAGGTGGAGCCGCGGCGGGCGGTGGGACGGCGGGCGCAAGGCGCGTATGCGCCGGTCGACCTCCTCGACGCCCATGGTGTGGGTCGAGATATCCGCCTCGGCGCTGATCTCTATCCAGCTCCGCCCTTGCATGGCTTCGATCCCGAGGCTCTCGATCGCTTCCACCTGGCGGCTCAGGCGGCGCAGCTTGCCTTTGGCCTGCTGGGTGCGCTGCCCGGCGATGTTGCGCTTGACGTAATCGATTTCCTTGAGAAGGCGCTCTTTTTCGGTGTCAAAGATCTGCCGGCGCAGCTCCCAGCGCTCCTGGCGCTGATGCAGGTAAGCGGTATAGTTACCGCGGTAGGTCTCCAGCCCATCGAACCTCATCTCCCAGATGTGGTCGACCACTTTATCCAGGAAATAGCGGTCGTGGGAGACGATCAAGGCGGCGCCTTCCCACTGGCTCATGTAGCCCTCCAGCCATTCCACCGCGGCGATATCCAGGTGGTTGGTGGGCTCGTCCAGGACAAGCAGCTCGGGTAAGGACAGCAGCAGGCGCGCCAGCGCCGCCCGCGTGCGCTGCCCTCCGGATAGCTGGGTGATTGGGCGTTGAGCATCCCCGGTGGTAAAGCCCAGTCCGGTAAGCGTCTGGCGGATGCGCGTCTCGTATGAATAGCCGCCGCGGCGCTCGAACTCGTGCTGTGCCGGGCCATAGCGTGCCAGGGCACTTTCAGCCTGGTCTGAGTCGCTCATGGCGGCCTCCAGGCGGGAGAGCTCCTCTTCCATGAGGCGCAGGTCAGACACCGCCTGCAAGCATTCTTCCCATAAGGTGTGGGTTCCGCTCAGACCAGCTTCCTGGGGCAGGTAGCCCAGGCGCAGCCCGCGCGCTCGTTGAACCGCGCCGCGGGTGGGCTCTTCCAGCCCGACCAGGATACGCAGCAGGGTGGTCTTGCCGATGCCGTTGGGCCCAACGACGGCGATGCGCGCCCCCTTGGGGATGCTGAGGGAGATACCGCTGAATATGTCCACTGGCTCAAATGATTTGGCCAGGTTCGAGGCGCTGATAAGAGACATCCGAGGCAGGATTATACCGTGTTATAATCGCGCCCGTTAACCTATGGAACAAAACGAGACACCAAAAACCGGATACTCCAAGACTACACGGCGCCTTACCTGGGCGCTCGTGGTCGCTTTCCTGATTGCTGCGCTGATCACGGCCTATTTCACGTTCATCGCCGTGCGCGATTTTGTACTGAGCTGGGAGATGACCTCCCTGCCGGGCATCGCCTTGACCTCGAAGCCCACCTCGACCCCGGATGCTGCCGGGGTCATCCAGGATGTCCAGACTCCCCTTCAGGCCCCGGACACCGGGCCGGCTCCGGAGGCGTGGGATGGCGCCAGCCGGGTCAGCCTGCTCATTATGGGGCTGGACTACCGCGACTGGTCTGCCAATGAAGGGGCGCCCCGTACCGATACGATGATCTTGCTGACCATCGACCCTCTCGCGCGCACGGCCGGCATCCTCTCCATCCCGCGCGACCTGTGGGTTAACGTCCCCGGGGGTTTCAACTACAGCCGCATCAACGGGGCGTACCGCCTGGGGGAAACCTATAAATATCCCGACGGCGGCGGGCCCGGCCTGGCAATGGCTACCGTGGAAGAGCTGCTAGGAGTGCCCATCGACTACTATGCCCAGATCGATTTCGGTGCATTCGTGCGCTTTATCGATGAGATCGGCGGTATCACGGTCGACATTAAAGAGAAGATGAAGGTCGATCCGCTGGGCGACAACAATGTCAAGACTCTGCGCCCTGGCAGGCAGACCTTGGGTGGCGAGCTGGCTTTGGCTTATGCCCGCACGCGCAAGTCGGAGGGTGGAGATTTCGACCGCGCCCAACGCCAGCAGGAAGTCATCATGGCGATCCGCGAGCGCATCCTGGAATCTAAAAATCTTCCCAACCTGATCGCGAAAGCCCCGGTCCTGTACCAGGAGCTGTCTGCGGGGGTAAAGACCAACCTCAACCTGGAGCAGGCGATCAAGCTGGCCTGGACGGCGTCGCAGATTCCGGATGGGAACATCCAGCGGGGGGTAATCGGCCCGCCGGACCAGGTGCTGCTGGCCAAATCTCCCGAAGGCGACGATGTGCTCAAGCCGATCGCCGACAAGATCCGCGATCTGCGCGACAGCATCTTCTTCACGAAAGGTCCTGCCAGCCCGGCAGCCAGCTGGCCGCCCACCCAGGTGATCGACGCAGAACAGGCCAAATTGAAGGTGCTAAATGGCACCGCCACAGCCGGCCTGGCGGCGAGCACCACCGATTACCTGGCAGGCCAGGGTTTCAATATTACCGAGACCGGCAATGCCGATCAGATCTACTACAGCACCACCCTCTACGACTACACCGGCAAGCCGTACACCCTAAAATACCTGGCTGAAGCCATGAAGGTCGATCCAAGCCGCATCTACAGCCGTTATGACCCGACCAGCCCGGTGGATGTGGTGGTAATCCTTGGGAACGACTGGGCTGCCTCCAATACGATCCCCTGAGACCTTCTGCAACACCCCGGCTCAATAGAGGTTATTGCCAGATGGCAGGTAGCTGCCCCGTGAATACCGGTTCGTGGAGTCACTAACAGGTTCCGTCGAACGTGTTACGTATTACAACCCGGAGAACGGGTACAGTGTGCTGCGCCTGCGCCCGGACAGTCCAAGGAAAATGCCCGGCATCAGCCGGGATGGCCTGGCTACGGTGGTGGGCACCCTGCCTGAGCTTGCCCCTGGAGAGCACCTGAAGCTGAGCGGGCATTGGGGGAACCATCCAAAACATGGCCTGCAATTCGAAGTGGAGGTTTGCGAACAGACCCTGCCCGCTACCGTGACGGGGATACGCCGCTACCTGGGATCCGGTCTGGTCAAGGGCATCGGTCCGCGCCTGGCGGAGCGCATCGTCGACCATTTCGGAGTCCAAACCCTGGACGTCATCGAGAGTCAGCCGGAGCGCCTGCGGGAGGTGCCGGATATTGGTCCCAAACGTGAGGAACTGATCTCACGGGCCTGGGAAGAGCAGAAGCAGGTCAAAGAGATCATGCTTTTCTTGCACGGTCATGGCGTATCCACCGGCCTGGCGATCAAGATTTACAAGCAGTACGGCGATGAAGCGCTCGGCATCGTGCGCAGCGATCCCTACCGACTGGCGCGCGATATCTACGGGGTCGGCTTCAAGACCGCCGACCGTATCGCCCAGGCGTTGGGGCTGCCAACCGATCACCCCTCGCGCATCGAGGCCGGACTGGTGTATGCCTTGAACGAGATGACCGACGATGGGCATGTCTACACCCCGCGCCAGAATCTGGAACAGCGTGCGGTCGAGCTGCTCCAGGTGCCCGCTGAGTTGGTGCAGCCCGCGCTGGAGCGGCTTTCCCAGGATGACCGCATCCGGCAGGAGGCGGTACCGCTCTCGAAAGAGAGCTCCTCCCGAATTCTACAGGATCAAAACTCCGGTGGAGTAGCCATCGCTGAGGCGAGCGCCGTTTACGGCATCGCGGCGGTCTACCTGACACCCCTGTATCACAGCGAGGTGGGTGTTGCGGAGCGCCTGCGAAAGCTGGCGCTGACTCTCCCCTCCCGGTTGAGCGACATGCCTCCTGCCTTCGTGGCGATCGACCCGCAGCTTTCTACCGAGCAGGTGGCTGCCATCCGCACTGCTTTGAGCCACCCGGTCAGCGTGCTCACCGGAGGCCCGGGCACCGGCAAGACCACCGCTTTACGGGCTTTGATCGCCGTGATGGAATCCGCCGGCAAGCGTTATGCGCTGGCATCGCCCACCGGGCGGGCGGCCAAGCGCCTCTCAGAGGCTACCGGGCGATCCGCCAGCACCATCCACCGTTTGCTGGGCTTTTCGCCGGGCGAGGGGTTCAAGTTCAACGCCGATAATCCTCTGCCTATTGATCTTCTGGTGGTCGATGAAGCCTCCATGCTGGACCAGAACCTGGCCTACAGCCTGCTCAAGTCTGTCCAGCCGGGGACGCACCTGCTGCTGGTAGGCGACGTGGACCAGCTTCCCTCGGTGGGCGCCGGTGACGTGCTGCGAGATGTGATTGCCAGCGGCATCGCCCCGGTCTCGCGCCTGTCGGTGATCTTCCGCCAGGCTGCCAACTCGCTGATCATCACCAATGCCCACCGTATCAACGCCGGTCAGATGCCGCTTTTCCCCAGAAGCGAAAGCGGCAGCGAAAGCGGCGAGGGCCGGGATTTTTTCCTCTTCCCAGCCGAGACGCCGGAGGAGGCTGCCAGCTGGGTGCAGGACCTGGTCTGCCAGCGCATCCCTGGAAAGTTCGGCCTGCACCCGCAGCGCGATATCCAGGTGCTGGCGCCCATGTACCGCGGGCCTGCTGGCGTACACGCCCTGAACGAGCGCCTGCAGGCAGCCCTCAATCCCGCCTCATCCTCCAGGCCGGAGAAGCAGCTCTACGGGCAGCTTTTTCGCCTGGGCGATAAGGTCATGCAGGTGCGGAACAATTACGACAAGGATGTCTTCAACGGCGATATCGGCACGGTAGGCGGGCTGGACCCGGTCGACCAGACCCTCGGCGTGGATTTCGAAGGGCGCCGGGTGGACTTCGACTGGAGCGAGGCCGACCAGCTCGTCCTGGCGTACGCCGTCTCGGTCCACAAAGGGCAGGGCTCCGAGTTCCCCGCGGTGGTGATCCCGCTGCTCACCTCGCACTATCTCATGCTCCAGCGCAACCTGCTCTACACCGCGGTGACGCGAGCGAAGCGGCTGTGCGTGCTGGTTGGCAGCCGGCGGGCGATCGGCATCGCCGTGCGCAACGACCGGGTTGCGCACCGCTATACAGCGCTGGACTGGCGCCTGAAGGAGATCTCTTGAATCATAGCGGAGCTGTGATTCAGCTGGAGCGCCTGGGGAAGACCTATGTGGTGCCCGAGCGAGAGGCTGGCCTGAAAGCCGCAGTGGGCAGCTTCTTCAAACGCCGCAACCGGCAGGTCAAGGCGGTGGATGAGATTTCATTCTCGGTCTCGGCGGGCGAGGTGGTGGGGTTCCTGGGCCCCAACGGGGCGGGCAAGACCACCACGTTAAAAATGCTCTCCGGGCTGCTTTACCCATCTTCGGGGAGCGCCTCGGTGCTTGGCTTTACCCCATCCCGCCGCGACCGGGATTTCCTCAGCCAGATCACGCTGGTGATGGGGCAGCGCCAGCAGCTCGTTTGGGATATCCCGGCGCTCGACTCGTTCGAGCTCAACCGGGCGGTTTACCGCATCCCGGTGGAGGAATTCCGCCGCACGCGCGACGAGATGGTCGAGTTATTGGAAATGAAAGACCTGGTAGGAAAACCCGTGCGCAACCTGTCGCTGGGAGAGCGCATGAAAGCCGAGATCATTGGGGCACTGCTGCACCGTCCCAAGGTATTGTTCCTGGATGAGCCGACCATTGGGCTGGATGTGACCATGCAGCGCCGCATCCGCGCTTTCATCGCCGAATACAACCAGCGCCACAACGCCACGGTGCTGCTCACCAGCCACTACATGGCGGATGTGGAGGCGCTGTGCAAGCGGGTGATTGTCATCCATCACGGGCGCCTGCTGTTCGACGGCGACCTGAGCCGGCTGGTGGAGCGCTTCTCTCCACAGAAGAAGATCGTTGTGGTTCTGGCGGACACGTCGGTGGACCTGAGCGCTTACGGAGATGTGATCCATAAAGAGGACGACCGCATCACCCTGCGGGTGACCAAGGCCGACGTCCCCAGGGTGACGGTGCGCTTGCTCTCGGACCTGCCGGTAGTCGACCTGGTGGTGGAAGACCCGCCCGTGGAGGATGTGATCGAGCTGGTTTTCTCCCAGACGGCGGAGGAGATGCTTCCGTGAGGTACATGCTCGACTACTACCTCACCCAGATGAAGACCGCCATCGTGGTGCAGTTCCAGTACCGGGTGGCGAACTATTTCTACATGATCGGCATGATCGCCGAGCCGGTCATCTACCTGGTGGTCTGGTCGACGGTGGCGGAGTCTCAGGGCGGCTCGGTGGGTGGGTACACGGCGGGCGATTTCGCCGCTTACTACATCGTCTGGACACTGGTGCGCAACATGAACATTGCCCTGACGCCCTACGCCTGGGAGTTCTGGATCCAGCGCGGCCAGCTGTCGATGGAGTTGCTGCGCCCGGTGCATCCCTTCCACGGTCAATTGGCCTATTTCTCGGGCTGGAAGGTGGTGGCGATCGTTATGTGGCTGCCGATTGCGGCGGTCCTGTCCATTATCTTCAAGCCGACCCTCCAGCCGACGCTGTGGGAAATAGCGGCATTCGGCGTGGCGCTGTGGGGCGGCTTCCTGGTGCGCTTCGTCATGCTGTGGCTGCTGGGGATGATCACCTTCTGGACCACCCGGGTGGGCGCATTTTTCGAGCTGTATTTCACCGTGGAGCTGCTGTTCTCGGGCCGGCTGGTGCCGCTGTCGCTCATGCCGGTATGGGCGCAGCACGTGGCAGATTTTCTGCCCTTCCAGTGGGCTTTCGGCTTCCCCATCGAGCTGCTGCTGGGTAAGCTCACTCCTCAGCAAGCCTTATACGGTTTGGGGATGCAGGCGTTCTGGGTCCTGCTGGGGGGGCTGGCTTCCGCCCTAACCTGGCGCTTCGCCCTGCGGCGCTTCTCCGCTGTCGGTGCCTAACTCCTAATGGGACAACATGCGATGAGATACCTTAACCCTATTTACGAATCTCGACTCTCCATTCTCCATTCTCGGAGGATATCCCCATGACCCTCTTTCGATTGATGTGGAGCTTCTTTCGCATCGGAGCCATGAACGAGCTGCAGTACCGTGTCAACTTCTTCGTGCAATTGTTCCAGTCTTTCCTGGCGCTCTTCGTCGGCCTGGTCGGTCTGGCATTGGTGTTCAACTACACGAGCGAGTTGGCTGGTTGGTCGCGCCCCGAGCTGCTGGTAGTCATGGGAGTGTTCATCCTGATGGGCGGGCTGATCCGCACTGCCATCCAGCCCAACATGGAGCGGCTGATGGCGGATGTGCAGGAGGGCACCCTGGACTACGCCCTCACCAAGCCCGCCGACGCCCAGATCATCGTCAGCGTGCGCGAGGTGCGCATCTGGCAGAGCGTGGATATCCTGGTGGGCGCGGTCGTGATAGTGGTCGCCCTCGTCCAGCTCAACGCCGGGCTGGGGATCGGGCAGGCGCTGGCGTTTGCGGCTGCCCTGCTGATGGGCGGGGTGATGATCTATTGCTTCTGGCTGATGATCACCACCGGCGCTTTCTGGGTGGTGCGCATGGACCAGATCGTCGAGCTCTTCCAGGGGGTGTACCAGGCCGGTCGCTGGCCGGTGAGCGTCTACCCCGGGTGGCTGCGGCTGCTGCTGACCTTCCTGGTGCCGGTCGCCTTCGCCGTCACCGTGCCGTCCACCGCCCTGGTGGGACGGCTGAATCTCCAGACGCTGCTGTTCACCGCCGTTCTTACAATTGCGCTGCTGCTGGTCTCGCGCTGGGTGTGGAAGACCGGGTTGAGGAATTATTCGGGGGCATCGGCGTAAAGAACCAAGTATAATGGAATTGTGGTAGCCGAAAAGAACAGGTAGGAGCGGCAAGGCAAGAGGTTGGATCAAAATACTACGCTGGCGCTAAGAGAACTGCAAAAAGCTCTGAGCAGCTTATATGGTATAAAGGCGCCCAGGGTTTTCGTCTACGGCTCAACCGCTCGGGAGCAGGCCACCGATTCATCCGATATTGATGTGCTGCTCCTATATCCCTACACAGTCCAGCCGGGGCGCGAGATCGCCCGCCTGAGTCCTGTTCTGGCAGATCTGAATCTGCGCTACCAGGTATTGATCTCGATCCTGCCGACCACCGAAGAAGATTTTCGCGATGCCCCCGGCTCATTTTGGGGCAATGTGCGCAAAGAGGGGATTCCCATTGGCGCAGTATGAGCCACTGCTCGAGAAGGCAGAGCGCTATATCCACTCGGCAGAGTTGCTGGCCAAAGACGGCGACCTGGACTCTGCTGCATCTCGCCTGTATTAGGCTATGTTTTATATCGCCCAGGCACTGTTAGAAGAGCGCGGTTATACGTATTCTAGTCACAGAGCGCTGATCTCTGCTTACGGTCAATATTTTGCTAAAACAAAGGCATTGGACCCGCGCTTCCACCGGGCTTTATTGTCAGCATTCAGCCAGAGGCAGCTTGGCGATTATGCAGTTTATTCTGGGCTTAGGGGTGAAGACGTCGACGCTTTACTGCTTGATGCCAGGGATTTTCTGGCCGCGGCACAAAATTGGTTAGAGCAATCTGCCTGAAACTCTATTCGTCGATCAAGGCAAATTGAAGCTCGCTCGAAGGAGATATTGGCTCTGATTATTCTCAATCACAGCGGACGAACTCCTCAAAATTGTCCCTCGTCACGGTCATCAGCTCTGCATTTGGATATACCTGGCTGAATTCTTTACGCGTCGCTTTTCGCATTTCCCCTTGCCACTTGAATTCGTAGCCATGCAGCACCCCGCCGCGTTCTTCGACGCAATCAATCTCTTTCTGGTCGTACGTCCGCCAAAAGTAAGTGTTGGTTGAGCGCCCGGCGCATTGGTTGGCTTTGCTGCGTTCAATCATCAGGAAGTTTTCCCATAGCTGACCAACATCGTTCCGCAGAGTCAAGGAATTGAAGTTCTGGATCAGCGTATTCCGAACCCCAAGGTCGAAAAAATAGTAACGGGAATTTTTGGTGATCTCTTTGCGCAGGTTGCGCGAGAACCCGCGTACCTTGAAGATGACGAATACCTTTTCGAGCAGATCAAGATAGCGCTCTACCGTATTGCGATGGACTGCCAGGTTTCCGGCAAGCTCTGAAAGCGAGACTTCCTGCCCGATCTGGAACGCCAGCAGTCGCAGCAGATCCACTATCTTCTCCGAGCGTCGTACCCCATCCAAATCCAATATATCCCGGTAAAGATAAGCTCCTGCCAGTTCTCCTAACAGCTTTTGGCGCATCTCAGGTGAATCTGTGGTTACAATCGCAGGATAGCCCCCCCAGATCAGCCAGCGATCCAATTGGCTGCGCGCCTCGAAAACACCGCAGGTTTTTTGTAATTCGCTGTAGCTTACTGGATACAGATTAAAAGTCAATGTCCGGCCTGTCAGGGGCTCGCTGACCTGGTTGGCCAGGTCAAAGGAAGCCGAGCCCGTGGCAATGATCGCTGCATGCGGGAAGCCGTCGACCAAGATTTTTAGATTCAGGCCGATATTTGGGACGCGTTGGGCTTCATCGATAACCATCAACTCGCTGTCTCCCAACAGCTCGCCCAATGTCTGCTTGTTCTGGCTGGATAAGGCTTCCCGGTAGACCAGTTCATCGGCATTGATAAATTTATAGCGCAGGCGTGTTTTGGCTGTCAATTCAGTCACCAATGTGGTCTTGCCGACCTGCCTGGGGCCGTACAGGATGATTACTTTGCCCGGGGTGATGGCGCGCTCAATTTGAGGGAGCAAAAACCGAGATATTTTCATAAATTGATTATACTATACCAGCGGTATTTATGTTAATTCCGCTGGTTCACTTGCGCTTTACGGTCAGCATTCAGCCAGAGGTGGCTAGGCGATGACGCGGTTTATTCCGGGGCTTCGTCGTGAGGGTAAATCGATCTGGGAGCATCTAAGGAATACAGATTAAACAAGAGTCTGATTTGGAAGGGCACGATAGTTCCAACGAGGTAGAAAGGTATCAAAAACGATGCGCATGGTTGCTTTGAAGTCTTCTGCCACTTTGCGTCCGGTTTGATAGACATGCTCAATGATTTCAACAACGACCTGCAAGCCTTTGCTGGTATGGGTCTTTTCGCTCAGCTTTTTGACCAGAGCGATGCTGGAAAAGATCACCCCTTGACAGGCGCGGGTCACGTGCGGAAACAAACGGTGCTCAATCGGGTTGTACTTGGAACAGTAGGGTGGGTAATGAGCAATGCGGATTTCGACCCCAAGCTCATCGACCAGTTTTTGGAGGTCTTCTTTGAAGATGTAGTGGTGGGTGTGATTGCTGCCGCCGCCATCACACAATCCCAAGATTGCTGTCGCATGGGGATAAGCCGCCCGCCCGTGTTGAACCCACCAAGAGCGGATACAATCGCAGGCGAACTGGCTGGTGTCCTTGCTGGTGCCTAAGTGCAGATAGCCGATATTGCGCTGCAAGTCGTAAATCCCATGCGGAATGATGATCCCTTGGGCATCACTGTTGAAGTCGTGGTCGTAGGTATGCAGTTCTTGCAAGGTATATAAATGACCGTTGCGGTAGAAGTTGCCGATATACTCTTTTTTCTGGGTGTCGAAGCTGATGATCGGGTTGCCAGCCGCCTGAAATTCAGCTTTGAGTTCAGCAATCTTGGTAAATTGCTCATCCCGATGCGCAACAGACTTCAGCGTTTGCTTCTTTTGCGCCTTGCGCCGCCGATAATTGTGCTTCCGGAGCAGCTTGCGCACCACCGTCTTACTGACCCGCACATGATGATGCTTCTCCAACAACCCGACAATCGCATGTGGGGTCAAGTCCGTCCAGATCACCTGATCATCCATCGGATCGCCAGCGGTATGCTCTTTGAGAACCTCCAGAAATTGAGCATCGATGTCAGGATGCTCTTCGTCATAACGCGGGCGTCCCCCGCCCGCTTTTCGCTGAGAGGCTTCGTACTCGGGTTGTTCCGGCATTTCTTCCAGTTCAACCAGACCTCTGCTTACCGTCTTTTCACTGCATCCCAGCAACCCAGCTATG
>Ga0315297_10001664_pt1 | contig 13818 bp, 7 predicted proteins | sample YL17G15_0_MG_FD_203628 | JGI IMG/M metagenome (GOLD analysis project Ga0315297, IMG submission 203628) | Sediment microbial communities from Yellowstone Lake, YNP, Wyoming, USA - YL17G15_0 | ecosystem: Environmental > Aquatic > Freshwater > Lake > Sediment | place: USA: Wyoming | collected... | reverse complement strand
TCCGGCGGAGGTATCACGAGCTCCTCCAGCGGGTATGGTGACAAGGGAGCGATATCCGTGACCGCGTCAGAGGAAATCATCATCAACGACGGCTATATCGTCAGCTTCGGGTCAAGTTCAGGGAAGGCCGGGGACATCTCGCTCTTTACACCGGTCCTTTCGATGACTGGGGGCGAGGTCTCGGCGGTCGCCTATGAGGACCTTGATGCCGGTAACGTGATTATCGAAACCTCAAGGACCACGCTTTCAGCGGGGGCACGCATTTCCTCTGAGAGCAGGGGGTTCGGCAATGCCGGGAATATTTTTGTGACCGCTGATATGCTCCATTCGGACAATGCCTTTATCACCACGGAGGCATTGAATGCCGCCGGGGGGAATATACACCTGGAGGCCCGGGACCTGATCCTGACTGACAGGAGCGCCGTTACCGCCAGCGTGGCCGCCGGCGAGGGAGGGGGCGGCAACGTCTCCATTAAAGCGAACGTGCTGGTTGCCCTCGATGACAGCGACATCACAGCGAAGGCTGACCAGGGTTATGGCGGCAATATTACGATCGACGCCCTGTCGGTTTTTACGACGAAGGACGTGAATTTCGACGCGTCATCCAACGTGACCGGCCGGGAAGGAAAGGTCGAGGTCCGATCTCCCGTGACGGATATCAGCTCCAGCATCGTAGACCTGCCGGCTGCCTTTCTGAATATCGATGCATTTTTGCCGAAGCAGTGTGCCGAGCGGGAGGAAGAGGCGAGCAGCTTTGTCGTCAGGGGAAGGGACGGACTCCCCCCGCAGCCGGAAAGCCTGTTTGCAGGACAATGAGAAATCTGTGGCGGTCACCTATGAAAGGACTGTTGAAAAGAATTATTTTCGTCTCCGCCGTGGTCCTGTTTTTTACGTGCAGCGAGGTGAGCGCAGCCGATATTTCAGGTTCCGGCATCCTTACCGGCCGAATGCAGGCCGCCATGCAACGGGGGGATTTCAGGCAGGCTATTGTGGCTGGTGTTGCGACAGAAAGCCAGTTGGCCGAAAAGGGTCCGCTGGAGGACCGCATTACTGTCCTCCTCCGCTTATCGTCATGCTACCAGTCACTGGGCCATTATCGGAAGGCGCTTGACGACCTGAAAAAGGCGCTTCAGTTGACGGGCGAACCGGGAGGAAACCCTCTCAGGGCTTCAGTCCTCTGCGCTCTTGGTAATGCACATATGCTCGTCGAGCAATTGGAAGAGGCCGGAAATCTCCTGAAACAGGCCCACGCTCTCGGCATCAGCGAGGGTGATGTGAATGCTTCTGCATCTGCACTGAACTACCTGGGGAACCTGAATGTGCTGAGGAAGATGTACGGCGATGCCCTTGTCGCATATACCGACGGCCTCTCCCTGGCAAAAAAGGCGGGCAACCAAAGGCTGACAGCGGGCCTTCTTGCCAACACCGCACGGGCCATGATGCTCAGCGGAAGACCCGAGGAAGCCGGAAGGTATCTTGGTCTGGGATTCCAGGCGTATCGTGAACTCGGCGACTCTCATGAAAAGGCCTACGGTTTTATAAATATCGGCCAGAACTACCGCACGGCGGGCATATCTGCGGGGAAGCCGCTGTTTCGCGAGGAGGCGATACGGTCATTTGTCGAGGCTGCGGCGGTCGCCGAGAGAGTGGACGACCGGCTTTCAATTTCCTATGCCGCCGGATATATCGGGCAGATAAAGGAAGACGACGGCCTTTACGACGACGCGCTCAGGCTCACACGACGCGCGCTTATCGCAGCCCAGAGTGCCGGGGCGCCCGAATCCCTCTATCTGTGGCAGTGGCAGATTGGACATCTTTTAAAGGCCCAAGGCAATCATGAGGGCGCCCTTTCAGCATACAGAGCAGGGGTATATACGCTTCAATCCATCCGGCAGGAGTTCTCGGGCGACTGCAAAATCTACAATCAACTCTCATTCCAGAATGTTATAGAGCCTGTTTATCTTGGCCTGGTGGAGCTTCTTTTGAGACAGGCTGATTTATCGGAAGCAACGGACAATAAGCCCTTAACGGAGGCGTACCTTATCGAAGCCGTCCGGAACCTGGAGCTTCTGAAGACCGCAGAACTTCAGGATTACTTTCAAAATACCTGTGTGACGGCCGTCAAAACTACCGTTGAGAGGCAGGACATTACGATCCGTAATACCTTGACCGTGTATTTCATACCGCAGCCCGAGCATCTCGATATCGTACTGGGATCGCCGGCGGGCATAAAAAAAATAAGGGTAAACGTTGACCGAACGACTCTTACACGGGAGATACGGGAGTTTCGTCTACTACTCGAAAAACGGACGTCGCGGGAATACCTGCCTTACTCTCAAAGGCTCTATGACTGGCTTGTCCGTCCCTTTGAACGTGAGTTTTCCTCCCAGGAGATAGACACCATCGTCTTTGTCCCTGACGGTCCGCTGCGTACCATACCCCTCTCCGCCCTTCACGACGGACGGACCTTTCTTATCAACAGGTTTGCCGTGGCTATTACGCCGGGCATGAGCCTTACCGATTCCCGGGGCGTGAAACGGGAAAAGGTCAAGCTGCTGCTAACCGGGCTGTCGGAATCCGTGCAGGGCTTCCCTTCCCTGCCCTACGTCCCGCTGGAGATGAAGACCATCAGGCAATTGTATGACAACAAGCTCTTTTTAAACAGTCAGTTCAGAATCCCGCTTGTAAGAAAGGAACTTGAGGTCTCACCCTATTCCATAGTGCACATAGCATCTCACGGAGAATTCTCGAATAACGCGGCGGAGACGTATCTGCTTACCTGGGACGAACGGCTCACCATGGACCAGCTTGAACAATTAATAAGGATAAGCCGGTTCCGTAAGACGCCTGTCGAGTTGCTGACGCTCAGCGCCTGCCAGTCTGCCGCCGGAAACGACCGTGCCGCGCTGGGTCTTGCCGGCCTCTCCGTAAAGGCCGGGGCCAGAAGCGCGCTCGCCACGCTCTGGTATATCAACGATCAGGCGAGCTCTGACCTTGTATCGGAATTCTACCGGCAACTCAGCGACCCACTGGTGGGCAAGGCCAAGGCCCTTCAGCAGGCCCAGTTGACGCTGCAAAAAGACAGCCGTTATCAGCACCCCTGTTACTGGGCGCCCTTTCTTCTTGTCGGCAACTGGAGGTAACGGACCGTCGTCTATGAATCCGCTCAGAAAAATAAGGGACTCACAGATACTGCTGGCCTTTCTGATAAGCCTGACGGTGTGCCTGTCCGTACTATCCCTGCGGAATATCGGTTGGCTGCAGTTTCTTGAGCTTTCCGCCTATGACCTTTACCTGAAAAGGAAGGTGGACAAGATGCCCGCCGATCCCCGCATCACAGTCATAAAGATTACCGAAAGCGATATACAGAAACTGGGACAGTGGCCCATTTCTGACGCAGTTATGGCAGAAATGCTGAGCAATATCCTTGACCAGAGGCCGGCGATCGTGGGTCTGGATATCTACCGTGACCTATCGGTCCCGCCGGGGAAAAAGGAGTTGACAGCACTTTTTTCGCGACATGACATAATCACCGTGCGAAAAATCGGAGATGAGACCCATGCCGGTATAGCTCAGCCCTATATGGTAAGAAATCCTGAGACGAACGGTTTCAACGACGTGCCCGTGGATCCCGACGGGGTAATACGCCGGGGACTTCTCTTCATGGGGGATAATGAAACGGTTCATAGTTCTTTCTCTCTTCTGCTTGCACTCTATTATCTTGACCGCCGGGGCATAGCCGCCGAACCGGACGCTGTCAATCCGGACCATATACGTCTGGGAGGGACTACGTTTGTACCGTTGAAATCGAATGACGGCGGCTATATCAATATCGATGCTAGGGGATACCAGTATCTCGTTGATTTCAGGGGATGGCCCTTTGAGTCATTTTCCCTTTCCGAGGTCCTTGAAAGAAAGATACCAGAGGGTGCCCTGAAAGATAGAATCGTGATCATCGGTGTCACGGCCGAGAGCTTGAAGGACTTCTTCTTTACCCCTTTGAGCAAAGACCTGTCTTCCGACGCGCTGGTTTATGGTGTGGAGCTGCACGGTCTGCTCGTGAGCCAGTTGCTCAGGTCTGCATTGCAAGGTGAACGGCCTCTCGCGCCGGTAAGGGAAGTGTATGAATGGGCATGGATATGGATGTGGGGGCTTACGGGAGCGCTTCTCGGACTTCGACTGCGTTCTTTGTTGAACTTTTTCCTGTTCCTGTCCGTCGGAATAGCGAGCCTCATCTTGATAACTTACTATACCTTCATGGGGGGCTGGTGGATTCCTGTAGCGCCTACCGCCATTTCCGGCATGGCCTCTGCCGCCTTTGTCACCGCTTATATGTCGTACAGGGAAAAGAAGGAACGGGGCATGCTGATGCAGATTTTCTCGAAGCATGTGTCAAAAGATGTGGCTGAGGCGATCTGGCAGCAGAGGGACATGTTTATGGACAGCGGCCGTCCGATGTCTCAGAAAGTGATTGCCACGGTTCTTTTTACCGACCTGAAGGGGTTTACCTCAATATCTGAACGGCTCGATCCCCAGAGTCTCATGGATTGGTTGAACGAATACATGGAGGCGATGGCCCAGGTAATCGAACGCTGCGGCGGTGTGATAAACAAGTATATCGGGGATTCCATCATGGTCACATTCGGGATCCCGGTCGCCAGGAAAACAGAGGCTGAAGTAAGCGCTGATGCGGTCGATGCGGTCAACTGCGCCCTTGAAATGGGAGAAGAGCTCAGGAAGCTCCATAGTGTGTGGGAGAAACGTAACTTACATACGGTGCATATGCGTGTCGGCATATTCACCGGGCCTCTTGTCGCAGGCTGTCTTGGAAGCGAGCAAAGGATGGAATACACCGTTATCGGCGATACGGTGAATGTGGCTTCCCGGCTCGAAAGTTTCAGGAAAGATGACACTGCCCTGAGTGCGGGTGACAGCCCGTGCCGCATTCTTATCGGTGAATCCACACTGAACCATATCGGAAGCCGCTTCAAGACAGAAAGAATTGGAGAGGTCCCCCTGAAAGGCAAGGAGGAGAAGGTAGGCGTGTATAAGGTGACTGGACATGCTGATGCATCATAACGAGAGGGGTTGTTGGTCAGCCCGCTTGGATGATTACGATTTTTTAGTGAGTGAAGGAGGGAGTCATGACTGGAACAAAAAGGGGGCTTCCCGTTTTGTTTGCGGCAGTTCTATTATTCTCCACCGCTGCATTTCTTATGGCTGAAGAGAAGGGAAAAAACCAATCGAAGGCGGGCATGTTTATCAAATACAAGCCTCCCTTGATGGGCAAGCCGGGCGGCCGTGTCGGAGGCGGAACGCGAGGTACGGGCGCCGCCGACCTTTTTTTAGCCGCGATAGTGCCTGATCATACGGGCATGACATCAAAGTCCAAGCCCACATTGTGCTGGTACATCTCCAGACCGACGAATACAAGAATAGAAATCACCCTTGACGACGGCAAGTCGATAAAGCCGGTTCTCGAAACAAAAGTCGAAAGCCTGGCGCGAGACGGCATGAACTGTCTGAACCTGTCGCAGTTCGGTATCAACCTCCAGCCAGGAGCGGAGTATCAGTGGTTTGTGGCGATTATTCCCGATCCTGAGCAACGATCGAAGGACGTTGTCAGCGGCGGCGTCATTGTTTTTACGGAGCCGCCGAAGTCCCTGGCCGATAAACTGTCAAAGGCAAAGGGCCTGGATGTCTCCAAGGCTTATGCGGAAGACGGTTTCTGGTATGATGCAGTTGAGTCCCTGTCGGAACTGATCAGGAACAATCCGGAAGACAAGGGATATCAGGCACTAAGGCTTGACCTGCTGGAGCAGGCAGGTCTTTCAGAAGTGGTCCGGCAGTACAAGAACTAGTGTCTCGTCAACCATCAAGTGTAGGATAGAGACGGCGTAGTTTTATCCTGGCATCCTCGGCAATGAATTGCCAGTTAACCTTTGCGCTTTTGTTGTTTCCTGCTCTATGCCATGCCGCCACTTCTTTCTTAACAATTTCGATGTCACCAATCCTTCTTTTAAGGCACTGTCCCGTAAGTACGTTCGACTCTATCTCGGCCATATTCAACCAGCTTCCGTGCTTTGGGGTATACACAAACTGAAACCTGTCCCACAACGCATTTGCCTTATCTGGAGGAAAAGATTCATAAAGAGACCCCGGGTTGTGCGTGTTCAGATTATCCATCACCAAAGTTATCTTTTCTGCGCTTTCGTGCCTTTATTTCTCCATTGCAAGACTTCTCATGGTAATACTCAACTCAATTCCAAACCGAAAACCATTGACTCGTAAGTGTAACTCAGACAAGGCCCATTTCAACCAGATTATCAAATCAAAAGTACGCATGAACCGGATGAACCTTATTTAATCCGTTCGCCGCAGTGGTTGCAGAAGATGGAGTGAGGCAGGTTAGCCGTCCCGCAGTGGGGGCACTTCTTCTCCTGCGGTTTCTGTTCGACGGGCCGGCCGCAGCGGAGGCAGAATCCGGCGTCCGGGGGAAGGTTCTCCCCGCATCCGTTGCACTTCTGGAAGATCAGGAGCTGCTGGCCGCACTGGGGGCAGAATTTCGCCTCCTTCTGGATCGGCTGCCGGCAGCCGGGACAGGTGATGCCCGCCGGCTGGTCCGTCCGGGCGGGTCCGCTCCGGAAGGCATCGGCGAACATCGCCGGCATCATGAACCCCATCCCCATGCCGAGCCCCGCACCCGCTTCGCCCTGCGTCTGGGAGGCGGTCTCCATGGCCATCGCGGCCTTCATCTTCAGGAGCTTGTTCATGTCGTCGAAGACGCCCAGGCGGCTCTTGTCGTCGATGGCCTTCTGCACCTCCGGCGGTGGCGTGATCGAGTTGATGTAGAGGTCCGCGAGTCCCAGGCCGAATTGCTCAAAGTCGTTCCGGAGGAGCTCTTTGAGCTCCCCGGACAGTTCGTCGTATTTCGCAGGGAGAGCGAAGATCGTATCGATCTTCTCCCCCATGAAGTCGTTGAAACGGGAGACGATCACCCGGTTCAGGTACTCCGCGATCGCCTCCGTCGTATAGATCCCCTGAGTTCCGACGAGGCTGTTGATGAACAGGAGAGGCTGGATGATCCGAAGGTTGAAGACGCCGAAGGCCCGCAGGCGGATGAGGCCCAGCTCCCTGTCCCGGAAGGCGACCGGGTCGCGGGTTCCCCAGGTGAGGTTGGGGAATACCTTCATGTTCGTGAAGTACACCTCCGCGCGCAGGGGGCTCGTCATCCCCCATGGGAGGCTCAGGATCTTCGTCAGGAGTGGGATGTTGGCCGTCTTGAGGGTGTGGCGCCCCGGACCGAAGGCGTCATAGGCCTTGCCGTTGTAAAAGAAGACGGCTGCCTGGCTCTCCCGGACGGTCATCTGGGCGCCCCATTTGATCTCGCCGGAACCGGTCTCGGGGATCCGGTGGACCAGCTCTTTCCCCGATTCGTCGAACCACTCGATGACTTCCAGAAACACGACATTATTCGTTCCCATGGTTCACCTCTGCGGATAGGTCAGAGAAAAGAGGTTTGCAGGCCTCGCTCGCCAACGGGTCGAAACTATAGAAGAGCCATTCGGGGAAGTCAAGGGAGACTTGATCATCCCCCTGTTTGCTATTTTAACGGGAATATTGTAGAGATGCTCCATGAAAACGACGCCGGCCGAATATGCGGGTATCTATCAGGGGATGGCGCTGATCGCCGATCCCATCTACCGGTACGCATCTTTCACCGTGCCTGCGGCGGACGGGGGGGGCGAGAAGACGGAAAAGGACCTGATCGATTCTCCCTGGGTCCAGCGCCTCCGCCGGATCTATCAGCTCCAGAGCGCGCGGTGGGTCTATCCGGCAGCCGAACACACGCGTTTCCAGCATTCCCTGGGGACGATGCACATGGCAGGCGAGTTCGGAAGGCACCTCTACCCGTCGTTGAAAGTGGTCTGCCCTGACGTTCCCTCCCTGAACTATGTGGAGGAGCTGCTCCGCGTGGCCGGTCTCCTCCACGACGTGGGACACGGACCCTACGGCCACTTCTTCGACGACCATTTCCTGGACGGGTACGGCCTCACCCATGAGGACCTGGGGAGACTGATCATCGTCCGGAAGCTGGGACGGGTGATCGACCGCATCCGGCGGAGCCCGTCGGGGCCCTTTGCCGAGGGCGAGGCGCTCGATCCGGCAGCGGTGTCCTTCCTGATCAGGATGCCGGATGAGCGCGACAGCGCTATGCCCAGGTGGCTCCAGCTCCTGCGCCAGCTCTTTTCGGGAACCTATACCGTGGACAACCTCGATTACGTCCAGCGCGACGCCTTCATGACGGGGTTTTCCCTCGACATCGTGGACATCGCCCGGCTCCGTTTTTACACCTTCTTCACGAAAGCCGGACTCACCCTGCACCAGGCGGGCGTCTCGGCGCTGAGCCGTTTTCTGAATGCAAGATTGAACCTCTATGCCAACGTTTATTTCCACCGGACCACACGGGCGCTCGACCTGCACCTGCAGGAGATATTCCGGGACACGATGGGGCTGATTCTGCCGGCGGACCCAGGCGAGGACCTGGAGGCGTATCTCGGCTGCGACGAATGGCGCCTCTTCTCCGAGGTCAGGGAATGGATTCACAGCAAGGATCCGAAGAGGCAGAAGCTGGGACGGGAATGGGGAAAGCTCCACCGCCGCGAGGTCAAGTGGAAAATGTCCTTCTCGGCGGAGATCTCCATCGACCAACTCCAGAAGGGGACCCGTTTCTCCGGTGCAGGCGACTATGAGAAGCAGATCCGATCCTGCCTCCCCGGCGCCCTGAAGAACAAGCCTTTCCGCGTCGATATGGCGACTCAGGACCCGCGTCCGATCAATCCGATGGCCGATACGGAAAAGCGGGTCAACATCTTCAACCCCGCGACGGGGGCCACCTCTCCCGAACCCCTCCGGGACATCTATCGCTTCATCCCGGCCCGGGTCGTCCATTTCCGAGTTTTTTCCCTGAACCACGACCACGACGAGGTCCTCGCCGGGGCGGCGGAGAGGGCCCTCGATACCGTGGAAGGGGCGTCGAAGACGAATATCTGATGGCGATCGATCCGGAAACCACCGACATCACGCTTTTTGTCCGCACTTCCGCTGAGGAGGTCGCCCGGTGGAACCGCCGGCGCATCGTCGAGGCGCTGATCCGCGAGACCGGGATTGACGGAGAGACCGCCGAGGCGATCAGCCGGGAGGTGGAGAAGCAGATCTTCTCCTCCGGGATCAGCCTGCTCACTACGGCGCTCATCCGGGAGCTGGTAGATGCAAAGCTCGTTGAAAGGGGCCTGGAACAGGCGAGACGGCTGCACGCCCGTCTCGGTTTTCCCCTCTACGACGTCCGGCAGCTCATCTTCCATCGGAACAAGGAAAACGCCAATGTTCCCCATGCCCCCGAAGGGACGAGCCTGTCTCTCGTCGAGGGGATCAAACGGGAATACGCCCTCCACGACGTCTTCTCCAGGGAGGTGGGAGACGCCCATGTCTCCGGGGATCTCCACCTGCACGGCCTTGGCTATATAGACCGGCCTTACAGCTCCTGCCAATCCCTGGAGTATCTCAAGCGGTTCGGCCTGCGTCTTCCCCACTGCGTGACGGTCGCCGGCCCGGCTCGGCATGCGGAGGTCCTGCTCGCCCACATGGTGCGTTTCGGGGCCTCCCTCCAGGGGCATTTCGCCGGCGTCATAGGCTGGGATGCGGTCAATCTCTCCTTCGCCCCCTATCTGACGGGGATGGGAGAGAGGGAGATCGAACAATTCGCCCAGATGCTGATCTACGAATTCTCCCAGCTCACCTCCGCCCGGGGTGGGCAGGCCATGTTTACCGACATCCACCTCTATTGGGAAGTTCCCCCCATTCTTGTCGACCTCCCTGCCGTCGGTCCCGGCGGCAAGCCCACCGGCCGCACCTGCCGTGAATACGCGGGGGAATCCCGGCAGCTTGCCCGGGCGCTGATGGCCGTCTATCGCCGGGGGGACGCCATGGGGAAGCCGTTCGTCTTCCCCCGGCCGATCATCCACATCACGGAAGAATTCTTCCGTACGCCCGGTCACGAGGGTTTCCTGGAGGAGGCCTGCGGCGCTGCGGCCGCGATGGGGAATCCCTGCTTTGTCCTCGACCGGGAAAAAGGCGCACGGATCGCCCCCTGCGGCTGCATGAATTTTGGAGGAGAGACGGCGGGAGCCCGTGGAGAACCCTGGAGGCGGCGGTGCGCGTCTATCCAGAACGTCACGCTGAACCTCCCGCGCCTCGGCTACCGGGCCGGTATGGACGACAGGAAGCTCTTTACCCTCCTGGATGAACTCATGGTCCTCGCGGTGAAGGCCCACATCCAGAAGCGCGACTTCATCGAAAACCTCCTCTCTCTTGGAGATGCCGGTCCGCTGGCCATGCTTGCCATGCAAAGCGACGGCTCTTCCTATCTCCATTTGAACGACGCCGTTTATCTGATCGGGATCACCGGACTCAATGAGCTCGTCCATATCCGAGAGGGCCGGCAGTTGCATGAGTCCGATGACGCTCTGGCCTGGGGCCTTGCGGTGATTGGACATATGCAGGGGGAAGCCGAAAAGCTCTGCGAAGTTCACGGGATGCAATTCGTTCTGGAGCAGACGCCCGCAGAGACCACTGCCTACCGCTTCGCCCGCCTCGACCTGAAACACTTTTCCCCCCTGCCGGGCCGATATGTCCGGGGCGATCTGGCGCGCGGTGAGATCTACTACACGAACTCGACCCACCTTAACCCTGCGGCGCCGGTCGACCCGCTGACCCGGGTGAGGATGGAAGGGCTCTTTCATCCCTTCTTCCGGGCGGGGGCCGTGACCCATGTGGAGCTGGGCGACGCTTCGCCCGCGGCGGCCGCCCTTGCCGGATTCATCGTCCGGGCATTCCGGGAGACGCTAAACAACCAGATCATTTTCTCTCCAGAATTCACTTCATGCAAGAGCTGCGGCGCCACGATGCGGGGGCTCCGGGAAAAATGCCTGCATTGCGGAGCGGAAAATTGCGAAGGGCTGGCCAGGATCTCCCAGTATTTCAGCCGGGTCTCCGGCTGGAATCGGGGAAAGAAGGCCGAACTCCGGGACCGGAACCGTAACGAAGACGCCTTCCCCGCCGGACCTTGAACGGTATCTACAAGTCAATGATTTTCGCTTTGGAATTGTAAGGAGTGCCGGGAGGCCATTTCTGACCTCCCGGCTGAAACAGAATATGAAGGGCTTTTGTTGTTTTCGGTCCTCAGACCATCGGTCAGGCGCGCCCCTCCTTCAGCTTAACCGAATCCCTGTTTGCCTCCGATCTGGCAAGGATTTTTTGATCCAGGTCAGGCGGAGGAGTTTCTCTGAAAGATCTTTCGGTCGGGTGGCGACATGCCCGTGCCGCTACCCGACCGTCGATGAATGAAACGGTCAAAAACGCGGTTAGTAACCGCCGGCCCCTCCTCCTCCGCCGGTGTTGCCGGCACTGCCCCCCGCACCGGCAGGGATGACCCCACCGGAACCGAAGCCGAAGCCGAGGAGCGGCGCCGGCTTCGGCGCCATTTGAGAGATGGACCCGGCCACCCGTCCCGTGATCGTCCCCTTGGGGGTCAGGTCTTTCCCCCTGAGTCCCGGATGGTTAGGATCGTAGCGATAAGCGCGGAAGGTGTCGAACCCACCCTCCAGCGTCTGTCCGAAAAATCGGGTGTTGGCAATCTCGGAACCCTTGGGATTCAGATACTCCCAGACCACCTCGCTCGCAGGCGTGACCTCGAAGAAATGGCCGGAAGCCCCGGAGCAGATCAGCGTGTTGCCGTTGGGCAGCCGCTGGGCGCCCGAGATGTAGTTGCTGTAGAAGGTCTCGGGGCTCGAGGAGAAGTACCAGGTCACCTGGTTGTTCATCTTGAAGACTCCCGTTCCCCCGCCGCCCTTTGCCCCGCCTGCAGCATATCCGGAAGGGGTTCGCATCGTGTATCCGGCCAGGTGCGGCCAGACATAGGAATTGGCGGGGTTTGCGCCCGTGGCAAGCGGCGCGAAAGCAACCGGCTGGGGCCACGTCACCGCGTCGAAGGCAACCGCGCCGCCCGGACCGATGTAGGGGTTGATCTGGAGGATCGCGGACTGCGTGTTCCCCTTCTGGAGCGGATTGTCCCGCCCGTTATCGTAGAGCATGAACTGTCCGGCGCCCGGAAGGGCCATATCCGGCCCGGGGGCGCTCCAGTCGTCCGACGCCGCGCGCGGGGGAAGCCAGTGGTAGGGCTTGATCCACTGGCCATGGTGGTAGAAGAACATCTGCTGGTCGCCCTGTGTCCCCCATTTGGTCGAACCGGGGGTCGTTGTGGTGTCGTTGCCCACCAGCGGCACCCCCTGGTCATACTTGCAGGGGTTGCCGAAACGATACTTGAAATCGCCGGCCGGGCCGGCTGCCGTCGCGATGTTGGTGGCCCAGTTGGTCGCGGAGACGAAGGTGTTGTCGTGGTCGATGGTCACAAACTCGTTAGACCCGATGTTGACCAGGATATGGCCCTTCTCGTCGTTGTAGTCGATCGCGTTCGTGTGGTTCCAGTCCGTCCCCGGGGCCTTGTAGGTATTATAATTCGTCAAGTCCAGGTTCTTTTTGTAGCCGTACTCGATATTGAGTTTCTGCGGAGTGTCCTTCGCGATCGCGTAGGTCGGCAGCGTCGTCTTGGTCTCCTGGAGCAGATGGTCGTAAACCTCCCATTTCCAGACGACCTCCTTGTTGTAGTTCACCTCGACGACCGAGTCGGGCGACCAGAAGAGCTTCTCCGCTGTCGACCCCCCCTTGCCGCCTGAGGTGAGGGTGTAGCCGTATTTCGCGAGCGTCTCAGCCTTGGTATGGCTCTGCCAGGCCGCGAAGATGTAGGTGTACTGCTGGAGCTTTTTGTTCCAGATCCGCTGGAAGTCATGGTGCACTCCGCCCTTGTCGGAGATGTAATAATACTCCCAGAAGAGGCTGCCGTCCCAGTTGAGCTCCTGGATGTGGGTCGCCACCCCACCGGCGGTGGACAGGCCGTTGACGTCCAGTTTCGTCTCCAGGGCGCCGTCATAGGAGAGACGCGCGAAGCGACCGTTCTCCAGCAGGTAGGTGTAGTTCCTGCACAGCCAGGGATTGGAGAAAGAATGGACGATGTTGCCCTCCATGTCGATGAGATAGGTCCAGAAGGCGCCCTCCCGCTGTTCCAGCGGGGTAAACAGGGTATAACCGTTATAGGCCTTTGCCTTGTCCCATTTCAGAACTTCCGTGGGGACGGTGTGCATCCCGTTGAGGGCGAATGCCGATCCGCTCCACAGACAAAGCAGCGAAATCATAACTACTACACTGAATACTCTTCTCATGTTCCATCCTCCTGAGATTCGGTTAACCGGTCATCATATCGTTTCGCGGAGAGGGAAGGGGCCGTTGGGCCGCCGCCCTTTCTCCATTCTGTCATGCGCCATTAGAAGCTAAACGACAGCCTAGTGCCGATTTCATAGGGATTCGCACTATTCGTCCCGCCATAGGTCGCATCGCCGGCAAACAGGTAGGCGCCCACCACATCCAGAGTCAGATTCTTCATCAGACTGTAGGTGAGCACCAGATCAATCTCCGTACCAAGGACATCATTGCCCTTGGCATCGGATTCCGCAAGCTTGGCATGCCACAGATCGACCGTGATCTTCAGCGCGTCGGACACCTTGAAGCCAACACCAATATTGGCCGCCAGGATGTTGCTGATCTGGTCCGCAGGGGAACCAGCCGAGAACTGATTGTCAAAGATTCCGTAACCCATGAGCTCAGCCCAGTAGTAGGACTGTCCCTTGGGAACATAAAACGCCT
>Ga0315297_10001663_pt1 | contig 13818 bp, 12 predicted proteins | sample YL17G15_0_MG_FD_203628 | JGI IMG/M metagenome (GOLD analysis project Ga0315297, IMG submission 203628) | Sediment microbial communities from Yellowstone Lake, YNP, Wyoming, USA - YL17G15_0 | ecosystem: Environmental > Aquatic > Freshwater > Lake > Sediment | place: USA: Wyoming | collected... | reverse complement strand
AGGGTCTTGGACGCCCCTACCGTTTCCCGGACGGCGTCGAGGTATGGAAGCACCTGCCGCTTGAGAAAGCGCATCATCGACGGATTGTCTTGCCAGGCCCCGAACACCGCAGTGGAGTCAAGCCCGAGTCCATCCGCCTGCCGCCGAATCGCCGCCACCAGCAACGGCAGACCTATGCGCCTGCCCCGGAGGTCCTTCCGAACGAAGAAGAACGAATAGCGAATCCTTGTTGGTCCGATCCGGTGCGTGATGATCCATCCGACCACCTCGCCCTCGAATCGAAGCCCCAGACTGTTCAGGGGTTCGATGGTCTTCTCACTACCGAAGGGGGACAGGTTCTCCGGGAACCACGGTTGCACCTGTTGCTGATGGAGTATCCGTTCTCTCTCTTCGAGTTTCAGGTCGCACCATGAGAAGATCTCAAATGGAGCGGAGATCGGACGCTGCTGCATCCATCCGGCCCGGAGGATCCGTTCTCCCACCTCGCACAGGAGCATGCGCGGCACGGGGGGTTCCCAGCCCAGTTTGGCCAGAATTCTCTCGAGGGCCGGGGTGGCCGGACCGCCCGTGGCAAAGACGAGATGGATCGTGCCGCACCCGCGCGCAGCGAATGCTGATTCCAGGCGCGACAGGAGGGCGGTGCCCAAGCCCCGCCGGCGTGCCCCGGCGCACACGAAGAGGGACAGAGCTTCAGCAGGGGCATCTGGGGAGGGGATCTCTCCCAGAGCCAGGCCGAGCGGTTGTCCGTTCTCACTGACACCCACCGCGATGACCGGGCCCTGCGGCGCCGCCAGTTGAAGCTTGGGCCGGAAGTAGGGATAGGTCATTGACTCATACCCGGCGACATCCGGCGGTGACAGGATACTCAGGTGTTCCATGAGCTGGGGCATCGTCTCATGTCATTCGAACAGCAGCACGGACGGAAACTGTTTGGGGTCCGACAAGCGGAGGAACTCGTAGCCCAATCCCGAGGCTCCTTGAAAAAAGCCGGGATGAAAGCCCGGCGCGGAAGGCACTACCATGGTCATGTAGGAGTAGCTTCCTCGGCTGCGCGCCCGCTCGACGATCTTCGTGGTTCTCCCCCACGCTTCTTCCAGCAGTTCCAGTCGATGGAGCCGATGCCCGGCGGTCAGAAACAACTCCACCAGCCCCAGGTTTCCGCAACACAATGCGTCGATCGGGCTGATATCGAGGCTCAGGGTTGTTTTGACGGCGAGATCGATTTCCTGCCGGATCGACTCGTCGTCCTGAACGGCGAGGCCGCCAATCCGGGCCAGGCCGATCCCGGGCGCGCCGTGGCACCAGGATGAGGCGAAGATCCTCTCTCTCTTGGACCTGAAATCAGGCCAGTTGCCGGCTTCGGGAGAGAACACGCTGCGCTCGTATCCATGTGCGTCGGATGCAAGCGTCCGGAACTCCTCCTCCGCCGTGACCTCGAAGAGGCGAAGGAGGGCGTAGGCCATCCCGGCGGCGCCGTGAGAGAAGCCCGTCAAGGGGCGCTCCCATTCTGTTTTCCAGGCTCGGGCGCCCGGCCCGATCTGCACCGCTTGTTCCAGCAGGTGCAGGCCACACCGCCTCGCAATTTCCAGGACATCGCCACACCCGCTCCTCCGGTGCAGAGCCAGGAGGCCGAGCATAAGACCTGCCACTCCAAACAGGACATCCAGATTCTTGTCCGCCGCGATGCGCTCCGGGGTTGCGAGAACGGCGAGCTGCGCGGCATCTTCGAGCAGGAGCGGTTCGTTGAGGAAGTGGCTGCTCTGGACCAGTGCGTAGATGACGGTTCCCCAGTTGGCGGAACCCTCCATGCCGATCCGGGAGAAAATTCGCTCGTAGCGTTTCGCCCTCAAATCAGAGCGGATCGGTTCCAACGCTTGGAGCGCGAGATCGCGCCACGTGCTCTCCTTCGTCGCCTGAGCCAGGGACGAAAAGAACAGGGCTACCCCTGAACAGCCGTCGAAGAGACTGTACCCGATCGGCTCGACGCGAAAGCGGCGGGTTCGGGGAGAAAAAGCGAGTGCGTTCCAGGCCGCACCCCCGTGATCGGACCGAACCGCTAGCGAACGGAGCGTGTCGGCGATGCACCGGGCCTCCCGCATCAGGACCTCTCCGGTGAGTCGCTCGACTATCCCGATCTCGCTCCCGTCCGCGCCCGCGCCCTCCGACGGCGGAACATGCGCCGACCCTGCGCGGCCGGAGCAAAGGCTGCCCCGAATGAGATAGACCTGGTTCTCAATGTCTTGTTCAGTGAGGCCCCGGAGCCGGGAACAGATCCGCTCGTAGGCGGGCTCACAGAAGAGACCGCTCTCCGTAGAATCCGAGTCGAGTTCCGGTGCCGTGCTGTCGGTCCGAACCGTAAAATGAGGGATATCCAAGAGTTGAAGAGCCTCCAGTTCCTTGCTCACGAAGGGAGCAAGAAGAGCCTCCTCGTTGGAGGGAATCTCGCTCCAGAGCATGAACTCCCCCCACAGGGAAGTCTCGGCCCCGTCCCGAAGCAAGTCGGGCTGGTCGAGCTTGGAGAAGAGCGCGGCATAACTGTTCGTCGGGCGAATAACAAAGCGCCCGCGGATCCCCCTGAAGACCGCGAGGCCGTTTTCGTCCTGCAGGAGCAGGTTCCGCCGAAGAAGAAACCAACCGCAGGTTCTCCGAAATCCGGCGACGACCTGTTCGACGTACTCACTCGCCGAGAGGCGCAGGCCGTTCAGGGACGGCAGGTGACACGACGCGCGGGACTCCCTCCGTCCACGGGATCGTCGCATGCCATCGGTGTTGATCTCTTCCCAGTATGGCTTGAGCGCGGCGGAACCCTTCGCGGGTCCACCGCCGACGGCGCTCACATCGTAGATGGACTCATCGGAAGGAATGAGCCGGAGGGGCAGCAGGAGAGTCCCCAGAACCGATTCGTTCATCAGGTGCATGAAGGCTGACTGATCGATGTCGGAGTCTGACTCCGGCAAGTGGATGAGGGCTGGAGTGGGCTGAACCACCATCTCCGCATCCACCAGCACGGGGAATTCCCCCGCGGCGATCAGGTTCTCGAAATGACAGTCCGTTCCCCCGAACACGTAGACCAGGCTCAGGAGTTCCCCGATGCGCTGGAAGTAGCGCCTGGCCTCCTCCGGCGTGCGGCACGCCTGACTGTCGACGAATTCCATCCAGCCATGAGTATGGCAGTTGAGGACCCGGGGAATCCTGCCCGGGAGCATAGGAGAATGCCGGCCGAGCCACCCAAGGAAATGAGAGAACGCCTCTTCCAGAGCGAGGTCTCTCGGCTTGTACATGACCTTGAGCCCTGAGGCCAAGGTCACGGCGATGACGCTGCGCCCGCCGTGGTGTCTGTCCGATAGCCCCGGCTCGAGCGCGACGACCTGTCCCAGTTCGTCCTCTCGACCGAAGGTTGATCGCAGCGTTTCTCGGTCCGCTTTCAGACGCGTCAGGAACTCGATGGTCGACTCCACCCAGAGGTCGGCCAGTGTTGCCAGGAGACGGGCGAGGAGGCTGAATTCATGGAGAAGCGAGCGGAGCCCGGCCGAGAGCATGTGTTCGACAAATAGACGATAGAGCCTCTCGGATCGGACACCCTGGGAGAACTGCAGATATCGGACCCACGCCGGTTGCCGGCAGGCTCGAAAGGCCGTGAACTCACGGTAGTAGGTGAGCGAACTAATTCGGCTGAGTTGCTTCAGCAGATCGAGTTCCAAGGCAGCCCGGGCATCATCCGGGAGAGCCGTGTAAAGCGAAGCGACCTGCTCTACTACATGGCGGCGAGCGACGATCAGGAAAGGCAATCCGAGATCTCGAAAGGGGAGTGGCGCGATCTCAGGCCAGAACGTTGGGGTACCGGCTCCGGAGTCCTGTCCTTCGGCTTCCTCGATAGACTCCCGCAGTGAATGCACCCATCGAGGAAGCGCGATCGGAGGCCTCGCGGCCAGCGCACTCCGTAGGCGGCGTAGATCGATACCGCCCCGGGACAACTGCTGTTCGAATCGGGGCCAATTACCCCCGGCTAGTGCCTCGCACCACTTCTGAAGTTGCCGGCTGGCGTCATCTTCACGAACGCAAGGATCAGAAGTATCCGGGAGCAGATCAAGTCGCTCTCTTGTGCTGCACGCACGCCGGAAGAGTTCCGACCAGTTCTCTCCCCATTCCGCTGAACCGTCAGTGATCAACACTCCTTTCGCGGACAAGCGCAATCCCCCGACCGGCAGCAACAGCCGACCGGCCCGCAGGCGTTCCCGCGAGCCTGACTAGGAACTCATTTTGGAGCGTTGGTGGTTGTCCCCATGCACCACCCACAACACTTAGGCGCTGGCGCTGGCGCTGGCGCTGGCGCTGGCGCTGGCAATGGCACTGGGTCTGGCGGGCATCCGGCCTTTCCGCCCACGACCATCTCAAGTTCCGCATCGGCGAGTTCGCCGGACGGAAAGAGAGCGGCCGGCGGAAGCACGATGTAGAACTGCTCCAGTGTCTCCTCCAGCACCGAGATTTTGATCTTCTCGGGAAGCTGGGCCCCAAGCGCCCTCTGCAAAGTGCCACGAGGATCGGCTATCAGTTCCCGCTTGAACGCCGGGTCGGTAACCGCCTTGTGCATCAGCGGCCCTTGGATGGAATCCCGGTCGATGTCACTCCATCGCGGCTTATCAGCACCCATTCCGAGCCTCCTTTTACATATATTGGGAAAGGATTTCCACTACTCAGGGGCTCCTCGTAAGCGTTTCATTACAGCCGAGTCTATAAGGCGACTCACCTCCATTGGGGGAGCCCGTGGGCGCGAATGATGGCAGGCAGGGTAGAGGCGGTCGGCGGGGTAGTGTGGTACCCCTAATTGCCCGGCGCGTGTTTCCGGCGCGGCCTTCAAGATAACCCCTCGTCGCGAATGTTACCCCCGTGTTACCCCATAGGACAAGCGACTTCACGGTAATGCTCTAAGTTGTGTGTTTAGGTGCAGCTTCTGGAGCCGGCGGTCGGACTCGAACCGACGACCTGCTGATTACGAAATACATTCCCAGACTCCGCACAATTCCGCGCCCATACGAATAACCCCGCAAACATTGGGTTTTCGTGCGACGCTCTCCGCGTAGCTACGCACGAAACCGCGCCCGCGGTGGATCTCCTGAAGGCGTGGCCGCACTTCGCCGGCTCGCCCTACGTGTTTCCGGGTGAAGGGCACGGCACACTCAAGGGGCAGCATCGCGTCACTCTGGTGGACCCGTGGGCCTGGCTGCGGCGGCGCGCCAAGATCGCGGACGTGCGGCTGCACGACCTGAGGCACAGCTATGCGTCGGTGGCGGTGTCGAGTGGGCAGTCGTTGCCGACTGTCGGGGCGTTGCTCGGCCACACTCAGCCGTCGACGACGGCGAGATACGCGCACCTGATGAACGATCCGTTGCGGGCGGCGTGGTCGGGCAGGGCTTTTTCGATCCGTCGGACCACGCCGGGATCGCGGCGTTCGCGCGCCACTACCACGAGGCGCACGTGTACTTTGGTGTGGCGCGCCGCCGGGATGGCACGAGCGGCGGCGCATCGTGATGGACCGCCGTGGTAATGTGTTCTATACGGACTTGAACCAGGTCTGGCTCGAGCTTCTCACCCGGGTGGGCGGGCTCCTGCATTCCTGAATCGGTTCGCGCGCCCCGTACGACTCGCCGACGATGACTCCCCGGAGCGTCGACGGCCACGAAGGACCGGAGGACGGCAGGGCTGCCTGCTCCTGGCGCAGCCCTTGTTGGCATACGGTAGATGGCGTGTGGCGCGCCCGGGCGACGGTGTCGCGGGCGCAGGTGTTTCACGACTGGAGAGGTGACCCATGGCGACGAAAGCACTGCGTGCAAGAAGATCCCCCAAGACGCCCGCGAGCGCGGCTGCCAGGACGTCGGTGAAATTGTCGGCAAAGACGTCTGCGAAGACGTCGGTAAAGAAGCCTGCGAAAAAGTCCGCGAAGAAGTCCGTGAAGACCTCCGCCAGGACCCCGGCGGCCAGGGGCGGAGTCGGGCTCATGAGCGTGGCGCCCGGGTTCACGGCGAACGACGCCGCCGCGAGCATCAAGTGGTACTGCGACGTGCTGGGCTTTGCGGTGAAGGAACGCTGGGAACACGACGGCCAGTTCCACGGAGCCCAGATCGTGTCGGGCGCCGTCACGATCAACATCGGTCAGGACGACTGGAAACTGGGCCGCGATCGTCTGAAGGGCCAGGGCACGCGCCAGTACATCATGACGGGGTCCGACATCGATCAGTACGCCAGCGCGATCAAGGCACGTGGCGGGCGGCTTGATCATGAACCGCAGGACGGCTGGGGCATGCGCACGTTCTCGATCACCGATCCTGACGGGTTCAAGCTGACGTTCATGACGAGGGCGAAGCCGTAGGCGCGGGGCGTCGCGATCGTGCTGAGTCGGCGGACGGCCGTGTCGTCGTCGCCGCGAGACTCGCGCTGGAATACGGCGTCGCCGATCTATGGGGCGAAACACATTCCGGGGGCCCTGAACGTCGACGCGATGACGTACGGCGGCAAGGAAAAGCCGGCGGAGGAGACGGAACGGCTGTTCCAGTCGTGGGGCGTTAGCCCGGAGAAGCGCATCGTGATGTACGACCAGGGCGGCACGTTCATGGCCACCCGACTCCTCTTTTCCCTGCTCTACCACGGCTTCCCCGCGAAGAACCTCGTGATCCTCGACGGCGGCATGGCTCCGGCTCGGCCTGGTCGTCGGACTGCTCCTCCTCGGTGTCCTTCGCCTCCTGATTGAGCCGGCGATTCCCGCCGCCGGAGCGCGACTTGCCGCGGCGGCCGCCGTGCCGCTCTGGCGGTGCCTGATCGTCATCTACGCTGATCGTACTGGCGCTCAACGGCGCCGGCGGCGCCGTGTCCGGATACCTCTTCGTCACGCGCGGCATCATCGCCGCCATCTGGGCCCACGCCGGCGCGGACATCGCGACGCAGTTGGTCGGCCCGCTCACGCGATGACGGATCCGGCGCGGCGTTCGAGTATCGTCTCCGGTTCAGAGGTATCGCCTGACTCGGCCGCAGTAGGTCCGATACTCCTGGCCGAATACATGCCGCAGCTGCGCCTCTTCGGCCAGCACAATCCTGTGGTGAACGGCGATCACGTACACGGCGACCAGGAGCAGTATTGGATTGAGCGTACGCAGGACCGCCGCGCAGAGCGTGGCATAGACACCCACGTACATCGGATTCCGACTGAATCTGTACAGCCCGGTCTGCGTCAGGCCGGTGCGTTCCTTGGGTGATCCGATCCTGAAAGAGTCTCCGAGGCCAGACCGGCCAGCGAACAGGAGCGCGAAGCCCAGGACCCATGGACCGAGGGATACACTCGCGAGCAGACTCGGGACGTCGATGAAGGAGAGCTTGTCGCTCCAACCCTGGATGACCATCGCCCCCCACACCAGGACGACGGCGTACTTGCTGCTCGCGAAAAGCGCCTTGGAGATCGGCGGCTCTCCGTCCATGTCGACATGGCGGCGCCGAAACGCCAACGCCCTCTGGATGAGGCCGGCCAAGAAAACAACGGGGAGCAGTGTGACGAACAGAGACAGAAGCATGCTGGCCCTCCGAGACACAGGTGGCCGTCTACTTCAGAACCACGTCCTCGCTCGGTAGGATCGGTAGGCCTCCCCGTAGCTGGTCTCCAAGTGCTGCTCCTCGAGGTGGCGCCACAGGAGGATGTTCCCAATCCCCACGAACCCGACAGCGAGGCTGACGATGGCCCCCTGAAACACCGCCCAGCCGAGAATCCAGAGGGTGAACCCCAAGTACATTGGGTGACGCACTCTGGCAAAGAAACCCGTGGTGACGAGATGGTCGATATTCTCGACCCCTCGCAGCTGGACGAGGGCGCCAACGGCCAGCACCAATCCCCCAGCCAGGACAGCGAGGCCGACTCCGGCCACGATCGCGGGCACGACGAGGCGCACGGGTTCCATCGGGCACATGCTGAACCAGCTGGCCCACAGCACGATCATGTCGAGGAGGATGATGGCGAAAAGCGTGTGGCTCTTGGGATCGAGCCTGCCGGCTTTCTTGAGGAGTTCGTAGCTTGTGCGGATCGCCAGTGCCGCCAAGTAGAACGCCACGACCTCGGAGTAGCCGACCTTCATGTTGCGCTCTGGCGTGGGTTGCGTTGGGGGCGGCGCCATTCTAACACGCGGCATCAGGAAGTAAAGTGGCGCGCCTGAGCGCAGGGCTGCCGGAGACGATCGTCCGCCATCCCCACGACAGCCACCTGTGCGCGGACGTGCTGCTTGAGCGTGTTGCGGCTGGCGCCGGTCAGCCTGATGGACTCCCCGATGGTGACGCGACCACGCTCTCCAGCGAGCTGTAGGGGACATAGGCGTAGCCGGCCTGCAACAGCAGCAGCGTCGTCAGCACGAGACTCCCCTCTGCCCGGCTCCACATCCGAATGCCTTCGAGATCGACGGCCTGATGGAGGGCGACGGCGACTACGAGTTGCAGGCTTTGACGATCGCGACAGCGATAGAAAGCGGCGAGCCGGTCGCGACACGAATCAGTCGGCGACAGCGCGAGCGCGACATCGTCTGCGATCGACACTTCAGTCGGTCGGATGGCGAGATCGGATCCGATGACCAGTGGGCCGGGCGGGAATTCGGGTAGAACTCCACGCCCGGATGCACGTACCGATCGCCCTTCCGCGCGAAGCCGCGCTCCGCGAGGGCCCCGTCGAGCGCGGCCTGTTCGATGCGGTGGCCGCCTACAACCTCTCGACCGCCGACATCACCGACAGGGCCGAGCCGGAACGCGTTCAGGCGCTTCGCGCGGACGAGGAGTACTTCGGCGCGATCGGGACTCGTCCGCTGCTCGGCCGGTTCTTCACACCCGAGGACAATGTCCAGAATGGGCCACGCGTCGTGGTCCTGTCTCACAAGCTGTGGACGCGCCGGTTCGGCAGAGACCCGCACGTCGTCGGCAAGCCCATCGAACTGTTCGGCGTCCCCGCGACCATCATCGGGATCGCACGGCCTGATGCTATTTGGCCCGGCAACGCTGAGCTGGTCCGCCCCCTCGGCACGGGTGGACCACCCGACGCCAACATGCTGCGCCGAGACAATCATGCCTACCGGGCTCTGGCACGCCTCAGACCCGGGGTGACGATCGAGCAGGCCCAGGCGAAACTGACTCTCATGGGGACGGCGATCGCCGAGCGCGAGGCCAACCGCGCCGGGACGAACTGGAAACTGCACGCCCTCGACGCGTACGTCGCCGGAACGTCGCTCCGGCAGACACTGTGGGTACTGCTCGGCGCCGCGCTGCTCGTCCTCGCGATCGCCTGCGTCAACGTGGCCAATCTGCTGCTGGCCCGCGGCATCGCGCGGGAGCGCGAGATCGCCGTTCGCGCGGCGCTCGGCGCCAGTCGCTGGCGAATCGCCAGCCAGTTCCTGGCGGAGAGCGCGCTGCTCTCGGCGGCGGGAGGGCTGTATCTCCCGCGCGTCTTCCTCCGCGAGAACCAGCCCGACCCCCCGGCGTCCGCCGACACCCAGGCGGGCTGGAGCGTTGTCCAACCGGGTTATTTCGCAACCATGGGCATTCCGATCGTCGAGGGCCGCGCCTTCACGGCCCAGGACGCCGCAAACTCCACCCAGGTCATCATCATCAGCCGGGCGATGGCGAAGGAGATGTTTCCGGACGGGCGCCCCCTCGGCCGGCGCATTCGGTCGTGGCGAGACGAGAACCGCTATCGTGAGATCGTGGGCGTGGTGGGTGACCTCCGGTACAACGGTCTCGCCGCCGACATCTCCAACAACGTGTACGTTCCGCACACCCAACGCCCGTGGAATGCGCTCACCGTCGTGGTGCGCACCCACACCGATCCGCTCACCATGCTGAGGTCCGTGCGCGACGCGATCTGGCTCGTCGACAAGAAGCTCCCGCTGGCCAGCGTCCAGACGATGCAGCAGGTGATGGACACCGAAATGGCGCGGCCCCGGTTGACCATGTTCCTGCTGGTGCTCTTCGGCCTCGCCGCCCTCGCGCTTGCCGCCATCGGCACCTACGGCATCGTGGCCTACTCCGTCACGCAACGCACGCGTGAGATCGGCATCCGGATGGCGCTCGGGGCCCTCAGGACCCGAGTGGTGGCCATGGTCGTCTGGAAGGCTCTGCGGCTCGCCGCCGTCGGCCTCGTGTGTGGTTGCGCGGCGGCCCTGGCGTTGACGCGCGTGCTCGCATCGTTGCTGTTCGAGGTGAACGCGACTGACCCGGCGGTCTTTGGCGCGGCCGCCCTGCTCCTGCTCGGCGTCGTCGTGGCCGCAGCCTGCATCCCGGCCTACCGGGCGTCCAGGGTCGATCCGGTGACGACGCTGCGCTGCGAATGAGCGGGGCAAGCGTCCCCTGTAGACCGACAGTCATTGGTAGACTGCTCCTGGCTCAGGAGTGGTCATGCGGAAATCGACGTGCACCGAGAGCCAAATAGTCGGCATCCTCAAGGAAGCGGACGCCGGCGCCTACTCCCCGCGCAGCGCATCGACCGGAATCGTCTTCGCCGGGCGTCGCGCTGGCAGCCACACCGCGATGAACGCGGTCAGGCTCACGATTCCCACGGCGAGTGCGACCTGCCAGGGCTCGAGCGCCGACACCAGTCTCGCCTGACTGCGCACGACCAGCCGGATCACAGCCCACCCGAGGCCCAGTCCGCCGCTCAAACCGATCAGTAGCTGTGACCTGCCTGAGTTTGTCGGACCAGCGATTACTGGAGAATGACTCAGACTACCGCAGGATCTTCGAGAGCACGTGGTGATATTGCTGGCCCACCGGGATCTTCGTCCCGCTGCGGGTCAGCAGAATCCAGCCGCCCTTGGTCCAGGGTTGCGCCTCGCGCACCTGCCCGAGGTTGACGATCCACGAGCGGTGGATGCGGAGGAAGCGTTGCGGATCGAGCTTCGATTCGACGGCCGCCAGCGTGCTGCGCAGGAGGTGACTCGCGCGTTCGCACTGGATGCGGACGTAGTTGCCGGTGGCCTCGAGGCAATGGATGTCTGATGTCGGCACGAGGACGTAGCGTTCGCGTTCGCGCACCACCAGGTGGGGCCTCACCGACTGCCGGCGCTCGTGCATCTCGAGCATGGCCTGGATGCGCCCGTCGAGCTCGTCGCGGTTCGGCCGTCGCACCAACTCGCGTACCCGGCCCAGCGTTTCGGAGAAGCGCTCCGGGTCGATTGGCTTCGTCAGATAGTCCAGGGCGTGCAGCCGAAAGGCCTCGAGCGCGAATTGATCGAACGCCGTGACGAAGATGATGATCGGCAGGGCGCCCTCGCTGCGCCAGACCTCCGCCACCTCCAATCCCGTCAGGCCCGGCATCTGGATGTCCAGAAAGACCACGTCCGGAGTCATCTCACGGACGGCCTCCAGCGCCGAGGGCCCGTCTGCCGCTTCGCCCACGACCTCGACGTCCGCGTGGTCGGCCAGCAGTGTGCGCAGCCGCTCTCTCACCAGCGGCTCGTCATCCACGATCAGGGATCGAATCATGTGCGTGCCTCGCTCAGAGGAATCCGAATCGTCGCGCAGAAGCCACCGTGCGACGACGTGTCGATGCTCAACGTGGCCCGCGCGCCACAGATGGTCGTGAGGCGCTCCCGGGTGTTGCCGATGCCGAGGCCGTGACGCAGAGGAACCGTCGCACCCACTCCGTCGTCCTCGACCCTCAGGAGCAGCGAAGCACCTTCGGATCCGGCGCCGATCTTCAATCGGCCTGGACCGAGCTTCTCGGACAGTCCATGGCGAATGGCATTGTCCACGAGCGGAAGCACGATCAGGCTTGGCACCTGAACATCGAGCAGCGAGTCGTCCACGCTCCATTCGACGCGCAGGCGGTCCCCGAATCTGACCTGCTCGATTTCCACGTACTTCCGGGTCAGATCCAACTCGGTCCGCAGGCTCAGGGTCTGGCTGGACGCGTCGTCGAGCATCGCGCGCAGCAGGGAGGACAAGCGGACGAGAAGCTTGTCGGCCGTTTCGGGATCGCGATGGAGCAGCGTGGAGATCGCCTGAAGCGCGTTGAAGAGGAAGTGTGGATGAAGCTGGCGCTGGAGCAGGGCGAGGCGGGCTTCGCTGAGCTGACGAGCGAGCCGCCCTGCTTCGATCTCCTCCTGCTGCCGGGCCTGCGCATGCTTCATGGCCGCAGATCCGAGGAGGATCACGAAGTAGACGAAGGGGACGCTGAGGAAGGCGCCGAACAGATTCATTGTTGTCGGCACGAACGCCACGAACTGGGACACATTCCACCCCGACTCGCTGCACTTCCAGATCAGACTGATGGTGCGCAGGGTCAGCCAGTAAGGAACGAAGACCAGAACCATGCCGACCAGATGCGCGGCCAGAAAGCCCCCCGCGCCGAGCCGTGCGCTCTGGATTCGCCTGTCCAGGGCGAGGACCATCGGGGCGAGAAAGGCCCAGGGCATCAGGCCTCCCATCTCGGTCACAATCAGATTCTGCCAGGGCATGCCCGCCAGCCGTCCCTGGAGGATCCAGGCCAGGGCCAGGCTCCCGAAGACCAGGAGACGGAATCCCAGACGGTCCCAGGACAGCAGAAAATCCGGCACGCGCCGGGTGTTCGTCGGCTTGTCGGCAATCATCGTCGAATCCGCCGGGTCCACTCTACGGCATCTTCCATGTTTCGTGCACGCGGCTACGACAGCGTGACTTCGAAGACGCACCGTGTGCTGCCACCGAGCTTCGACGCCTTGAGCACCGCCTGGACCGGCCGCCCGAAAACGGTCTCGAACGATTCCTTTTGGTACCCCACGGAACAGTTGCAGAAGAAGGGCAGCGTCCGCTTGGTGTCCACCAGCGGGCACGTGCACTCGCCTTCAGCCACAGCAACGGTGATGACGCCCTTCTGCTTGTCCCACGAGAACTCGGTGCCCCAGTTCTTCTTGGCCGTGGCGAAGTACCCTTCGGGATCGCCCTTGAACCTGGCGGAGAGTCCGCCCAGCTTCGAGCATTCCCGGCCGGTGTTCTCGAGAATCCGCGCGCACGCGGGTGCTGCTGTGTCGGCGGCCATGAAGCCGACCATCTTGGCCACCTGATAGCGGGCGAATGCCAGGCGCTGGTCCGGGGCCTGAGCCGTTGTGGCCGCCAACACCTCCGATGGGCCGAGCACGCTCAGCACGCATCCGCACACCCCGAGCCCGCACGCGTTCTTCAGAAACTCTTTTCGATCCATGTGTCCCCCTTCCCGGGCGATGTTGTCAGCCGCCCGGCGCTCCGCAAGTCAGATTGTCTGGAACTCGTGGCCCAGGTGCAGCCGAAATGTGACCGACGCGGGAAAAGAGGGGATGAAAGCACCGATTCAGCACCGGGCGTCGCGCGAAGTCGGCTGCCGGATTCTCTAGAATCGACCCCGGTTGTGGAGACAGTGTGGTCGTCATCTCCTGAACAGGTCGCTGTGCGAGCCGGTGCGCTCGAGTCTCAGCCGGAAGTCGTCGGCCGTGAGCACCGCGTCCCGGTTGACATCGAGGTCGTCGAACGTCTTGTTGCCGACCCTGGCGCGAGCCCTGGGATCGCCCGATTCGTACTCCGCTCGGGAGATGCGTCCATCCTTGTCTGAATCTTCAGCATCTCGTAGGGGTGCACCGCGAGGAGCCCCGTCACAATGAGAATGGGGAAGGTCATCAGCTGTCTCCCTGGAGCAGGCGCAGCCGCCCGCGAAGGGTGGCCGCGGGTTCACCGTCCACGTGGCGGAGTCGTCGCGCGCAGAGCCCGACGCCGCTCGCGAAGCACGAAAACCGCGAACAGAGCCCAGGCGATCGTCGCCACCCCGAGTCTCACGAGGAAGATCTCGAGCGTGTC
>Ga0315297_10001660_pt1 | contig 13836 bp, 11 predicted proteins | sample YL17G15_0_MG_FD_203628 | JGI IMG/M metagenome (GOLD analysis project Ga0315297, IMG submission 203628) | Sediment microbial communities from Yellowstone Lake, YNP, Wyoming, USA - YL17G15_0 | ecosystem: Environmental > Aquatic > Freshwater > Lake > Sediment | place: USA: Wyoming | collected... | reverse complement strand
AAGGCTTCTTCATCACGCTCCTAGGAGCCCGCTCTAGCCGCCACGAGCTCCAAAGCGGCGGTGTACTCGGCCTCGCCTACGAAACGGCCGTCCAGCAGGCGGATCGTGCCGGTGGCGAAGCGGGTGATTCGCGGGTCGTGACTCACGACGATAACGGTCCGGCCCTGGTGGTGGAGATCAGCCAAGAGCTGCATGGTCTGGAATCCGCTCTGGCTGTCGAGGTTCCCCGTCGGCTCGTCCGCCAGGATGAGCTGGGGGTTGTTGACCAGGGCGCGGGCGATGGCCACTCGCTGCTGCTGACCACCCGAGAGCTCGTCGGGGCGGTGATAGGCTCGATCGGCCATGCCCACCTGGCGCAGCAGCTCCAGGGCCAGTTCAAGGCGTTGTCGGCGGGGCGTGCCGGCGAAGCGCAGCGGAAAGGCGACGTTCTCCGCCGCGGTCATGCTTTGAATCAGGTTATAGGACTGGAAGATGAAGCCGACCTGGTTCCGCCGGTAGGCAGCCAGCGCGTTCTCGTCCAGGGTTTCGAGACGGGCCCCGTCGAAGCCGATGCTGCCGGACGTGGGCCGGTCGAGGCCGCCCAGCAGGTGAAGCAGCGTGCTCTTCCCCGATCCGGAGGGGCCCAGCACAGCGGAGAAGGTGTTGCGGTCGACCTCGAGGTCGACGTCCGCCAGGGCATGGATCTCCTCTCGACCCATGACGTAGGTCTTGCTGAGTCCTTCGACCCGGATCAACATCGGGTCCATCAGAACAGGAAGGGGCGGATGATGGTCAGGCTTCCGAGCTTGGCGGCGATCACGCCCGGGCCAGCCTGGAGCAGCAGGGCCACGACCTGGGCAACCAGGACGCTCGTCCAGGCCTTGCGGCGCCCCGGATCGGTGCTCGACCGGATCCCGATGATCAAGAGGGCGAGGTGCCAGAGCAGGTAGATGTCGAGGAGGCCCAGGAGCGAGCCGGCCAGCAGTCCGAGCGTGCCCGACTCGGCTCCGACCACGCCGGAGAGGCCGGGAGAGGCGATCAACCGGTGGCTGGTCAGCATGTAGGCACTGCGGACCAGGTCACGGACGGCGAAGGGCAGGCCGCTCCAGGCGACCATGTTCAGCATGGATCGCATGGTCCATCGGCCGCCCAGGAGCGTCAGCACCAGATGGAGCAGCGCCCCGAGGACAAGCCAACCGACCCACACCTTGAGGAGGCCTACCAGGGCAGGGAAGACGTATATGAAGGTCGTCCCCGAGGTTGCGGCCTGAGCCTGAAGGAACTGGGCCTGCTGCTCCGGAGTGTAGTACTGGAAGTCCATTGGGAGCGCTGTCTGGGCGCTCTGGGCGGCCACCTGCTTGAGCGGACCGGCGACGATCACGGCCAGGAGTGCGGTGACCGTGAGGATCAAGAGCGGCGTGAGCCAGGTGTCGCCGAGTTGGCTGGTGATGGCCGGGAAGACCTCGCGCGGTCGGAAGAGGGCCCGGGCCACCCAATCGAAGCGGAGACGGCGGCGAGCTTGAGGTGCGAGGGTTGAAGAGGGTTCCACCATGGACCGGATTATACCCGAGGAGGCTCACGCTTCTTGGTATTGACCGGGGATCGTCTCCCGGGCGGGCAACGCGTGGTTTGCAAAGGAAAGTCGTGACCGGTCGCGACCTGCTCAACGGGGGATCAAGCTGAGCCGGCTTGCGCATAGCCACACCCGAGCAAGCAAGGGACCGGGAGGAGTGGCGGGGATCGAACCGAAGGCGCTCAGGCCCAGCCCTCGCCGACCAGGGCGTCGTGGAGCTCGTCCGGATGGTGACGGCAACGATACTCCAGGCGGCTGGACTCGGCGTGGGCCTTGCTGTAGGGCCAGCCTCCGGCCATGCGGTTGCGCTCGTGGAGCTCGTGGAGCAGGACGTAGCCGCGTTCCCGCTCCTGAATGGCATCGTCGATCCAGACCTCGTTCTGGGGCACGAACTCATAGACGTGGTCGTGGCCGCCGGCGGTGAAGTCGATGTCAAAGGCGCTGCGCACGAGGCGGCCGTTCACGACCCAGACCGACACTCCGCTCTCCAGACGCTTCCACAGGCGCTCATGGACGTCCTGTCCCTGCGGGAGCCCCTTGCCCAGCGCAACCAGGCGCCGCAAGTCGCCGGCCCGCCGGCGCTCCTTGCGTTCCGCGCGATCCGCCTCAACCAGGGCCTGCTCGTAGGGCATCCCCTCCGCCATCAGCCGGTGCTCGACCAGGAGGTGCTCAATGAAGAAGCACCGCTCGTCGTGCTCGGCCTCCTGGTCGATCCAGAGCTCGTCCTGTGGGATGTAGGCGTAGCGGTAGTGCTGGCCGAAGTTGGTGAACTCCTCGTCGGTGTGCCCGCGGATGTAGCTGCCGTCGACGATCCAGACCTGCAGATCGCCGCGCTTCTCGTCGGGCTGGAGATAAGGAGGTTTCAGCTCGGCTGACATGAATCATGCCCTCGCGATCCCACGGCCAGGATCGAGAGTATACGCCTCCTTGACTGCTCGGGGGACCCGTGAATGGAGGTACGAGATCCTCCCCGGCATCGACGGAGGAAGGCTCGCATCCCCTCGCTCGCCGCGCCGCTGCGGCTCGGTCTCACCTCTGCGCACTCATCGCCCCTGCGCTGACGAAGTGTCTCTGGAGGAATCCCCCCAGCGTCTATGGCAGGATCTGGGGATTGACCTCCTGCCAGGTCGAGCCGCCGTCGGCGGTGTGAAGCAGGATTCCCTGATCAGCCAGCTGCGCCACCGCCCAGCCCTCCTGGCCGTCGATGAAGCTGAACTGGCCGTCCCAGTCCACCGTGCTGACCTGGCCCCAACTCTGGCCGCCGTCGCGCGTGCGGTAGAGGATGCGGCCGGTCGCCCAGCCCACGTCCTCGCTGACCATCTGCAGCGTCCCCCCTGGATACGGGTACCAGACGATATCGCCCAGCCACTCATTCGAGGTGGGGAAGAGAAACTCGTTCGGCGTCGCGTCGGCCTCATGCTCGTAGCAGGCGACGATCAATACGCCGGCCTGTCCCGCAAACATCTGCGGGGAGCGCGTCGTGCATTGCTGATCCGGAGGGTCCAGGGAGAGGGCCTGGCCGGGAATCGGCAGGCCCAGGTGCTGGAAGTGCTCGCCCCCATCGTCGGTCACCCAGAAGGAGGGCTCGACAGGATCTATGTAGGGTCCACGGCAACCCTCGGTGAGCCAGCCGTTCTCAGGATCGGAGAAGTCCATTTGTGTGCGCCCGCAGCCGTCGATCGCCTGGTGATCCCAGGTGGCGCCGCCATCCGTGGTGCGGTAGAGCTGCGTGTCCCAGGTGCCGCCCAGGCCAGGGGTATATCCCTCCGCCAGGAACCAGCCGTTGCGGTCGTCGGCGAACCACAGGCTCGGGTCATAGAACTCCGCCCAGGTCTCGAAGAAGATCTCGGAACTCCACAACCAGGTCTGGCCCCCGTCGCTGGTGTGGAAAAGAACGGCGAAGCCCGGGTAGAGGTTCTCCTCGTAGTACATCACCCAGGCCGTGTCCGCCGTGACGAAGGAGGCTTCTGCCGTCCCGAGGAACGGTCCCGCGCCGATGGCCTGAGGCGGCGTGACGTCGCGCCAGGTCGATCCCCCATCGCCGGTGATCAGGATGTGCTGGGAGGCGGCAATGGCCCAACCGGCCGAGGCATCGAGCATGTGCACGGAGCTGAATGCCCGCTCCAGGCCCGCCACCGGTGGAACGGAGGAAGGTTCGGGGATTGCCGACCCGGTGGGTATCATCGGGGCCCCGGTCGGACCGGCCGCCGGCTCCGTCGTGAGGGGGGCGGTCGGCTCAACCGTCGGGGAGACGAATGTTCCCTCCTGGCCTCCGAACGAGATCGGGCAGCTGCTGCAGGCGAGGATCAGGGCCAGACTGGCCCCAAAGATCGGCAGGGCACTTCGTCTCATCTGAGTACCCTCTTGAAGGGATCCTGGAGGGCCTACCTCCAGGCCCATACCCAGGCTGGATTGTCGGCGGAATCGCCGATCTCATTCACCCTGGCGGGAACGTAGTCCGGCGCGGCGGCGGTGAATAGGCCATCACTGGCGAAGAAGAGCATATGCGCGGCCTCGGGAGCCCACTCCAGATCGGAGGCCGGGCCGGAGAAGATCTGCCTGGCCTGGGCCTGGGGGCTCTGGAGAGAACCGATCCACACTCCCTCGCCCGACCACGCAAGCGTCTGTCCGGTGTCCCCGCCGGCAGCCGGGACACCCCCGGATCCTGTGGGGGCCGGGAGGGGTGTGATCCTTCCATCGCGCCAGACGGCGAAGACCCCTTGGTCGGACACGACGAAGAACGCGTCCGCTTCCCATGAGTACACGGCCGAGGCATTGCTGTAGCCGGGCAAAGGCAGCCATGAAGCGTCCCAGAGGGTAACGAGGAGCAGCGATTCGGCCTCCAGGGGTTGTGTCACCAGCAACGTGCTGGGGCTCCAATCCACGCTGCCGAAAGAATCAGGGAACAGGGGTTCGACGGCCCCGGTTCTCACGTTGACCGAGCGCAGGTTGAAGGATCCGTTACCGGGTTCCCAGGAATGGACGATGACGGTCTCTTCGTCGAACCAGCCCACGGGGACTTCGTCTCCCGAATCGCCCGGATCGTAGAGCGAACGGACGCCGCCGCCGTCGGCCCGGACAACCCAGACGCCTGCCAGGCCGTAGCCGGCGCCTACGCCGAAGGTTTCGACCCCGACGTGAAAGATGTACTGGCCGTCCGGCGACCAGCTGAGATGGGCCACCTGGCTGGGACCGTCGGTCAGCCGGGTGATGCTGCCATCCTCGAGGGAGTAGAGGTAGACATCCGAGGAGGGACCGTCGATCACGCCAGCGAAGGCCAGCCTCAGGCCGTCGGGGGACCAGGCGAGGCTGTCGCTCAGGTGGACGGCCTCGAGGGCTTCCGCCCTGGGGCTGCGGTTGAGAAAGTCCTCGTCCGTGGGCTCCGTCTCAGGGGAAGTCAGAGGAATCGACGCCAGAACGTCTCCGCTGGGGAGGGTGACGATGTTCAAGGTCAGATCGTGGTACCCATCTCGGCCGGTCACGTAGGCCACGTAGGGGCGGCCAAGCGGGACGGCTTGCGCGAGCGGGTCGTTCATCCCTATGAGCTGATCGGCCAGCAACGTCAGCCCCGATCCATCGGGGTTGACGGCCCAGAGCTCGGCGCCGCCGAACGGCAGGCCCGATCCGTCGACAAATACGAGCCAGGGGCCTTCCGAGGAGAGAGGCCCGCTGGGTATCGTGGGCGGCACGGGCGCTTCCGTTGCAGGAGCCGGTCCAACACCCGTCGGTGACGGCGAGGGAGGCAAGGTCGGTGGAGGGGCCGCAGTGGCCGATGGCAGGGCGGTGGGCGAGGCGGAGGGGCTCGGGACGCAGGATATGACTGCCGCCACGAGCATGGTAAAGAAGACGGGGAGGACAATCCGACGCTGGCGTGAGAAGCTGGACATGTCTTCCTCCAATTGCGGGCGACCTTAGCCTGGTCCTACGGTAGGGACGGGGATCCGCTGGTAGTCGTCGGTGATCTGCAAAGAGGCGACAAGCGCATCCAGCAGTCGCAGGTCGGGCGTCAGTGCCGCCGGATCGAGTCCCTCCAATCGGCTCTGCGCCTCCCGGTTGTAGCCCATGACCGCCTGGTCCCGCAGCGCCGGATCGCTCGGCAGCTCGGGGAGCGGCAGGGCCTCAGGGTTGGTGTTCGTCTCCGGGTCTGAGCCATCGAGCAAGAAGGGCGCCCGGATTGGGATTCTGACATCCACCAGGTATTGCCCGTCGGTGGTCAGCCCCAAGAAACGGTAGTCGAGGCTCTCGTTGCTGACCCAGTAGGTGGCCTGACCCAACATGACCAGCGAGCGGATCCCGCGACCGCTGGCGAAGTCCAGCAACTCCGTCTGGGCCTGCACCAGAATCCCTGCGCCCCAGGTGGGAAAAGCGCTGGTGGCGGGCCGTTGCAGGGCGGCTTGAAGCTCGGCGATGACATCTGCTCCAGCTGGGATCTCCTCCAAGAAGGAGTCCGCGGGGTAGACATCCACGCAACCTGCCTCGCACCACCCTTCAGGCGAGAACCAGAACCCGGTCCAGCCCGAGACGTCCCACGCATTGCTCGGTGTCTGCAGGTACACAGAGTCCGCCACGGCCGGGTCAAGGGTGAAGGCCACGCCATTGAAGGAGACCTGCGGGCCGAAGATCTGTCCGGGAACGGATTCCGGCGTGGCCGGAGGAAGAGACCGCGTGGGCAATGGTGTCGGTGCCCTTGTCGGGGGCGCAGCGGTTGGCGGGGGGAGGGTGGGGGAAGGCGGCGGAGGCGTGACGCTGGGAGTGGCGGCGCCGCTGGGCAGGCATGTGCAGGCCAGCGCCGCCGTCATGAGGAGACCGAGGGCAAGGTGTAGGGTCCGCAATCTGCTGTCGATGGGATGCATCTTGATGCCTCCGTGTGGTGCGGCCCGGATTCTCAAGGCCTTTCGCGGGCATGAAATGGGCAGGACATGGGAGCTGCGATGATCCGCGCCGCTACGGCCGCCACAATGGGTGCAATCCCTGGTTGTCCTGCATCAAGGGCTGCCGATTCGTTCCATCGGCATCCATGATGTAGAGGGTGGCCAGGCCGAAGAAGAAGTCGTCCACGTAGGCGATGCGCCTGCCATCCGGCGACCAGGCATAGGGCGGCTGTCCCCAGGCCATGTCCGCGAAGGGCAACGCGTTCGTCCCATTGGCGTTCATGACGTACGGGCGCTCGGTGGCGGCGTCGCCCGGAGTCTGGCGGTTGGAGCCGAAGAGGATCTGGCTTCCGTCGGGCGACCAGGCAGGGAACCAGTCGTAGCCATAGGCGCGGCTGTCGGTCAACTGCTCGATTCCGGTGCCGTCGGCGTTCATGACGAACAAGCCACGATCCATCACCGCGAACGCAATCTGCGTGCCATCGGGCGACCACGCGGGGGTCCCCCCTTCCGTGAGGGTCTCGACGTCCGACCCGTCGGGGCGCATCCGCGCTACGTAGGTCGTTCCATCAGCCTCTCGTCCGAGGGTGAAGGCGATGTGCACGCCGTCCGGGGACCAGGCCGGGTTCCTTGCCGAGAACCCTTCTTCGTCCGTCAGCTGGAGGAGGCCCGAACCGTCCGCGTTGACGACATAGATCTCGTCTTCGCCGTCGCGGTCGGACTGGAATGCAAGGCGTTCGCCATCGGGAGACCAGGTGAAGCCCTGGATGAGGCCGGAGCTGTCGGTGATCTCGCTCAGGCCCGAGCCGTCGATGTTCATCAGATAGATGTCGCTGACGAACTCCGGGTTGTCGCGGGAGGAGAGGAACGCAATCTGCTCGGGGTGGGCGGGGGCCGGGGACGGCGAGGTCACGGCCTCGGCCGCACCTGCGGCTTGGCTGGGTGGTGTCGTTTCCTCAACCGCGCCAAACAAGCCGCGGCCGTAGGCCCAGAGAGCACCCGCGCCTCCTGCCAGACAGCAGGCCGCAAGAGCAAGGGCCGCAACGAGAACGACGAGAACGACGAGGGTCTTGTTGTTCATCACAACCACCGTGATCCCACCTGCTTCAAGGGTCCCATCCGTCCAAACGTGGCGGGCACTCGCTCGAGACGAAGCCAAGCCTCCTAGGGCCAGGCCCAGGTGAGAGGGTCGAAAGCCCCGGCCCAGCCGTACTCAACGATAATGGTTGCCACGGTCAGGATGGGGCGGAAGTCCGGCGCCTGGGTGACGTACAGGGTGTCGACATCGCCGAGCGTATCGAAGAAGAACAGGTGTTGCCCGTCGGGGCTCCAGAGCGGGTCGTGCACCGAGCCGATCCACAGCCGGGTGAGTTCCTGCCCCATTGTGCCGACCCACAGGCTCCCATCTTCGCGCACCGCGGCGCAGAATGGCCCGCTGAATGCTGCGTCGAGCCCAATCCAAACGGCTGGAACGTGGGGGGCAATGCGGGTGACGTCCCCAGTCGTGGTGATGGCCATCAAGCCCTCAGCCGTGTCCAGGAGGAAACGTCCGGCTTCCTCCGACCATAAGAGCCGGTCGTCCGGTTGCGGCTCGACGGCGGGGATCCGCACGGGCTCGCCTCCCTCTGCAGCTATCAGGTACAACCCTGGCTCCACGTCGGGAGCGGGGTATAGCTCCGGCGTCACCGAGACTAGCAGAGTCCGCGTCGTCGGGTCATAGGCTCGGTCGAGGTGGCTCCCGGGGAACACGGGCACGGTCTCACCCGTGTTCACGTTGACTGTCCGCAGGTTCTCGCAGTGCTCGTCGTATCCGTGGTAGCAGGTGTCGCCCAGGTAGGTTGTGTCCGAAATCCACCCCACGATCTCCTCGCGCGCGGTCACATCACTCGCAAAGAGCAGGTTGACGGACCCGTCGTCTGGGCGTGCGGTCCAAACACCACCCATCGTCGGATCCCCTCCTCCTGAGCTTCCGTAGTTGACCGACTCGGCTGCGCCGTGAACAATAGTCAGGCCGTCCGGCGACCATGTGGGGTCCACGGACTGGGTCTCGCCTGTTGTCAGGCGGGTGATTGTGTCCCCCTCAACATCATAGATGTACAAGTCAGCCGAGGGTCCGTCCATGGCGCCGTTGAAGGCGAAGAGCCGGCCGTCGGGGGACCACGCAGCTCGATTCCAGACGCCCACCGCGGCCCAGACATCATCGTAGTATGTCTGGTATCGGGTGCGCCATTCATCCATCGTCGGCATCAGCTCCGTCAACGCTTCGGTCTGGCCGCCTGGCAAAGACAAGATTCGCAACCGGGGGACGAACTCGGGATAGGCAGCCTCCAGCTCGAGGACGGCCACACGGGCGCCGCTCGGCGCGACGTAGGCATCGTAGTACGCGCACCCATCGCAGCCGGCCGGGGGGAGTGGCGGAGAGTAGAGCCGCGTAAGGCCTGAGCCATCGGGGTTGACCGCCCACAAGCCGTCATTGGCAGCCATCAGCAGCCATGGTCCGTCGGCTGACAAGGGAGCTTCGGGCAGCGAGGCCGCGGTCGGCAGGAGTACCTCAGATGGGGTCGGTGGCGCGACCGGAGCCGTGGCCGACGGCGGAGGTGCCGTGGCGGGCGAAGCCGTTGGCGCTGGCTCCGTGGCTGGCGCGGGTCCACAAGCGGCCAGGGCAATCGCCAGCGTGACAAGCAGGTACGATGCCATGCGCCCCGCATCCCTGTAAGTCATGGGCTGCCTCCGAGGTCGGGTATCGGGTGCGGTTCGGAACGAAGAGGCGGGCCCCCATCGGGTCCCACAGCTCGCCGTCACTACCTACGCAGGGAACACCAGCACGATCGGCAGATCGCCCGCCAGTCCAATGAGACCATTCCAAATACCCGTCCAGAGAGCCGTTCCTCGAGGGGTTGTGCCTGTCGACCGCCGCCCGGTTCCGCCCGGGAGGACAAGCTTCGGGTCCGGGCAAACGAAAGCCGGGCTGGGAGGGGTGTGGGCGGCATGCCCGGGCAGACGGGGACCCGTGGACGGCCTCCTTTGTCCGAGGCGTCACAAGAGCTTCTTTCATGCTACATCAAGAACGGGGCAGGCGCAACGCCTGTCCAGACATGTGAGCCCCTATCGGACGTCGTTGACGGCCCGGCGCCTTACCTGCTATAATTCACCCAATTCAAGGTCACAGACTCCGGGAAGAGTACGCGGACAGGCGCTGGCAGAGAAGGAGCGGCCGCCGGCTGAGAGCCCCCGCAGTCGCCCCCGCGGAACGTCGCCCGGATCGTCCGCCGAAGAAACCCTGCTTGCAGGGGACTAGACCGGCGCGGGTCTGCCCGTTAGCGCAGCACCCCGATGATGGTCGGGGGCAGAGTGCGCCGGCCCGGCCGGCGAACTGAGGTGGTACCGCGGAAGGCGCGCCCTTCCGTCCTCAGGACGGGAGGGCGTTTGTGTTCCAGAGGAGAACCCATGCCTGACTATGATCTTCCCAAGACGTATGACTTCCGGTCGGTGGAAGAGCGTCTCTACGAATGGTGGGAGACGAGCGGGTACTTCAAGCCCCGCCCGAGCTCCTCGAAGCCGCCCTTCGTCATCTCGATCCCGCCTGCGAACGTGACCGGCGAGCTGCACCTCGGCCACGCCATGTTCGTCTCGGTCGAGGACCTGATGATCCGCTACCACCGAATGAAGGGCCATCCCGCGCTCTGGGTCCCGGGGACGGATCATGCCGGAATCGCCACGCAGCTCCAGGTCGAGAAGGCGCTCCGACAAGAGGGGCTCGCCCGCGAGCAGGTCGGACGGGATGCCTTCGAGAAGCGCGTCTGGGCCTGGAAGGAGAAGTATGGCGGGATCATCACCCATCAGCTCCGCCGCCTGGGAGCCTCGTGCGACTGGGATCGCGAGCGGTTCACCCTCGACGAAGGCCTCTCGCGCGCCGTCCGCGAGGCCTTTGTCCGGCTGTACGAAAGGGGCTTGATTTACCGCGGCACCTATCTCATCAACTGGTCGCCGGGCCTGCGAACGGCGGTCAGCGACCTTGAAGTCGAATACAGTGAGGAGCAGGCGACGCTGTACTACTTCCGCTACCCGATGAAGGGGTCGGATCAATGTATCCCGGTTGCGACGACGCGACCCGAGAGCATCCTGGGCGATAGTGCGGTAGCCGTGCACCCGGAGGACGACCGCTACCGGCATCTGATTGGAGGGACCTGTCTGGTTCCCGTGCTGAACCGGGAGATCCCTGTCATCGCCGACGACTATGTGGACCGCGAGTTCGGCACAGGTGCCTTGAAGGTTACTCCCGGCCATGACCCGGCCGACTACGAGATCGGCCAGCGCCATGGCCTGCAGATCATCAACGTCCTCAACCCGGATGCCACCATGAACGAGAACGCCGGGCCGTACACCGGCCTCGATCGCTACGAGTGCCGGGAGCGGATCTGGAAGGACATGCAGGCCGCCGGCCTGACGATCAAGACCGAGCCCTACACGATGCAGATCCCACGCAGCCAGCGGGGCGGCGAGGTCGTCGAGCCCATGGTCTCAACCCAGTGGTTCGTGCGCATGAAGCCGCTGGCAGGGCCCGCCCTGGAGGCGGTCCGCGACGGCCGGGTCCGCATCATCCCCGAGCGCTTCGCCAAGGTCTACGCAAACTGGCTCGAGAACATCCGCGACTGGTGCATCTCCCGGCAGCTCTGGTGGGGCCACCGCATCCCGGCCTGGTACTGCGCTGACTGCTCGCAGTTGACCGTGACCCGGGAGGATCCGGACCGCTGCACTCACTGTGGCTCCACTCGCCTCGAGCGAGATCCCGATGTGCTGGACACCTGGTTCTCCTCCGGCCTCTGGCCGTTCTCAACCCTGGGCTGGCCGGAGGACACGCCGGATCTTCGCACGTTCTATCCGACGACCATGATGGAGACGGGCTATGACATCCTCTTCTTCTGGGTGGCGCGGATGATCATGATGGGGCTCGAGTTCACCGGCACGCTGCCCTTCCGCACGGTATACCTGCATGGGTTGATCCGGGACGAGCACGGGCGCAAGATGAGCAAGACGCTGGGCAACTTCATCGACCCTCTGGATGTCATCCGGGAATTCGGCACCGACGCCCTGCGCTTCACCTTGCTCACCAGTTCCACACCCGGCAACGACATCAACCTCAGCCTGCAGCGCGTGGAGGCCAACCGCAACTTCGCCAACAAGCTTTGGAACGCCAGCCGGCTGGTTCTGAGCGCCATCGGGAGGGCGCCAGCCTCACCCGGCCATCCGCCCGATCCAACGCTCGCCGACCGCTGGATCCTCGCCCGCCTGGCAGCGCTGTGCCGGGACGTCGCCCGTCTTTTCGAGTCCTACCAGTACGGCGAGGCCGGACGCCAGATCTACGAGTTCTTCTGGGGCGAGTTCGCCGACTGGTATCTGGAAGTCGCCAAGCTCCAGCTCGACGAGGGGCCGGACCGCGCCTGGCTGACCGCCAGGACGATGGTCCACGTCCTGGACACGAGCTTGCGCCTCCTTCATCCCTTCACGCCCTTCGTGACCGAGGAGCTGTGGGGGCACTTGAAGTCAGCCTGCCAGGCGCACCCGGCCGAGTTCGGGCCGGAGGGGGGCTGGGAAATGGCGCTGATCGTGGCGGCCTGGCCTGAGGCGGTGGAGGAGGCGCCGGGTGAGGCCGAAGCCCTTCGTGACTTCGCCCTGGTGATGGACCTGGTTCGGGGGATTCGGAATATCCGGTCGGAGAGGAGCGTCGAGCCCTCCCGCCGGATCGAGGCTATCCTCAGCGCCGGGAACCGCAAGCCGCTGTTCGAATCGCAGCGGCAGGCCATCGCGGCGCTCGCCAGGCTGGATCCGGATCGAATGCGGATTCACGCCACCTTGAAGACGCGACCCCAGGATGCCGTGCCGCTGGTCGCCGGCGGGATAGAGGCCTACCTGCCCCTTTCCGGTATGGTCGACATCGACGCCGAGCGCTCCCGCATGACCAAAGAGCTGGGTGAGGTCGAGGCACAGGTCCAGCGCCTGGAGGGGCTTCTGGCCGGGCCGTTCGCCGAAAGGGCGCCGGCCGAGGTCGTCGCCAAGGAGCGCGCCAGGCTGGAGGGGATGCAGCAGTCCCGCCTCAAGCTGGAAGCGCAGTTGAAATCATTGGGGTGAGGGTGGGGTTGCCGGCGGATTCGTGGGGACGAGTCCTCGGCACCACTCGCAAGGAGCAGCAGTCATGCCCGGTGTGATCGATCCTGAGACGCTCAATGTGGACCATCTGCCCGGAATCTGGTCCCCGGTGCAATGGGAGCTGACGGCGGAGGCGAAGGCCACCGAGCTGGAGGCACAGGCCGCGGCCAGCCTGCTTTGGGCAGTGGACGCGCCCGAGGCGATCCTGCGCCTGCTCCTCAGCGAAACCGAGATCCGGCGGGCTTTCAGTCCGCCGTCGGGCTATGACCCGGAGCAGCAGGGCGAGTGGGATCCGAGCCTGGTCACGTTTGAGTTCCGGCGGCCGATCCGGCTCGAGGAAGTGCACCGCCAGCCTCAGTCCATGACCCTCGAGTACGACTTCGGCGATCTGGGACATTGGGCCTTCGAAATCGGGCCGGAAGAGGTGATCATTCAGCGGGTGTAAGCGGGGCGTGAACCATTGCAGGATCCTCGCTGGGCCCAGCAGGAACGGTTCCCGGGAATGACGACCGTGCCGTCCGCAGGATCCCTCGTCGGAGGGAATGAATCGCCCGATCCGCCGCTTCCCTTGCGCGCAGTCCTGCCTGGACTTCTGTACGTAGTGGCATTGGGCGTGGCGACTGTCGCAGGCTGGATGCCGGCCGGCGGCAGGCTGTTCTCGGGCCATCCGTTGGTGTTGGCAGCCCTCCCCTGGGTGACGCTGACCGTGCTCCGCAGGGGTCCGGGCGCGCTGGGCTACTCCCGTCGGCGGGCTCTGGCGGAGTTCGGTTGGGGCGCGCTGGCGGGAGCGATCTGGCGGGGCCTGAGCATGGGTCTCAGCGCTTTGTGGCTCGGGGGTCTCGGCGCCAGCGCGGGAGATCTCGCCAGTGGCCTGATCTGGGTGCCGCTGGTCGAGGAGACCTTCTTCCGGGGCTATCTCGGGCGGGCTCTGGCCGCCCGGTTCGGCACGCTCCCGGGGATCCTCCTTCAGGCGGCCCTCTTCACCCTCCAGCCAGCGCACTGGTCCCAGGGCTGGCCGGCCCTGATCAGCGTCTTCGCCTTTGGGATCCTTGCTGGATGGCTGTGCCAGTCGCGACGTTCGATCTGGGCGGCGTGGGGCGCGCACGGCTTTGCCAATGTGTTGCCGATGATCCTGGCCAGCCTGGCCTCCTAGGAGCGCGTCATAAGTTCGTAGACTAACTGCGGCTGGTGATCTCGACGTGCAGCTTCACGGCCGCGCCACGGGAGCATGCCGAACGGCCGTGGTCGTCCTCCACCCCCGCCTCC
>Ga0315297_10001657_pt1 | contig 13846 bp, 11 predicted proteins | sample YL17G15_0_MG_FD_203628 | JGI IMG/M metagenome (GOLD analysis project Ga0315297, IMG submission 203628) | Sediment microbial communities from Yellowstone Lake, YNP, Wyoming, USA - YL17G15_0 | ecosystem: Environmental > Aquatic > Freshwater > Lake > Sediment | place: USA: Wyoming | collected... | reverse complement strand
TGGAGGGCCAAGCCTGCCGGGGTGACGTTCCTCGGGTCCGGCTGGTAGTCAAGCAGGGTGCTACCACGCCGTCCCGCCTTCACGATGTTCTGGGGCACCATCCAGCCGGTGTTCTCGGGCGCGTTACCTTGTCTGTAGAAGCATCCTGGCAGGCGATCCAGCTCAGCCAGCTTGGGCTGCCAGAGCACCGGCTCCAGGCCCATCCAGCCTTGCAGGTGCACAACGCCAGGTGTCAGACCCGGCAGCCACACGGCGCCGAGCAGCAGGTCTTGCAGCATCGAGTTAGAGCCCCTCTCGTGAAGCGCCAGGCTGCTTGCGCTTCGATCGTGGAAGCACAATGCACCTTCGCCCCCGATTGTGTCAACGGTTATTACGTAACTGCACGCAGACACAGAGTTAATAGTCGATGAGCACATCCGATGCGTAGCCTAGGCGTAAGGATTTGCCCGCAACTGCTCAATATTTATTGAGTTAGAAAACGGCGCTTGACAGCTGTGTGTTCGGAGCGCGAGAGTGCTGGTCATGGCCATCAGCACGCCGGGCAAACGACACAAGGTGTACAGTGTTCCTGAGCTGTTAGCGCTGGAAGACGACCCTGACCGCTGGATTGTTCCAGGTGTCATACCTGTAGTTGGACGTACGATAGTGTACGGAGATGGGGGAACAGGTAAGACCACCATAATCATGGACCTGGCCATTGCTGTTGCGTCGAACGGGCTGATGCTCAAGCAGTTCCCGGTGCACAAGTTCGGTCCGGTGCTGTTCGTGTCCACGGAGGGATCCATCCTCGACAACCGCGACCGGGTGATGACGCGGATCAGATCTCACGGTGTCGATCCCTCCCTGGTGCAGTTCTACTTCTGTCAGGAGCCCTTCGACATGGACAACCCGGCCGACGTGGCCGAGCTCCGAAGCTACATGCAGGACCTGCAGCCGCGCATGGTCGTCTGGGATCCTCTGGACAGCTTCATCCGCGGCGACGAGAACAGCGCAAAGGAAACCAAGCAGCTGCGCCGCAAGGCCGACGACATCATCCACGACTTCCAGACGAGCTTGCTGGTGATACACCACGAGAACAAACAGGGCGGGATTCGAGGCAGCTCAGCCTGGAAGGACTGGACTGACACTGAGCTGCACGTGACGGTCAAGGAAATGACGCTGCCTGGAGCCGGACCGGTGAAGGTGGTCACCGTCGACGCCGAGAAGGTTCGCAACGGACGCGACGGCAAGGTGTTCTCGGTAGTGGCGCTGGCGAGCAACACCGCAGGGGGCCTCGAGTACGAGTACTACGACGGGCAGAACGCCGAGGCGATCAGCCAGGCATGGCTCAAGCAGCAGGTCTACAAGACGCTGCTTGAGGCCCCCTTGGCGCTGACCACCAAGGAGGTGGCTTCACTGCTCGGTGTGAGTCAGCCCAAGACCGCAGCTGCTCTGGAGGCACTCGAGGCCACCGGACTGGCGGACCACAACGGGTCCGTGATCCGGCCGTCCAACACCGAGGGCACGAGGACCCGAGCGGTGCCAGCCTGGAGAGTCGCAAGGAGAATGTCGCTCGTCGACGCAGTTGCTGCGATACTGCAGTATCAAAAGCAGCGCATCGCCGAGGACACTGAGATGCTCACCATCACTCCGCTTGTCCCGGCCTCGGCTCCTGCGCCGATGTGACAGGATGAGCTGCTCGGAAGGGCAGCTCATGGTCACCGTGGACAGTCTTCTTTCCGCCATCTACCTGGAGTTCGACCGCAACGCGGCCTTCCGAGAGCATGTGGCCCAGACCGTGTCCAAGCTGCGAGCGCGCGGAGTGTCGCTACCGACTGCTGATCGAGACACGCTCGTGTGTCTGCTCGAGGACGGGCGCATGCTGGGCAAGGCGATGCTCGACGACTACCTGACCCGGTGCACGATTCCGCAGTGGATGCTGGCCAAGCGCTGCGCGGGCGAGTGACATCTCAGGTTCCCTTGCAGGCAATAGCGGCATTGGCAGTCATCACTGCTTCACGCACCTTGCGGATCGCTGCAGCCTGATCCTCACAGAGTGGGGTGTTGCTCACAATCGCCTCGGCGAAGGCAAAGGCCGCGTTTCTGATCGCCATGCACTTGACTTGGTCCACTGCGCTCAGTGCGTGGTACTGGAACCAGTTGTTGAGCTTGCCAGCCAGGCTCTTCACGGTGCACCTCTCGGGTTGGAGTTCTCTACTTCTTGATTTGATCAAGCTGCGGGGGAAGTGGCGCCGGCGGGTCCCTGAAATGCTGCGGGCGCGCAGGTGCGGGTGCGGGTGCGGGCTTGGAGCTCTTGAGCCCAGCCGGCGTGACCTTGGGCTTGAAGAAGTCACGCTCGCACTTCTTGGCGGGCAGCACGGAGGCGGGAGCCGCAGCTGGAGCTGCAACCGGAACTGCGACTGGCATACTCTTGAACCCCTCGAGAAAGCCCCGCATGAAGGCGCGGTCCTCGGCTACTTGGAGCCGTAGCTCGTTGAAGGCCTGGGCCAGCCTCTCATAGGCCATGTTGGCCTGGGGTTCACCGCGGGTGAAGACGCCCGTGTAGGCGGCACCGAAGGCCGCCACCACGATGGCGATGGCCTTGGCCCAGGTCAGGATGATCTTGGTGCGCGTGGATCGGAACTTCACGACGGGCTCGCTGCCGAACTGAGGGTCGGTCACGGCTGCACCTCTGCCGCGAACTGCCTGTTGACGAGCTTGCCGTCGCCCAGCGGGATGAGCTCGCCGGACTCCCTGAGCCTGCGCACACGGACGAGCACATCCTGGATGGGCTTCTTTGCGAACCTGGCAGCTCGAGCTACGGTGTTGGGTCGACGGAATAGCCCGACTATAGCCTCGTCTTGAAGCTGCTGCGCGACGAAGCGGTAGTCTGGCGGATTGGTCCTCGGAGGCCTCGGAGGCCTCGGAGGCCTCGAAGTACTCGTGCTTCTCATGGCGTCCCTCCTGTGTTGCGGCCCCGATCATAACCGTGTTCCTTGATCAGGGTATCAACTGTCTTGCGGCTCCAGGCAGTGGTGACGCTGAGCCACCGCTTGGTGATGCTCGAGCCCACGTCTTGCGTCATGCGCTTGATGAGCTGCCGTCGAGCCAGGGCAGCGATCTGCGAGGGACGACCTCCGGCCTTGAGCAAGTTAGCCTGAGAGACAAAGGTGCTTCTACCTACCTCCCGAAGCAAGCCTTGCCACCACTCGATGGCACCTTGCACCTGCGAGGCAAACAGGTTCGGTGGAAGGTCGCCATCAAGATTCAGATGAAGTGTTCCCATCGCGATCTCGTCAAGACTGCTTCACGCTCAGGGAGCGCAGCAGTCCTATGTACTCGGACGGGCAGCAATCCTGCGCGTACGAAACGACGCAGGAGGACTTGGCACGAGACACTGCCACGTAGAGCAGCCTCAGCTCCTCTTCGTGGTCACCTTTGGAGTGAGGCAGGTGACCAGCCGTCACGTCCACCAGATGCACGTGGTCCCACTCCAAAGCCTTGGCGCTGTGGATGGTAGAGAGTACGAGCGCGTTCTGGGCGTCGGCGTCTCCATCGCTCCTGCGGATGCCGGACTTCTTGGCTTGGTCCATGGCCACCGTCAGCGCGTCAATGTAAGCGATGAACTTCAGGGGGCTCGCAAAGTAGCGAGCCACGCGCTGCAGACTGCCGATGACCGCCTCGCGAGACTCGGCCTTGTAGGCCAAGCCCTCCTCACGCCGCAGGCTGTCCACGTACTGTGTCCTGGTCAGGATGGTGGTCAGCAGGTCAGCTGCAGTGACCTGGTACTCCTCGGGGTCCAAGGTCTGTGCTTGCGCGGTCGCTTGTGCTCGCTGCGCCTGCGCAGTCTCCACGGCTGCGGCTTGTGTCTCTGCTTGTGCCGCATCCTTGTTGAGGTCTACGAGCAGTGACATGAGCTGCTCGATGCTGCGCATCTGCCCCGGACGGAGATCGACATGGCGCTGCAGAGCTTCGAGCATCGAGCAGCCCCGAGAAGTGGCGACGGTCTCCGCGGCATCCAGAGCGTCCCGTCCGATGTACCTGAAAGGTGTGTTGATGATGTGGCGTTGCCAGCGTCCGTTAGGGTCAGCCATGCAAGCCACGCGCATGTAGGCCATCAGGTCCTTGACCTCGATCGACGAAGCGAATGAGCCCGACGCGCGCTTGATGTACGGTATCCGGTGCCGGATGCACTCGAGCTCGACGTCGTTCAAGCCCACCCCAATGCGCGTGAGGATGGCACACTCCCTGTACGAGCCACCATGCGCCTCGGCGTACTCACGGCACAGGCGCACGGCGTCGACGGCCTCGGCTCCGGGGTCGGGGTAGGCTCTGATCTGCACGGGGGCACTGGTGCCGTCGGCAACGCGCACTGGCTTGATTTCCCCGACCAGGTGCCAGGGCTTGCCTTTGACCAATGCGTAGGATACCCGACACACCTCGGGAACAGACCGGTAGTTGGTCGGCAGCTTGTAGACCTTGGTGCGCTTGTCCTTCGCCAGGTTTCCCAGTATTGACGGGTTGCCGCCCTGGAAGCCGAAAATCGCCTGACTTAGGTCCCCAGCCGAGAGCAGTTTGGGAGCACCGACAGGTGACTGATCGTCGTTGCCAGCCAGCATCGCCGCGATACCATACTGCACCACGTTCGAGTCCTGGCAGTTATGCACGACGATTCCGTCGGCCAGGTAGGTGTGCAAACCTTCAACGTCCAAGTCGTACACATAGGCGCTCTCCGGTTGCCACTCCTCTACGCTCACGACTTCTGCAGTTACGATGCAATCCCCGCCGGAGTCTAGACCAGCTGCTGCACGGATGTCACATGCGCTCATGCGCAGAGCATCTCGATTGCGCAGCCGCAAGACAGTCCACCCCAATGCGCGCAGCACGGAGTCTTTGCGCGCGTCGGCTTCCTTGCGGGATCCGTGGGAAGCCCCATCCAGCTCGATGGCCACACGCTGATCAGGAAGTGCCACGTCGATCTTGTAGCAGTGCGGCTTCCCCCCCGTGCGCACGACATAGTTCCAAGAAGCGCATGGGCCGAGCTTCGCCAGCACCGAAGCTTCGGTGGGGCTCGGTCCAGTGCCGTTTCCGCCTCGCACCGACACTCTGCCCGCAGCTCTGGTTTGCCCGCAGCGTCCGTCAGCGTTCTTGGCCGACATCAGCACACTGAGCTTGCGCCGCCCGTTGAGTCCGTGGCCCAAGGCTTGCCCGTAGCTTTTGATCCTGGGCGTCGTGCTTTCCAAGAAGACACGAGTGCCTGGTGTTAAATCTCCTGCACACTGCCAACCCCGCGTGGTGTACACCTGATGATCCTGCGTGCAAGCCAGGTAACGCAGGCCGAAACGTACCTGTGCCGTCAAGGGCGCTAACGGAGCGCCCTGCTGCGTCTGACCTACCTGACGAAATACGAGTCGGACCATCTTTTTGGTGAGCAGGAGCTTATGCCATCCGGTGACCTTGGCGTGGACGAGCCGCCTGGCGTGCACGTCGAATGCTTGTACTGCGCCGGCGTACTTCTCTGCTACCAAGGTTTCGATGGATCGCACTGTCCCATTGGCCAGCAGAACTGGCGTTCTGCCGTCAATGCACTCATCGACGATGACGTGGTCGTAGCGATGCTGAAGTTCCCTACGTACGCCCTCGTCGGAGAGCAGCGCCTGGTAGGCCCAGTTGATCATGTCGTTGAAGCCGTAGGTGCAAGAGGCCGCCCGGCGATCCTCGAGCTCCTCGTAGATGTGGATGAGCTCCTTGTCGTAGCATCCCACCTTCAGGGCCCACCTGCTCGCGCACGCGCGCAGGTTAGGCCCAGCCTTCAGGCTGAGGTGAAAGGGATCACCCTTGACGTAGGTAACACCGCTGAGCTTGCAGTCGGCCACGAAGCGCCAGAGCTCCTCGATGTCTATGTTGTTGGTCCAACGACTGGCGCTCTTGTCCGCCTTGCGCAACTCGGTGAGCAGCCTCTTCAAGGTCATCCGGAGGCGGTCGTGCTCGTCGAGGTCCAGGGAAGCCATGAGGCCTGCGTGGTGAGTCTTGAGTACCTCCAACGCCACCGAGTGAATGGTGCCCACCCGGCACTTCTCGATGCCGGCTTTGCTCAGGCGCTCGTTCATCTCCCTGGCGGCGTTGCGCGTGAAGGTCATGGCCAGCACGCGCTCTTCGTCGCACCCGAGTGCGATCACGCTGGCGATCCTGGCCACGATGGTCTTGGTCTTGCCGCTGTTGTGCACAAAGAAGCCGTTCGCGCAGAAGTTGCAGTCCGGCTCGGCCATTCGTACATCGTAGGTTTCGCGTAACCCGACCCATTCAATGCGCACGACGCCGCGCTTTCTCCAGTACTTCACATGGAAGTTCTCGACCTTGCCATGAAGTCTGCTGTGCGCAGCGTGCGATAACACTTGCAGGTTGGCGAGCGCGTCATTTAACGGTTGCTCGTCCTTGTGGTGCACCTCGAGCGACGGATCGAGGTACTTGAAACTAGCGGATGCTTCAGGGTCTGTCTTGAGCGCTTTCACGAAAACGTCGTAGGGCAGCCCATTCATAGCCGCTTCTACTGCCAACTTCGCGCGCGTGACACGACGGTACACGTAATCGGTCGGGATACGCATGCGTTTGACGGCGTGCACTGTGTGGGGCGACCCGAAGGGGTGGTATTTGGTGGCTTCTTCTGGGCGATGCGCGGGCAGTTGCTTGCCGCCGCGCTTGCAGGGCAACATTGACCCCAGAGCGGCTACTGCCACACTCTCTTCAAGCACTCTCATAGCTTCGGGAGCTTGGAAGCTCCGATCCGGCCGCATGAACGGATGATCTATTGTGCAGATCAGCGCTGCCCCATCGTCCGCGGTGACACGCACGCACGGTTTGATGCCGGATGAGACTACAGCTATTATACGATTCATGTAAGCTGTGCCATCGGCGGCCAGTGAGTACGTGAAAGTCGGCCAGTCGAGGCACGACCACGCTCTTGTGTGAGAGGGCAGCCCATTGAACTTCAAGTACAGATCACGCAGACTGATTTCACGCGTCGCGTGGCGCTTTCCACGCGTATACTTAATGATTGTGGTTTCACCGTCTAAGCACCCGGGACTCCCCACTACTACCACGGGTCCAGGCCCAGCATGGTTCACGACGGCGAGCTGTTCTTCGTTGAGTCCAACGAGCAGGTCAAGTGCGCTCATGCGTCATTCCACTGAAGGTGGCGGAGGTGGGGGCAGCGGCGGTGCGCTCGTCGCCGGAGCCTGCGCGCGTAGCTCCTTGGCAGCCGTGGCCGGGTCGAGCTTGTCGAGGCTCCACCAGTCCTTGCTGATGGATGCGATGATGTCCTTCCAGCTGAGCGTGCCCTTGCCCGCGTCGCAGATGAAGCCGAGGCCCTTGGGCTTGAGGTGCAGCTTGACCGGGATACCCTCAACCGGCCAATCGACCTCGGCATCGACGCCCCCCGACTGAGCGAAGGCCCTGCGAAAGGTCAGGATGCACTGATCGATGAGGGAAGCCTGCACGCTCTTCTCGGTGTGCCCCGCAACCAGGTGGAACTCCCTGGCGAACTGCGGCCGCGGTGCCAAGTCCACGGCCAGAGACTGTGCGAGTTGCGTGGCGAACTCCTTCTTGTAGTCCGCCTTGGACTTGCGGGTCGATGTTCTTGTCTCTGCGGCAGTCTCAGACTCGGCCGGAGCGATGAGCACGCCCTTGTAGCCGGACTTGGGCTTGCTCAGTGTACTTGGATCGAAGATGCGCTTCTCGTCGATGTAGTAGTCGCTGGTCTCGCCGTACGCGCACATGTTGAAGTACGGACACACGAACTTGCGCACGCACTCCTGCCGGTTCATCGGCCACTGCGAGACATCCTTGCGCACGCCCTCGTCGGTCAGCCTACGCAGCAGCTCCGTCGCTCGGGGCAGAAGCTCGTCCTTGTAGAAGGTGCCGAGCACTGCATCGTCAACCACGTCGCGCACTCGGTGGAAACTCTGCGGCCCTGGGTTCTTGTGCTTGGCGGCGATGGTGACGATGAAGCCCCGCAGCTTGCCGAAGAGTGGCTCCTCGACCTCACGGAAGATGAAGCAGTTCTGCATGAGCTGCCCATCGAGCAGGTAGCCCTTGATCAGGTCCTGGGTCATCGACGAAGTCGTGTTGTGCGTGACGAGGCCGTCTCCGGACAGAAACACATGCCCGCCAATTTCGATGGCTACGGTGCGTGCTTCACCAATAGACTCGCACGACTCGACGGTATCCCAATGAAGCACGGTGTTGGCCGCTTCGTGTGCCTTCTTTCCGCGCTGCTCGGCCATGGCTTTGGCCACCCAGCGAGACATCCACTTGTAGCGTGCGTCCACCGGAATTCCTACTGCGCGAAGCAACGTCGCCGGAATCACGTCGCCTGGATCACGCCCACCGCGCTCCCGTGAAACACTCAGATGCGCCAGCGCCTTGTCCGTCGTTAGCTCTCCGTGATAAGTCATCTCCGATCCGACCACGCGCAGGAACAGCTGCTTCGACGCACGCCCGTTCACACAGACCTGCCAGTAAGTGCAGCTTCGATCCTTGTACGGCGAGGTGTAGCTACGCCGACTGGACCAAATGCCCAGTCGAAGCAGCAACTGCTGCGCATCACGTGCTAGCTGCGGCGAGATTGTGCAGTAGGTGATTCGAATATCATCTCCGCGGCAGTCTTGCTGCGACACACACCCGTCAGTGGACCACAGCCCGGCTAGCAGCAGCCTCACAGCCTTCTTCGATGCGTTGAGCGCCTGAGCTGGTACGCGCTTTGTGGCTGCTCGGTCCGAGAGATGAAGCTCTTCTCGAATCAGCTTCCAAAACGGTGTGCCCTTGTGCACACGCAGGTTGGCGCTGCGGTTCTCGGATTGGGAGATCCCGTAAGAGCTGTGGGTCACATCGAGCAGACGCGCCACACGGCGCAGGACGTCCTCGTGGCTGGAGGAGAACTGCAGGGCCTCCTCCGAAAAGCTGCCGTCTCCTAGAAAATAACCAAGCAGCTCCATTTCAACATCGGTGAGCACATCATTGCCACGCACTTCGATGGGCGCGCACGCCACAAAGTCTCCAGGCTGTAACTCGGCGGCCTTGACCCAGCCTCGGTCGGTCCACACGGGGTGTTCACGGGTCAGCCGGGACTCGCGCCCGGACGCCGTACGCAGCAAAAAGCACTCCTGCAGGCCGTTGTCGTCGAAGCGCGCGTCGCGCGTTCCCACACAGGGACCCGACTCGAGGTCGTTCACTGAAGCCAGCTCCACGCCGCTTTGTCCGATCAAGTCTCCTGCGCGGAAGCGACCGTGCCCGAGCCAAACCTCCTCGTCCTCGTGCAGGCACTTGTGGTCGACGATGAACATGTTGTCGGTCGGTCCCGTGGGCACCGCTTCGTGCGGCTGCCGCAGGTGAACCAGCAAGTCGTGTCTGCACGAGAAGGGGATCTTCCAGTTCTTGCCGTTGATGCGCACGGGCTCGGAGTAGGCGATGGCGTTGTATTCGACGGCTCGGGGGCACCAGGTCTTGGTCTCTTCCTCGACGAAGTCGGGGTTGGTGAGCTGCACCATGATCAAGTTGCGCACCCCCGCGGCGATCTCCGACGCGCCGGCCAGCCTGCACGCTTCGATGGGACCCAAGGTGCGTTCCAGATTGCCTCCGCTCGAGTAGTGCTGAGCCAGGGCCTCGTGGTAGAGCGAGCCAAAGGCCAAGGCCTCAGAGCTCTTCTTCTGCCGCAGGCCCAGGACGAGGGCGCGGTACGCTCGCAGCCAGCAGCAGGTGTGGTCCAGCGTGTGCCAGGAGATGCCCCCCACGCTCGGGCCCGAAGTCCCACCGAGCTTGTCCAGGGTCTCCTCGACAATCTTGGCTTGGTCGGGCTCCTGCGAGGCATTGAGCATGGCCAGGGAGATGATGGTGCCAGTAGAGGTCTTGCCAGCCATGTCGGGAGGGCTGCAGGCCTGCACGGGAACTGGAGCCTGCGCAGGGTCCTGAACCTGCGCAGCGGGCGCAGCGAGCACAGGCGCCGGCGCAGGTGTCGGAGCGAACGCAGGCTCAGGCGTGAGCGCTAGGGGCACAACGGTCATCTGCACCTGATAGGGTGCCTGCACGGGCGAGGCTGCCGGCGCCTGAGCTTGAGCCTGGGCCTGAGCTTGCTCGGCCCAAAGCCGGGGCAGGTCCATGCCCTTGTAGGCGCATGACCCACATGTCTGGTTCATCTCGATCATCGGGGCGCCCGCAGGCTTTACCGGGCACGGCTGGCCCAGAACGAAGGATCCATCCCGCGTGCGGACGAAAGGCAGCTCGCAGTTGCACAGGCCTCGGAACGTTCCGGTGTCGCGGTTCATGCGTCGCTCCTGTTGGGTGAGGCTTTGTACCGAAGGCCGTTCCTCTTGTCAACATCGATGTGCGCATGATTCGCAACTTGGTGTTAACTGACAGCAATCTGCTGCGCAATCAGTGTGCGTATTTGTGGTCAGAACGACCCCGTTTGGCAGAAGTGCAGGATTGCGCCGGCAACGACGAGGACAAGTAGCGTCCACATGACCCAGCCGTGTCCCGCGAGCTCGGTCTCAGCCCTCTGGAAGCTCTGTCTGGCGCCGTGGGGCTGTTTGCCCAGGAGCAGATAGTCAGCGAGCTCCGCCGGGCTCCCGGGGGCTGCAGGCAGCACGGCTTGCCCGGACTCGAGGAGCATCTCCTTGATCTCTTGCTCGTACCGACCGGGCAGGACGAAGACGTCGAAGCTGGGTTTGCCCTCGGCGAGTCGGGATCCACGGCCGATGCGCTGCTGCACGCCAATGGGCGCCTTGGTCCAAGCCTCAACAGCCACCCACTTCAGGCAGGGGATGTCGATGCCCGCAGACCAGGCATCTGTGGCCACCACGCCGCGCACAGAGCCCGCCCGCATGCCTTCAGCTACCTTGGCTCGCTCCTCGAGCGGGACGTCGCCAGTGACCGCGGGAAGGCCCAAGGCCTGCGCCAGGACCAGAGCGTCGGCCTTGAGCCGGACGAAGACAATGCCCGGACCCGTGGCGTTGGGCAGGATCCCCTGCGAGACGATGTGCAACGTGGTCTGAAGGTCTTCGGGGGTCATGTGAGAGAGCCTCCGTGAAGGTGCCGGTTACGATCACCTCTTATATTATTAGAGAGTGCAGACTACCATAGACACAGCTAAAGCACTTGGAGTGGCAGAATAGCAGGTAATGCACCCACCTATTGCAATTATCCCTAGGTTCACGAATTTCCCTGGTTGGTTTAATTTTAATCACACGTTTCAGTGCAATAGCAACGAGTTGCAGACGAATAGCCTTACTCGAGTGAATCAGCCAGCCAGCGTTGCTGTAAGAAGCCGGGCTCAAAACACCAATTCGTGAAATTGTGTGAAAGCCCCCTCAGCCACACGTAGATTTGAAGTCAGGCACGCACGCCCCCAGAAAATCCTGGATCATTGCTGCTATTCGTGCTACCTACGCACTTAGGTTACGCAAACGGCGGTTCCACTGCTTACAAAAACGGCCTCTGACTTGGAGTATTCATGCGCCAGATCATAAAGCGAACCTGTGAGCTGTGCCTGCAGGCTAAAAGGCCGCAGCAGTTCCGCGGTCTGTCCTGTGTCTGCTCGCGCTGCTTGCAGAAGCAGAAGGACCGCAAGAAGTCAGCCCGAGTCCGCGCCAAGCGCAACCGCATCAGGGAGTTCAAGCAGCTGTACCACAACGCGACGGACAGAGCCCTGCGCGAAATCGCCTCAACCATTACAGCCGCTGAACGCCTTGGGGTACCTGACCTGAGTCCGCATCAGTGGCGCAAGGCCATCAACGAGTACTACCGGAAAGCCAAAGCGGGCCCTTGCACTGATTGCGGCACAAGGCTGGAAGCTTGCTGCATGGATTTCGACCATGTCAGGGGGACCAAGGTGGCTGCTGTGTCAACCATCAAGGGGCGCAAAGCTTGCCGAGCCACGTTCATGCTGCTGCAGCGGGAAATCGCCAAGTGCGATCTTGTGTGTGCAGCCTGCCATCGTATCAGAACTGCACGACGCCCTGCGCTCCTCGCTCCGCGAAAGCGCCGGGGTCGCCGCTGCAGAGAGACTCCAGGAACTTTGTTGGCACCAGAGTCAGTAGGGTTCTTGCAGCCATCCGGTCCGCCTGCACAGCACCCAAGAGAGCAGAGGCCTCGCCCCCTACGCGTTGGGGAACGTCCGCGTCTTCGGCGCGGACGGCCTCTAGCCAGGGATGTCAAACCACCGACCAAGCTTGAGATTCCCGACCTGACCCCGCCGGCGGGTACCTCCATCAGTTGATCAGACCTTCGGCCAGATGCCCGTTGCTGATGAGCTCTGACGCGTCCACCCTCTCCAGGACCGGCCCGAGCAGGCCAATGACGAAGGGGTTGCGAGTGTCCATCCTGCCAAGCGGCGTGCCTGACAGCCCGCATCGAAGCAGCGCACGAGACTCCAGCAGCAGCTCGACTGCCTGCCGTCCCCCGACGCGATGACACTCATCGACCAGCAGCAAGTCGTAGTCGCGGACTCGCAGGCGTGCGCCCGCGTCGTTGAAGAGCCGAGTGTAGGTCGTGCACAGGATGGTCAGCTGCTTGCAGCCATGAGCTGGCCCTGCTTCCAACGCGTCGAGCATGGTGGGCAGCAATATGCCGATCTCCTTCTCGGTCTGTTCCATGATCGAAGGCGAGTGCACCAGCTGCAGCGTCCTGGTGCACCCCACGTACTCGGGGTGCACGCGGCTCAGCTTCGCGCCCACAGCCATGACACCCAGCATGATGCGGGTCTTGCCGGCCCCAGGAGCCAGATCGAGGATGCTCCGGAAGCACGGTGCCAGCCAGGCAGACTCGACCGCTCGGGCTTGGTAGTCGCGGAGCAGACCGACCTTCTCGAGGCGGTAGGCGCACTCGGCCACAGTCTCTCGCAGGTGTCCCTCCAAGGTATTGACAGTGGCACTGCCAATGTCGGGCAACGCGGCCAGGAACGCGCCAGCCAGGACCCAGAGGTCTCCGTCTTTCAGGAAGCACACGGGGTCACCGGTGGAGGAGCTTTGCTCGGGGCGCTGTTGCGCTGCCCAGGCATCGAGGGTATGTTGGATGGTAACAAGATCGCGAGGCGTGCCGCGTAGCACGCACCACGCCGAGCGCAGGTCGAAGGTCAGGTTGACCCGTGGCATCTGATCCTCCCGAGAAGGACGCGAAAGAGCTCTTTGACCTCCCCACGGAACGAGCCGTGCGAGGCAACTACCTGCAGCCAACTCTGGAGCAGGCTGCAAAAGCCACCGAGGTGCAGCAGGATGTACACAAGCTGAGCACTGCCTTCAAGCGCCGCGACCGTGCGCTGCGCAAGGAGCTGCAAGACGCCAACCTTGTGATAGGTGGTGGATCCCGTGCAGCTCCCCCGCGGGTCGTCACCGAGCCGGTGGTCAAAGCTGCCATTGACGGTCTGCTGGCTGAGGACCGAACTCCAGAGGGCCAGCGGAAGGTTCTGGGCGCGCACGCCAAGACAGCGCTGCTCAAGACCTACGCCGACGATTACGAGCGACACGGCAAGCCCGGGCGAAGGAAGACTGACGCTGAAGTGGGTGAGCACGAGTGGCTCAGTGTCTACGATGCCTTCGCTCACACAGGAATCCCCGCGCACATAGCAGAGATGACCTCGCTCACCGTTGCGCAGGTGGAGCACCTGCTCAAAGTAGGCGTGCTGCGCTTGAACTTGCCCCCGATCCGCGACCACGCCTCACGTACGGGGGCTGTTCACAGCGCGATGATGGTGGCGACCAACCGACCTATCGAAGACCACTCCAGGACTGATGCAGTGGGGGACGTATCGGTGCCGGTCGAACAGGCCATCACCACACGAGCTATACGTGAGAGCGCCGCCGCGCAGCAGTGTCTT
>Ga0315297_10001656_pt1 | contig 13855 bp, 16 predicted proteins | sample YL17G15_0_MG_FD_203628 | JGI IMG/M metagenome (GOLD analysis project Ga0315297, IMG submission 203628) | Sediment microbial communities from Yellowstone Lake, YNP, Wyoming, USA - YL17G15_0 | ecosystem: Environmental > Aquatic > Freshwater > Lake > Sediment | place: USA: Wyoming | collected... | reverse complement strand
GGCCGCCCCCCCCACACCCCGCACTAAAACGCCCGCGGCTAACCGCATGCGCGCGACGCGCGCGCGCAGCGAGCCGCAGGCGAGCGGAGTCAATTAGAAAAGGCGACCTCCGACCGCGGTCAATCCCTCTCTGCCTCCCAGTGCAGCAGCGTCACCCCTTCGTCGACCTGCCGGAATCGCGCGCGCACGCGCAGGTCGCGCTCGGGCGCGGCGCCGTCGAGGCGGCCGATCAGCTGGAGGTCCTGCTGCTCGTCGAGCGCGACCTGCACCACGTCGTAGGGGACGTCGTCGCGCCAGGCAGGGGCGAAGACCTGGTGCGTGCGCACCCAGCTCACGATGCGGCCGCGGCCCGAGAGCGCGATCCACTCGAAGCCGAAGCCGCGGCAGCGGTTGCAGATCGCGCGCGGGGGCCAGCGCAGCGCCTGGCAGCCGAGGCAGCGCTGCACGCGCAGCTCCCGCTCGCGCAGGCCCGCCCAGAAGGGCTGCGAGTCGCGGTCCGGGTGCGGGAGCGGCTTCGGCGGCGCGGCGTCGCTCACGGCCCCCTCCGCAGCACCAGCGCCGAGGTGTTGCCCGAGACGTAGCCGGGCTGCGAGGTGCTGAGCGCTACCTCGGCCCCCTCGACCTGGCGCGCGCCGGCGTCGCCGCGCAGCTGTGAGACGGCCTCGCAGACGTGGTTCAGCCCGTGCACGTAGCCCTCGCAGAGGAAGCCGCCGTGGGTGTTCACCGGGAGGCTCCCGCCGAGCCGCGTCGCCCCGCTCGCCGCGAAGGGCCCTCCCTCGCCCTTCTTGCAGAAGCCGTAGTCCTCGAGCTGCACCAGCACGGTGTAGGTGAAGCAGTCGTAGAGCTCCGCCACGTCGACGTCGCCGGGGCCGAGGCCGGCCTGCGACCACAGGCGCTTCGCCATCGCCGCGGCGGCGGTCGTGGTCGGGTCGGGTTGCTGGTTCGAGTAGAGCGTGAAGCCACTGCCCCAGCTGGCGGCGCGGATCAGCACGGGGCGGCGCCGCAGGTCGCGCGCGCGCTCGGCGGAGGTGAGCACGAGCGCCACCGCGCCGTCGGTCTCGAGGCAGCAGTCGAAGAGCCGGAAGGGCTCGACGACCCAGCGCGAGGCCAGGTAGTCCTCGAGCGTGATGGGCTTGCGCTGGAGCGCGCGCTCGTTGTGCACGGCGTGGGAGCGCTGCGTCACGGCGACGGCGCCGAGCTGCTCGTGGGTGGTGCCGTAGCGCAGCATGTGCGCGCGGGCTGCCATCGCGAACTGCTGCGGCGGGGCGAAGTAGCCGTAGGGCGCCTGGTACTGGGTCTCGACGGCGTCGACGAGCGGGCGCCCGATGCCTCCCATCCGAAACTCGGAGCGCGCGTTGATCGCGCGGTAGCAGACGACGGTGTCGGCGATTCCCGCGTCGATCGCGAGCGCCGCCTGGCCGACGACGGCGTGCGAGACGCTGCCGCCGCCGAAGAGGTCGAGGTACCAGTGGAGGTCGCGGATCCCGAGCGAGTGCGCGAGCACCGGCGGCAGCACCGAGTCTCCGACCCGGTGCGTCGCGAGGCCGTCGACCTCCTCGGGGCGGATCCCGGCGTCCTCGAGCGCGGCGACGATGGCCCGGCAGGCGAGCGTGAGGGTGCTCACGCCCGAGTTCTTCGAGAGCTCCGTGTAGCCGACGCCGGCGATCGCGACGCGATCACGCAAGATCGATCCAGGCCGATTTCACCTGGAGGTAGCCGCGCAGGCTCTCGAGGCCCGAGTCGCGTCCGTAGCCGCTCTGCTTCACGCCGCCGAAGGGCACGGCCCAGTGGATGCGGCGGTAGGCGTTCACCCAGACGATCCCGGCCTCGAGGGCGCGCAGCATTCGGTGGGCGCGCTTCAGGTCGCGCGTCCACACGCCGGCCGCGAGCCCGTAGCTCGAGTCGTTCGCGATCGCGATGGCTTCGGCCTCGTCTTCGAAGGGGATCGCCGCCGTCACGGGCCCGAAGATCTCCTCGCGGCAGACGCGCATGTCGTTGCGCGCGCCGCGAAATAGCGTGGGCCGCACGAAGTAGCCCTTCGCGAAGGGTGACCCCGCTTCGAAGAGCGACGGCCCCCACTCGCCGCCGAAGGCGATCTCGGCGCCCTCGCGGCGGCCGACCTCGAGGTAGGCGACCACCTTCTCGTACTGGCGCTGGAAGGCGAGCGGGCCCATGCCGGTGCGCGGATCGAGCGGGTCGCCGAGGGTGATCTCCTGTGCGAGCTTCGCGATGCGCGCGAGCAGATCGTCGTAGATGCTGCGCTCGACGAGCAGGCGCGAGCCGGCGACGCAGGTCTGCCCGGCGCCGCCCGTGAAGACGGCGCCCACGGCGCCGCGTGCCGCAGCGTCGAGGTCCGCGTCGGCGAAGACGACGTTCGCGGATTTCCCGCCGAGCTCGAACGCGAGGCGCTTCAGCGTGTCCGCGGAGCGCGCCGTGATGATGCGCGCCGTCGCGGTCTCGCCGGTGAAGGTGATCTTGCCGACGTCCGGGTGGCGCACGAGCGCGTCTCCGGCCTCGGCGCCGAGGCCCGTCACGACGTTCACCACGCCGGGCGGGAAGCCCGCCTCCTCGAAGAAGCGCGCGAAGGCGAGGCTCGTGCAGGCCGCCTCCTCGGCGGGCTTCACGACGACGGTGTTGCCCGCGGCGAGGATCGCGCCGACCTTTGCGGCGAAGAGCGAGAGCGGCGAGTTCCAGGGGATGATCGCGCCGACGACGCCGATCGGCTCGTGCAGCGTGAAGTTGAAGCTCTGGGGACCCACGCGGATCGTCTCGCCCTGCACCTTGTCGGCGGCGCCGGCCCAGTAGTAGAAGATCTCGGCCACCGCCCCGACTTCGGGGCCCGTCTCGCGGATCGCCTTGCCGTTGTCGCGGCTCTCGAGCGCGGCGAGCTCGGCCGCGCGCGCGCTGACGAGGTCGCCGACGCGGCGCAGCAGCCGCGCACGCTCCGCCGCGGTGAGGCCGCGCCACGGCCCGTCGTGGAAGGCGCGCCGCGCCGCCTGCACCGCGCGGTCGACATCCGCCGCGCGCCCGTCGGGGACGAGCGCCCAGACCTCGCCGCGCGACGGGTCGACGCTCTCGAGCCAGCCGCCGTTCGCGGCCGCCGCCTGCTTGCCGTCGATCCAGTTGCGGAAGCGCGCCGGGGACTCGGTCGGGTCGTAGAGCGTCATGGGGCCAAATCCTACTCCATCCCGGGGCCGCGCCGGCAGGGCCGCGCTACCGTCAGCCCGTCGCCCGGTTCGGGCGGCCGGGAGGATCCATGCAGCTGCCGGGCATCGCAGGCAAGGTCGCGATCGTGACGGGCGCGGGGGGCGGAATCGGCGCCGGCTACGCGCGGGGGCTCGCCGCCGCGGGCGCGCGGGTCGCCGTGGCCGAGATCGACAAGGAGCAGGGCGACCGCGTCGCGCGCGAGATCCGCGCCGCCGGCGGCGACGCGCAGGCCGTCGAGGTGGACGTGGGCTCGCCGCAGAGCACGCACGCCATGGCCGAGCGCGTCGCCCAGGCCTTCGGCGGCATCGATTTCCTCGTGAACAACGCGGCGATCTTCGGCGGCATGCGGATCGCGAGCTACCTCGACGTCGACTGGGATTACTACACGCGGTTCATGAACGTGAACCTGAACGGCGCACTGCTTTGCACGCGCGCCTGCGTGCCCTTCATGCGCCAACGCGGGGGCGGGGCGATCGTGAACCAGTCGAGCACCGCAGCGTGGATGGCGACCGGCTACTACAGCCTCGCGAAGCTCGCGCTGAACGGCCTCACCCAGGGTCTCGCGCGCGAACTCGGCCCCGAGAAGATCCGCGTCAACGCGATCGCGCCGGGGCCCACCGACACGGGAGCGCTGCACTCCGTGGTCCCCGACACCTTCCTCGACCCGATGGTCGCGGGCCTCCCGCTGGCGCGCATCGGCAAGCCCGAGGACCACGTCGGCGCGCTGCTCTTCCTGCTCTCCGACGCCGCCGCCTGGATCACCGGCCAGATCGTCAACGTCGACGGCGGCCAGGCCATGCGCCCGTAGCAGCCGCTCGGCGCGAGCGCGGCAGCGAAAGCGGGGCGGAAGCCGGGCCGGGGCCGGGGGGTCAGGCGCGTTTCAGCTCGATCAGGATCTCGTGGTAGGTCTGCGTCCCGACGTTGACGGCCCACTCCGTGCCGCCGCGCGGGATCGCGACGGTGTTGCCGCCGGGCGGGACCCGGGCGAGGAACGGCTCCACCGGGTCTCCGAGCGGCGTCACGCCCGCGACCAGGTCGCCCGAGAAGATCACGAGATAGTAGTCGTGGGCGTGGTGGTGCAGGTCGCTGTGCGCGCCGGGCGCGAGCTTCATTTCCCAGATGCGGACGTCGTCGTCCTCGAAGAGCACGTGGTCGGCGACCTTGCCGATCGGCTCGCCGGCGTGCTCCTGGCGGAACTTCTCGAAACGCGCCCGCATCTCGGAAGGGATCGGGAGGTACGCGGTCTCGGTATGGCGCATGGGGATCTCCTCGCGTCGCTGGATCGTGAGCCCGCACTCTGCCCTGCGGCCGACGCCCCGAGATTCTAGCCCAGGCTCGCGCTAGAGCGGCTTCCAGCGCGGCGCGCGCCCCTCCTGGAAGGCGTGCATCGCCTCGGTCATGTTGCCGGTGAAGGTACCGAGCACCTGGGTGCGGTTCTCGAGCTCGATCGCATGGCGCAGGCTCGGCGCGTCGAGGTTCGCACGCAGGCCCTGCTTCGTCATCCAGACGCCGTACTCGCTGTTCGCGGCGATCAGTCGCGCCGTCGCGAGCGCCGACCCGAGGAGTTCCTCCTCGGAGACCACGTCGTGGACGAGGCCGATGCGCAACGCCTCCTGCGCGTCGAAGTGCCGGCCCGTCAGCATCAGCTCCGCCGCGCGCGCGGCGCCGACGATGCGCGGCAGCAGGTAGCTCACGCCGACGTCGCAGGAGGAGAGGCCCACTCGGATGAAGACCGAGCCGAAGACGGCAGACGTGGCGGCAACGCGCACGTCGCAGGCGAGCGCCACCGCGAGCCCTCCCCCCACCGCGGCGCCGTGCACGGCGGCGAGGATCGGCTTCGGGCACTCGTGCAGCGCCAGGATCGCCGCGGCGAGGTTCTCCTGCATGCGGTAGATGCGGCCGAGCTCGCTCATGCCCTCGCTGCCGGGCACGCGGTCCTCGGGGCTCTTGAGATCCGCGCCGGCGCAGAAGCCGCGGCCGGCGCCGCGCAGGATCGCGACGCGGCAGCGCGGGTCGCGCGCCACGGCTGCGATCGCGTCGCGCAGGTCGAGGACCAGCTGCACCGAGAGCGCGTTGAGCCGCTCGGGGCGGTCGAGGGTGAGCAGCCAGATCTCGGGGTCGGTTCGATCGATCGCGATGAAGGACATGCCGGGCACCTCGCAGCGCGGGCTCGCGCGGCGCCATTCTGCTTTGGATCCCTTCCGGGACTCCAGTACATTCTGGCCGCACCCTGGCTCGGAGGCTCCCATTCCGTTCGTCGAGATCGGCAAGCCCCGCCCTGACGTCGCGCTGATCACGCTGAACCGCCCGGAGCGGATGAACGCGATGGCCTTCGACGTGATGATCCCGCTGCGTCAGGCGCTCGAGAGCGTGAGCCACGACAACGAGACCCGCGTCGTGGTGCTGACGGGCGCGGGCCAGGGCTTCTGCTCGGGCGCCGACCTCGAGGACCCGGGGATGCTCCCGAACATCAGCGGCCTCACGGTTCCGGCCATCGCGCGCCGCGCGATGGAGCTCCTCGACGACGTGATCCTCGCGCTGCGCCGGATGCACCAGCCCGTGATCGGCGCGATCAACGGCGCCGCGATCGGCGGCGGGCTCTGCCTCTCGGTCGCGACCGACATCCGCATCGCCTCCGAGCGCGCCTACTTCCGCGCCGCCGGCATCACCAACGGCCTCACCGCGAGCGAGCTCGGGCTCAGCTACCTGCTGCCGCGCGCGATCGGCTCCTCGCGCGCCTTCGAGATCATGCTCTCGGGGCGCGACGTCGACGCCGCCGAGGCCGAGCGGATCGGGCTCGTCTCGCGCGCCGTGCCGCACGCGGAGCTGCTCGACACCTGCTACCAGCTCGCCGAGCGCATCGCGGGCTTCAGCCGCGTGGGCGTCGAGGCGACCAAGCGCCTGCTCTGGTCGAGCCTCGACGCGGGCAGCCTCCTCGGCCACATGGATCACGAGGGCTATGCGCAGCTCTACGTGCGCCTCACCACCCAGAACTTCGAAGAGGCGATCCGCGCGCGGCGCGAGAAGCGCCCGCCCGTGTTCCGGGACTAACGCGAACGCACCCGCACCCGCACGCGGTCGAGCCGGCGGATCGCCACGAAGGGCACCCAGCGCGGCTCCTCGCAGAGCTCGAAGTCGAAGGCCTCGAGCAGCGCCGGGAGCGCCTCCTGGATCTCGGCGCGCGCGAGCGCGGCGCCGAGGCAGTGGTGCGGGCCCCAGCCGAAGCTGAAGGAGCGCGGGCCGCGGCGCGCCACGTCGAAGCGGTCCGGAGCGGAGAACACCGCGGGGTCGCGGTTCGCCGAGACGGTCGAGAGCAGCAGCATCTCGCCCTTCGGCAGCACGACGCTCCCGAGCTCGAGGTCCTCGAGAGGCTCGCGCGCGAGGACGGCGATCAGGGGCTCGAAGCGCAGGATTTCCTCGCCGGCGCTGGCCGCGAGCGAGGGGTCCGAGCGCAGGCGAGCGAGCTCGGCCGGGTGCTGGAGCAGTAGCGCCATGCCGATCGAGAGCATGCTGCGCGAGGTGTCGTGGCCGCCGAAGAGGAGATTGATGACGAGCGTCACGAGGTCTTCCTCGGCGAAGCGGTCGGGCCCCTGCTCGGACGCCGCGAGGAGCGCGGAGAGGAGATCGTCTCCGGGCCGCGTGCGGCGCTCCGCGAGCAGCTCCGCCACCGCGGCGCCGAGCCGCGTCGCGGCCTCGTCGCCGGCGAGCAGCGTCTCGGGCGTCATCACGTGCGTGAGCGCGCGCCCGAGGTCGGTGCTCCAGCGCGCGAAGTCCGGGTGGCCCGCGGCGTCGACGCCCAGGATCTCGCACATCAGTACGATCGGGAGCACGTCCGCCACGTCGTCGATGAACTCGATCTCGTCGCGATCGATCCGCGCCCGCACCAGCCCCACGGCGAGCTCGCGGATGCGCGGGCGCTGCGACTCGATGCGCCGCGGCGTGAAGGCTCGCGAGACGAGCGCGCGCAGACGTACGTGCTCGGGCCCGTTCTGGTTCGTGAGCATGCGCCGCCACCAGGCGAGGAGCGGGCCCGTCGTCACGCCGTGCCGCGTCACGATCGGGACGGCATTGCTCACGATCCGGGCGTCGCTCGAGAGCGCCTCGACGTCGGCGTAGCGCAGGACGATGCGCTCGCCCCCGGTGGTGAAGGCTACCGGGTGCCGCTCGCGCGCGAGGCGCAGGGGTGTGTGCAGGTCCTGCCAGATCGCGGCGTCGGCGAGGTCGAGGAGCGCCGGCCCGGCTGCGCCCGTCGTCATCGCGTCAGGCTGCCTTGTACTCGATCAGCTCGATCAGGTTGCCGTCGGGGTCGCGGCCGTAGCAGTTCACGATCGTCGGAGTCTGCTCGACGAGCCCGGACTGGAAGCGCATGCCCGCGGCGCGCAGCCGCTCGACCTCCTTCGCGAGGTCGCGGACCTCGATGCAGAAGTGGCTGATCCCGAGGTCCGCGTTGGCGCGCTCCGGGATATCGGCACGCGGAACGGGCTTGCGGTACTCGAAGATCTCGAGGCGGCTCGCGCCGTTCGAGAGCATCACGACGCGGCCCGCGCTCTCGTGCACTGCGTGCGTCTTGCGGAAGGCCTCGTTCGTCTCGTCCCAGGGGAAGTCGAACTCGATCTCGAAGCCGAAGAAATCTCGGTAGAAGCGCAGCAGGCGGTCGAGGTCTGGGGTCGAGAGCGCGGTGTGGTGGATGCCGACGATCATGGGTGTACGCTCCGCGAGGCCCCGATTGTGGCACACTCGGCACACGCGGGCCGCTGCGCCCGCATTGGAGGCCTGATGGAGCGAAGGCTCGAGCTCGTCGCCGAAGGCATCGTCTTCGGCGAGGGGCCCCGCTGGCACGCGGGGCGGCTTTTCTTCTCGGACATCAAGGACCACGCGGTGAAGGCGGTGGGCGCGGGCGGGAAGCTCGAGACGGTGGTCCGGCTCGCGGGCGAGCCCTCGGGCCTCGGCTGGCTTCCCGACGGGCGCATGCTGGTCGTCTCGATGGAAGACCACCGGCTCCTGCGCCTCGACGCGGGCGGCCTCAGCGAGGTGGCGGACCTGACGCCGCACTGCGGCGGCAAGGCCAACGACATGGTCGTGGACGCGCAGGGGCGAGCGTACATCGGGAACATCGGTTTCGACCTCGAGGCGCAGCCGATCGCGCCGCGGCCGACGAACCTGGTGCGTGTCGACCCCGACGGCTCCGTGCACGTCGCGGCGCGCGAGATCTGGTGCCCGAACGGGCTCGCCATCACCGCCGACGGCAGCACGCTCGTTGCCGCCGAGAGCGCGGCGGGCCGCCTCACGGCCTTCGACGTGGCGTCCGACGGCGCGCTCTCGCGCCAGCGCGTCTTCGCGACGCTGCCGCAGGGCGCCGCCCCCGACGGGATCTGCGTCGACGCCGAGGACGCCGTCTGGGTCGCGAGCCCGACGACGCGGGAGTTCCTGCGCGTGCGCGACGGGGGCGAGCTGGCCGAGCGCATTCCGACGGGCGAGCGCATCGCGATCGCGTGCGCGCTCGGAGGCCCGGGGCGCCGCACGCTCTTCCTCGTCACGTCGCAGACCATGAGCCTCGCGGAGGCCGTGCGCAGCCGAGGTGGCCGCATCGAGGCCTGCGAGGTCGCCGTCCCCGGCGCAGGCTGGCCTTAGCCGGCCGTGCGCCCGTCCGAGCGGCCGTGGCGCCCCACCGGCAGGCCGGCGCCGACGGTGCAGCGGCGCACGCGGCGCCGGCTCGGAAAGTGGTCCGAGAGCGCGCGGTGGTTCGTGCAGCGCTCGTCCCACACCGCGACGTCGTGGAGCTGCCAGCGCCAGCGGCACTGCACGTTCGGGTCGTGCAGGCGCGAGCGCAGCAGCGCCAGCAGCGCGTCGCTCTCGTCGGGGTGCAGGCCGGCGATGCCGCGCACGTAGGCCCCGCATAGGTAGAGGGCCGGGCGTAGCGTCACCGGATGGATGCGCACGAGCGGGTGGCGCACGCCCTGAAAGCGGTCGGCGACGCGCTGGTAGACCTCCGCGCCGTAGAGCCGCCTCGTCGTCGCCTCGTAGTTTTGCCCCGGGTGGAGGTCCTGCTCGAGATCGGCGATGAGCTCCTGCAGCGCAGGGGAGAGCGCGTCGTGCACGGCGTAGAGCGAGAGCCACATCGTGTCGCCGCCCGTGGCGGGCATCTCGCGCATGTTCAGCACCGCGGCGTCGGGAGGCTCGTCGAGGAAGGCGACGTCGGTGTGCCAGAGGTCGGTCTTCGGCGGGCTCTCCGGCCCGTCCTCGATCCACTCGATCGGCTCGTCGAGCCCGCGCGCCGCGGTCGTCGGGAAGACGTTCGGCTGGCCGAAGATCGACGCGAAGGCCACGTGCTGCTCGTCCGAGAGGTCCTGGCCGCGGAAGAAGAGCACCAGGTGCCGCATCAGCGCGTCGCGGACCTCGCTGCGCTGCACGTCGTCGAGGGGCTTGCGCAGATCGAGCCCGTCCACCTGCGCGCCGATGACGGGAGTCACCGGGCTCACAGTGATCGTCCGATACTCCGGGGCGCTCTTCGGGTCCGCCACGACGGCCCTCCTAGTTCTTTGCGAGGAACTCGCGCAGGAGCGCGGCCAGCTCGAGCGGACGGTCGCCCTGCACGCTGTGCCCCGCGCCCTCGACGCGCTCGCTGCGCAGGCCGGGCTGCCGGCGCCGCAGCTCCTCGACGTCCTCGTCGGAAACCACGCCGGAGCGGCCGCCGCGCACGAGCAGAAGCGGCACGCGCACGGCCGAGACGTCGGCCCAGATCGGCGTGAAGTCGGGCGCGCTCCCGCTGAGACGCCAGCTGCGCATCGGGTCGTAGCGCCAGCTCCAGCGGCCGCCCTCGAGCTCGCGGGCGTTGTGGAGCACGCCGCGGCGCAGCGACGCGAGCGAGCGCGTCGGGTTGAAGCGCACGGTCCGCTCGAGGATCGCGTCGAAGCTCTCAAAGCTCTCAGGCCCCGAGACGAAGGCGATGATGGGCTCGGCCTTGGCGTGGTCGGTGCCGGGCGTCACGTCGACGACCGCGAGGCGGCGCACGAGCTTCGGGTGGCGCGACGCGAGCGCCACCGCCGTGAGGCCGCCGAGCGACATGCCGCAGACGAGCTCCGCCTCGGGCGCGAGCTCGCGCACGGCGGGCGCCACCTCGTCGGCGAGCACGCGCGGGTCGTAGACGTGGTCCGGGCGCCACTCCGAGTGGCCGTGGCCCGGCAGGTCGATCGCGACCAGCGGGAGCGCCAGGGCCAGCGCCACGCCGTCCCAGGTGTGGGCGTTCTGCGCGCCGCCGTGGAGGAGCACGATCCGCGCTGGCGCCTCGCCCCAGACGAGCGCGCTCACGCGCCGGCCTTCGCCCGTCGGGACGGAGCGCCGCTCGACGCGCGGCGGGCCGCGCCAGGGGAGGCCGAGCTCCTCGGCGTTCTCTCGCAAGAGCGCGAGCTCGTCGTACGCCATGCGGCCTCCTGGCCCGGTGATCTTCGCTCGCCTGCGGCTCGCTGCGCGCTTCGCTTGCGCTCGGCCTAGCCCGATCGACTTCGCTCGCCTGCGGCTTGCTGCGCGGCCGCTTTGCGGCCTTGCGTGGCCGGTGATCTTCGTTCGCCTGCGGCTCGCTGCGCGGCCGCTTTGCGGCCTTGCTAGCCGAGACAGTCGGCGGCGCGTGACACCTCGTCGGGATCGGAGGTTGTCGGCACCAGCACGACCTCCTCGGCGCCGACGTCCTCGATCCGGCGCAGCATCGCGCGCAGCTCCGCGGGGCGACCCGCGAAGCCCGTGCTCGGGAGCATCGCCTCGACTTCGCGCGGATCGAGCCAGTTGAGATAGCGGCGCAGGTGCCGCTGGAGCTGCTCGCGTGCGCCGTCGCCGAGCGCGTACCAGAACGCGGTGGCGAGCCGCGGCGCCGGGCGCCCGGCCTCGCGCCAGGCGCCGCGCACCTGCGCGAAGTACTGCTCGATCTCCTTCGGGTCCGGCCCGAAGCTCCAGCCGGAGACCCCGTCCGCCCAGCGGGCCGCGGCCGCGATCGCGCGCGGACCCTGTGCACCCGAGAGCAGCGGCGGGCCGCCCGGCTGCACCGGTGCGGGCCCGATCGGCGAGAGCAGCCCGGGCACCACCTTCTCGCCGGCCCAGACGCGGCGCATCACGCCGACGCGGCGCGCGAGCTCCGCGTGGCGGCGCAGGCCGATCTCCGCGCCGACGGCCGCGTAGTCCTCGCTGCGCCCTCCGACGCCCACTCCGACCTGCAGGCGCCCGCCGGAGAGCATGTCCACCGTGGCGAGGCTCTTCGCGAGCCAGACCGGATCGTGGAGCGTCGGGATCACGATCGTCGTCAGGATGCGGACGCGGCTCGTCCACGCCGCGCACGCTCCGAGCAGCGCCGTGATCTCCGGGTTCGTGAAGGCCATCCGCTCGCCGAACGCGAGCGAGCTCCAAGGACCGGCGTCGATCCGCGTCGCCCAGCGGCGGAGGATCTCGCGGTCGAGATCCGGCTCCATCACGGGCATCGTCATGCCGACCTGCATGGGTGCCGCTACCGCGCTGCGCGGCGCAGCGCGTCCGGGAGCTCCTCCGGCGCGAGCTTGCGCACGCGCTCGAGCGTCGGGCTGCCGTCCGAGTAGGTGTCCTCGCCGGTGCAGCGTCCCGCTGCGTCGTACTTGAAGATCGCCGCCGAGCGGTACGAGTACAGGTACTGGGCATCGGGATCGTCGACGGCGACGCCGATGCCGCGCAGCGCGTGCCCCGGCCAGACCATGTGCAGCACGCCGTCGTGGAAGAGGTGGTCGTCGCCGCAGAAGATCCGGTCGATCTCGTAGTAGAGCTTGTTGTAGCCCTGCTCGAAGATCTGCTGGTAGAAGCCGCGCACCGCCGCGCCGCCCTTGGGCCCGAAGTCGCCGATGCCCGCGCCCCAGAACTGGTAGCGCGGCTCCTCGACCTGCGTCTTCATGATGCGATCGACGTCACCCTCGAGCTCGGCGAGCAGGTGCTCGCGGAAGTTCTCGAGCATCGCGCGGTGGCGGGGGTTCCCGTCGGCCGCGATCGCCGCGTCGACCTTCTCGAGCGAGCGGAGGGGATCGATCTTCATGGGGCGGCTCCTCTGCCGGACGAGCATGGTGGATCGCGCCCGATGCGGCAAGGGGACGCGCGAACGTGCGCGAACCGCGCCGTGGTAGCATGCCGCCGCACAGGAGGTGCCCCATGCCCGACGGACGCGAGGCGGAGATCCGCGCCACCCACGAGCGCTACGTCGCGATGCGCGATCGCATCGAGGCGGGCGAGCTCGGCTGGGACGCGCTCGCGGGCTTCTTCAGCGAGAACGCCGTCTTCATCGATCCGGCCTGGGGGCGGATCGACGGCCTGCCGGAGATCCGCAAGTTCCTCTCCGAGAGCATGTCGGGCCTCGACGGCTGGTGCTTCCCCAACCAGTGGCACCAGATCTCCGGCGACCGCCTCGTGACCCACTGGATGAACCGCCTGCCGGGGCGGCGCGCGGACGGCTCCTGCTACGAGGCACCCGGCATCTCGATCTTCACCTACGCCGGCGGCGGAAAGTTCTCGCGCGAGCTCGACATCCTGAACATGGTGCACGTGAACGAGCTGATCGCGGAGAGCGGCTGGCGGCCGAAGGGCCCGTACCACGCGCTTCCGCGCAATCCGCGGCGCTCCTAGACGACGGCATCCGCATGCAGCTCGGACGCGACGACCTCGTGCTCTGCGCCGGCACCGTGCTGGGCACGGCGTTCCTCGAGCGCCTCGCGCCGGCGCGCGCGGCGGGTTTCTCCGGCGTCTCGCTCACGCCTTTCGACGTCGAGCAGGTGCGCGCCTCGGGGGTGAGCGACGCCGAGCTGCGCCGTCGCGTCGCCGACGCGGGCCTCGCGATCGCCGAGCTCGACGCGATCACGACCTGGCTCCCGGGACAGGAGCCCCCGGCCGCGATGGACCGCGAGATGGCGCGAGTGCTGCGGACCTGCACCGCGGAGCGCCTCTGCCCGATCGCCGAGGCGATCGGCGCGCGCTCGCTCACGGCCGTCGAGTTCTACGGCACCCGTGTCGAACTGGATGCCGCCGCCTCGGCCTTCGCGAAGGTCTGCGATCGCGCCCGCGAGCACGGCCTGCTCGTCCACCTCGAGTTCCTGCCCTGGGCCGGGATCCCCGACCTGCGTAGCGCCTGGGAGATCGTGCGCCGGGCCGATCGCCCGAACGGCGGCCTGCTGGTCGACAGCTGGCACCTCTTCCGCAGCGGCTCGAAGCCCGACGAGCTGCGCGGCATCCCCGGCGACCGCGTGCTCGGCGTGCAGCTCGACGACGCGCCGGCCGCGCCTGAGGCCGACCTCTCCGAGGAGACGCAGCACCGGAGGCTCCTCCCGGGCGAGGGCGCCTTCGACCTGGTGGGGCTCGTGCGCGTGCTCGACGAGATCGGCTGCCCGGCGCCGCTCGGCGTCGAGGTCTTCTCGGACGAGCTCGCGCGCCGGCCGGTCGCCGAGGTCGCGCGCGAGAGCGCCGAGGCGACGCGCCGCGTTCTTGCCCGCGCTCGGGGAGCCTTTCCTGATTGACTCCGCTCGCCTGCGGCTCGCTGCGCGCGCGCTTCGCGCGCTTGCCCGGACCCTCTCGTTATCGAACGTGGAGTGCGGGGTCCGACCTTCGGATACGGAGATGCGTGGTTTGCCGGGCAAGAGGTGCCCTCCGTCCC
>Ga0315297_10001655_pt1 | contig 13858 bp, 11 predicted proteins | sample YL17G15_0_MG_FD_203628 | JGI IMG/M metagenome (GOLD analysis project Ga0315297, IMG submission 203628) | Sediment microbial communities from Yellowstone Lake, YNP, Wyoming, USA - YL17G15_0 | ecosystem: Environmental > Aquatic > Freshwater > Lake > Sediment | place: USA: Wyoming | collected... | reverse complement strand
CCCGGGTTTCGCGTTGCTCGACGCCGCGCCACTTTGCGCCGGAGATCGATCCCCTTTGATCCAGCTTAAAGCACCGCCACCCGCAACCGGGGATCATGACTTCTCCGGCCGGAGGTTCGGGCCGTGGATGAACACCATGAACGCCACCTACAGCCCGGTTCAATCCGAGGTCCCGATCGTCTTCGCCTTCGACGCCCGCGGGATCGCGAAACGCTTTCGCCATGCGGCGATCTTCGCCGCGGCCGGCATGCTGCGCTCGGGCGAGACGATGCGCGTCATCAGCGAGTGCGACCTCGCGCCGCTGCAGGAGCAGATGCTGCGGCAATACGGCACCGCAGTGACGAGCCGCTCCGTCGAGCGCGGGCCGGAGCGCATCGTCGTCGATTTCATTCGCGCTTGAGCGTGAGGGCAGGCGAGGTGGCGGCCGCGCTCATGTCCACGAGCGGCAAGCCGTGACCGCGGTACGCCGGATGGCGTTGCTGTCGATCGCGACGTCGATTGCAACGCTCGCGCTCAAGTTCGGTGCGTACTTCATCACCGGCTCGGTCAGCCTGTGGTCCGACGCGGTCGAAGCCCTGGTGAACCTCGCGGCGGGACTCGTCGCGCTGGGCGCGCTGACGCTGGCGGCGCAACCGGCCGACGACCGCCATGCCTACGGCCACGACAAGGCGGAATATTTCTCGAGCGGCGTGGAAGGCGCGCTGATTCTCGTCGCCGCCATCGCGATCTTCTGGTCGGCAGCCCTGCGCCTCCTCGACCCGCAGCCGCTCGAGCGGCTCGGTTGGGGCATGGTGGTCGCGGCGCTCGCGGCGGGCGCGAACTTCGCGACCGCGCGGGTGATGCTGAAAGTCGCGCAGCAGCACGACAGCATCACGATCGAGGCCGATGCCAAGCACCTGATGACCGACGTGTGGACCTCCGCCGGCATTCTCGGGGGCCTCCTCGTCGTGATCTGGATGCCGCAGTGGTCGATCCTCGATCCGCTGATGGCGATGGCGGTCGCCGTGCACATCCTCTTCACCGGCTTCGACCTGCTGCGCCGTTCCGCCGATGGCCTGATGGACGCGGCGCTGCCGGAGCAGGACGTGCGCGACGCCGAAGCGCTGATCCAGGCGGCGCTGCCGGGAGACGCCAGCTTCCACGCGCTGCGCACGCGCAAGGCCGGCCCGCGCCGGTTCCTGGAATTCCACCTGCTGGTGCCGGGCACGATGAACGTGGTCGATTCGCACGCGCTGTGCGACCGGATCGAGACAGCGCTGACCGCGCGGCTTGCGCGGGCGGAAGTGACGATTCACGTCGAGCCGCGCGAGACGCAGGCGCCGCACCGGTAGGATACCAGGTCCGAAAACGGCGAGCAGCGGTGCGGCGAAGGGCAGATAATCCTGCCCATGACCCTCGACCCCGACAGCTGTTACCGCGCGCTGCAGGCGCGCGACCGTCGCTTCGACGGCAAGTTCTTCGTCGGCGTCACGTCGACGCGCATCTATTGCCGGCCGGTTTGCACGGTGCGCATGCCGCGGCGCGAGAACTGCCACTTTTTCGCGAGCGCCGCGGCGGCCGAGGTCGACGGCTACCGGCCGTGCCTGCGCTGCCGGCCCGAGCTTGCCCCCGGCAACGCCGGCATCGACGCCGCCGCACGGCTCGCGCAGTCGGCAGTGAACCTGATCGAGAACGGCGCCCTCGACGACGGCGGGATCGAGCACCTCGCCGCGCGCATTGGCGTGACCAGTCGCCATCTGCGGCGCATCTTCGAAGCCGAGTTCGGCGTGGCGCCGATCGAATACGCGCAGACGCAACGGCTGCTGCTCGCGAAACGCCTGCTCACCGATACCGCGCTGCCGGTGACCGAGGTTGCGCTCGCCAGCGGCTTTGCCAGCGTCCGCCGCTTCAACGCGTTGTTCAAGGAGCGCTACCGGATGCCGCCCGGACGCTTGCGCAAGAGCGCCGCCCGCGGGGCGCTGCCGGGCCCGCTCGCGTTCCTGCTTTCCTACCGTCCGCCCTACGACTGGGACGCGATGCTGGCGTTCCTCGCGGCGCGAGCGATCGCCGGTGTCGAGGACGCGACCGCCGACACGTACCGGCGAACGCTGGCGATCACGCTTCGGGGTGCCACCCACGTCGGTTCGATCGAGATCCGGCGTGTCGCGCGGAGGCACGCACTTGCCGTGGCCGTGTCGCCGTCGCTCGCGCGGGTGGTGCCCGCCGTGCTGGCGCGCGTGAAGCACGCGTTCGATCTCACCTGCGATCCGGCGGTGGTGGCGGCCGCGCTCGGCGATCTCGCGACGGATCATCCGGGATTGCGGGTGCCCGGGGCGTTCGACGGCTTCGAGCTCGCGGTCCGCGCAGTCGTCGGCCAGCAGATCACGGTGCGCGGCGCGCGGACGCTGCTGGGGCGGCTCGTGGCCGCATTCGGCGACGCTGCGGATGCCGCCGCCGTCAACGGGCCGACGCGACTGTTTCCGGCTGCCGCGCGGATCGCCGGGTGCGAACCCGGCGAGCTCGCGCGCCTTGGCGTCACCGTGGCGCGCGCGCGCACGCTGATCGCCCTCGCCCGCACGCTTGCCGCCGGCGAACTGGAACTGCAACCGGGCGGCGACGTCGATGCCACCCTGCGCGCGCTCGTCGCGCTGCCGGGCATCGGCGCGTGGACCGCGCAGTACATCGCGATGCGTGCGCTGGGCTGGCCCGACGCCTTTCTGGCGAGCGATCTCGTCGTCCGCAAAGCGCTCGGGGGCATCAGCCCGGCGCGCGCCCTTGTCCGCAGCGAGGCGTGGCGCCCCTGGCGCGCCTACGCGGTGCTGCATCTCTGGAGAATAGCCGCATGAAGACCGCTTTCCGTTTCGAACGCCTGCAAAGCCCGCTGGGTCCCATGCTGCTTTTCGCCGCCGACGATGCCCTCGCCGGCATTCATTTCGATCTGCAGCGCCACCAGCCCGACACCGGAGGCGAGTGGCGGCACGCCGCCCGGCACCCGGCATTGCGGGCGGCGAAAGCGCAATTGAAGGAGTATTTCGCCGGCACGCGAACGGTGTTCGATCTGCCGCTTGCGCCGGTCGGGACGCCGTTCCAGCGGGCGGTGTGGGCGGCGATTCGCACGGTGGGCTATGGCGAGACGATCACCTACGGCGAGCTGGCGGCGCGCGCCGGCGCTCCGCGGAGCATCCGTGCCGCCGGCGCCGCGACCGGCCGCAATCCTTGGGGCATCGTCGTGCCCTGTCATCGCATCGTCGGCGCCGACGGCTCGCTGACCGGCTACGCGGGCGGGCTCGAGCGCAAGCGCGCGTTGCTCGCGCTCGAGGCCCCGTGCGCGCTCTTTGCGCGCGCCGCCTGACGCGATGCGCGGGAGCGATATCGCCCGCCTCGTCCTGCTGGCCGCGATCTGGGGCGCGTCGTTCATGTTCATGCGCACGCTCGCCCCGGTGCTGGGACCGGTGCTCACGGCCAATTCGCGGGTGATGATCGCAGGCGTTGCGCTCGTCGTCTGGTTTCGGATCACGGGCTTCGATGCCGGCTTGCGGCGGCACTGGCGCCAGTTCGTGGTCATCGGCGTCCTCAACTCGGCGCTGCCGTTCCTGCTGTTCGCGTTCGCCGCAGTCCACCTGCCCGCGTCGTACTCGGCCATCCTCAATGCGGCAGCGCCGCTCTTCAGTGTCCTGCTCTCGGCACTCTGGCTGAACGAGCGGCTGACGGCGCCGCGCATCGCCGGACTGGCGGCCGGTGTTGCCGGAGTCGCGCTCGTCACCCGGGCGGGGCCCGTCGTGCCGGACGCCCAGTTCGGCTGGGCAATCGCTGCCTGCCTCACCGGCGCGTTCTGCTACGCGCTGGCCGGCATCTACATCAAGCGGCGCGCCGCCGGCGTGAAGCCGATGGCGATCGCCGGGTGGAGCCAGATCTTCGCCGCCGTCGCGTTGCTGCCGCTGACGCCATTCGCCCCCGCTCCAGGCGTCGTGAGCGGCGCCGTCGTGGCCAATGTGCTCGGACTCGCCCTGCTGTGCAGCGCGGTGGCCTACCTCCTCTACTACCGGCTCATCGCCGACCTCGGCCCGTCGCGGGCGATGAGCGTCACTTTTCTCATTCCCGTGTTCGGCATGGCGTGGAGCGTGCTGCTGCTCGACGAAACGATCACGTTGCCGATGCTGGCCGGCTGCGCGCTGATCGTCGGCGGCACGTTGCTGGTGGTCCGTCCCCCGCGCGCGGGCAGCCCGGGTTGAGCCGCAGGCGAAACCCGGGGGCCATGCCCGGACGCGACAAGACGCCTCGGTAGCGGGCCTGCGACGCATCCCGCGCCGCGACCGGATAGCACAGTACTCCCACGCGCCGACGGAGCAAGGGTAAAATGCGCAGTCCCGCACCCAGCCGTTTCACCGCCAACACGGCGCCGAGGCCGCCCGATGCCGCTTTCCCCCCACCGCTTCCTGCCGCTTCTCGCTGCCGTCATCGGCCTGCTGCTCGACGGCTGCGCGTCGCGCCCGATCAATCCGCCGCTGCCGCAGGTCGACAAGAAAGCCGGCTATCGTTACGTGACCCGCCCGCCGCGCGACAATGCGGCCGACGCGCTGATCGTGCTGGCGTTTTCTGGGGGCGGCACGCGCGCCGCCGCATTCTCGTACGGCGTGCTGGAGGAGCTGCGCCGCACCGAGATCGTCAACGCCGCCGGCAGGAAGGTCCGCCTTCTGGACGAAGTGGACGTCATCACCGGCGTTTCCGGCGGCAGCTTCACCGCGCTGGCCTACGGACTCTACGGCGAGAAGCTGTTCGACGAATACGAGAAGCGTTTCCTCAAACGCAATGTGCAGGGCGAGCTCATCGGCCGCTTCTTCGCGCCGAAGAACTGGACGTCGCTGTGGTCGGACAACTGGGGCCGGTCCGAAATGGCGGCCGACCTGTACAACGAAATCCTGTTCGAGAACGCGACTTTCGGCGATCTGCTGAACAAGCCGGGGCCGCTGATCCTGGCGACCGCCACCGACATCTCGACCGGGTCGCGGCTCGGCTTCACCCAGGATGATTTCGACCTCATCTGCTCCGATCTCGGCAAGGTGGAGCTCGCGCGCGCGGCGGCATCGTCGTCGGCGGTGCCGCTGGTGCTGTCGCCGGTGACGTTCAACAACTACGGCGGAACGTGCGGCTATCGGGCGCCGTCGTGGGTTGCCGCGGTTGCCGACCCTGCGAACCGCGCCCGGCCGGCCGGCCGCGCGTTGCAGCGCTACAAAGAGATGCAGGCGTTCCTGGATGGCGCGAACCGTCCCTATCTGCACCTGGTCGATGGCGGCGTTTCCGACAATCTCGGCATGCGCGCCGTGCTGGAAGCGCTCGAGTCCTGGGAGGCCGCGCGCGGCGTCGGGCGCGGCGCCAGCATCGACGCGTATCGCCGGGTAGTCGTGTTCGTCGTCAATTCGCTGTCGCAGCCCAAGCAGAACTGGGACCGCTCGGAGCGCCCGCCCGGCGACATCGCCATCCTGATCAAGGCGGCCGGCGTGCCGATCGACCGCTACTCGTACGAGGCGGTCGAGCTGCTGAAGGACCTCATCGCTCGCTGGCAGACCGCGCGAGCGCTGCGGTCGGCGAGCGCCTTTGCCGGGGGCAACAATCCCGCGCTGGCGCGCGCGTCCAATGTCCCCGACATCGACGTCTACGCGATCGACGTGAGCTTCGCCGCGGATCCCGAAGCCGCGGACCGGGACGTCCTCAACGACCTGCCGACGTCCTTCGTGCTGGCGGATGCCGAAGTGGACCTCCTGCGCGCGTCGGCGGGCCGCACCGTTCGCGCATCCCCGGACTTCCAGCGGCTGCTCCGGGACGTCGGCGTCTCGGTCGTGCCGAAGCCGCTGGCGGCGCCGGCGCCAGCCAGCCGGTAGGCCGGGGAAACCCGCGATGGGACGCCTGACGACGCACGTGCTGGACACCACGCAGGGCCGGCCGGGAAGCGGCATCGCCGTGTCGGTCTCGCGCATCGAGGGCGAAGCGCGGCGGATCGTCGCCACGGCGCGGACGAACGCCGACGGACGCTGCGACCGGCCGCTGCTCGAAGGCGATGCGCTGATCCCCGGCGTGTACGAGATCACGTTCGCGGTCGCACCGTACTTTGCGCGGAGCGGTGTCGATGTTCCCGAGCCGCCGTTCGTCGGCGACGTCGTGCTGCGCTTCGGCATCGCGGACGGCAGCCAGCACTATCACGTGCCGCTGCTCCTCACGCCGTGGAGCTATTCGACGTATCGGGGAAGCTGAAATGACTGCCCCCGAAGCTCGCTGCGCTCGCCTCCCCCCGAGGGGGCGCTCAGTTCCCTTCGGGCGGCCGGGCGGGAAATGACTGCCCCCGAAGCTCGCTGCGCTCGCCTCCCCCCGAGGGGGCTCTCAGTTCCCTTCGGGCGGCCGGGCGGGAACTGAGGAAGCGCAGGGGATTGGACGGGTAGCGCAGCGGGCATCCCGGGGAAGGGTCGGGTGCGCGCAAACGAGGAGCAGGCAATGCAGCACGGCACCGAGGGATCCGCGGACGGCGGCATCCGCTTCGTATTCGGCGGCAAGGTCGTGTCGGTCGCCGGCATCGACACCACCAGGACCGTGCTCTCGTGGCTGCGCGACAACCCCGCGCGCACGGGGACCAAGGAGGGCTGCGCCGAGGGCGATTGCGGGGCGTGCACCGTCGTCATCGGCGAACTGAACGCCGGCCGCCTCGAGCTGAAGGCCGTCAACGCGTGCATCCAGTTGGTCGCGGCGCAGGACGGCAAGGCGCTGTTCACGGTCGAGGACCTGCGCGCGGCGAACGGGGTTTTGCATCCGGCCCAGGAGGCGATGGTCGCGTGCCACGGCTCGCAGTGCGGGTTCTGCACGCCGGGCTTCGTGATGTCGCTGTGGGCGCTCTATCTCGAGCACGAGGCGGCGGGCACCCGTCCCGCGGAGCCGCAGATCAGAAGCGCGCTCACCGGCAATCTCTGCCGCTGCACCGGCTATCGACCCATCCTCGAGGCCGGCGCCCGGATGTTCGACTTGCCGCACGCCGCGTTCGACCGCGACGCGTTGCGCCGGCAGCTGCAGTCGATCGCGCGCGACGCGCCGCTTGCCTACGAGCACGCGGGGCGCCGGTTTTTCGCGCCGCGCACGCTCGCGCAACTGACCGAACTGCGCGCCGCGCACCCGCAGGCCACGATCCTCGCCGGCAACACCGACGTCGGGCTGTGGGTCACGAAGCAGCTGCGCGATCTGCCCGCGATCATCTACATCGGGCAGATTGCCGGCCTGAAGACCGTTCGTGAACATGCAGGCGTGCTCCACATAGGCGCCGGCGCGACGCTCACCGACGCGTATCGCGCGCTCGCCGGCCACTATCCCGAGGTGGCCGAAATGGGGGAGCGCTTCGCCTCGGTGCCGATCCGGAATGCCGGAACCCTGGGCGGCAATGTCGCCAACGGATCGCCGATCGGCGACTCGATGCCGGGACTGATCGCGCTCGGCGCGCACGTGGTGCTGGCAAGCCGCCGCGGATCGCGCTCGCTGCCGCTGGAGGATCTCTACATCGGCTACCAGAAGCAGGCCATGGAGGCGGATGAAGTGGTGGCGGCCATCGAGGTCCCGCTGCGGCGGCCGCGCCTTCGTTTTCGCACGTACAAGGTGGCGAAGCGCTACGACTCGGACATCTCCGCTGTCTGCGCCGCGTTCGCGCTCGACCTCGACGGCGAGCGCATCGCCGGTTGCCGCATCGCGTTCGGCGGCATGGCAGCGACACCCAAACGCGCGATCGCGACCGAGGCGGCGCTGCACGGCAAAGCCTGGACCGAGGCTACCGCGCGCGCGGCGATGGCGGCGCTCGCCACCGACTACACGCCGTTGACCGACATGCGCGCGAGCGCCGCGTACCGGATGCAAACGGCGCAGAATCTCCTCTACCGCTACTTTCTCGAGACACGCCCCGTCGATCCGCTGCCGGCCGCGCGGGTCAGCGTGTTCGCCGCTGCGTAGGAGGCGTCGATGAACCGGCAGGCGGAATCGTTGATGGCGCACACGGCTCCGCGCGCGGTGGCCGGAGCGCCGCACCCGCACGAGTCGGCGCACCTGCACGTGTCCGGCGAGGCCGTCTACGTCGACGACATCCCGGAAATCGCCGGCACGCTGCACCTCGCCCTCGGGCTCTCGCAGAACGCGCACGCGGTCGTCAGGTCGATCGATCTCTCCGCGGTGCGCTCGGCACCCGGCGTCGTCGCCGTGCTGACCGCGGACGACATTCCGGGGGACAACGACTGCGGGCCCATCATTCACGACGATCCGATCCTGGCCGATGGCGTGGTCCAGTACGCGGGCCAGCCGATGTTCGCCGTCGTCGCCGAATCGCAGGACGCGGCGCGTCGCGCCGCGCGGCAGGCAAAGGTCGAGTACGAACCCCTGCCGCCGGTGCTGACGCCGCAGGAGGCGCACCGGCGGCACGCGTACGTCCTCCCGCCGATGCACCTGAAACGCGGGGAGCCGGAGCAGCAGCTCGCCGCCGCACCGCGGCGCCTGGCGGGGGAGTTCTACGTCGGCGGCCAGGAGCAGTTCTACCTCGAAGGCCAGATCTCCTACGCGGTGCCGAAGGAAGACGGCTGCATTCACGTCTACTGCTCGACCCAGCATCCGACCGAGATGCAGCACGTGGTGGCGCACGCGCTCTTGCTGCGGGCGAACCAGGTCGTCGTCGAAATGCGGCGGATGGGCGGCGGCTTCGGCGGCAAGGAATCGCAGTCGGCGCTGTTCGCCTGCATCGCGGCGGTTGCCGCGCAGAAGCTGCGCCGGCCGGTCAAGGTGCGCCTCGACCGCGACGACGATTTCCTGATCACCGGCAAGCGGCACTGCTTCCACTACCAATACGACGTCGGCTTCGACGACGACGGCCTGATCCGGGCGGCGAAGGTGGAAATGGTCGCCCGCGCCGGGTTCTCGGCGGACCTCTCGGGGCCGGTGGTCACGCGGGCGGTCTGCCATTTCGACAACACCTACTACCTGTCCGACGTCGACATCCACGCCTTCGCCGGCAAGACCAACACGCAGTCGAACACCGCGTTCCGCGGCTTCGGCGGCCCGCAGGGCGCGATCGCAATCGAGTACATCATCGACAGCATCGCCCGGGAGCTCGGCCGCGATGCGCTCGACGTGCGCCGGATCAATTTCTACGGCACGACCGACCGCAACGTGACGCCGTACGGCATGCAGGTCGAGGACAACGTGATCCACGAGCTCGTCGCGGAGCTCGAGGCGTCGTCCGACTACCGCCGCCGCCGCGACGAGGTCCGCGCGTACAACGCGGACAGCCCGGTGCTGCGGAAGGGTCTCGCGCTGACGCCGGTCAAATTCGGGATCTCGTTCAACGTCGTGCATTACAATCAGGCCGGCGCGCTGGTGCACGTCTACACCGACGGCTCGGTGCTGGTGAGCCACGGCGGAACCGAGATGGGGCAGGGTCTCAATACCAAGGTCGCACAGGTCGTCGCGCACGAGCTCGGCATCAGCCTCGCGCACGTGCGCTCCACCGCCGCCGACACCAGCAAGGTCGCCAACACGTCGGCCACCGCCGCATCGACCGGCACCGACCTGAACGGCATGGCGGCGCAGGACGCCGCGCGCCAGATCAAGGTGCGGCTCGCCGCATTTGCCGCGGCACGGTACGGCGGCAGCGCCGCGGACGTGGTGTTCGCTGCCGACACGGTGCGCGTCAACGGCGTGCAGCTGACGTTCGCCGAATGCGCGCGCGAGGCCTGGGAGGCGCGCGTGCAGCTGTGGTCGGACGGGTTCTACGCGACGCCGAAACTGCACTGGGACCGGCACGCGATGAACGGGCGCCCGTTCTTCTACTTTGCCTACGGCGCGGCGGTGTCGGAGGTGATCGTCGACACGCTGACCGGCGAATTCAGGCTGTTGCGCGCGGACCTGCTGCACGACGCCGGCAACTCGATCAACCCGGCGATCGACATCGGGCAGGTGGAGGGCGGCTTCATCCAGGGCATGGGCTGGCTCACGACCGAGGAGCTGTGGTGGAACACGGACGGCCTGCTGATGACGCATGCGCCCTCGACCTACAAGATCCCGGCCGTCAACGACTGCCCGGCCGATTTCCGCACGAAGCTCTTCGCCAACAGCAACGTCGAGGACACGATCCTGCGCTCGAAGGCGGTCGGCGAGCCGCCGCTGCTGCTGCCGTTCTCGGTGTTCTTCGCGATACGCGATGCAATCGCGAGCGTCGGCGGCTACCGCATCAGTCCGCCGCTCGATGCGCCGGCGACCGGCGAGGCGATCCTGAAGGCAGTCGACGCCGTGCGCGCGGCGGCCCGAGCTGGAACCGGCAATGAGTGACTGGATCGACGCGCTGGCGACGCACGCCGCGACGGGCGCGCCGGCGGTGCTCGTCACCGTCGTGGCGGTGAAGGGCTCGGCGCCGCGCCCGCCCGGCACGCGGATGGTGGTCACCGCGCAGGGCATCGACGGCACCATCGGCGGCGGCCACCTCGAATGGAAGGCGATCGACATCGCACGCGATCTCCTCGGTGATGATGACGGCACCGCGGGCGGTACCGCGCTGCATCGCTTTCCGCTGGGAGCGAGTCTCGGCCAGTGCTGCGGTGGCGCGGTGCAGTTGTTGTTCGAACCCGTGCATGGAAGCCCGCCGTGGCTGGCGGCGCTGGCGCTGGCGCGTGCGGACGGCATCGACTGCGCGTTGGTCACGGCGGTGCGCGGCGCGGCAGACAGCGGCCGGTTCGTCGTCACCGCGACGCACGTGGCGGGAACGCTGGGGAGGGTCGGGCACGACGAGCGCGCGGCCGCGCTCGCCCGCGCCGCGCTTGCCGATCGGGAAGGAACGCGGCTGGTGACGCTCGACACCGCGGCAGCGGAGGCCGGCAACGAGTATTTCATCGGCGTCGTCCGCCAACCCGAGTTTCGCGTCGTGCTGTTCGGCGCCGGCCACGTCGGTCGCGCGCTCGTCAACGTGCTGGGGAGCCTCGCGTGCCGGATCACGTGGGTCGATTCGCGCGACGACGCGTTTCCGGCAACGGTCCCGGACAATGTCCAGTGCGTCGCCACCGACACGCCCGGCGCGGAAGTCGCGGCGGCGCCCGCCGGCGCGTACTTCCTCGTGATGACGCACAGCCATGCGCTGGACGAGCAGCTGGCGGAAGCGATTCTCGCGCGCGCGGATGGCGCGTACTTCGGGCTGATCGGCTCGGTGTCGAAGCGGCGCCAGTTCGAGCGGCGGCTCGAGTCGCGCGGCGTGCCGCGCGCGCGGATCAAAGCGATGCGGTGCCCGATCGGCATCGCCGGCATCGCGGGCAAGGAACCGGAAGTGATCGCCATCGCGGTGACGGCGGAGCTGCTGCAGGTCAGGAGCGGCCACGCCGCGGCGGAAACCGTGCCTTGCGCGCGACGCGCCTGAAGCGCCGCCGCGATCATCCAACCGTTGCGCGCCACCCACCGAGAAGCCCGATGACCGAACAGCAGCCGCCAGCAACGCGCGCACCGGGCGGCACGCCGCGCCTCGAGTTGCGCGGCATCCGCAAGGTCTATCCGGCCGTTGTCGCCAACGATGGCGTCGACCTCGCGGTCGCGCCGGGCGAGATCCACGCGGTGCTGGGGGAAAACGGCGCGGGCAAGTCGACGCTGATGAAGATCATCTACGGCGTGACGCGGCAGACCGACGGCGAGATCCTGTGGGAGGGCCAGCCGATCACTCCCGAGAATCCCGCGCACGCGCGCACCCTGGGCATCGGCATGGTATTCCAGCATTTTTCGCTGTTCGAGACGCTCACGGTCGTCGAGAACGTCGCGCTGGCGCTGCCGGGCGCGCCGGATCTCGGCTATCTCGCCCGCCGCATCGAGAAAGTCTCCGAGAAGTACGGGCTGCCCGTCGATGCGCGCCGGCTCGTCCACGCGCTGTCCGTCGGCGAGCGGCAGCGCGTCGAGATCATCCGCTGCCTGCTGCAGAATCCAAGGCTGCTGATCATGGACGAGCCGACGTCCGTGCTGACGCCACAGGCGGTGCGCAAGCTCTTCGAAACGCTGCGCAGCCTGTCCGGCGAAGGCTGCAGCATCCTCTACATCAGCCACAAGCTGGACGAAATCCAGGAGCTCTGCCATACCGCGACGGTGCTGCGCGGCGGCAAGGTCACCGGCACTTGCATCCCGGCGCAGGAAACGCCGAAGTCGATGGCGCGGATGATGATCGGCCGCGACCTGCCGGTACCGCAGCATGGGGCGCCGCTCGCAGGCGGCGAGGTCCGGCTCAGGCTGGCGGGGCTCTCGCATGGGTCCGACGACCCGTTCGGCACCGACCTGAAGGACATCCATCTCGACGTGCATTCGGGCGAGATCGTCGGCATCGCCGGGGTTTCAGGCAACGGGCAGCAGGAGCTGCTCTACGCCATCTCCGGCGAAGCGCCGCTCGCCGAAAAGTTTCCGGTGCAGATTCTCGCCACCGAGGCGGGCCGGATGCGCCCGGGGCGGCGGCGCCGCCTCGGCATGGGCTTCGTGCCCGAGGAACGCCTGGGGCGCGGCGCGGTGCCGCGGATGACGCTGGCCGAGAACGCGCTGCTGACCGCGCACCGGCACAACCTGTTGCAGAAGGGCCTGATCGACTTCGCGGCCGTCGATGCGTTCGCCTTCGAGTGCATCCACAAGTACGACGTGAAGTGCGGCGGCGCCAAGGCGGAGGCGAAGTCGCTCTCCGGCGGCAACCTGCAGAAATTCATCATGGGCCGCGAGATCCTGCAGCAGCCGAAGCTCCTTATCGTCGCGCAGCCGACGTGGGGCGTGGACGTGGGCGCCGCGGCGTTCATCCGCCAGGCATTGATCGATCTGCGCACGTCCGGCACGGCGATCCTGGTGATCTCCGAGGAGCTGGACGAGCTGTTCGAGATCTGCGACCGGATCGCGGTCATCGCCAAGGGCCGGCTGTCGCCGGCCAGGCGGATCGCCGACACCAACGTCGAGGAGATCGGCGTCTGGATGAGCGGGATGTGGCCGGGCGCCGAGGACAGCGGGGAGGTGCGGCATGCTGCCGAGGCTTGAAGCGCGCCCCGAGCCTTCCAACGCGATGCGCTATGCCTCGCCGCTGCTGGCCGTCGCGCTGACGCTGGCGGGCGGTCTCGCCATCTTCGCAGCGCTCGGCAAGAACCCGCTCGAGGGCTTCCGCGTGTTCTTCCTGGGCCCGCTGAAGGATGTCTACGGCGTGTCCGAGCTGTTCCTGAAGGCCACGCCGCTGATGCTGATCGCCGTGGGCCTCTCCGTCGGCTTCCGCGCGAATGTCTGGAACATCGGCGCCGAGGGCCAGTACATCCTCGGCGCCATCGCGGGCGGCGGCGTGGCGCTCTACTGGGAGGGCAGCCAGAGCCTGCTGCTGCTGCCGATGATGGTGGTCGCCGGCGCGATTGGCGGCGCGCTGTGGGCGGCGATCCCGGCGCTGCTCAAGACCCGGTTCAACGCCAACGAGATCCTGGTGTCGCTGATGCTGGTCTACATCGCGCAGCTCATCGTATCCTGGCTCGTGCACGGCCCGTGGAAGGACCCCGCCGGCTTCAATTTTCCGCAGACGAAGATGTTCTCCGATTCGGCGCTGCTGCCGATGCTGATCGAGGGTACGCGGCTCAACGCGGCGTTCGTGCTCGCGCTGGGCGCGCTGCTGGCGGGCTACGTGTTCATGAACCGCAGTTTCATGGGCTTCCAGATGCAGGTCGCGGGACAGGCCGAAGCCGCGGCGCGCTACGCGGGATTCTCCGCGGCGCGCACCATCTGGACCGGGCTCCTCGCGGGCGGTGCGATGGCCGGCATCGCCGGCATGGGCGAAGTCGCCGGGCCGATGGGGCAGATCACCGAGCACGTGGCGAACAACTACGGCTTCGCGGCG
>Ga0315297_10001654_pt1 | contig 13861 bp, 10 predicted proteins | sample YL17G15_0_MG_FD_203628 | JGI IMG/M metagenome (GOLD analysis project Ga0315297, IMG submission 203628) | Sediment microbial communities from Yellowstone Lake, YNP, Wyoming, USA - YL17G15_0 | ecosystem: Environmental > Aquatic > Freshwater > Lake > Sediment | place: USA: Wyoming | collected... | reverse complement strand
TAAATTCTGTTTCTTCTCTGATACGGGTACCTCTTCCCCCACACAGAATTACTACCTTTTCTTTTTTCACACTCATCATTTAAATCACCGTGTAATTAAAAATACTATAACTTCACCTCTCACACAAAAAGCTTATAGAGTATTCTAGCAAATACTACGATAAACGCAAAATACTAAAACGTGACAACTTCCTAACAAGTCCATCTGCCGTGGTGCACTTCACTCCCTTATAGAACTCCCTCACCGGGCAGGTGCTCAAAGCCGGTGTGCTTCTCAGTAAATCTCAAGGAAAGAGCGGCTTGCATTTTAGGCAATTTGGATCACTTCTTCTTAATTGATGCTCTTTAACGTTTTTACCTTGTAGAGAATGTAACCAGAATTGTAGCTCAGCAACTCGACGGCGAAGATATTGACGAAGCATAAGCCATCGAGTTGTGGGTTGGAAATCAATTTCTTGAGTGATGGCGGGGATAAAGTCATCTCCCTCCCTCAAATCCACTCTGACATTGCTTTCATCAAAATGAACAATATAGCTCCCCCTGGGGAACACTGCAAAATTATAGAAACGAATATTATTATATCTTACCACATTATTCACCTGATCATATAGAGGAAACCTCGTAATATGATCCGTAGAAAAAACATGAATATCTTGTCTCAGAGAAGACAAAAGGGGAATGAGAAAATGACTCCAGTAGTAGCCGATTGGATAATCAGTAATAGGAGAGATGTGGACAAAAATAAAAATATGATCATACTCACCCTTAAGCTCCTCCCGAAGGGCATCTAAAAAGGAACGCGATGCAAGTGTGTCAAATGTATCCCAGACTCCTTTTAAAGGGAGTTGTATGCCCTCCCCCGATACATGGGGAAAAGGCTGGTAGAGGGAGAGGAAAAGGAATAGGGATCCTTTATACTCAAAGGAGAAATGGAGTGGATTGATGAGTTTCTCAAATATTTCAATAGCAGGAGGGTACGGGAGCCACCAGGTGTCGTGATTGCCTGCAAGACAGTAAATCTTCGTTTCAATCTTATTGAACACATTCTGAATAACAAACTCATACTGCTCTTTAACCATTTTCTTTGGATGATATATTAAATCCCCCGTGAGAACCAAAAAATCAGGTCGGATGCTATTTATAAAAGGAATTGCTTTTTCAATAAACTTTTGATCTGCCCCTATGTCACTCCTCTCTTTCCACCTTTTGTAAATATGCCCTGTAGTTATAAAACAGCCCTCCCTGTTACCCTCTCTCGCATCATGAACAGGTGGGGGTGAGACACTCATGAGCACTATAAAAAGAAAAAGCGCAAGAAACAAAAACTTCATTAGAAAACATCTCCATTGTTTTAAAAACTGCCACTAACAATCTCACAATCTTTCGTTGATACAGAAGATACTTCATCAGCCTCAAAAACACTCTTATTATCTTTAAACGTACTCCTGCGAATTACCACCTGCACCCCACCGAAGACTTTTTTCTTCTGATACGCATGTACGGCTATTTCATTGTTTTGAAATTCATTACGTGCAATCTCCGGATGAGACTGGTCCTTTACTGCAATGCCTACCTTACAATGGGCAACGAGATTTCCTTCTACAATAGGATTTGATCGCTCACCAATGGAAATCCCCTTATCTCCACAGTAAGAGATGTTGTTATCCCTGATGGTTGGATAGGCAGTACCGCAATCAATCCCATCATTCCCATTCTTTTCGAACCTGTTCTGAACGATAAGTCCACTGGAAAAGTCCAAGTCATAACCATCAGCGGTATTATCGATGAAGGCAGACTGGATTACATCAGTATGAGAGAACTTAGTATTAAGGGCATCATCTCCTTGACTGAAACGGAACAGACAGTTTTTAATGGTAGTATCTGCATTATAAAGTGAAAGTGCTCCGCTATAAAATACCTCTTCTAGTTTATCATCACTACCATATTCAAAAATACAATGTTCAAAAACAGACCCACCTGCCCCTGAGCCCTGTAAAGCCACTACTCCCCATGAAGGAGCCTGTAATGACTTAGTAAATACGATAGGGGCAGCAGAGGTGCCTCTCGCCATGATCCTTCCGTAGGACAAAAGCGAGGCACCCTGAGAAAGTTCGATGCGTGTACCTGGACGAACGATTAGGATTTCATCCTTCCCTATGCGAACATCCTGGTCTACTTTCTTCACGCCGCTCCAGATGATTTCGCGGGAAGGTTGCGCCTTGGGCAAAAATGTTCCCCGGGGGAGCGAAGAATGAACAGCACTCAACTCAACGTCTGAAGACTCCAGAGAGATGGGGTGGTGGGTAAAAGGGTGCATTCCCTTAACCTCAACTTTCAGTATGGCTGGCAACTCTTCTCCTGAGGAAGCCCAGGCAAGAGTAAAAGGAAATTTGACAGGGACGGAACCAAAAGGGGGTTGCTGCACCCTGCCGGGCAGCAGAAGTTCATTCACGGTAAATGTATAAACGTTACGCTCATCCAAACCACTGCATTGGAAAGGTTCACCTTTTATTTTGACCATAGTATCGGCACCTCCATAAAAAAGCACGAGAGGACTCTGAGATAAACGAGGAGAGGTACCATGGACCCTGATTTCTTCTACCATTACCCCCGCTTCTCCTCCCACTTCTATGCCAAGCATACCAACCGGCGAATAGGATCCGGGGAGGGATATATCCTTTGCAGTTGGTGAGTAAAAAGTCAGTTTCGCATCAGTTGTTGAAAGGATCTGTTCAAGATACGCCATTCGTTCTCTCAGGAAGGTGCGCAGGCTCACTACATCATTTTCAAACATCTCATTGGTGACGGGGAGATTTACTGCAGAGCTCACGTACTTTTCTGACAAAATCATGAAGAGAGGGAAGGTAAAAAACATTACCTCTTTGTAAGGATCACTGTAGATATCCGGACGGATAAGGTCAGCAGCGTTGTCGAACCACTGAATCAGTTTATTACCATCGGCAGGTCCTTGAAGGGCGTCCCAGATAATCCTATTTCTTAAGTGTACATATCGTGGTGATTGTAAAAGTCTCTCCGTGAGAGGATTCATATTAAGGTCAATCCCATCATCTGGGTTTCTTGAAAAATTGATAGTCAAATCCCAGGGAATCTGCTGAAGCTTTGCTGAGGTAGGATCAAGGTATAACCTGTTGTTGTGCGTACTATCCTGATGCGAATCAAGAAAAAGAGTGGCATGAGCCCACCACTTGAGATACTGGTTGATATCTACCAGTTCCTCCAGTCTCCTGAAAAATACCTCATCCTCCTGTATGTTGATGCACTGAAGGAAATCGGCTAAATGCTTTTCGTACTTTTCCCCCGGAGCATACCCCGCCTGGTGCTTAGTCTTTGAACCCGGTGGTCTGATCGCCCAGTCGTCGATTCTCTCATAGGAGGGGAAAAAGGGGAAACTACCGAGCACTTCATCTTGATAAAGGGCTCCTTCCGGAAGACCATGATGAGCGGTAAAATCATTATCAAAGTTTTCTACCAGATAGTACACACCCAGATACCGGCCATTCAGACGGGCATGCACATACTGTAAGGTAGGTGTCTTTAATCCCATAGACTGTGCAACATAGGAACTTAAAGGCCACATGAGGAGCGTGATAGTAGATCGAGGATTGACGAGGTTAAATTCCCTTTTTCCCTCATATCGCCGATCTCCCCTCAATTGAATCTTCCATGATTTTTGCTTGCTCTTCCAGTGCCAGAAGCCACCACCTCTGAAACGAAATCGTGCAGGGAAAGGGGATGAATCAATGAGAAGGGTTCCTGATTGATAGTTCCAACCACTCCGGGGAAGATCATAGTTAAGCGCAGCCAGTTTCCTTCCCAAGAGCTGAATCTCCCACACCGGCAGCTTGGTTGTGGATAAATTCTCTTCTCTGGTAAAAAGGACATTAGTAAGGGAGTTAATAATCATCCCTCTCCACACCACATTTTTTAGATATTCCTTGATATGCCACCTGTAGGGAATATTGGGAAAAACTTGTTTGCAGCGATAATCCAGGACAACGACACCAGCAATCATCACTATCGCAAGACCTGCTACAAGTCTGATGCAGAATCGTTTCTTTTTTCTGGAAGGAATCCGAAAACCTAGCACTTTTAAATCTCAAACCCTGGTGATTTAAAGATTAACCGTACTTTGTTATTGCCATTAATCTCACGGAGCGTATCTAAGAACTCTTTCTCTGAAACCGCAGACCTTAATTGAAGTGTATAACTTGCTTCAAGCAGTGCGCCACCCATAACCGTCTCAATACGATTACAGACCGAGCGAACCGTAAACTGATCCAGACACTCTGTCATTAACCTTCCCGGATCGGAACCACTGAAAAACTGTATTTCCAAGAAATATTCTGGAATCTGACGACTACCGAAGTTGGTACCGGTGAGAAAAAGGATCACCGCTGAGATGAAAAAGGTGGTGACTATGCCAATACCATAGAATTGTGTCCCACAGGCCATCCCAACCGCCATGGAAAAAAATAAGTACCCCACATCCATAGGATCTTTGATTGCGGTTCGGAAACGAATTATCGAAAGCGCGCCCACCAGTGAGAAGGCTCGTGCAATATTGCTCCCTATAATCAGCATAATCACTGATACAACAACTCCTATCAAGATAATCACTTGCTGAAAGCTCTGTGAGTAAGAAGCCCCACGTATACAAAATCGGTACACCAGGGAGATAACCATGCAGAGAAAGGTACTGAGGGTGAGCATAATGAGCAAGTTTGCCAAAGTAACCTGCTGAAAATTAAGAAAATTGTTCAATAACGATCCCACTTTTACCTCTCCTTTCTTGTGTATGCCTTACTTAAGGTGTCCAGGTGGTAGTCTCTTTCCCTGAATAGTTAAGGTGCATTCCCCTTAACCCCTGTGCCCTTTGAATCCCTAAACAATATTTAGAAAATCTCACCATCCGGCAGCCACATTCCTGTATAAGTTCAAGCACCCAGAAGGGTACTCTTCCGTTAGCCTTTATTTCCATAACGATGTGATCTCCTCCCAGCATACGCTGAGTATTTTCTAAAGGGGATAGGCAATTCTGGTTTACTACATCGAAGCTGAGATCTGAGTCAAAGGTGATTCTTAAACGCTCATCTCCTTGTGCCCAGAATGCCTTTCTTTGGTAACGGATGAAAATAACGGGACGCAGATAATAAAGTTGAGCGAGTGAAATCACCTCATTATACACCTGAACTTCTGCCTGGGTTAAGGTGTAAACGATTTTCCCCCTTTGAGAGGGATCAAAAAGAAAAGGAAGCAGGTGCGTGGGTAAAGAGAAACGCGCTTTTTCAATATACTGTCCATTCCTTCGTTTAATTTCAACAAAAACCCTTTCCCAGGGACCTGTATCGCCATGCCTTCGTATCCTCACCTTTCTCCTCAGTTTGACTCCCTCTATCTTATGAAAAAAAAAGGCAAGCTGTGGTGAATCAAAATAGAGAGTCTCATTGATGTAAGATCCCTCCTGGCCATGTGAATCCAGCTCACAATGGCCGATCAATTTACCTTCAATAACATGAGCAACCGAAGGAGATACAATGTACTTTAACTCATACCGGGGGTGAAAAAGCATTATTCCTAAAACTCCTTTACGTACTGCGGGTCAATAATCTGTGCCCTGATCCCCACGTGTTCAAATCTGTGAATCAGAGTTGAAAGTGCATCTTCCCTGCGCACCTCTATTTCATAGTAACGGTAAAGACGATCTTCGGAAGGTGATGTCTCCAGGCTCAGGGAAGACCATTTCCTCACCTCCTTCTCTGCATCCTTAAGTATCATCTCAGGGTGATGGGAATAGTGACAATCTACACAGAGTATCCGATTGACGCCTTTCTCCGTAATCTTAACATAACCACTCAGCCAGATAATTACTAAACACATGAGCGCAAGCAGGATCGATCCACTATAAAACGTAAATCCCGTACACGCCCCGGTTCCCACAGTCGCAAGTAGTAAGACAGTGGTAAGCGGATTCTTCACCGGATTTCTAAATCGAATCAGCGTAGTTGCTCCCAGAAGGTAAAGTGCCCTTAAAAAATTATCTTCCACTATAAAAATAATCACTGAGAGCAACGGGGGCATGATGACCATAAGCCAGCTATATGGTTGTGAAGACTGCCGACTCTTTTTATTTCCTATCTGATATGCGAGTGATAGAATAAAACCAGAGGTAATGGATACCAGCAAAACAACTACGATTTTCCACAAGAACACCATTGAAAGGTAAAAATTAAAAATCTGCATAGACGCTTGGAATAGAGGTTAAATGATACAACAGTGTAAGAAACACGTCGACGAGAACCCATAACTGCTTGTAGTGTGATTTAACTCATCGAAGAATCGCATTTATACCATAGAAACTGAGTTTAAACAATATCTAAATAATCAGGTCTAAATAATCAGATACCAATTTTTACCTCTTTATTTTTTTTTCGTTTTATGGTATTCTCGGCGTACATTTTATATCTCATCATTCATATTTCCTCTGTAAATACCCCTATAATTAGAACAACAGGAAAAAGCAAATGCAAGGAGAAAAGAGAGGTAAAATTATTATTGTGATGCCTGCCTATAACGCAGAAGAAACGCTGGAAAAAACCTATAATGACATTCCTTTGGAGATAGTAGATGAAATTATTCTGGTAGATGATGCAAGCAGTGACCAAACCGTAGAGATTGCTAAAAAATTAGGGTTGACCGTCATTGTTCACACTGAGAACAAGGGGTACGGCGCAAACCAGAAAACCTGCTATGATGAAGCGCTCAAAAGAAATCCTGATATCGTGGTAATGATTCATCCCGACTACCAGTACGATAGCAGGCTCATCCCTTATATTACTGGCTTTCTGGAAAAGGGCATTTGTGATGTGATCCTTGGTTCAAGGATAAGAACCAGAAAAGAGGTGCTGGAGTGTGGGATGCCTACCTATAAGTATATCAGCAACAGAATTTTAACGTTTATAGAAAATATCGTGTTGGGACAGAATATCTCTGATTTCCACAGTGGATATCGTGCATATACCCGAAGGGTACTTGAGACCATACCTTACCACACCAATTCTGATGGCTTCGTCTTCGACACAGAATTTCTCACACAAGCGATATACTTCGGTTTTAAGATCGGAGACGTTCCTGTCCCCGTGAGATATTTTGATGAAGCCTCATCTATTAATTTTTCACATAGCGTCATCTATGGCTTCAACACCCTGCTCACCCTCCTCAAATACCTCCTCCACATTACAGGAACCTGTCGCTTCGCGTTATTTGGAAAAAGCAAATGAACCTCCTCACTACAACTTATAAAAGACCCCATCTGTTTCTCGCTTGCGGTCTCCTCTGCTACAGCATCACCGTCATCCTCTCCCTATGGGAAGAGCGTATCACTTCATCAACGCCCTATACTCAATTGAGCCTCTCTCTGGAACTTCTCGCTGAGTACCTCTGGAGTGTTCCCTCTGCTCTGTTTATCTTCTCTATCCTTATCTTTATCCTGTGGGGATATTACAGGGCCAGGACGAGGGGGATACGTTATCTCAAGGGGTTTGCCCACCCTGGGCTCCCCGCTCTCCTTAAGTGGTGTCTACTCTTACCCCTCCTCATCTACTCGGTAGTGCCCCTGCGGTGGGCACAGCTGAGTCTCACTCGTTCCCCTGAGTCGTTTCCGGACTATACTCCCTTTGATGCCGTTCTGCTGCTTCTCACTCTGGGGGGTACCATTCTTTTGTGCCTCTACTGTTTTACATCACTCCCCTCCGGTGTGGTAAGTTTGATAGAAAAGGTAACTAACCGCATGTATAAAGTACGTGAAAGGCCCTTCCTCGGAATACTCCTTATACTCTGTCTCACCCTCACCGGGGTAATTGCGTACGTTGTCTTAGACCACATACCCCACATACTGGACAGCATCGCTCAGCTGTTTCAGGCAAAAATATTTACCACAGGTAAACTCTACGCCCCAATCCCTCCTCACAAAGAATTCTTTGACTACGCCCACGTAATTAATGATGAGAAGTGGTACTCACAGTATCCCCCTGGTCATGCTCTCCTGCTCTCAATAGGACTCCTGCTGGGCGCACCCTGGCTCATTGGACCTCTTACGGGCACTGCCTCCCTGCTCATATTCTACCTGGTGGTAAAAGGAATCTACCACGATAAACGATTAACCTACCTGAGTACTCTTCTCTTTCTCTGCTCTCCCTTCTTCCTTTTTATGTCCTCAAGTCACATGAACCACACCTCTACCATGTTCTTCATTGTACTCTTCCTCCTCTTTTACTCAGGTACCGTGTTATCCCCCTCTTTGACAGCTCCACTGCTTGCGGGTCTCAGCCTGGGCTATGCGATAAACATAAGACCACTGACTGCCGTAGCGATCGGGCTACCCTTTATGCTTCACCTGCTCATACGCACTTGCTGGACAAAAGAAGTACAGAGCAAAAAAGCGGTAGTCTTCTTCACGGGTATCTCCTTCATGGTACTGGTACTGCTGCTCTACAACTATTTCACCAACGGGAATCCCTTTGTCTTCGGCTATCAACAAAAATACTCTACGCTAGGATTTTTGGGGAATACCCAGGGGTGGACACCTCAACCTCACACCTTAAAAGGAGGGGTAATCAACACCAGCAATAACCTCATTGGACTCAATGAGTATCTCTTTGAGTGGCCCATTCCCTCACTCACCTTTGTATTTCTCCTGTTCTTTTTACCTCTCAAGAAATGCAAATGGGATTTCCTCTTTCTCTCTGCGTCTCTGGTACTCACTATTAGTTACTTTTTTTACTTCCATCAGGATTACATTTTCGGACCTCGGTTCTACTATTGTCTCACGCCTTTTCTGATCATATTCACCGTACGGGCTTTTCTTGCACTCCCCCCGTGGCTAGAGACAAAACACTTTGATAAGCGCAGAACAGAGGCTACTCTCTCCCTACTCCTGCTCATCTGCGTCACCTGCGCCGTACTTTTTTCAGTTCCTTCGCTCATAAAAAAATATTCAAGTGATTACTGGTGGGTTACCAGTAAGCTCCACAATACGGTGAAAGAACAGGGAATCACCAACGCCATTATCTTTGTCGACTGCTGGCATCCACCTGATATCCCGCAACCCAACCTCATCTACTACGGCTCAGGGTTCCAGTACAATTCACCGAACCTTCACGATGATGTAATCTATGCATTGGATCTGAAAGAGAAGAATAGGGAACTGATCAGGGCATTCCCCGGGAGGAATTACTATTACTGTCCCTTCTTTTGGGATCGGCGTACTGTAGCATGGTAACCTGTTCCTTACTTACCGTGTGACATTCTCATACTACAGAGCCAGTCGCCAGAGTCCCCGCCTACTGGGACGGGATGTGTTCCCTGCAGAGGTGCACGAACGCAATCACCACCATTAACACCACTACCCCGAGAAAACCACCTGAACCCGCCACCGGCAACGGAACCTTGTGAGTGAGCGGGAACTGGGCAAGGGGGAGCAAAAACGAGGGAGTATCCACTATGCCAAGGTATGAAGGCGGAAGTGCCACAGCCACCCATGATACAAGCAGCCCTCCCCTCACCAACCAGCAACAGGGCATGAACTTCCACCCCTCAAGATCTCGCATCACTACCCCGTAGGGGAACATCAGGAACAACAGATAGTGAGACCACGCAATAGGAGGGAGTACAACCATAAGAACAATGGCAAAAGAAAATGCAAGACAATCCCGATCATCGCCGGACACGGGGAAAGGAAAGAAAAAAATCAGGAGCCAAAGCAAAAGTATAAGTAACACAGTGCCGCACTTGACAACTGTCATTGTAAAACCCAGTTCCATAAGACGCCAGTTATAGAGCTGTGAAGGGTCTGTTATCCATCGCAGTAGAAATCCATCAAGCGATTGATTGTTCCAGCTCGCCAGACTTAATCCCTTCAATCGAGTAACAGTATGAAGGAAGGCTACGTGGGCATCCCACCCCACAGAGAGTATGCTGAAAATTACCACCACCGTAACTGTAGCAAGACTCGCGATCACCACCACCTGCTGCCTCTTCAGCATAAAGTAGCAGAGAAGAAAAAGTGGGGTGAGTTTGAAACAGAGCAGGCCCCCCAGCAGGGCGCCTGAAATCCTGGGATGCCCGGCGCTGACCAAAGAGTAAATGGCAACGATCCCCAGGAATACCAGTGGAGAGGTCTGACCTAACCACAGGGCATATCGTAAAGGAAAAAAAAAGGAGAGTGCAATAATGCCTATACTCCACCATCGCATATCACCTTCTCTGTGAGCGAGCCTCAAAATAAGATACAGAGATAGCATTATTGCACACACGTTCACCAAAAGTACCACTTTTGTTGCAACACTGTAGGGGATCCACAGGAGGGGGCGTAAGAGAAAGGAAAAGAGCGGGAGGTGGACATAGGGGTGCAGAAAGCCCTTGAATCCAGCTTGTTCTGCAGTATGGGTAAACTCCCCCGGGGGAACAACGTGGAACAGTGAAGGGTGGTGATCATACAGAGAAGTCACCTTTCCTTCATCTATCACACGAGCTGCCACATAGAGAGATGAGAAGTCATCTGCCTGAGAATCCCAGTATTCAACAATGAGGTATTTCCCCGAACACCAGAGTGCCACTCCCAATAAAAGGATATTAAGTGTTTTTGACACCCGCATCAGCTTTGATGATGTAGTTGCATGGGCAGAAGTAATTCTATATTGCATCGTAAGATGGTATGTGGTATGGGAAACAAGAACTATAGTAGATTTATTCTTTATAAAATAAAGAATGCCTATTTACTACAAAAAAATTGAAAGATACCAAAGTTCTCATCACCGGCATCACCGATTTTGTGGAAAGCCATCTCTTTATGCTTTGTGCTAATAACCGATTTCTTCTAAAAGTTTCAATTGGACGATCCTTTCAAAAAATAAACGGGCTAGCAGTTCCGTCCCTTCAGGTGTCATATGAACACCATCGCGAAAAAGTTCTTTTCTCCCCCTAAAGGCCACAGCTTGATCAACAAATGGTATAGAAAACTTTATAGCTGTTTCTTCTGTTGTTCTATTGAACAGCTCCATGCCTTCATACCAACTCTTCTCATCAGCATAGTGTTCACTGTCTATCAAATAATACTTTGGAAAGGCTAAAAAACTAGGTTCAGAATCATTTCTCTCACTAAAGCAATGTGCTTGGTTAGCTAGAATCAAATGAATCCCTTCGCATTTTGTAATTTCAATAATAGTTTCCACATTCCTACGAAAGGAATTCTGACTCTTGAAATCAGAAAAAGATGCTGGCTTTACCTCGAATGCTAGTAGATCAGCGTAAAAAAACCCAGCGAGAAATTCCTCAAATGTCTTTGGGTACCGTACGTTCGCCAGGGCCCCATAGAAATGACCATAATCCTCCCTAAAAGGACTAGAAGAGAATGGGGGCATGGTAAAGGATGTGATTAAATCATTTATTCCATGGAACACTATGATCAAATCTGGATTTAAGTCTTTTAAATAAAACAGATACTGGATTATTGAGTGCTGCGTGCTATAAAAGAATCTTCCCGCATTAATTACCTCAATCCTCTTTCGGGGGTACTTTGTGGATAACATCTCCTTGAGGGGATCGGCGTAACCCTTTCTTCCTGCGGGCCCCTCTGTAGTAGAACCCCCTAAGCAAAGAATTCTGAAAACTCCCGCCGGTTTTGCAACCTCTACCTTCTGTTCAAATGGCGGTATTTGAAGAAATGAGTGAAATTTCCTCTCCCTTAGCTCTGTTGAGTAGTAGCACCAAGAGGAGAGCATATACATTAAACATAAAAAAGCCACTATCGAAACGTAGTGCGTGACGGTCAGCCTTATTCGCAACAATTTAAGATAATAGGGGATGAAGAAGCCACTGAACAAAATAATTAACAAAAGAATCCTTGTAATGATTGACAAATCCGGGAAGTATTTCAGGAAAGTACTTTTTGAAAACAATAGCCCAAGGTAGATGATGGTATAAAAAATCTCATAGAGTATAACTGTAAGTGGAGACATGGTAGTAGACCTGCATAACAGATAGCAACGTTGAGTGTAGTGCTCACTGAAGATAGCCTAAAGCCCTTAGTTTCTCCTGCTCCTCCTGAGTTAAAAATACATCTTTATGATCCCTCTTGGCATCGCTCACTATATATTTTTTGTTTAGAAGTTCTTTTCTCAATTGTAGCGAGACTTCAATCTCTTCTTTAAGCTTTCTTTTCAATCTATCTTCAACTTCCAACCCTTTACCTATTAAGTTAACTCTTTCCATGGGATCATTTTCTAAATCAAATAACTTAAACCTGCCCTCTTTTAAACCGCTATCATTAAGCATTTTCCAACGCCGTGTCCTAATAAAATGTCTGCCTGAGAGTGTAAGCCCAAAAACATACTCTTTCCCCTTTTCAGTACCATCAATCAACCCCAACAGGCTTTGCCCCTGCATCCTTGGCCCCTTAATGTGTAATAGATCCACTATAGTTGGCATTATATCTATGCTTTCAGCCAAACTGTGTAGTATTTTTCCCTTTTTACTATACCCGAAGTTACTTCCCGCTTCGGGTAACTTAATAATCAGTGGTACATGGATACTCTCCTCATAATAATAGGGATTGGAAGCGTGAGACATATATCCATGTTCCTGAAATTCTTCTCCGTGGTCTGCAGTAATAATAATGAGTGCATTCTCGAAAAGATCCATATCTTTTAACATGGTAAATAAATCGTCCATACACTTATCCACATAGGCAATTCCATTATCGTAGAGGGAGATGATATAGCTTAGATCATCTTCCTTCAATGTGATTTGTTTTTTATTGATATATCCCAAATACTTTGAGGCAAAGATATCGCCATCTCCTCCCTTAAAACCACCATCATAGTTGGTAGAAAACAGATTAGTATAGGGAGGGGGAGCATCATAGGGAAGTTTATTATAGTCTGAATGAACATCAAAATAGTGGAGAAAAAGAAACAGGTCCTTCTCTTGGTGCTTTTCTAAATATTTTCTAATCAATGTGTTTTGTTGTTCTCCATTTCTTTCCGGTTCTCCAGCGCTGTAGTGATCAAAACCCTGTCCGAAACCATAGTGGGTCTGCGTCCAAGGACCACCAGTCACAAAACCCATCGTACAATAACCTTCATTGCTCAAAACTTCAGCAAGGGTCACAATAGCAGGATGCATACTGTGCGTCATGTCAGCACCATGGGTTACGGGATAGAGGGAGGTGAGCATTGAGAGGTGGGAGGGAAGGGTCCATGGTTCAGGTATAGAGCAGTTTTTGAAAAGTATCCCTTCCTTTGCAAATGAGTCAATAGTGGGGGAGGTATTCCTCTGATACCCGTAGCACCCTAAATGGTCTGCCCTCAGGTCATCTATGGAAATTAATATAATAGGGGGGCGATGCAAATTCTTGGTAAGCATCCCAGGAAGTAGGTTTGAAACTACCACTACGATTAAACAAGGTATCACGAGTGCGGTAGTGTATCGGAATGGTAAAAGTGTGTTTAAAGTTTTTGTAAAGTTACTATACAAAGGCTCTTCTTTCTTTATTAGTAAGGTAAGAGTATAGTAATAAAATAAATACATAATGATGAGGAGCAAGGAAACTGCGATTCCCCTTACTGTCCATTTATTGAGCAACTTTTGAAGACAATCAGCGCAAAGTTTATACATGGCATAAGAGATATACCTGTTGGCAAGTATTTCTTTAACAGAAAAAATAATGCCCGTAGAGCATCCGCCAGCTATCCCTGTGGAAATAACAAAATAGATATATTTAGCTCTCAAGATTCACCCCATTAACTGCACATTATGATGGTATACTTCTGATGGTAGTCTTCAAT
>Ga0315297_10001653_pt1 | contig 13863 bp, 13 predicted proteins | sample YL17G15_0_MG_FD_203628 | JGI IMG/M metagenome (GOLD analysis project Ga0315297, IMG submission 203628) | Sediment microbial communities from Yellowstone Lake, YNP, Wyoming, USA - YL17G15_0 | ecosystem: Environmental > Aquatic > Freshwater > Lake > Sediment | place: USA: Wyoming | collected... | reverse complement strand
ATTCTCAGACATAAAACAGAAGCTTCCACAGGCACTTAGGAATAATTATGAAGTTTTTGTAAGGGTTAACCCTCTCGAAGTTTATAAAATTTATCAAAATTGCGATATTGTGATTGCAAGAGCCGGGGCGAACACAGTATCGGAAATCATGATGGTGAAACGCCCGTCAATATTAATCCCTTTGCCTGTGAGTTATTTAGATGAGCAGACAAAAAATGCCAGGATTGCCCGCGATATGGGTGTTGCCAAAATTATTTTACAAAAAAATCTGACACCGGAAATATTATATAAAAATATTGAAGAAACCGCGGCAAATTACGCGGATATTGTCGGGAAAATCAAATCCAAAAAAAGCCCGGATGAAGGTGCCTCAAAAAATCTTATCAGAATATTAAAGGGGTATATGAAGTGAAAAAAATATTAGGAATATTCAGTATAATTTTTGTTTTCTGCTTTTTAATTATTTTGCCATTTTTAATTAAGGTAAAAGTTGATTGTAAAAGCCAATATGGCATCTGTCCCCAACAAATATCGGATAAATTGGCACCGGTTGACGGAAAAAGTTTATTTCGTGCAAGAAAAACCATCAGGGATATACTTAAGACCGAATTTATTGTTTCCGATTATTCACTTCAATACAAAATCCCGAATATTCTTCGTATAGACCTTTTGGTTAAAAAGCCGGTAATTACCTTTAAAGACACAAAATCCGGATCTTACGTCCTGGTGGATGCTGACGGAAAAGTCCTCTCTAGTGCCACCGACTCTGCCTTACCCGTGGTAAATACAACGAAGGAACTGCCGAAAGAGGGACAAGATATAGGAAACGAAGAACTTTTCGCACTCAATTTGGCTACCGGTATTTATCAAATGTATCAGGTAAGAGAATTTTTGCTTCAGGAAACCAGTTTGCTTGTTGAACTTCCAGGCCGGTTCAAGGTAATATTTCCTTTAGACGGGGATACCCGTATTTTACTTGGAGCTTTGAGATTGATATATTCAAAGATACAAGGTGAGGGAAACCCTAGTGGTTTTTCGCAAGTGGACTTGCGTTTTACAAATCCGGTATTAAGATGACAAAGATGACTAAATCAAGGATTGTAGCTGTGATAGATATTGGTTCGTGCAAAATTGCAACACTGGTCGGTCAGGTTGCGGTAGATCCTGTTACATTTGAAGTTTCGGTAAACGTAGTCGGAGCGGCCGCTGTAGAATCCCGGGGAATAAAAAAGGGACAGATTGTTGATATTGACGAAGCCGTTGAAGCGACAATTTCTTCGGTTGAGGCAGCCGAAAGAATGGCAGGTTATAACATAGAGAGTGTTTTTATTGCGCTCGGGGGAGCCCATATTCATTCGCAAAATTCACACGGTGTTGTTGCCGTTTCGGATACAAACGGAGAAATAACCCAAAATGATATTGATAGGGCAATTGAGGCAGCTTCCGCAATTTCTCTTCCTACCTCGCGCGAAGTGATACACGTTCTTCCCAGAGAATTTATTGTGGACGGTGAAGCGGGGGTCAGAGATGCCGTGGGAATGAGTGGTGTAAGACTTGAAGTTGACACACATATTATTTCTGCAGCATCGGCCGCCGTAAAAAATATCAGAAAATCTGTAAATGAGGTTGGTATTCAGATAGAAGACTTGGTTTTTTCGGGACTTGCTTCTGCCGAAAGCGTTTTATCACCCACCGAAAAAGAACTTGGGTGTGTACTTGTTGATGTTGGAGGCGGAACAACGTCCATCGCAGTATTTATTGAGGGTGCCCTGGCTTACTCGGGTGTTATTCCGGTCGGGGCAAAAAATGTTACCAATGATCTGGCAATAGGACTTCGGGTATCCCTGGAAACCGCAGAAAAAATTAAAATTGCACTTTCGGATAAGAAACAAAAGGATAAAGATGAAAGCGATGAACTCGATCTGGAAAGACTAGGAGTTAACGAAATTAAAAAAATTTCCAAAAAAACTTTACTGGAAGGGATAATCCGTCCGCGTTTAAACGAAATATTTACAATGGTAAAAATTGAATTGGAAAGGGAAGGGCTTGCCAACCGTATTCCTTCAGGAGCCATAATTACGGGCGGAGGTGCCGAAACGGCAGGAGTTACCGATTCCGCAAAAAGAATGCTTTCCCTTCCGGTAAGAATCGGTGTCCCGGGAGGAGTCGGGGGACTAGTTGATGACATAATGATGCCTTCGTTTGCAACTTCCATAGGGCTTCTTCTTTACGGGGCCCGCCAGAGGCCGGATGAGAACTTGACAAGCTTTGCAAAAAAGATAAAACTACCATCAGTTGGAATATTCGGTAAATTGATTGATAATATTAAAAATCTTTTACCTTGAGTTTTTCTTCTGCCCACGATACAATGCTGCCACAGTTATTTATTTATTATATGGCTCTCGTAAAACCTGATTCAGCTAGAATGGCAAAAATAAAGGTGATTGGCGTGGGCGGAGGAGGAGGGAATGCAGTTTCTTCAATGATTGAATCGGGACTTGTTAATGGTGTTGAATTTATTGCCGTAAATACAGACGCACAGGTACTTCTAAATAGCAAAGCTCCCACAAAACTTCAGATCGGGGAAAAATTAACAAAAGGTCTTGGAGTCGGAGGAAATCCCGAAATCGGCCGACAGGCTGCCGAAGAATCCATAGAAAAAATTAAAGAACTTTTAATTGATTCCGATATGGTATTTGTAACAGCCGGAATGGGCGGGGGAACGGGAACCGGCGCCTCTTCAATTATTGCGCAGCTTGCAAAAGAAGCAGGGGCATTAACAGTAGGGGTTGTAACCAAACCTTTTGCATTTGAGGGAGCCAGAAGAATGATTGCTGCGGAGGAAGGAATCGAAAAGCTCAGAGAAGCAACCGACACCTTAATAGTTATTCCAAACCAGAGACTGATGGATGTAATTGACAGAAAAATGACGCTTTTGGAAGCTTTTAAGGTGGTTGATTCGGTACTTGGGCAAGGAGTTGGCGGAATAGCCGATATTATTACCACACCCGGTCTTGTTAACGTGGACTTTGCCGACGTCAAAACAATCATGAAAGATGCAGGAAGCGCACTTCTCGGAATTGGAACAGGTGTGGGAGAAAACAGAGCCCAAATGGCAGCACGCGCGGCAATATCTTCCCCTCTACTTGATATTTCGATTGAAGGAGCACGCGGAGTTCTTTTCAATATTGCCGGAGGAGATGACCTGACCATGTTTGAAGTTGATGAAGCGGCCAGAATTATTTCGTCTGCGGCGGATCCGGATGCCAATGTCATCTTTGGCGCGGTCGTAAAATCAGATTTAACCGACCAGGTAAGAATTACTGTTATTGCCACAGGGTTTGATGAAACAAGGTCCCGCTTGGCTCAAATGAGTCAAACGTCAGTCCAACAGCCGGTTGTTCAAGGCGTAGTAAGCGAAGTATCGGGAGACAGAGATGAAGATGAAAACAGGCGTGACAACGAACCTCCGGAAGAAGATGGTGGTGAACCAAAAGATGAAGACGTTTTTGGAGAGAAATTTGAAATTCCCGCCTTCCTTCGCAAAATTCATTAATTTGATTATCTTCCTATCCGTTTGAAGTATTCTACTTGCCTGAGCCTAAGCTCGGCATCCTTGCGTTTTTTATATGGACCGCCAAGTTTTTTCTTCCCTTTCTCGCTGATTACAAAATAACCGTCTTTTCTTCTGATGATCATAAATTAAGTATACTCCGTAAATGGTCGTCTAGAACAAAGGGGTAAATTAGAGTAAAATCAACTACATATGGCCAAAAGTAGGACTTATTTTGAACCTGTAGATACAAAAGTCGATTTTCCGAGCGCCGAAAAAGAACTTCTTAATAGTTGGGAAAAAAGCGGTGTGGTTAAAAAATATCTCAACCGCAACAAAAAAAGCAAAAGTTACTTTTCATTCCTCGATGGTCCCATCACCGCCAATAATCCCATGGGGGTTCATCACGCCTGGGGAAGAATGTATAAAGACCTTTGGCAAAGATTTAAAAACATGCAGGGGTATAGGCAGCGTTTTCAAAACGGATTTGATTGTCAGGGGCTTTGGGTAGAGGTTGAAGTGGAAAAGGAACTAAAGTTTAGGAACAAAAAAGAGATTGAACAGTTTGGTGTAGCCAAATTTGTGGATCTTTGTAAAGAAAGGGTTAAAAAATACTCCGGAATTCAAACAGAACAAAGTAAACGCTTGGGCTATTTCATGGATTGGGACAACTCCTACTACACCCTAAGCGATGACAATAATTATATGATTTGGCATTTTCTTAAAATTTGTAACGACTTGGGCTGGATTTATAAAGGCAACGATGTGGTGCCTTGGTGTCCCAGGTGCGAAACCGCGATTTCCGAACACGAAATTTTAACCGAAGATTATAAAGAAGTTAGTCATGAATCTGCTTTTCTTTCTTTCCCCATAGTTGGACTTATCGATGAGTATCTATTGGCGTGGACAACCACGCCTTGGACAGTACCTGCCAACATTGCTCTTGCTATTGATCCCGATATTGAGTATTCCCTTATCGAGACCGGCGGTAAAAAATATTGGGTTGCAAAAGGTGCCAAGGATAGAGTTTTTGCGGGGACAAAGGCAAAGGAGTTAAAAGTTACCAGAGGCTCAAAGCTTGTAGGACTTAGATATAAAGGTGCATTTGACGATTTACCGGCCATAAAAAAAGGATCTGAAAAAAATGATAAGTTTCACACCGTTGTCGCAACCGACTCTTTGATTTTGCCGATAAATGTTGAAGAGGGGACGGGTATTGTACACACTTCAACCGGGACAGGTGCCGAGGATCACAGATTTGGGAAAAAGATCGGCCTTCCCGTGGTGTCCGCAATCGATGACGCGGCAAATTACTTACAGGGTTTTGGATTTTTGACAGGTAAAAATGCAAAGAAGGATCCTGACCTTGTTCTTAATTATTTAAGAAGTTTTGAAGACGGAATTTATTTATATAAAACTATGAATTTTACACATAGGTACCCGTCCTGCTGGAGGTGTAAATCTGAACTTGTCTGGAAGGTGACCGATGAATGGTATATAGCGATGGACATGGCGGCTAAGTCAAAAGTTAAAGGTCAAAAGTCAAAAGTTATCGAATGGGGGGAAGAAGACGAAAAACAAAAGCCGGTCGATACAAGAACTTTGAGGGAAAGAATGAGAGCGGTGGCGGAAAAAATTAATTGGATTCCGGGTTTTGGACTTGATCGGGAAATGGATTGGTTAACCAACATGCATGATTGGTTGATTAGCAAAAAGAACAGATATTGGGGTTTGGCCCTTCCGATATGGGAATGCAAAAAATGCCATAATTTCGACGTAATCGGGTCTAAAGAAGAACTGAAAGAAAAGGCGACTGAAGGATATTCGGAATTTGCCGGAAAGTCTCCCCATAAACCTCAGATTGATACAGTAAAAATTAAATGCTCTGTATGCGGCGCAAAATCTTCCCGGATTGAACCGGTGGGTAACCCCTGGCTTGATGCCGGTATAGTTCCCTTTTCCACAATCAGCGAAAACAATAAAGCATGCGGCTTTGAAACGTCAAAAACCAAACCGCTATATCTATCTGATCGCGAAGGTTGGCAAAAATGGTTTCCTGCGGATTTTATTACGGAAAGTTTTCCCGGTCAGTTTAAAAACTGGTTTTACTCCTTGATTGCCATGAGTACTGTTTTGGAAGACACTACACCTTTCAAAACTGTTTTAGGATTCGGAACTTTAACGGGAGAGAACGGTAAGCCGATGCATAAAAGCGGGGGGAATATGGTTGAGTTTAATGAGGGTGCCGACAAGATCGGAGCGGATGTTATGAGATGGATGTACGCAAGACAAAATCCTTCTGAAAATATGCTTTTTGGTTATAGAATTGCCGATGAAGTCAGACGAAAATTTCATTTGAAAATCTGGAATGTTTACAATTTTTTTATAACATACGCAAATTTAGAAGGTTGGGTACCGGCATCAAACCGCAAACCGGCCCGACCCACGAACATTTTGGATAAATGGATTCTTTTGCGTCTTAATCAAACAGGAAGCCTGGTAAGCGGATTTCTGGAAAAATACGACGCAGTTGGAGCTTCGGGTGAAATAGAAAAATTTGTAGACGATTTCTCGCTTTGGTATATAAGGCGCTCGCGCGAAAGGGTGGGGCCTGCAAAAGAAAGCGAAAAAGACAGCAACGCTTTTTATACGACGGCCTATTACACGCTATGCACCCTTTGTAAAATCATGGCTCCTTTCACTCCTTTTATGACGGATATAATATTCACAAACCTCATCAAAAAGGATTCCGTTCATCTTGCCGATTGGCCGGAATTTAATGATGTTTTAAGTTTGACTTCGGATGAAGTAAAAATCCTGGAAGAGATGGATAAAATCAGAGAAATAGTTGAAAAAATTCATGCCAAAAGAAAAGAGGCTGGAATTCCTGTCAGGCAGCCTCTAACGAAGGCAAAAGTATACGGTCAAAATGTCAAAATAAATAAAGAAATAATCGACCTGGCATGCACGGAACTTAATATTAAAAGTATTCAATTTCTGGGAGGCTCGGATAAGATCGAACTTGACACAAAAATTACCCCCGAGCTTAAAGAGGAATCGGATGTACGGGAGATGGTTAGAAAAATTCAGGAGGAGAGACGGAATTTGGGTCTAACCTTAACTCAAAAAGTAGATGTGGTTCTTGAAAAAATCCCCGTAAATAAAGATTTGGTTGAATGGATGACAAAAAAGGCTCAGATTGCTAATTTAAAAAAGGGGAAATTTAAAGTAACAAGAAACCCCTGATATGCGGTCAATAATATATTCTTTGTTTAAGGACGTTTATCTGTCTATTTCTGTGCTGTTTTTAATAGTTTTCAGCATTGTTATTTTAATCTCTCTAGATAAACCCCTTTTTCCTCTATATTACATTTATATTATTTTTTCTATTTTCGCTTTTTGGTTATTTTCACAAATAGATTTTGATATTATTTCCCTTTTTTCCAAGCATTTTTATATCGTAAGCATTGTTCTTCTTCTTTTGACTCTGATTATCGGTCAGGTAACAAGAGGTACGATTCGCTGGATTCCTCTTGGACCGTTTAGTCTTCAGGCAGCCGAAATTGTCAGACCTTTCCTTTTGGTTTTTTTTGCCGTTTATATTACAAAAGGTGAAGTTGGTACGGGTAAAATATTTAAATCGATCGCGTATTTGGCGCTTCCGGTTATTTTAATATTGGTTCAACCGAGTTTGGGTGTATCAATCCTTACAATGGTCGGTTTTATCGGGGTTTTAATTGCCAGCAGGTTTGATAAAAAATATTTATTAATTGGTTTAGCCGGCGTAATAATGCTTATTCCATTGCTTTGGAATTTTTTAGCACCGTACCAAAAACAACGAGTTTTAACATTTCTTGAGCCGGCATCCGACCCTCTGGGCGCCGGTTATAATAGTATCCAATCTACAATTGCTGCGGGATCGGGTACGTTATTCGGAACCGGACTTGGAAAAGGAATTCAAACCCAATTGGCTTTTTTACCTGAAAAACAGACGGATTTTATTTTTGCGGCAACGGCAGAAGAACTTGGAATGGTGGGTGCAGGTATAGTTCTTATCGCAAGTTTTATTATTCTTATCAGACTTACTTATTTTATGGAGAATTCGGTTTCACCTGCCGGAAGAGCCTATATTTCCGGATTTTTCCTGATATATCTTGCACAAATATTTATACATGTCGGAATGAATATGGGAATGCTTCCGGTTACCGGTGTTCCTTTTCCACTGCTTTCCGCAGGCGGATCGTCTCTTTTGGCTACAATGATGGGTTTGGGGATTGCCGTCGGGGCTTTGAAAAAGTAAGCATAGCCTGGCCAGTCAAAGCTCTGGTAAATTACGAATTTCCCATACTTTCCACAGACTCGAACTCATAATTGTCGAGAAGAAACCATAAAAACTCCCTTGGGTTTCTGCAATCGTTTGTCTTTTCAAGCGCCCATTCCAAAGCCTTGAACGATTTAGAGCTCAATCCCGTCTCTTGCATCTTAACCCTCATTGATATGGCGACCCTTCTTACGTCATCGGCAGTGCTTTCATTATTTAATCCAAGAGTATCAAGAGACTCTTTCTCGTCTGAAAAAGAATATTCGACGGGGCTATGTGTTGTCAGGTAGAAAAATGGTAGTTCGTTATTTTCAAGCCTTTCGGATGACATGGTGTCTTTTTACACCAGTATGCCCACATTGTCAACCCTGTGAATACTTGTTTTTATCCTGTTTCTCGGGTAAAATAGCCTTTGAATGTCAAAATACGCTGTAGTTCGGATTGGCGGAAAACAATATAAAGCTGTGGAGGGTAAGGAAATCCTTGTGGACAAACTCGCTGACCCCAAGAAATTTGAAGTCGAAACACTCCTAATGGTTGATGGGGAAAAAGTCCAAGTAGGCAAACCCGTTATCAAAGATGCAAAAATCAAAATTAAAGTTGTAACGGATGTTGAAAAAGGGGAGAAGATTGAAATATACAAATTTAAGGCAAAAAGCAGATATAAAAGACACACAGGCTTCAGACCGCAATACACACGCCTTCTTGTAGAGAAGATCAGTTAAGGTATCAAACCATAACTTTCTGACCTCTTGACAACTGTGAAAACATACTTTATATTGTGCGAAGGATATGTCAACTCATAAAGCAGGAGGAAAAGCTTCACAACATGTAAGCCCCGCGGGTAAAAGACTTGGAGTTAAACTTTTTGACGGACAGAAAGTTTCTCCGGGAATGATGATAACCAAACAGCGTGGATCAAAGATAGGCCTGGGCAAGGGAGTGGCTGCCGGCCGCGATCACACAATTTATGCAATTATAAAAGGTGTTGTTAAATTTGGCACAAGGAAAGGAAAGAAAATTGTTTCGGTGCAAACGCCGACAGTCAAAAAATAATTATGGCAGAGGAAGTAATTCAAATTGAAGTAAATCAGCTGCAACCCAACCCTCTTCAACCCCGTGGTGCGATAACTCCAGAAAGCTTGGTGGATCTTGTTGACTCCATTCGTGAGCATGGAATTTTGGAGCCTCTGGTTATTGCCAAAACCCCGGCGGGATTTCAGATTATTGCAGGTGAAAGGCGTTGGAGAGCATCCAAATTGGCGGGATTAACCCATGTCCCTGCCATTATCCGTGAAACTTCTCCGAAAGGGATGCTTGAAATGGCTCTTGTGGAAAATGTTCAAAGAGTCGATCTTAACCCCTTAGATCGCGCCAAAGGCTTTGAGCGCTTGATGAATGAGTTTGGACTTACTACAAGCGAAATTGCCGTAAGAATAGGAAAAAGTGTAGCTTATGTAAGTAATTCCCTACGATTATTGTCTCTTCCTGACGCTCTAAAGGACGGACTTCTTTCGGGGCTAATCAGCGAAGGCCATGCAAGAGCTCTGGCCGCGATTGACGATAGTAATCTGATGATTGAGGCATATAAAATAATTTTAAGGGAAAGCGGTTCGGTAAGACGGGCTGAGGAGCTTGCGAGGAGAATGAAAGTAAAGTCCCAGCAGGAAGTAGACAGGCCCAGCGGGCATGTAAGAATAGTATCCGAGGAAATCGATAAAATGCAGGCGGATATGGAGAGTGCGCTTAAAAACGGTGTGGCGGAGGGCAGTCTTCATAATAATTCCGTGAAGCTCATTAGATCGAGACGCGAAACAAGAGTGGTGTTTATTCTTAAGGGAGGCTTGGAAGAAACCGAAAATACGCTTCAAAAAATATACAAGGCGGTAACTTCCTAATACTTTAGAAATTATAATTCGGCTTTTGTACTACTCGTGCCAAATTAATAGGCCAGTAGGATACCCAGGCCCTTCCCGACATCATTTTTTTGGTGATTGCTCCCCAATATCTTGAATCGGAAGAATTAGGGCGGTTATCTCCCATCACAAAATACCCTCCGTCCGGAACTTTATACTCCTGGCCTTCCTCTAACTTGGGACCCCCGCCGGTGACAACAGTATTTTCGATGTAAGGCTCTTCAAGTAATTTATCATTAATATAGACGCGGCCGTTTTTTAGTGCAATTCTTTCTCCCGGAAGAGCGATCACTCTTTTAATAAACTCATCCGTTGTTGAAACGGGTGGCATGAATACCACCACGTCACCGCGTTCCGGGTCTCTTGTGTAATAAGTTACCTTTTCGGTCAGAAGGAACTCACCGTCCAAAAAATTCGGCATCATGGATTGCCCGCTGATTTTATGCGGACGCATAATCAAGAGGTAAATAAAGAAGAAAATTCCGACGGCAAACACTATCACTTCCAAAATATCCAAAAAAAACGCGCCAAGACGCTTAATCATAGTTCATTATTGATTATTGGAGATTACCTTGCAAGTATCACATCGTGGGCTTCGCTTTCGCGCCGGCCCATTGCGGTAATTTGGATAAATTTGGCCTTTTTCCAAAGATCTTCGATGTTTTTGGCGCCTGAATAGCTAAAACCTGAACGCATATTTGAAATCATTTTTTCAATAATCGGCTTAAGAGCGCCTTTATAGGGAACTAAACTTTCAACCCCTTCTATCTGTTTTATATAACTTTTTTCAAACTCATCTTTATCTTTTTGTACATGGTTTTTCTTTTCGGTAAGGGAAGTAGAGGCGTTGTAATTTTTATACGTAACGCCTTCAATTTTGACGATTTTTCCGGGGGCCTCATCCGTACCCGCAAATAAACTACCGGCCATAATGGCGGAAGCGCCGGCCGCCAAGCCTTTGACAATATCACCCGAATTTTTTGCTCCTCCATCGGCAATCAATGATCTTTTGTATTTTTTGGCGGCGTGGGCTGCCTCCAAAATTGCCGTTATCTGAGGAACACCCGAACCTGTTTCTATTCTTGTCGTACAAATCGATCCCGGCCCGATCCCTACTTTTACAGAATCGGCACCTGCTCTAAAAAGTGCTTCCGCCGCTTCTTTGGTCGCCACATTTCCGGCAACCAAGTCGATATTTCTGAATTTATTTTTAAAATTGGAAGCAGCCTCGATTACTTTTAGCATATGCCCGTGTGCCACATCCAAAAACAAAATATCCGCCCCGGCATTAATTAATGTTTCGGCTCTGGCGTACATTCCATTTCTTATTCCTATGGCTGCCCCAACCGCTAAATTTTCTTTTTTAACCAAAGAAACCATATTTGCCTCTTCTTCTGCCGGCATGAATCTGGGGATCACACCTAAGCCTCCCAAACGTGCCATGGCGCAAGCCATCACGCTTCCCGTTACATCACTCATGTTGGCGCTAATTAGAGGAATCTTGAGGCTAAGCTTTGGAGTAATTTTTACTGAAAGATCAACGTCGCTTCTGCTATTTATTTTTGAATATAGGGGGGTAAGAAGAACATCATCGTAGGAAAGACCAAGAGGAAATTTTTGATCCATATCGCGTAATGATAGGGATCATTACAGTTAACTGTATCGAAAAAGTTTTTTTATGTCAACAACCTTTTCACGCCCGTTTAGTTTCGTGGTAAAATATGCCTAAGGACGACTAGCTCAGCTGGTTAGAGCGTTGCATTCACATTGCAAAGGTCGTTGGTTCGAATCCAACGTCGTCCACAGTCCAGGCGCGACCATATAAAATCGGCTATACTAAATAGTATGAAAAAGTTTGTTTTCTTTGCAATCTTGGCAACCATTTTGCTTCTGGTGCCTATTACCGCGTTGCACACCACTCCATTGGCTTTAGTGCTTAAAAATCCCGCGACCATAACCAACTACATTCAGAGAATTATTGGTCTTTTTGCATTTACTTTATTGTTTGTACAAATAATTCTTGGCGCTTTTATGGACAAGCTGACCAAAAAACTCGGCGGTTGGATTTTTAAATTCCATGTAGTAGAAGGAGCAGCGGTTTATTCTTTAGCGTTACTACATCCATTATTTTTCATGATTTTTAACCATTACATAGGAATCGGGTGGAATCCGTATTTGGTATTTATCAATATTTGTTTACTTTGTGATAAACCGATTGATTATTACTACACATTAGGAAGAGTTTCTTTTTGGCTTTTGACAATTGCAGTTCTGGCAGCCAAGTTTAGAACGGCCACACCTTGGCTTAAGGCAAATTGGAGAAAACTGCATGTAATTAATTACGCCGTTTTCCTAATTGTCGGGGCTCACGGATTTTTGATTGGGCAGGACTTTAGAGCCCAGCCTTTTTATTCATACGCAATTGTTGCTTATGCGATAGTTGTGGGTGTAGTAATCTTTATCGAAATCCCCAGACTTTATAAAAATTATAATAATTGGATTAGAAATTAAGGATTTAGAATGTCTTCTTGTGGGTTTTGTTGATTAAATTTGAGAGTTGTAAATTTTGGACCAAAACCTTTGAAATTATATTCTTTGTATTTTACTTCTCCGTTTGGTAGGAACTGAGCGATTATTACAAGTGTGTTGTTTGATTTAGGTAAAAGATTTAGTTTGTATGATCCCGACTTTGGGTTGATAAAGCTGATCATACCGTTTTTATCTATTTTGTTTTTTCCACTCTGATCCGATACAGAGAAATTTGCCGGGTAACCTATCACAATCAGTGCTGAATTTGGTTCTTCCGAATCTGTTGTTAAAAATGGTTGATTTATCGATGGTGGTGTACCAAGGAATTCCAAAATTTTTGTCATTCCTTCGACAGAAGTAACCAAGCCTCTGTGATTTTGGTTTAACGTTGCGTTAAAACTGGCTTGAGGAAGAATTGCATTACTGGCAAGAACGGTTCCATCGCCTTCTGCCGAAAAAATTTTTCCGACAGGTTTTCCATCCTCCCAATTTCCGAGTTCAGACTCTCTTTTGTTAGGATCTTTTACCTGAATTATTTTTAAAGTGTTGAAACCTGAACCTACAATATATCCAAGTCTGATTCCCCATGATTCGGAAGATAGATTATTTAACCAAATATTTTGGTTCTTGGGGTTTGAGGGTAGATACAAATTTGTGGTTTTAGTTTTTTGTAAGTACGGTTCTATTGGTAATAAATCCTGCAATGACGGAACTTTTTTCTGAATTGTTTCCCTGTCATTCGATTTTATTCCTCCACAGTGTTTTAAGTATAAAGTAAGGGCAATTTTTTCTATAAAGTTGTCGTTCCACACATTTCCTCCCTACCAAGGAGGAAAAGCGAGAGCAGATCCTTTGTGGGGTGTACCGACCGTCAGAAGACCGAAAAGTTTTCCACCGCTAGCGGCATTAAGATATCCTCTTCCAACAAGCCCACCCATACTGTGGCCAACTAAATTTACTTTTTCATTAAGATCTGTATTTGTATTGATAAAACTCTCTAGTTGTTCTGAGTTTTTTATAACGGGTAGTCTCCAATCGTAGTAAAATGGTATTATATTCCAGCCATATGTAGCTAACGCTTCGAGAACAGGTTTGTAAATTTCTTTGGCATAAGGAGCCAGCGTCCAGTCTCCGGAATAATTGTCCAATCTGCAATTTATAAGGGCATCAGCATTCCAACTACCCCCCAATCCCGGAGCAAAAAAGACTTTTGATATAGGATGAGGAGTGGGGGAGGGTACAGGAGTTGCAGATAAGTCCACGACTGTTGTTGAGTAAACTGCGTCAAAATAATTGATGCCATCATGACCGCCGGTTAAATATAATTTATTACCCCATGACACAAGTGGTGAACAGCAGTTTGCTCCAGGAAGGTTATGTGGGCTTGTTTGCCAGGGAGTGATTGAACCATCATTGTTAATGGTGGAATAATAAACCTTATCAATTCTTGACGTATTGTTGCCACCTCCAGCCGTGATTAATAAATTATTTACACGAGCAAATCCAAACCTCCAAATTCCTTGTGGAATAGATGGTTGGTTCTC
>Ga0315297_10001652_pt1 | contig 13872 bp, 16 predicted proteins | sample YL17G15_0_MG_FD_203628 | JGI IMG/M metagenome (GOLD analysis project Ga0315297, IMG submission 203628) | Sediment microbial communities from Yellowstone Lake, YNP, Wyoming, USA - YL17G15_0 | ecosystem: Environmental > Aquatic > Freshwater > Lake > Sediment | place: USA: Wyoming | collected... | reverse complement strand
TTCCGAGGGAGTGGTTCCTTCCGGGGAAGCGGTCTGGCTCGGGGCCGGGCGCATCAGCCAGGTTGCGGTGTGGCCAACTGAAGGGGAAGGAATTCCGGTGGTGCCAGCCTTCCAATTCGAGAGCATAGCGGCAGACGGCACAAGGGTTAACGTCCAAATCTCAGATCAGCTATGGAACGGGCGATTCTATGGCTGGGCCGTCTTCGACAATGGCTACACCTACTTCGGAATCGGCGCAGCTTCAGCTTCCGCCAATTCCGTCCAGTCGTTTCTGGAGGAGCTCATCCAGTCCCTCAATATTAGATGCTACGTGAGTCCAACCATAATCGCTGATCTAAAGGCCGAACTGCCGAAGCAGGTAAGCGAAGCCGTCTGGATTTCATTTGCGGACTCGACGGCGCAGTTCTTTGTGGCGATATCTCAGCCGCCTGTCGATCAGAACTACGCTGTGGCGATTGAATGGCTTAGGTCACGCGGAATATCGGATCCCGAGCACATGCTGTCACTTGTCTTGTTTCCTGTTGGGGATGCGGTCCCGGAGACCGGCGGGATGGCCCCGTGACAAGCCTCGGGCGATTCGCTGGCGGCTTCCCGGGTGCCGCCACCCACATTAGGGCGGGTGGCGGCGCGCACCAGTGCGTCTGCGCTCAGCGCCCGGGCGTGAGCTGCGGTCCTGGGGCCTACTTAGAGCCCGGACTGAGAGCGCGAGCCCGTGTGGTCGCCGTAGGGGGGTGGCCCGGCGGTGCTAGTGCTCGGGCTGGATGCCCAAGGTTCGCTGAGGGCTTGTCCCTGCGGGCTCAATCAGCGCCTTGCTTGCTGCCCGTTCGCTTTAGTGCTAGGACGACGACCGGCTGAGAGCACATTCTGTTGCCCAGCAGGAGCCAGTACATAGAAGCTAGAGGCGTGGAGTCGCGTCAATGCACCCCACCTGAAGCGCATTCAGGTGGGCACGTTTCGATTTGGGTGGCAAAGAGGAATCCGCCCCGAAGGGCGGAATTCGGATCTGCCGGACGCCTGGAGGGCCGGGTGGGATTCGAACCCACGACTCCTGGATTAGAGGTTCGGGCCTCTTCCGCTGAGTGAGCAACCCTACCGCATCAAAAGCCGACAGCCGATGTGCGAGAGCGTGTGGCGGCGGACCAAAGGAGCCCCGACGACCTGCCTGGAAAGCAGGAGCTCTATCCGTTGGCGACGCGTGCCAGCAACGGACATCTGGAGCCTCCCTTCCCCTACCTAAGGCGGCTGATGGGCAGCCGGTCGACCGCGCTGTCCGCTAGCCCTCGTGCCCAGTGAACGTACCGCTGACTGGTCTCCAGGCGGGCGTGCCCCAGATCTGCCTGCAGCTGATACGGTGGCGCACGGCCAAAGGCCGCGATGGTCCCAGCCATCAGCCAGGATGCAATGGGCATCCTCGACAACTGGTAACGGGCGACTAGGAGGATTACTTGGGGCCTTGCAGCGTCTTGGGGGCATCTCTCAGATCTGCTGGATCGGCAATCTCAGGACATACCTGAAAGAGCAACTGATTCCCTGTGATCGAGATCGTGGGCAATGGCCTCACCTACAACCGCGAGAGCACCGCCGCCACCGCCTCCTTCTACGACGTGGGCGACACCTGGACGGAATCGACCCCCACCTTCTCCCAGGTCACGGCCACCCTCAAGATCATGGGCGGCGACGCCGACATCGATAACTACCTTGTGGCCACCCGCTCCAACGTCCAGGACCTGGAGGCGGCGGTCATCGAGCTGAAGGCCAAGGCGGTGCGCGACCTGTTCGAGCAGACGTTCATCAGCGGCGACTCGTCCACCAACCCCAAGGCCTTCGACGGCATCGACAAGCTCTGCCAGTCCGGTCAGACGCTGAGCATGGGGGTGAACGGCGGCTCCCTGACCCTGGACAAGCTGGACGAGCTGGTGGACACGGTGAAGGGCGGCAAGCCGGAGCTCCTGCTGATGAGCCGTCGCAGCCGTCGCATCATCAATAAGCTGGGTCGCACCGCCGGCACCTTCCTGGAGAGCGACCGCGACCAGTTCGGCCAGATGGTTCAGTACTACGACGGCATCCCCCTCGGTGTGTCCGACTACATCCCCGACAACCAGACGGTGGGCACCAGCACCGACTGCTCCACCATCTACGCCCTTCAGTTCGGCGAGGGGGCTCTGGCCGGCCTCACCGGGCCGGGCGGCCTGCAGGTGGAGCGCGTGGGAAGCCTGGAACAGAAGGACGCCAGCCGCAGCCGCATCAAGTGGTACACGGCCACCGCTCTGTTCAACACCCTCAAGCTGGCCAAGCTGGTGGGCGTACGGCCATAGGCAGGGCCGACGTCAAGGGTCGGGGGGCCATGAGGAGGCCAATCCGATGCCCCCCTAGCCCTCGGCCCTTGACTCAGCCGACCGAAGGGAGAATCCGTGGCCAACGTTCGCATCGATTCTCAGGGTGTGCCCAAGGGGCCGGTCTACGAAGAGACGACGCCCATCATCCATCGCAGCGGCCTGACGGCGGCCGACCCCTCCGACCCCACCAGCGCCAGCGCGGGGCTGGACTGCAGCGGCTACCGCAATGTCCGCTTCGACCTGGACACCAGCGGCTCCACAAACCTCACCGCCCTCAAGGTGCAGCTCCTGGTGTGGGATGCCACGGCGGGCAAGTACTTCCGCGGCTGCGAGCGCAGCTTCAGCCAGGCGGAGCTGGCCGCCAATCCGATCCCCAGCCTGGAGGCAGAGGTGAGGGGAGCCACCGTGTTTCTGAAGGTGGTGTCGGCCACCGCCGCCAGCCTTTCCATCTCTGTTCATGCTTCCTTGAGCTAGAGGGGACAACATGGGCGAACTGAGACTGTTTGGCGAACCAGAGGGTGGCGGCGCGAGCGACCACTCGGCTCTATCCAACCTGGGCTATGCCCAGTCAGGCCATACCGGATTCGTCCCCTCACAAGGCGAGGCCCTGATCGAGATCCTGCGCCTCACCCAGAACACCATCCGCGACTCAGGCGGCAACAACCGCATCACCCTCTCACCCACCAGCCCGCATGTAGCCCTCGCCGGTGACCTCCGTGTGAGCCAGCACGCGGCCTTTGCTGACGCGACCCCCAACGACAGCAGGCTGGTCAGCGTCATCGGAACCCTGTCAACGCACCCCGCCTGCGGCGTCTACAACCTGGTGTATGGGAATCGGGCCGCTGGCCCCCAGTTCACCTACGGTCTCAGCGGCGGGGCCGTCGGCCAGGGCACCCCCAGCGCCTCCTATGTCTACGGTCTCTACTTCTTCGCCCAGCACAATACCCCCAGCCCCTGCTACCAGCTAGGGGGCATCCTCATCCAGCAGCAGAGCGGCGCGTCAGGGACAGGCATTCTCTCGACTGTAAGGGGTCTCCACGTGTCGGCTGCCTACTGGGGCGCCAGCAAGCCGGACAACGTCTTCGGCATCGACATCGAAAACCAGGGCGGCTCTGGCACGGGCACAGCCTACGGCCTTCGCATCCTCGATCAGACGGCGGCCACCGTCCGCCTGCTGGAGCTCGGGCCGACCACTCCCTACCTGCGCCTGCTTGGCGGCGCCGACCCGCCCACCGACAAGAGCAACCTCTACCTGAAGTTCGGCAGCACGCTCTACCGGGTCGTCAAGTCGGGAAGCTACATGACCCTGGAAGCGGCCTAACGGAGGAGAAACGATGGGCCTCAGCGAAAAGAATCTGGAAACGCTAGTGAACATGCTCAACGGCCTGTCCCAGCGCCAGGACACGGTCCGTCAGCTAACCAACCACCTGCACGCGGGCGTCATCTGGCGTTCGCTAGACGGCCAGTTGTCGGTAGGCTTCTCAGAGGCTCAGCGCGCTGAGCTGGAGGAGTTCATAGACGCTTACCTCAGCGAGTCAGAGGTTCTCATTGCCTCAGTGAGAGCGATGCTGCGGCAGGCCTAGTCAGGGGAGGTAACCCGTGAACCTATCGGAGATGAGAACGCGCGTCCGGCGCGACCTGCACGACGAGGACCCGGCCAACCAGCGCTGGACGGACGATGAGTTGGACCGCCACATCGAGCGGGTGGTGCGAGAGCTGAGCCTGGCCATCCCCCTGGAGGCCAAAGCTACCCTGGCCACCAACGAAGGTAGCCGCGATATCTCCCTGGCCAGCCTCAGCGACCTTGTAGCTGTAGAAACGGTGGAGTACCCGGTAGGCATGTATCCGCCTAGCTACGTCCCCTTCTCCCTGTGGGCAAGCACCCTCACCCTCCTAGTGGACGCGAGACCCCCTGGCGACCAATCGGTCAATATCTACTACGGCCGGATGCACACCCTGGACGCCTCCACCTCGACCATCCCACCCCACCTAGAGGAGCTGGTGGCAACTGGAGCCGCCGCCTACGCCGCCCTGGAGTGGGCCAGCTTCGCCACCAATCGCGTCAACGTGGGCGGGCAGGACGTCTGGCGCCAGTACCTGACCTGGGGCCAGGAGCGCCTGGCCGTCTTCTCCCACGCCCTGGCCAAGCACAGCCGCCGCAACGCCGTGCGGGTGCGGCAACTGTACACGCCGGCCACATCGCCGGTCGACCAGAGCACTGTCTGGCAACCATAGAGAAGAGGTGAGGACTACCATGTCGGTGGCAAAGATTCGTTCCGGCTTTCAGTCGCGAAAGGAAGGGCTCCCGGCCGAGGCTTTCGCCATCGTCGGCGACCCTGGCGACCCCGACACCTGGAAGTTGCCTCGCCACACGCGAGCCATCTTCCGCGCCCTCAAGGGGCGGCTGGACAGCGAGCGGACGATGGATTGGCAGCGCACGGCGGCAGCGGTGGCAGCTCTCTCGCCGGCCGGGTATCGCGGCCGCCGGGTAGAGGCGACGCCAGAGCAGATCCTGGCGGCGGCCCGCCACCTGGCTTCCCACTACCAGAAGGCAGGACGGGAGCTGCCTGCCACGCTGGCGGACCTCCTGGGGCATAGCTAGCTGCCCAGAACATGCGAACCTTGCCCTCCGCCCTGCTCGCCGCCCAGAAGAGTGCCAGCGCCATCCCCTACTTGAAGGTACAGATCACCGATCAGATCGGCGGCATCCGTCGCCTGGACTGGCAGCGCCTGTACTCGGGCAGCGAGGCCGACAGCTATCATGCCGCCACCATGCCCGGCGATGGCTCCCTCATCCGCTGCCGTGTGGACAGCGGCTCTCTCTATCGCCAGCGGGTGACCAGCCCCGGCCCAGGCAGCAACTTCAGCAACTGGACGTTTGTGGAGGCCGCCGCCAATGCCGGCGTTGCCCTAGCCAGTCGAGCGGCCCAGGTGCTGCTTTTCTACGTGGGTACCAATGGCAAGACGATCTACGTGAGGGAAAGCAGCAACTACGGCGATACTTTCGGCTCAGCCACAGCGATAACGACGGCGGCGACCGCTGTGGGCTGGCTTGCCGCCGACCTCAAAGCCGATAACACCGTCCTCCTCATCTACTCGGTAGGGGGCACCGTCTACGCTGTGAAACGCAGCGGCGGCAGCTGGGGCAGCCCCGCCGCCTGGACCAACAGCCTGGCCTCGGTGAGCGGGCTGGCCTGCCAGTATGAGGCCGACTTCAACGTGGTGGTTTCGGGCAGCGACGGCCAGGGCGCCTGCAAGGTCTGGAGCTGCATCTACGGCGACGGCTACTCCCAGGCGGTGGGCACCTGGTCACCCCTGCGGGAGGTGGTGATGGCCAGCGCGGGCTCCAACATGGAGTTCCGCGCTCCCTCCCTGGCCTACACCGATGTCTTCCGTCTCATCTTCGTTGAGAAGTACACGGGCAGCGAAAGCTATTCCCGCCCCCACTTCTCCTTCTCGCCGGCCACAGCCGACTACGCGGATAACCTCTGGCGAGAGCCGGTGCCCATGAATCTGGCCAGCGACTACGGCCTGGCCATCGCCCATAGCACGAGCGACGCGTGGCTGACCACCCCCTCGGGCGTCTGGCAGGCCTCTCTCGCTGCGGCCGCACTGGATGTCACAGCCGACGTCCTAGAGCTAACCACCGAAACCGATCCCGACGGTGGCCGCCTTCGCCTGGTCTTGCGCAACGACGATGGTCGCTACCTGGACCTGTCAGGGGAGAAGGCGGTCATCAAGGCCAGCGGCGAGGTACGAGTGAGCCCCGGGTACCAGACTGTCAGCGGCCCTCTGGCCTCCTCGGGCCTCGCCTACTGGATCGAGGAGTGGGAATACACCTCCGGTGAAGGGAAGGCCACTCTCATCCTCCACGCCCGCGACGCCTGGCAACTGCTGGAGGGCTGGCGGGCGCGTCGTCAGTACGCCTGGGCCCAGGGCGAAAGGAACGTCTTCCAGCTACTCTCCTTCGTCATGGCGCGAGCGAGCCTGGAGTTCTTCAGCGCCGGCAGCAGTGGTGTCATCACTGACCTCCACCCCAGCTTCACGATCCACCCGGGCGAGAGCGGGGCCACTGCGGTGCGCCGCCTGCTGGCCGTGGTGCCCGACGTTGTCTTCTTCCGCGGCCATTTCGCCTACATCAAGGACCCTCGAGCCGACGAGGCCAGCGCCTACTCCTACGGGACGGAGCACGCCATCTTCCGCGGCCGCTACGGCAGCCAGCGCCCCCAGACCAACCGCGTGCAGGTGTTTGGCGACGGCCCCTTCGTGGAAGCCTTCGGCTGGGATGAGATCGATGATGCCTACGACCGCGTCCGCCAGGTGGATGACCTGAACCTGAACACAGTCGCTCGCTCCCGAGACCGGGCCGACGCCGAGATGCGCCACCAGGAGATCGCTTCCAGGAGCGGCGAGATCGTGGTGCCGGTGAACTGCGGCCAGGAGCTCTACGACGTGGTCTCCATCACCGACGAGTCGGCTGGCCTGGCAAATGCCCAGCGGCGAGTGCTCGGCCTGAGTATGCGCTACTCGGCGGGCGGCAAAGCGCCCGTCTACGAGCAGCGGCTGTCACTAGGAGCAGTCTAGGGATGAACGTGCGCAAGGGGACGGTCAAGGGCTTCAACGCTGGCTCCTACACGGCCACCGTTCAGGTGGCGGGGAGCCTGTCGGTGTGGCTGGCGGACGTGCCGGTGGCCCGCAACATCGCCGCGGCCGAGATGGTGGTCGGCCGTCGCTGCGCCCTCATCTTCTTCTCCGAGTCCGACCCGCGCGACGCCCTTGTGGTGGGCGTCTATACCTAGGAGGAACGCATGGCCGACAAGCCCAGCCCTCTCCAGCCGCCGACTCCCCCTCGCCCTCAGCCACCGCTGGGCCAGGAGGCGCCATCGTTGGGCAAGGACGTGCCGCGCGAGCCAACCCTGAGCCGCGCGCCCGTCATTCGCAGCGGCGCCATCGTCATCGCGGCGGTGTGGGAGGAGTGAGGAGGCACCCGCCTTGACAACCTCGTGTAGGGTTTCAGTCTAGGTGAGAGCTGGAGGGTCAGACGGCCCCTGGCCGCTCACCCTTCGACAGGCTCAGGATGAGCGGCCCAAATGGGAGGCTGCGATACATCGACCGCAGCCATTAGGACTGACATCTGAGAAGCCGTGACCCACGATTCCTCCAATGTCTTGAAACACCTCACGATTTGTGTGTTATTCTATGGGCGATGTACCGTCACTGGACACGCATAGCCGCTGCGCTAGCTCATGGTGTTCTCGTCGTCCTCATTGTGACGTCGGCTGGCTGCGGCGGCGGGGACGAAGGCGGGCCGTCGACGCCAGCGAACGTCACCCCTGCTCCGGCGACGCCTGGACCACCCTCTTCGACCCTCGATCTGGCCACCACAGCCGCTGACCTGATGGTGTTCGGCGGCGACGCCGACGATTATCTGGCCGACCGCTTCTCCCTGGCCCATGGCGACTTCAACGCCGACGGCATCGACGACCTCCTGGTGGGTGCTCCCAAGGCCGATGGCCCGGACAACGCCCGCAGCAACGCCGGCGAAGCCTATGTCATCTTCGGCTTCTCCGATATCAGGGGCACAGTGGACATGGCCGAGGGTCAGCAGGACTTCACTGTGATCGGCGCCAACGAGGGCGATAACCTTGGCTTTGTGGTAACCAGCGGCGATGTCAACGGCGACGACATCGATGACATCCTGGTAGGCGCTCGCTTCGCCAGCGGCCCCGCTGCCGACCGCAATAACGTTGGCAAGGTCTATGTGATCCTCGGCTCGCCCGACCTGAGCGGCACGGTGGATACGGCCCTCGACGAGCAAGACTTTACGGTCGTGGGGGGCGAGAAGGATGACTACCTGGGCTACGCCCTGGCGGCCGGTGACGTCAATGGCGACGACGTCGATGATATCATTGTTGGCGCCCCGGGCGCCGACGGCCCCGAAGGCAAGCGCGTCGACGCTGGCAAGATCTATGTGGTGTTCGGTTCGCCCAACCTCAGTGGGACCGTCGATGTCGCCCAGAACCAGCAGGACTTTACCATCATTGGCGCCAAGGCCACCGACTTTCTCCCCAACTTTGCCGCCAGCGGCGACGTCAATAGCGATGGCATCGACGACATCCTCGTGGGGACACAGTTCGCCGATGGCCCCGACGGCCAGCGCGCCGACACAGGCGTAGCGTATGTCATCTTCGGTTCGCCTGAGCCGAAGGGAACCCTTGATCTGGCTACCGGCGAGGGATTCCTGGCCATTTGGGGCGCTGATGTCTCCGACTGGCTGGGCTTCGTCCTGACCGCCGCTGATGTCAACGGCGACAAGGTGGATGACATCCTCGTCGGCGCCCGCAACGCCGACGGACCAGGCAATAGCCGCAACAACTGCGGCGAGGTCTATATCCTCTTCGGCACAGAGGATCTGCCCAGCACTGTGGACATCGCCGATGGGAAGCACGACGTTACCCTCATCGGCAGCGCCCCAAACAGCCTCTTCGGCCACTCCCTGGCCAGCGGCGACGTCAATGGCGACGATATCGCTGACGTGCTGATGGGGGGCCCGGTGGCCAACTCCCGCCAGGGGGCCGGGCAGATCCTTGTCTTCCTCAGCCCAGGCCAGTGGCCGGCCACCGTCGATGCCGCTCTGGGCCAACATAACCTGACCATCCTCGGTGCCGAGGCCGAGGATGAGCTGGGCTTCTCGCTGGCCAGCGGCGACATCAACGGCGACGGCATCGACGACATGATCGGAGGCGCCCTCCTGGCCGACGGCCCCGACAACGCTCGCCCCGACGCTGGCGAGGTGTACGTGATCTTCGGCGCGCCCTAGCAGGCCTGTGGGCCAGAGCGGCCGGTTTTCTGCACAAGCGCGTAGACGAACGACCACTCGCGGCTTATAATACGCCCAAGGCCAGCGAGAGCTTCCCTGCACTGAACATGACCGAGCGCATCACCTCCGGCAAGCAGCAAGAAGAGGACGTTGCCCTCGATACCACCCTGCGCCCCAAGCGCCTGGACGACTTCGTGGGCCAGGCCAAGATCAAGGACAACCTGCGCATCACCGTGACGGCGGCCCAGAAGCGCGGCGAGGCCCTCGATCATCACCTCCTCTACGGGCCGCCGGGGCTGGGCAAGACCACCCTTGCCCACATCATCGCCCACGAGATGGGGGTCAACATTCGCCTCACCTCCGGCCCGGCCATCGAGCGGGCAGGCGACCTGGCGGCCATCCTCACCAACCTCCAGCGGGAGGATGTGCTGTTCATCGACGAGATCCACCGCCTGCCGCGGGCAGCCGAAGAGATACTCTACCCAGCCATGGAGGATTTCGCCCTGGACATCATCCTGGGCAAGGGCCCGGGGGCGAGAAGCGTGCGCCTGTCGGTGCCACCGTTTACCCTCATTGGCGCCACCACCCGCTACGCCCTGCTGAGCCCGCCCCTGCGCGACCGCTTCGGCGCCGTCTACCGCCTGGACTTCTACCAGCAGGAGGACATCGCTGGCCTGATCCGCCGCAACGCCGCCCTCCTGAACATCGTTATCGAGGACGAGGGAGCGAAAGAGATCGCCCGCCGCGCCCGCGGCACGCCGCGAGTGGCCAACCGCCTCCTCAGGCGGGTGCGCGACTACGCCCAGGTGATGGCCGACGGCGTCATTACCGAGCAGGTGGCAAAGGAGGCCCTGGCCCGCCTGGAGATCGATGAGCTCGGCCTGGACGAGGTTGACCACAAGGTCCTGCACACCATCATCGACAAGTTCGACGGCGGGCCGGTGGGCATCGAGACCATCGCCGCCTCCATCTCCGAGGAGGCCGACACCATCATGGACGTCTACGAGCCCTACCTGATGCAGCTGGGCTTCCTCCAGCGCACACCGCGCGGGCGCATAGCCACCCGCCACGCCTACGAACACCTGGGCCTGCCCCCCAAGGAACGGCCGGAGTCGGCGCAGAGGGGCTTTTGGGAGTAGCAGCCAAAGGTCTTGACAAGAGAACGTATGTTCAGTATAAAGAGATGACAGGTAATTGACTGTGGCACGTAAGTACCCCCAACTGGAGCCTGTTGGCGAGTTCCGCGACCCGGTGCACGGATTCATTGAGCCGTTCCCCCACGAGAAACAGATAATCGACACGACGGAGTTCCAGCGCCTGCGGCGCATCAGCCAGCTCGGGCTTACGTCCTACGTATACCACGGCGCGGAGCACTCGCGGTTCGGGCACTCGATTGGAGTCATGCACCTGGCAGGAGAGGCTGCTCGAAGGATCCTGGTGAACAACAGAGCCTTCATCTGTGAACAACTCAACTGGTCAGATGAAGACTTCGAAGAAGAATCTCGCCGAGTGGTCGTCCTGGCAAGGGTGGCCGGACTGGTCCATGATCTGGGGCACCCACCATTTTCGCACGCCGGAGGCGGCCGATCGTTTTCCGCTAAGATTGAGCACGAACAATACAGCTAGGCGATAGTGCTCAAGACGCCAATTGGCGAGATCATTGACAGGGCGCTCAAGGACTTCGGCATTAGCAGGGAAGACGTGGTAGAGGTTCTCAAGGGGACACATCGCGTTGGCTTTCTCGGCGAACTCATCTCCAGCCCCTGGGACGTTGATAAGATGGACTACCTCCTTCGAGACAGCCTTTATTGCGGCGTGGGCTATGGGCACTATGACCTCCGCAGGTTGGTCCGGAGCCTCACGCTATTTAGCGACCAAGTTGGCAGCATGACCCTAGCCGTCGAGGAAGGCGGATTGCACTGCTTGGAGGGCATGGTACTCGCGCGCTACTTCATGTTCACGCAAGTATACTTCCACGACGTGAGGCGTGCCTACGATCTCGTGCTCGAAGATTTGATTGGTGAACTCTTAGCCGAGCGCTATCAAAGCTCCGTTTATCCAGACCCAGCACAAATCGAAGAGTATCTACGATGGGACGACATCGCCGTGCTAGCATCTGCCGACAAGAGGGCCGATGCCTCGACTCGGAACGCAGCGTGGATGGTAACACACAGAAGGCACCCCAAGATGGTCTTCTCCACATTGCCACATCCAGATCGCTTCGAGGCAAGGAAAGCTTTCCGCGACCTCCTGCCCCAGATTAGGAATCAGTTCGATGGAGTCCGGCTCTGGGCCGACCAAGCCACTGACCACCCGGAGCGCTACCGCCGTGAAGACATACCAATCAAGCTCGAAGGGAGGCCATCCTCGTGGAAATCGTTTGCTCAGACGTCCTACGCCCTTAAGGGCCTAGAGGAGATAGGACAAGTGCGGCTCTACGCAGACGTGGGCGACAATGAAAGCCTGCAGGAGAAGATTGCCCACGCCTGCAGGGCCTATATGGCTTGAAGGTAAGGGGGGAAGAGATGAACGCGTGCCAGCCTCAGCCGCGCTCCGCGGGCGAGGAACTCAACTTCGCCGTTCTTCACCGCCTGGTTTCACAGCTGGAGGACGTCGGCAAGATCCAGTTGCAGAAGGTCGCCTACTTTCTCCAGGAGTCTTACGGCATCCCGCTGGGCTATACCTTCCGCATGCACCACTACGGGCCATATTCTCGCGAGGCCGACAATGATCTTCTGAAGCTACGCCTGATGGGCTTCATACATATCGAGCCCGATGAGTCCGGATACGGTTTCCACGTAACTCCATCATGCGAGGCGGAGGGCAGCTGGACAAGTGCGCTCGCCCAATACGAGAACCAACTTGCCGATGCAATCACAAAACTGGGACGCCTCCCTGCCTACCTGCTCGAGGTCCAGGCAACGATACATTACGTAAGCCAGCTGGTGGAGGGCGCTTCGGCAGAGGAGGTCGCAACCATCGTCCACCGCCTTAAGCCGAAGTTCCTGCCAGAGTCCATAGCAAAGGCCCGGGAACAGCTCCAGCAACTAGGCCTTTTGGAAACCCAACCCGCTCGAGGCTGAGATCCGCACTATGACTGACCGCCAGAACGTCTTTTCCGTAAGCCCCTACGAGGACGTCATCGGCTTCTCGCGGGCCGTGCGCGTGGGCGACCTGGTCTTCGTGTCGGGGACGGTGGCCTGGGGGCCCGACGGCAAGCTGGTGGGCAAAGGCGACGTCTACGCCCAAGCCAAGCAAACCATCGCCAACATCGAGGGCTACCTGCGCCAGGCCGGCGCTACCCTCAAGGACGTGGTGCGAACGCGCATCTACCTGACAGACATCGGCCGTTGGCAGGAGGTGGCGCGAGCCCATCGCGAGGCCTTCGGCGATGTGCGGCCGGCCTCCAGCATGCTGGAGATAAGCGGCCTGGCCGAGCCCGAGATGCTGGTGGAGATCGAAGCGGTGGCCGTCCTTTCGGCGGCCGCGACGAGGCCGTAGCCTCAGTCCCAGCCAACCCCCGCGCCCACGAGCAGTACGGTGGCGCAAACGGCGAAGCTCATCCGCAAGACCGAGTACTGGGTTACATTGACAACCCCGCTGTTCAGGGCTACGTTAGAACTCTCAACGACGGGGGGCGACAGATGAAAGCTATACGCATTCTCGGCCTTGCCGCCGCGGTCGCGGCGGTGGTGTTCCTCCCATCCACGCTGCCTGCCTCAGCCCAGCCGATCGACGGGTCCTACTACGCCGGAGAGATCACCGGCTGCCATGAACCCCCCTGCGGCTGCGATGAGCCCCCCTGTGGCAGCGTGAGCTTCAGAGTGTCTGGAGACGGCTTACAGGTGCAGGAGTTCACGGCTTACGACGTGCCTGGCGTTTCCGGCGAGCCTGGCGAAACCTGCGAATTCTTGCGATGGACGTACCCCTCTAACGATCTTGACATCGAGGAGGACGACAGCTTCGGACCGGGTAGTCTGGGCTGGTTCGTAGTGAGCGGCTCTTTTCCCAGCGAAGGCAGCGCTCAGGGGACCCTTAGATTGGCGCTGCCCCCACCCTTCTTGTGCGACACGGGCGTCTTGGACTGGACGGCCACCGCCGGTTACGAGCCTGTTGGCGGCATAGCAGTGCTCCCCGATGTCTCCGATTCGTCGGTCCCCAACTACATCCCTCTGGTCGCGGTTGCGGCTGCGGCGCTGGTCGCTCTCACGGCAGGCGGGTGGCATGCCAGGAGACGACGCCTCCGGTAGGCCTCGCCCGGCGCGGCCCCACCACTTCCAACATGGGGCGCCGCATCCCCTCGCTCTGCTCAGGGCAGGCCTCTTCGCGCTGCTCAGAGCAAGCCTTGTCCCTTGGCCCACACCTGCGCCTAGATTCTTCGCTATGCTCAGAATGACGCTAGGCCATGCTGTCACCCTGAGCATAGCGAAGGGTCTCACCCCAGATGGCATACTACGCCCCGGTGCCACTGCAACTCGGTGATAGAACACTCTAGAGCGCGGCAGTTGACCTATGGACATCGCCAGCCCTGTGATAGAATAGCGGGAGCCCGGCGGCACCGTAACGGGAGAAGGCATGCAGACAACGGCCGTTCGCTACCAGGTACGCCCCATGGACGTGGGCGACATCTCTCAGGTGATGGAGATCGAGCGGGAGTCGTTTCTCGATATGTGGCCGACGTCGGCCTTCAAACAGGATATCCAGCACAACCGCCTG